>Ga0209415_10011544_pt1 | contig 14858 bp, 10 predicted proteins | sample PeaSoiSIISIP2007_FD_187696 | JGI IMG/M metagenome (GOLD analysis project Ga0209415, IMG submission 187696) | Peat soil microbial communities from Weissenstadt, Germany - SII-SIP-2007 (SPAdes) (version 2) | ecosystem: Environmental > Terrestrial > Soil > Wetlands > Peat | place: Germany...
ACGGTTCCACCCACACCCACATCCTGGAGAGGGATTACGAATTCAGCCAGGCGCCTGCTCCCGGCTTGCAGATTACTAACCTCTACGCGAACCCCGATCTCACCGTGAACGGGCCTTATGCGATGTGCGGCAAGTGCCATGACTTGTCGAACCAGGTCACCAGGAATACAAGTTGGGCGCTGCACTCCAGCCACATCAACGCCGGCTTCACCTGCTCTACTTGTCACACCGCGCACGGCCTGGGAGCGAGCAGCGGAAACCTTTCGGGCGAGCGGCTGATCAGTTTTGACTTGAAGGTGGTGGCTCCGAACGGGAGCATGCCTGTTTCCTACAACCGCGGCGCGAATTCATGCGCTCTGGTTTGCCACGAAACCGTGCACTACCCCAATGGCACAGTGCAGCCTCTGCTGGTGAAGGGACCTGGCAAGAAGTAGAAGTCAGTGGTCTTCACGCACTCTGAGCCTTCATCCTAAGACCCTAACCTAACGGCGAAACGCGGCCGCCGAGCGAATCTTATTGCACCGTCAAGGTGACCACAGTGATCGGCACGGGGTTAGGCTGGGCTGCGCTGGTTCCCTGGACATGGATGTTGTAGGTCACCGGGGGTTGGGAACTGGATTTACTGCCCCCGCCGCAGGCCATCAGAGCGAGCAACAACAAGCAAAGCATCGCCAGCCAGATCCAGCGCGGGAGCGGCTTGCGGCGCGTGCCGGCCAGCAGCAGAATTCCCGCCAGCGGAGTGAAGCTCAGCCAAGCCTGCGCCGCAAGCCAGGTTGCGTGCTGATCCTGCGGCGGCTGCGGCTGCAAAGACAACGACGCGGAAGCGGATGACAATTTGACGGCAAGGCTGAACGACACCGGGCTACTGCTGGGCGTGATAGTTGCCGGCGAGAACGTGCAGGAAGCGCCGGGTGGCAACGAGCTCTGCAAACACGAGAGCGTAATTGGAATGTGAGGATTCCCGGTGTTGGCGTTCAGAGAAAGCGAGAAGTTGGCTGTCCCGCCCGGAGAAACTGTTTGCGCCGCCGGCGGCGGCACCACTGGCGCGGTTGCAACGGTGATGGGGTAGGAAGCCGAGACCGTTGCGTCGGCCTGTGAAACCGCGGTGATCACCACCAAAGCCGGCGACGGAACAGCACTGGGAGCGGTGTACAGTCCGGTGCTGTCGATAGTTCCGGTGGCCGAGCTTCCTCCGGCGACGGCGTTCACCTCCCAGTTGACCAAAGTATTGCTTTCGCCGGTCACGCTGGCAATGAAGGCTTGTGTGGTCGAGGTATAAACCACGGTCACGCCCGAAGGATTTGTGCTGACGCTGATGGCGGGCGCAGTGCTGGCCGCGATCGTAACCTGGGCGGATCCGGAAGTGGTGCCGTTCGCGTCCGAGATTGCGGTCACTGTAATTGCAGAACCAGGCGCGACGGAAGGCGCTTGATAGAGACCGGCGGAGATTGTTCCCACGGCTGCGTTGCCGCCCGTTACTCCGTTGACCTGCCAGGTCACGTTCGTATCGCTGGCTCCGGTCACGGTTGCAACGAACTGCTGGGTAAGGCCTGCAGGCACGGTCGCGGACGCGGGCACCACCGACACGCTCACCGTCGAGGTCAATTGCCGCACGCGAGAATTCTGGCTGTCGGCTACGAATAGGTTTCCTGATCCGCCGAGAACGACACTCTGCGGTCCGTTGAGCGTGGCGCTGGTAGCGGGTCCGGCGTCGCCGGAAAAACCGGCAGTGCCGTTGCCCGCGATGGTCTGAATGGTGGCATTCACCGCTACCACTTCGCGGATCGCCGCGTTGTCTGTGTCGGCGATAAAGATGTTGCCCAGGGAATCCACGGTCACGCCGTAAGGAGTATCCAGCAGGGCAGTGGTGGGTGTGCCGTTATCGCCGGAGTAGCCGGGCTTCCCGAGAGTCCCGGCCACAGTCAGAATGTCGCCGGGCGGGATCGTGGTTCCGGCAATGGTGATGGACTGCGTGGCTGAAGGATTCACCACGCGGATCGCGTGGTTCTGAGAGTCGGCGATAAAAATGTCGTCTGCGGCGTCGACGGCAACGCCGGTGGGAAAGTTGAGGAATGCGGTGGTGGCGGCGGCGTTGTCGCCACAGCCTGTGCTGGGGTCCGCGCAAGCCGTGGGCGGCGTGCCGGCGACGGTCGCGATGGTGTTCGGTTGGATCGTCACTCCGGCAATCACTAGCGCCTGCGCGCCGGTGTTGACTACGCGAATGGCGGAATTGTCTGTGTCGGCGATGAAAATGTTTCCCGATGCGTCCAGCACAACGCCCTGCGGATCGTTGAGCTCAGCGAGGTTAGGCGCTCCACCGTCGCCGGAGTATCCGGCGCTTCCGAGCGTGCCGGCGACGGTTTGGATGTATCCCGGCGCAATGGTGGTTCCTGCAATGGTGAGCGGTGCGGCTCCGGTGTTGACCACACGAATGACTGAACTTGCTGGGATCAGTCCGGTGTCGGCAATGTAAATGTTTCCCGAACTGTCGAGGAAAATGCCGTAAGGAAAATTCAACTGTGCGCTGGTCGCCAGTCCGCCATCGCCGCAGCCGCCGAGCACTGGCACTGCGCATGAAATACCGTTCCCGGCCACAGTCTGAATGTCGCCGGTGCTCGCGACCACTTCACGGATGACCGAGTTGTTCGTGTCGGCGATAAAAACATTTCCCGAAGCGTCGATGAAGACGCCACCGGGAAAGTGAAGTTCCGCGCTGGTCGCTAGTCCGCCGTCGCCGGAGTAAGCCAGCGTGTGGTTTCCGGCGACGGTCTGGATGTCTCCACTCGCAGCCGTTACTTCGCGGACCACATAATTGTCAGTATCCGCGATGAAAATATCACCCGAGCTGTCCACGGCTACTCCCGCGGGATAGTTCAGGGTTGCGCTGGTGGCCAGGCCGCCATTACCCAAGTAGCTCTCGGTGTCCGGAGTACCGGCGACTCGCTGAATATCGCCAGACGGAATTAAAATGCCGGCAATCGTAACAGCCACTGTGCCGGCGTTGACCACACGAATTACCGAGTTTTGGGTGTCAGCGATATAGATGTTTTCCGAACCGTCGACGAAAATGCCGTTGGGCAAGCAAAGTTGCGCGCTGATCGCCGTATTTCCATCCCCGGAGTAATTACAAACATCGGCCCATGCGTAGTAGGTTCCAGCTATGGTTTGAATGTTGCCGTTCGCAATCGTCACCTCGCGGATGACGGAGTTGTAAGTGTCGGCGATGAAAATGTTTCCTGACGTGTCGAGGAAGACGCCTTGGGGCTGATCAAGCTGCGCAGCGGTCGCCAGTCCAAGGTCTCCGGCGTAACCGGGCGTATCGGGTGTTCCGGCCACGGTTTGAATGTCGCCGGTGCTGGCCACGACTTCGCGGATGACGTTATCGTCGGTGTCGGCGATAAAGATGTCGCCTTGGCTGTCGACGAATACGCCGTAGGGATCGCCCAGTGTAGCGCTAATAGCGGGGCAGCCGTCGCCCAGGGAATCAGTCTGTGTGGTGCACACGATGCCGCCGGGGCCGCCGCCGGCGACGGTTGCGATGTTTCCCGGCTGGATGTTAATTCCGGCGATCGTGACCTGCGACGTTCCGGTGTTGACCACGCGAATGACTGAGTTATAGGTGTCGGCGATAAAAATGTTTCCCGAGCCGTCGACGAAGATGCCGCCAGGACCGAATTGCCCCAGGGCCGCGCTGGTTGCGGGTCCGCCGTCGCCGGAGTAGCCAGAGGTTCCGTTCCCTGCCACTACGGTCAGAGTAACGCCCGACACCTTGAAAATCTGACTCGAGTAGGAATCCGAAATGTAGGTGTTGCCGGCGGCGTCCAGCGCGACGCTGCCCGCAAATCCAATGCTGGACTGAAGGGCGGGAAGATTGTTTGGGCCACCGCCGGCGATGGTGCTGATCGAGTACTGCGCGAATGAAACCTGGGGCAGGAGGATCGCCACGGCGATCCCGACGAAAATCAACACGGCGAATTTACGTGATCGCATGGTCAGTTCACCTTCCCGATACGATCCAGATGAACGACCTCTGTGGTCGGATGGCCGGTCGGCGTTGCGATCTCAAGAACCAGCCGTGGCCGGGCTCCGCGCCTCCACAGGTCGTATTCCTCACGCGGTATGGTGAACTCCTGCGTGGTGTCCGCGGAACTGGTCGAGTTCACGACGAGCGAGCAGGGTTGCGATCCTCCCTTGGCCGGATGAGAGAAATCCCAGAGCGTCATTCGCTGAATGTGGAGGGAGCGAGAGCGCGGATTCACGATGTGAACTTGAATCTGGATTCGAGCCTGGCCGCTAACTTCTGATTTATGAATGACTTGGTAGGTGCCGGAGAGCCGGGCCGTGTCGTTTGCCCGGGCCACTGGGAGGGAGAAGATCCACAACCCGGCGATCACGAGCAGGCTCTTACAAATTCGCATCGTTCCCCACTGCATATGGTCGACCTTCCTTCAGGCGCTTTCTGACCGTTGAAACGCTGACGTTGCACCGTCCAAGAGGCAAGCCTTAAAGCTCGAGTGGCGGACTCTGCTCGATCAATCTGAGTATTTTACTCCCAGCAGCAGCGCTGCGTCCGACTGGTCCGACGCACATTTGCCAAGCTATCTGTACTCTCAAAGTATGGGCAGGGATGGACGGGTGCAGCTTTCAGGGTCACAGCCGAATGTGATCAGAATCACAGCCGGAGCCTGTCGGGCCGGGTTGCAGGGACTGCGGAGGGCATCGGCTACAATGTCGTTTGCCGCAATCGAACCATCTCAAAGAATCGGGCCCAGAAAGCGCGGTAAAGCAGCTGCCTTGGCTGCGCATTATCGCGTTAACGGCATTGTTCTCCGCCGCGGCCGTCTATGAGGCCAGGAACCTCTCCGCGTTGACCGCCTCCGAGGTGTGGGTGCACCTGCGGACCGGCATCTGGATCCTGCACAACCGCTCCTTTCCGCATGCCGGCCTTTTCTCACAGTATGGCAATCTGCCGTGGAACGATTCGAGCTGGGGGTTCGACGTGCTCATGGGCGGCGCGTACCACCTCTTCGGGTTGCGGGCAATTCCGATTCTGCTGATGCTGCTCAAGGTCGCGCTGGCAGCCGTCACATTCTCGCTGGCTCGAGGGCGCGCAAACTTTTGGGGCGCGGTCGCGCTTTCCGCAATTGCGCAGTACGCGATCTCGGGTTTACAACCGCTCCCGTATGTGTTCTCGATTCTGTTCTTCGCAGTCGAGCTGCGGCTGCTGGTGCGCAGCCGTCACACGGGCGCGGCGCGGAATCTGTACTGGTTGCCTCTGATGTTTGTGGTGTGGGCGAACGTGCATATTCAATTCGTGGCAGGACTGATTTTGCTCGGCCTGTTCCTGATCGCGGTGTGGCTCGAGCATGGCTTAAGAAGTGTGGGCGCTAGCTGGCTAAGCAACCGCATTCTGCCCGTTCCCCTCGGCAAAGTAAGCGCGGTAGCCGCGCTTTCGCTGCTCGGCACATTGGTCACGCCTTACACTTTTCACCAGTTGCCAGCGGCTTTCCGGACTCTCTACAGCCATGTTGCCTTCGAGCATTTTTCCGAGATGAGCTCCATGAGTTTCCGGCGGCCGCAGGAATTCGTGATCATGCTGCTGGTGATGACGGCGTTTCTGGCGCTGGGGCGGCGGCGCTCGCTGGAGTTGTTCGAGTTGCTAATGCTGGTTGCGGGCACGCTGGTCGCTTTCCGCATCCAGCGCGATGGATGGCTCGCCGTGTTGCCGGCAATCGCGATTATTTCCAGCGGGCTGATTTTGAGGCGCAGCGAAATTGAGTCGCCCGTTCGCACGATCCGCGCGCCGGAGCGGATGTGGGCTGCCGCACTCACGGCGGTGGTCCTGGTGATTGCAGCCGTTCGATTGCCTGGGTCGAAGGACTTGATGGACAAGATGACCCAGCTTTATCCGGTGAAGGCGTGCAATTACATCGTGGAAAACCGGCTTCCGCAGCCTCTTTTCAACGAGTATGCGTGGGGCAGTTTTCTTACATGGTATTTGCCGGAGTATCCGGTAGCGGTCGACAGCCGGGTCGAATTTTATGGGGACGACATTCTTAGCGCATACTTCGATGTTGTCGGCGGCAAGCAGTTATTGGAATCCGATCCCACGGTGGCTCGTGCCGGCACGCTGCTGCTGCAGCGAGAATCGGCCATGGCCAAGGCTTTGACGACCCTGCCGAAACTGAGTGCGCAATACCGGCTGGTTTACAGCGACGACCTGGCCAGCGTTTTCGTTCCGCAGCCGCGCAGCGAGTAAAGCATCGTCGCGGAAACCTGTGTTCAGCGAAGCTGAGCTATTTTTCTCGAAAGGCTGATCTGCTGCTGGCAAAACCCGGTCGAGCTTCGCTCGACTGGACAGCCGAGGGCGGCTGTCCCTACATGACGATTTCTACCAATTTCGCACGAGAACTTCGGCTAACTCATCTTTGTAGATCAGCCGGAAGCGGCGATCGGTGAGCAGCATCTGCGCGATCGGGAACTTGTTTTTGAGAATTACGACTCCGGCTTCGTTGAGAACGGGGTCGGTCACGTAGGAAGGGTCGGCCTCCTGGGTGGAGAAATAGAGCTGATCTATGGCATCGCCATAGAGATCGGTCCGGCCGTCGATGGAGACAGGATACTGCGGCATGTAGAAGATCAGGAAACCGCCCCAGTCGAAACTGTTGTAGAGCGGACCTCCGACAGGATTTTTGCGGAGGAAGTTGACGGCATCGACGGGGAATTCAGCGCTGATGGTCCGGTCCAGTGCGCGCTCGTTGAAATCGGTGTTGCGAACCATGACCAGCAATAGAAGGATGCTGGCGACGGTCACGATCGCCCATCCGGAACGCTGGATGGAGCGGCCGCGTTCCTCGTCGGGCGCGGGGAAGTCGGCGATGACGGCAGCCGCAATGACGCAGATAAACCAAGCGTCACGCCAGGTGCGAAATGCGAACACGCTGGCAAAGATCAACAGAGCCAGCTTGAAGGGATCGATTTTCCTTTGCCAGCCGATGGCAAAGTAGGCGCCGATGGCTAACAGCAGCTCCACGTACTGGTTGAAGTATTTGAAACTTAGGGCCTGCAACTCGATGATCATGGTGTACATGATCTTTGATTTCGAGATGACCCAGGCCTCCTGATAGAGGTGGAACGAATAAGGTCCCACGCACGTCGCCAGAATGCAACAAGCCAGTACAGCGAACGGCGGAACGACTGGGAGCGTGGGCGGGGTCAGGGAATCCGGATAAACGCGTAAAGAGATTGCGATCCGTTGCAGCAGGTTGATCCCGGCGAATAAACCTACGACGGCGAGTCCGTAGATGAATTGGATGTGAATGTTGGCCCAAATCAAGAACACGAGCGGGAGCCAATACAGCAATTGCACGCGCCCGCTGCGTTGCGCATCGATCAGCAGAGTTAACGTGATCGTGAACAGGATTACGGTGAAGAACACGGGCCGGGGCGCGATGTTAAACAGGAATGCGGCGTAGACCACGATCGAGAGCAGCCATGCCGTCCAGAAGCGTCCGGAGATTCGATACAACATGCGAAAGATCGCCACGGCGACCGCGATGGTGAGCGCGGTTCCGAACAGGCCCATGCCGAGGAAACTGAACCAGACATAAGCCCGGGAGAGGAGCACTTCGTAGCCCCAGCTATAGGCCATCCATGCGTGGTCGGCGGCAGTGTGAGAGAAAATTCCAGTGTGCGGAAATGCCCGGTTTTGTACGATCCAGTCGCCCACGCTGAGATGCCACCACATGTCGGGATCGAGTACGGAGAGTTTCGTGATGAAGCACTCCGTCCCCACGCCGACGATGAGCGCCGTCAGCGCGGACAACTGCACTGCCCGTAATTTCAGAAGTGCGATGAGATCCTGCTGCACGCTCATGGGGTTGAAGGCCTCAAGGAAGGCATAGGAGTGACATTGCGGAGTCTACAACATCAAAATTACTGGGTGAAGCTGAACGACGAGAGAATCAGCCGGAGTGATTCGCGCGCGCTGAACGCCCGGGCGTTTTCCGGGGAAACGGGTTGCAGATGCTGCTGCACGGCTGGGTCCTCTGATAAAGAGACTTCAATTTGCAGTTCGTAGCATCTCTGGCGGTTGAACGCCCGGTAAAAATCGGCGGTTTGCAAGTGTCCGGAAGCCGTCCTTTTGACCATGGCGTGCCGGAATTCCTGGTTGTTGATGACAATGGATGAGGGTTGGAGTTCGCCGCGAGATCGAGCCAGTGGATCCGAATATGCTAAACATTCTGATTCGACGGTTACGCCGGGAACGAGGTTGACGGAGAATCCGGCGGCTTCGAACTTCGTGTCATCGGGAATTTCGATGGGATAGACGACGCAAGCCAGCGCCGTCGAAAAATCACAAACCGGAATTCCCACGTGTTTGCCCTGGGTGGCTTTCAGAATCCGGTCACCGACCAGTAGTTCATAATTCTCTGGATAGACGAATTGGAATGTGCCATCGGAACTGGCGAAGGTATCGAGAGCCGGCGGACCTTCGGCGAGCAGGATCACTGAACTGAGACTTACGACCAGAACGCCGATGCTGAGCAGCCTTGCCATAGAGCCATTGAACCGGGGGTGCTTGCAAACAAATTGCCAATTTCCAATGGAAGAGTGAGTCGCGGAGGGCCCAGCGTTTTCTGAGGCTTAGGTTTGGAGTTCGTCTCCTGTGCATAAGTTGGCTCGGTGCGGAACGAGAAATCGCCCGCACTGATGGGCGGTATCCCCCATGCCGAAGCCCAGGTTGACTGTCCCAGGTTTCAGAGTCAAGGACCCGGCTGGTCTAGCGCTCGGCTGGTCTGGCAGAGAATGAGATTGTTTGGTCGAGTCCGCCGTCTGTGGATTGCGAAGCTCTGCGGAACCCTGTCAGAGCGACTACATCGCCGGCTTCTCGGTCTTGGTGCCGGGAGCGATGCCGAGGTGGCGTTTGGCCTGCGCCATCATCTGCTCGACTTCGGCTCGTTTCGGGCTTTTGGGATCGGCTTTCAGAAAACCCTGCCAGGCAGCGAGAGCCGCTTTCGGGTCCGCTTTCCCTTTCCATTCGAAATAGCCGAGGTTGTAGAGAACCTTGGCATTCTTGGGATCGAGTTTTACGGCTTGATTGAGCGCGGCGATGGCCTTATCCAGATCGCCCAGCTTGACGTAGACGAACGCCAGTTCATTCAGATTGTCCGCCTTCGGTTTTACCGAGGCTGACCGCTCGTAGTATTGTTGCGCGCTCTGAAATTGCTGCGCCGCCATGTAGGCACGGGCAATCTGGGCGAGCAAATCGGCATCGTTGGGATTCTTTTGCAGTTGCTCCAGCAGGGGAGCGACTTGCTTGTCCGCCATGCGTTTCATGTCCGCGGCGCTGGGCATGGGTTGGGCTGAATTTCCGGGTGCTGGGCGCGACGAAACAGCGCTCGGGGAAACTGTGGGAACGGCGCCGGCGTTGGCCGTTGCGGGCGCGTGCAGGAGATAACCGGCAGCGACGCCCAGAATCAGGCAGATGACTGCCATACTATAGGTCTGAAGGTTATTCCAAGGCTTCGAATCTTGATGATTCGCTTCCATAAATCTCCTTATCGCTATCGCTTACGAGAAGCGGGGCCGGCGGCGGTCGCATTTTCCAGCCTGCGAGCAGCTTACACGCACGGCTACAGCTTTGATCTGCTGCGTCACGTCAAAGAGTACAGTGCACGTCGGATGCCAAAAAAACCGACCTTCAGAAGCGGAATCTGCAATATTTTCAGCCGCTTGCGCGACATCGGCCAATATGCCGAAGGCTTTCTGTGAATCGTAAACCAGAAATCGCGCAAGCGCGAGGGGCATATCACCCACCGCCGAAGGTCATTGTCGAACCCGGTCCCCCTCACCTTACGAAAGCGCGGCAACCGGGCCGAGGGTCAGACGCACGGCCACATGTGATTTCAATCACACCCAGCGGGCAGGGTATCACGGGAGAATTCGTACACGAAATCAGGGGATTCCCAGAGGATAGAAAAGGAGAACTTCAGATGGCTGACTCTAAGGCTTCCACGTCCGGCGAATGGACGAGCGCTCAGGCGTATGTGCTATCGGTAATCTGTCTGCTAGCGGGCGTAGCGTTCGGATATCTGCTGCGTGGCTCAGCGCCGACGCCATCGCCAGCAGTGAATTCGGCACAGGCGCAGACCGGCGGCGTCCCGGCCACGAATGGCGCGCCCCAGCCGACCCCGGAGCAGTTGCGGCAGATGGCGGACACGCAGGCGCAGCCGCTTCTGACGCAACTGAAAGTTGAGCCAAACAATGCGCAACTGCTTTCCAAAATTGGCAACCTGTATTACGACGCCCAGCAATATCCGGACGCGGTGAAGTACTACGAGAGCTCGTTGAAAATCGATCCGAAGGCCACCGATGTCCGCACCGACTTGGGCACGGCGTATCACTTAATGGGGCAGCCCGATCAAGCCATCCGCGAGTACGACGAGGTGCTGAAGACAGACAGCAAGCACGCCAACGCTTTGTTCAACGAGGGCATGGTGAAGTGGCAGGACAAGATGGACGTGAATGGCGCCGTGGCCGCGTGGAAGCGTCTGCTGGAAACAAATCCCGATTACCCGCAGCGGGACCGGGTGCAGGGGTTGATCGCCCAGGCGGAAAAGCACGTGACGATGAAACCCGGCGCGAAGACGGACAAGCCGGCGGAGACGGTGCAATAGCGGAACAGCCACCCGGTGGTGAGCGAGAGGAAAGATGGAAGCGTCCGCATGAATTCTGATCTTGAGACGAAAGAGGCTGCGCCTGTCCGGCGTTATCACCGCGCTCTTCTCGTATCCGTTGCGATAGTCGTTCCGCTGGTGATTCTCGGAGTCATCGAACTAAGTCTGCGATTCGCGGGAGTCGGATACAGTCCCGAGCTTCTCGTTCCTTGCACAGTTCGGGGCGCCCCCGCATCCTGCTACAACTTGTTTTTCGCGGCGCCGTTCTTTCCTGCCGGCATGGTGCAAACGCCACGCCTGTATTCGATCCCGGCCACCAAGGCGCCGGGAACGTACAGAATATTCGTCCTGGGAGAATCCGCGGCCATGGGTGATCCCGACTCCGCCTATGGATTCAGCCGGTATCTCGAGGTCATGCTGCGGGAGCGCTACCCATCCGTTCGATTCGAGATTGTGAATACCGGAAGCGTGGCCATTAATTCGCACGTCGAGTTGCCGATTGTGAAAGGTCTGGCCGATCAGCACCCGGACGTCTTCATCAGCTACTCGGGAAATAACGAAGTGGTTGGCCCTTACGGGGCCGGGACGGTGCTCACGTCGTCGGCGATGAGCATGCCGGTGGTTCGCGCCAGCATGTTCTACCATTCCACCCGCATTGGCCAGTTTGTGACCAGGCTCGGCACGCAGAAGAGGGAATGGCGCGGCATGGAAATGTTTCTCGACAAACAGGTTGCCTCCAGTTCGCCTGAGATGAAATATGTGTATGCGAATTTCGAACAGAATCTGCGTGACATGATTTCCGTTGCGCGGCAAGCCGGGGCCAAAGTCATCGTCACCACCGTTGCTACCAACTTGAAAGATTGCGCTCCGTTCGCATCGCAGCATCGGGCTGGCCTGAAAGCTGAGGAGTTGCGTTCCTGGGCGGCGCTGGTGCAGCAAGGCAATGAACGGGAAGCTGTGAACTCGCCCGCTGAGGCCGTGAAGCTATATGTCTCCGCGGCCAAGATCGATGACGATTATGCGGAGCTGGAATTCCGCATCGCGCGCTGCTTGTGGGCGACGGGAGACAATAAAGCCGCGAAGGAACATTTTTTCCGAGCCCGGGATCTGGACACGCTTCGTTTTCGCGCCGACAGCCGGATCAACGAAATCAATCGAGCGGTGGCGTCTTCGTCGGCGGGCGCCGTTCTGCTCGATGCGGATAAGATCCTGTCCGACGCAAGTCCCGATGGGATTATCGGCAGCGACCTGGTTTACGAGCACGTTCACCTGACTCCGGAAGGCAACTATTTATTGGCGCGTGCGATGTTGGTGCAGATTGTGAAAGAGCTTCGCCTGGGCTCAACCCAGCCGTCGGATGCCGACCTTCTGTCCGAAGCCGATTGTGAACGGCTTCTGGCCTTGACCCGTTTCGATCGCTCGCGCCTCGGGGCGGAAATGCTCGGTCGTTTGCAGAAGCCGCCGTTCACAACTCAACTGAATCATTCGGAACAACTGTTTCGCATCGCGGCCAAGGCGCAGCCCTCAGGCGAGAGTCCCAACGACACGGCTGCGCAGTATCAGTGGGCGATTATGAGAAGTCCGGAAGACACGATGCTGCGTCTGCATTTTGGCATGTTCCTTTATCCCTACAACCGGGCCGCTGCCGCGCAGCAGCTGGCGATGGCTCAGCCGTGGGATGGCTATCCCGTGTTTCTGCCGGACGGAACGCAGGTTCGCTGAACGCTCTCTGCAAAAAGCTTTGGGGAATTCAGAAGCGGCGATACATCAGTTGGCCGGCGCTGGCCTCCTGGCCATGCGTGATCATCAAAACGAAAATCAACGCCAAGATATAGAGCGACGGAATCCAGAACCAGCGCCAGCGCGCGAGGAACGCAAACGTCCCTGAGTTCTCCGTCTGGCGATCGATAGCATCACTCACCAGCACGACGATCAGGTATCCCGCCGATAGAACCGCAACTAAAACGTACAGGCTGGAGCTCAGCAGGTGTGAGGAATAGGTTGCGGGCGTAAAGATTGCAGACAGCATTTGACCGGCCTGTGTCAGGGAGTTTGCGCGGAAGAAGATCCATCCCAGGCTGATGAGAGTCGCGGTCGCGAGCCAGGAAAGAGGCGTCCAGATTTTCGGCGGCTCCCAGTTGAATTTGCGTTCCAGTTGCTGCACCTGCCGGTGCGCCACCAGCAGCACGCCGTGGTAACTGCCCCAAATCAAAAACAGCAGAGTGGCCTTGTGCCACAGCCCGAACACGACCATGGAAAGTGCCAATGCCAAGTTGCGCCACCACATCTCCCGGCGCATCGGGGCGAGAGGAAAGAAAACGTAATCGCGAATCCAGAAGGAGAGCGACATGTGCCAGCGCGTCCAGAAAATCGCGGGGCTGGTTGAGGCAAACGGACGCTCGAAATTTTCCGGTACCGTGATGCCCAGCGCTTTGGCCGCTCCCACGGCGATGTGCGTGTAGCCCGCAAAATCAAAGAAAAGCTGTAGTCCGTAGCCGAACGCGAGGCACCAGACGTCGGCGCCGCTCCACTGCGTGACGCGGTCGAAGCCGCTCATGATCCCGTCGCCGGCCATAATTCCCTGGCCCAGCAACTTGGCGAACTGCATCATCAGTATGCCGGTCGCGATGCGGCGCAGACCCTGCCAGAGGTCGTTCGAGGAGGTTGTTCCCTGCGAACGAAACTGCGGCAGCATGTCGGGCATGCGGCAGACGGGTCCAGAGATGGTCACGGGGAAGAAAATCATGTAGAGAGCAAATTCGATGAACGACGGATCGAGTTCCTCGCCGCGATACTGGTCAAAAAGATAGCTCAGAGCTTGAAACGTCCAGAACGAGATACCCAGGGGCAGGGCGAGACTCGACAGGCTATGCAACGCGCTTAGCCGAATGTGAACCGCAAGTTCTGGAACGTACTTGAACGCGCTCAGCAGTCCCAGGTTGAAAACAATTCCCGTCGCAAGCGGCGCCCAGTAAGGATTCCGCCGGAGCCACTTCCCGACAAAAAAGTTCATAACGATCGACGTAATCAGAACGGCGGCGAACCAGGGTGACCACGTCAAGTAAAGCGCAAAGCTGGCGAGGAGAAGAACGGTCTGCCGAATGCGTCGCGAGCGAACTGTGGCGAAGACTGCAACGCAGGCCAGGAAGAGCACGACATAGCAGACGCCTTGGAAAACCATTCCTGCAGTCTCCATGTCAGTGCCCGCCCCCCATGCGCCGGACGACCTGATCCCGCAAGCGCAGCGCTGTGGTGTCGGCGGGATTCATACTGAGGGCCTCGGAGAAAGACTTCAACGCCTCGTCATATTCGCCCAATTGCGCCAGCGCTTCGCCGGATTCATCCAGGCAGAGCAACGCCATATCGCGGCTGGCGGTGTAGCGGAGCGCAAGTTGATACTCTCGAACGGCATCGCGAAACTGGCCGCGCCCTGACAAAATGTGCGCGATGTTGTAATGGCAATATTCAGTCCTCGGCTGAATCGCGCAGGATTCCTGATAATGCTGCAAGGCTTCGTCGATGCGGCCCGCGGAAAACAAAGCGTTGCCATAAAGCTGCTCCAGCCACATGTCGGGCTGGCCCCACGCGGCTTCGGCCTGCGCAAACAAAGTAACGCCGTTCTGCCAATAGCTCAGATAGTGGATGGTGGTGAGGCTCAAACCAGTCATCAGAACCAGCGCAACGACGGAAAGGGAAGCGCGCGCCGCTCGCGAATGTTCAACAGCAGCGCTGATGCCCCACACCGCTGCGATAAACAGTCCGATCGCAGGAATGTACATATAGCGGTCTGCCATGCCCTGAAAGCCGACCTGAACAATGCCAATCACGGGAATCAGCGTGATGAGGAAGAAGAGCCAGCCAACCGCAAGATAACGTTTCCGGCGGAAGTGCCAGGCCAGCGCGCTGACGGCAATCAAAATCACGCCGGACGCAATCGCGTCGCCCAAGGAGGCTGACAGGCGCAGCGGATAATACGTAGCCAGCCGGGCTGGCCACAATATTTTACCGAGGTAAGCGACGTACGAGATGGCGGCATTTTCGATGCGCGTCGAGATTGGAAGCAGTGACAATCCCATGACCGATCCGCCGGCCCCCTGCGCCATCTCAGTGAGGATGGAACTGGCCGCGCTCATCGCGAACAAGGGCAGCTTCTCAATCGTCAATCTTGTCCACCGGCGC
>Ga0209415_10011545_pt1 | contig 14857 bp, 12 predicted proteins | sample PeaSoiSIISIP2007_FD_187696 | JGI IMG/M metagenome (GOLD analysis project Ga0209415, IMG submission 187696) | Peat soil microbial communities from Weissenstadt, Germany - SII-SIP-2007 (SPAdes) (version 2) | ecosystem: Environmental > Terrestrial > Soil > Wetlands > Peat | place: Germany...
GCGCGAACGGCCACCAGGGGGACTGGTGTAGTGGTAACACGGCGGTCTCCAAAACCGCAACGCCAGGTTCGATTCCTGGGTCCCCCGTCGGCTCTACAGAGCCAAATCGCTGCAAATGGCCCAGTTTTGGGGCCCGCAGCGAGGCGACCACCAACGTCAACGAGCGTCAACAAACGCCCCCTTTTCTGACGCAACTTACACACGGCCTTACACACGAGACGCGGTCCGCTGGACATCGCTGGCGGCTCCTCAGACCGTCTCAGGCGCGACGGACTCGGGGATGGTGATGGTCCTCTGCTCATGTCGGTTCCTCCTTGTGATTGGAGGCTCCGGGGACGACTCTTATCAGCGAGGGAGACGCCCTGCCCGACTCGGTAGGGTGCCTGACGCCCGGGAGTTCGCGCTTCCGGTGCCACGGCGCCCGGCGGTGTGAGCCGCGCGGGCGCCAACTATGTTCTGTCTCGCAGAGAGTAGCGCGCGTTCCGGCGGCGTCAGGGCCGGTCCGGGGTTCGAGGCATATGTCGAGCTGTGCGTGATGCTCACCGACCCGGCTGACCAGCCGCCGGTCCATCGGCCATCGCACCGACTGTGTACATGATCGCCCAGGCAGCGGGCGCGACGCCGAGCGCCAACACCAGCGCGGCGCCCACCACGCCCACGAGGAGCGGTCCCCGGCCGCGACGTGCTGTTCAGCCCGCGTGCCGGCGATGACCCCAGACCCCGCCTTACCATGGATGCGCTCTACCAGCTGAGCTACGTCGGCCTGAACCCCTCGCATCCTACCGCCGCCGCACCGAAGGAGGAGGCTGGCTCAGGGCCCCGGGACGAGCTTGGCGTCCGTCTGTGACCGGCGCGTTTCGTCCGCCATGTGAGCCGGGTCGGCCCGAGCTGTACCGAGCTGTAGGGTCCGGGAGCACCCCTTCTGGCCGTGCTGCTGTGCCTGATCACGACGAACTCATCAAACGACTGGCGGCGGCGCTGGTCGTCTCGGACGGTCGCCGGTCTGGTGATCCGCAGACCCGGGTCCGTCTCGACCACTACCTGCCGTCCGCCAGTTCCCCTGGGAGCGTTGTGCGCTGGCGTCTGTATACCGCGCGGCACAGGCTGATCGGTGTCCCAAGCCCTGAGCCCGCTCGGTCGGCGTGGCACCATGCCGACGCGGCGAAGGGACGTAGATTGATCGCGGTACGCGGCCCAGCCGGAACTCACGGGCCCCGGCGGCACCGCCACCCACCGCCCAAATCGAATTCGCGCACCCCACAGGCATGCTCACCGGCGGGCGGGACGGATCGCGCGGACCACGATGATGGTCGGGGCCAGGCGCTCTCAGTGGCGCGGGAACAGCGGGGTCCATGTGTCGCTGTCAGCCCACAGGATCGGCAGCGTGTTGTTCGGGCAGCGGCTCTCGAAGACGATCAGGCTCTCGGTGTCCTCGTGGCCGAGCGGCTGGGCCGGGACGAGACGCTGGCCTCGTTCGAGCGCGAGCGCGCGTGCCGCGAGGCGTGCCGGCTCCTGCGGGAACGCCCGGGAGCTCTCCGAGAAGCACCGGTCGCCGTCGTCCAACGGGTTGGCGACGTGCACGTGGGCGTCCCAGCCGAGGCGTGCTAGGGCGGCCCGCATCCGCTCGGCGGCCTCATCGAAGCCGGTGATGACGAGGATGTAGACGGGCAGGTCCTTCGGGATCGCGCCGGCATCGTAGAAGGCTTTGTGCAGGCGGCGCAGCCGGTGCTCGGCAGTCTTGCCGGTGCCGATGAAGTCCTCGAGGATCAGCAGCGCTCCGACGGGTGCCTTGGCGGCGGCGAGCGCGGCGGGTACCTCGCCGCTAGGAACGACCATCGCCTTGGCGATCCGATTCTCGTCGCGGTAGGGGCGCAGCAGGCCGGTGGCGCCGCTGCCGCCATCGTCCAGGGCGGTGACGATCAGGTCGGTGCGCACCTGCTGTCGGCCCTTGAAGGTGTACTGGTAGCCGTAGGTGTCGGCGAGGTCGCGCAGCACGTAGCTGTGCAGCGCGCGGAGCTGCACCCGCAGCTGATCGCCGCCGTAGAAGCGCACGCCGTCGAGCAGCGAGAGCATCAGGCGCTGCTCCGTGGGGGCGCCAAACTGGCGCAGCCAGTCACGGATCCGATCGACGTGCATGGAGACGCCGCGGTAGGTCCCCCAGCGGTCCGCGAGCGGCTGCACGTCGGCGAGCTGGATGCGGGCGCGCTCCTCGGCGCGGGTGCGGGCGATGATCGCGTCGTCATCGCCGAACGTCGCGACGATGTCGTGCACGCCCTCGTCGGCCAGCCAGCGTGCGAACAGCGGCACCCGGCAGCGCAGCGTGCCGTCGCTTACCTGCAGCAGCACCCGGCGCTCACGGAAGCTGCGCAGCACCTCCGGTGCGTCGGCGGCGTGCACGCCGAAGGCGACAGCCGCGTCCACGAGCGCCTGCTCGGTGAGCGGTGCTCCGGCACGCAGGCAGCTGGCGAGGCCGAGCAGCACCCTTCGTCGAGTGAGGGAGACGAGCTGCTGTTGCTCGGGCTCCCCGGAGATGCCGTCGTCCCAGAAGTGCGCGAACGCGCGCGCGCCGAGCTGCGGGATCGCGGCGGTGGTGGCGGCCTGCACGTCCTCCATGCGGATGTCGCTGTCGCGTGCGGCGACCGCCCGGTCGAACAGGGTGATGCACACGGCCTTGGTGATGTAGGGGTTGCCGGCGGAGTCCTCGAAGAGCTGGCGGATCGCGCCGTCGTCGATGTCGAGCCAGTCCTTGACGGGCTCGCGCACCAGCTGCGCGTAGTCCTCGAGCTGGCTCTCCTGGAAGTAGTCGAGCTGCACGCGGCGGAACTTGTTCAGCTGCTGCTCCTGGGCCGTCAGCACGGGCACCATCCGCTCGCTGCCGATCAGGGCGAATGCTATGTTCGCCTTGCCGCCGAGGGAGCGCAGGGTGTGGAAGAACGTGCTGCCGATCGGGCCGAGGTCGTAGATGTCGCGGTGGGGCATCGCGTCGAACTCGTCGAGGACCACGATAAACCGCCGGTCGGGGAGCCGGCAGGCGACCTCCTCGAAGAAGTCGGTGAGCGGTGCCAGGCCCCGGGTGAGATCGGGGATGTCGATGTCGCGCGCGGCGGGCTCCTCGCTCCTGACGATCTCGCACAGGCGGGTGCCGAGCCGGGCGAGGGTGTCCTGGGCGGTGTTCATGTTGAAGTCGCCGCACTCCAGGAATATGAACGTGTAGATGCCGGGGCGCACCTTCTCGACGTTGTCGCGTAGCGCGTAGGCGAGCGAGGTCTTGCCGACCCGCTTCTGCCCGTCGATCGTGAGGTTCCCGGGCTCGCTGCCGAGCACGATCTTTGCGAGCTCGCGCAGCGTGAGCCCGCGTCCGGCGAAGTGGGAGGCGTCCTTGACGGGGTCGAGCGAGTAGGGCTTTGCGAACTCGAGCTCGCGCCACGGGACGTCGCGGGTCTGCGCGGCGAGCTCGAGGATCTCCTCGGTCTCGTCCCTGCTGCCGTCGGAGTTGCGCCAAGTGACGCGTGCGAGCAGCGCGTCGCCTTCGCCGCTGCTCTTGACGTGGCCGTGCAGTTCGACCTGCCTGCTTCCGGGGGGCAGGCGTCCGAGCTGCACGGCGGGCTGATCGAGGTGCACGTGCTGCTGGTCTTCGACGGTCAGCCCGACTTCCGTGGCATGGCCGGTGCCGCTGTTGGTCAGCTCGACCCGGAGCGTGATCTGCGCCCCCTGCTGGCGCAGCGGGTAGGTCTTGGGGCGCATGCTCACTCTGACCTCGGCGGGGTCTGCCAGACCGCGCTCGCGGACATGCACGGTCAGCAGCGTCCGCAGGCGGCTCTGCAGCGTGCCGAGCAGCGACTCGCAGTAGCTGGTGGGCAGCGCGAACTGCTCGGCATCGGCGGCGTCCAGGAGTCGTGTGGCTCGCTCGACCTCGAGCAGCAGGTGGTCGTCGTCGGCGTGCACGCAGGCGTCGGCGGCGGCGAGCAGTTCGCTGAGCAGCTGCTGTGTGACGCCGGCGGGCAGGAACGGGACGATCGCTAGCTGGGTGTGCTGGTCCTTGAACAGCTTCAGCAGATGCTGGCGGAACGCGGGGATCGCCGCGAGGGAGTGCAGCGAGTCGACGTGCGTGAGCAGCGCGGCCTCGTGCTGCTCGGTCGCTGAGCTGAGGGCGTCGCGCTTCTCGAAGGTCTGGCTGCCCGCGGTCAGGTTCAGGCGGCTGTAGAGCCGCGGGCCGACGTGGCGGTCCAGCAGTACGAACGCCCTGCCGCGAAGCTGCTGGTCGGTGAATGCGTCGTCGTCGAGCACGAGCAGCCGCAGCAGGGCGGCGCTGGCGTGCACGTCGCAGCGAGCGTCGGCGAAGATACGGTCGAAGGGGCGTTCCCCGCGCTGGCGGGTGGTCGTGCTGGCGCGCAGGATCGCGGCGCCGAGGATGTCCAGGTAGTGGTCGGTCTCGGGGCCGGAGCGGTGCCCGCGTGTGTCGCCGAAGGCGCGTAGCGCGAAGTCGATCGCGAGGATCGGCTGCTCGGCGGTCAGGCTGGCTGCCCGCTCGATCGGGTGCTGGGTGGCGGTGCTCATGTCCGCGGGGATCTTCGCGCTCACCCCGGCGTGACGCTCGCGGGCGCGGGCGGGTCGGGGCGTGAGACGTTGAGGTGGATGTCGCAGCTGTCGGCAATGTCGGTGAAGTGGGAGACGACGAACACCTGCTGGAACTCACCGGTCAGCTCGCGCAGTTCTTCCATCAGCGCGGTGCGGCGGTCGGGGTCCTGGCTGCCGAGGACCTCGTCGAGTATCACGAAGCCGGCGTCGGTGCCGCGTTCGCGGGCGAGGATGCGTGAGAGGGCGAGCCGCAGGCAGAGGTTGGTGATGTCCTGCTCGCCGCCGGAGAAACGCTTCAGGGGGTGGGAGGTGCCTTCCTCGCTGATCTGGAGCGCGTAGCCGTCGGCGGAAATGTGGATGTCGCTGTAGCGTCCGCGGGTGACGGCGGCCAGCAGCGCGGCGGTGTCCCTCTCCAGGTCGGGCAGGGCGTGCTGTGAGCGGTGGGAGCGGTAGTCCTCGAGCAGCTCTTGGACGCGCTTTCGGGTGGTGAGCTCCTGGCGTTCGGCGCGCAGCTGCCGGGCGCTCTGGCGTGCGCGCTGCAGCGCCTCGCGGGCGGCTTTGACCGCGTCGTCCTCGCGGATCGCCTGCTGCTCGGCTGTGTGGAGCTCGTCCGTGGCGGCGGTGCGGGCCTCCTCGGCGGCGAGGTCCTCGTCGGCGGCGGTGCTGACGGCCTCCTCGTCGATGCTGAGCGCCTGCGCCTCTGTGTGGGCCCGCTCGTGCTTGTCCTTGGCCTGCTGTGCGCGGGTGGCTGCCTGGGCGGCACGGGCGGTGAGCACCTCCAGCTGGCCGGCGAGCGCGTGCACGCTGGCGAGCTCGCGCTCGGCGCTCTGGGCCTCAGCGAGCTCGGCGCGAACCTGCGCGTGGGTGTCGGAGTCGTAGTCCTGAGCTGGGGTGCTCGTCATCTCGCCGGCGAGCAGCTCGGCGTCGCGGGCGGCTGAGCGGTGTTCCTGGTCGAGCGTCTGCCAGGCGTTGACGCGCGCCGCGATCGGCTCGATCTGCGTCTGCAGCGTGCTGGCACGCTCCTCTGCCTGCGTGCGGCTTGCCTCGAGCGTCTCGTGCTCACTGGAGAGCGTGCTGCGCCTGCTGGCGAGCGTCTCGGCGGCCTCGCGGAGGCTGTCGAGGTCCCCGGTGACGGTGAGCGCGTCGTACTCGCGCCGCAGTGCGGCGAGCTCGGCGAGCCGGTTATCGGCTGCGACGCGCGCGGTGCGTGCCTCATTGACAGTGCGCTCGAGTGCGACAAGGCTTGACGTGAGCTGCTGCACGTGCCCGGCGATCCCGTCGAGGATCCTCTGGAAGTCCTCGCCGTAGGGGCGCCGGCAGCGAAGGCACTGCGCCTCGGGTCCGTCGCGTTCGATCTCCTGCCGGTTGCTCTGCTCCTCGGCGGCGTGGCGCTGCACCTCGAGGATCTGTGCCTGCACGTCGGTGAGGGTGCGCGCGGCCTGCTGTGCCTGGGCTTCGACATCGGGCTTCTCGGCGAGCAGGGCGGTCAGCTCGAGGAGGCGGGCGGCGTCGGTCAGCGCGCGCTGCGCTTCGCGCTCGCGGGCCTCGAGCCTCGCGAGCTCCTTGATCATCTCAACCGAGCGGGTGCTCGCGTCCTGCGCAGTCTTGTTGGTGCTGTGCAGCTCGGCCTGCAGTCGCTCGAGCTCGCCGCGCTCGTCGGCAAGTTCGCCGAGGCGCTCCTGAAGCGCGGTCGCGTTGCTCTGCGCTGCCTGCCAGCGCGCCCGGATCGCCTGGGCCTGCTCTGCGCCCTGTCGTCTGAGCTCGAGTTCCCGATCGCGGGCGCGCAGCTCCTCCGCGCGCGCCGCGGCGGGCGCGATCTCGCCGGCCCGCGCGTGGGCCTGCTGGGCCTCGCGTGCCGCGGTACCGGCGCGCTCGGCGTCCTTCAGCGCGCTGTCGGCCTCGGCGACAGCGAGCTTCGCCTCGGACTCGGCCTTCTGGGCGCGCGCGGCCCGCCTATGGATGCTCTGCAGCGCCTTGCGGGCCTGCTCGCGGCGCTCGGTCGCCTGGGAGAGCGCCTCCCGGGCCTGCTCGACGGCCGGCGCGCGCTGGCGTGCGAGATCTTCAGCCTCGCGCAGCCGTGCGAGCTCCTGTTTGGGGTCCGCGGCGTCGGCGCTCCTGGCCTTCACGAGCAGCTCCTGCTCGCGTGACTGGGCGCGCGCGAGCTCCGCGGCGTGGCGGATCCGCTCGATGCCGAGCAGCCGCTCGAGCTGGCTGCGGCGGCGGGGCGCGTCGCGCGGGTCGAGCGCCTGCACCTCGCGCTGGCGTGCGTAGAAGGTGCTCTGGAAGGATTCGCGTGACATGCCGAGCGTGACCGCGACCTGGGCGCTGGTGTCGGTAAGGCCCTTTGCCATGCGCGTGTCGCTGTCGAGCAGTCGCAGCTCGGCGCTGGAGGGGGTGCGGGTGACGCGGAAGCGTTGTTCGCCGAGCAGGAACTCGACCTGCACCCGGCAGCTCTTGGGGTCGGTGCCGTCACGGTGGGCGGGCAGCGAGCTGGGGCCGCGTTCGCTGCCGAACAGCGCCCAGTCGACGGCAGCGAACAAGCTGCTCTTGCCGGCGCCGTTGGGGCCGAGCACGCCGATCACACCGTCGACGTTCAGGTCAATGGCGACGTCCTGGAAGCAGCGGAAGTTCGTGAGGCTGAGACTCGTGAGCTTCATGGCCGGATCGTCTCGTCGGCCTGCGCGAGCAGCCGCTGCGCGCGCTCGGTGAGCTCGCCGACATCCTCGCCATCGCGTGCTCGGGCGGCGACGAACGCACCGATCTCTGGAGTGGCCTCGACGGTGGTCGCGGCGGCGTTCTGAAACACGGGGCGCAGCTCCAGGTGAAGGCAGGGCGCGAAGTGCTCACGCACCGCGGCCATGTCGAGGGCGCGCCAGCGCGCCTGAGCGACGGCCACCTGGACCCGCACAAGCGCACCCTTCAGGCTCACGCCGCCGACGGCGGCGATGATCTGCTCGGCGAGCTCGGCTTTGCCGTCGTCGGCGAGCGCGAGGTCGTGCATGTCGCGTGCGGCGACGTCATGGGCGCGGATGCGTCCGGGCGCGAGGGGCTCCTGGTCGAAGTCGATCTCGTAGAAGCCCTTGCGCCTCGCGGTGTCGGCGAACGTGAGGCGCTCCAGCGAACCGGCGTAGCAGGCGTTCTCGCGTAGGCCCTTGCGGGTGTGCAGGTGCCCGAGGGCGATGTAGTCGAACTCGCCGGCGAGCTCGAGGCTGTCGGGATCCACCGAGACGGCGCCGTTCTCGCTGCCGACGTGCGCCAGGCCGTCGAGGCCCGTGTGCAGCGCGAGGATGTTGACGGCGGCCGTCGGGTCCGGTTGGGCGCGGCGGATCGCCTCGGTGAGGCTGGCGGGGTCGGGGTCGTGGGGGATCGCGTACACGGCCAGATCGCCGATCCGGATCCTCTCCGGTTCGCGCCAGACGGCGTGGACGCCCCCGAAGCGGGCGAGCACCTCGAAGACGTGCCCGGTGCTGGCGTAACGAGGCGTGGAGTGGTTGCCGGCGATCACGACCACCGGGATGCCGGCATCCTCGAGGGCCTGCAGGCCGTCGAGCGCGACCCCGAGCGCGCGGCTGGACGGGTGGTAGCTCTCGAACAGGTCCCCGGAGTGGACGACTGCGTCGGGGGCCAGCGCGAGGATCCGGTGGATCGCGTCCTCGAAGGCGGCGTAGACGTCGGCTTCGCGCTGGTTGACGCCCTCCCCGCTGAGCCTCGCCAGGTTGCGGTAGCCGAGGTGGGTGTCGGCGAGATGGCAGACCCTCATGCGTGCATCCAGGGCGGCAGCAGGTCGAGCCCGAGCAGAGCGAGCTTCATCGCGTCGGGTGAGACGGCGAACGTGCGGGCAAGGTGCGCGAGGTTGCATCTGCATGCGGCGGCGGCGGGCCTGAGAAGTGTCTCGGGCATCAGCAGCGCCGCGGCGAACGCGTTCGCTTCGCCCTCGCGGTGATCCCCCCGGCGTAGGTCGCCGGGCCGGCAGTGCATCTGCGGGTGCTCACCTGAGGGTCCGACGTGGAGCAGCCAGTGCCCGATCTCATGCGCGATCGTGAACCGCCGGCGCGCGTGGCTGCGTTGCGCCTCGGCGCGGTCGATCCAGATCGTGCGCTGCTCCGGCATCAGCAGCCCAGAGATCCGTCCGCCGTCCCTGGGGGCGCCGAGAAGCAGGCGCAGATCGTCGGCCTCCTGCACCCACAGCAGCAGATGCGCGCGGGCGATCTCCTCGACGGGGATTGGTGGTGCTTCGGGCGTCCCATAGCGCTCCTCGTAGTCGGCGAGCAGTCGGGCGGCGGCGAGGGCCGGGCTAGGCGTCACGACCGCCGGTGAACAGCCGGTCGACGAGCAGCGTGTCGGGGTCGGGCTGCTCGGGCTCGGCCCCCGGAGCGGCGGCGGGCGCCAGCGCGGGCCGGCCCGAGGAGCGCGCGAGCGCCTGCGCGGGCGCGAGCGCCCGGGGGGTGCCGGTGACCTCACTCGCGGCCAGCAAGTCCTCCGTCAGGGTCCCGAAGACCCGGGCGAGCGCGTCCAGCAGCCGGCGTGAGAGGGCGCGGCCCGACAGCTGACCGGTCTCCAGGCGGAAGTACTGCCAGTCAAGGCGCCGTCGGGCGCCGTCGGGGACGGCGAGCTGCTCGGCGAGCGCCCCGGTGACCTGCTCGGGAGTCAGGCCGCGTGTGGAGCGCAGCTCGACGAGCGCGCCGGGGAGCACCCCAGCGGCGCCAGCGCTGTCGCTGACTTCATCCAGCGCGGCCAGGGCACGCCGGTAGCTGGGCGAGTCCACGGTGATCCGCTCGCTCGCGGCGGGGGGCCGGCTGGCGAAGATCGCGGCGAGCATGTCGGCGAGCTCGTGGTGCTCGCCCGGACCTACAAGCTGCAGGTACTCCTCGACGGGCCTTGCCCGGCCCGAGCTCAGGTCCTCGACGGCGACCAGGAACGCGCGCTCCACGGGGTCCATGCTCATGCCTGTGCTCCGTTCTCGCCCGGCGTTGGGCCATCGGCGGCGCCGGGCAGCAGCCGCAGCGTGGGCCTCGCGGGCGTGAAGAGGCCATCGGATGTGCTCCGGCGCCGGCGGGGGTCGGCGATCACCTCGCCGGCGAGCTGGGACGCGAGGCCCGCAAGACTGCGCCAGCCGGTGTGGTGTAGCAGGCGCAGCATCAGCTTCACCGAGGCCTCGCGGGCAGCGGCCGCGATGTCCGGCTCGCTCATGCCGGCCCGCTCGCCGCGCATCCGGCAGGCGCCCTCGATCGCCGGCAGCGCGCGCAGCACCAGCTGGCGGGCGAGCGGCTCGAGCTCGTCGTGGTCCGGGCGGGCAAGCGCCTGGCGCCAGAGCGTCTCGATCTGCTGGTCATCCAGGGTGGCGAGCTGTGCATCCACGTCCTGGTGGGGAGCGTTCATGTCTGGTCTTCCGCCGCTCACGGCTGGTTTCTTACAGCTTCGTGGATCAGCTCGGCGAGCCTGGTCCGCGCCCGGGAGTAGTGGGTGTTGACGTTCCCCTCGCTGAGCTGCAGGCGCCCGGCGATCTCGCGGGTGGGAAGGTCCTCGATGCTTTTCATCCAGACGATCTGCGCGTCGGGGTTCCCGAGCTTCCCGAGCGCCTCGGAGAGAACGCGCTGGTCGGCGCGCGGGTCGGGGTCCCGCTCGGCCGGGTCCGGGGCGGGCTTGGCGTACTCGCGCAGCTCCCGCTCGCCCATCGGGGTGACGCCGTGGCGCTCCTGCCAGCGGTAGTGCTCGGCGACGGCGTCGCGCACGCAGCGCGCGATCACCGCGTGGAAGGGCACCTCAAAGCTCGACTGGACGAGCAGCTTCGCGACGACGCGGCGGCGCGCGGCCTGGGCGACGTCGGGACCCTCCGTCCCGGTCTTCAGCCGCGCATAATCCTCGATGTAGTCGCTCCACGCGGCGAGCAGCCGGGCGATCGTGTCCCGCTCACGAGCCGGATCGCGTGTCGCGGGCGCGCGAGACCTCGCGAGCTCGGCCAGGCCGCACCTATCGGCGGCGTCCTGACGGGCCCATCGTTCCTCTTTCTCGTCTGTGGGGTTCTCGTCGTCGGCCAGAGCGGAGGATCCTCCAGAAAGTCATCCGTCGGGGTTCATCTGTTTCTTACAACCGACACGACCGGGCGGGGGCTCCAGCGATGGGCGCGGGGCGCTCGTGGCGATCGATCCGGAGTGGACCCGCTCCATCAGAGTACGGGCAGGTCAATCTGTCCGCGAAAAACGATCCACTCCACGGCGTCCAAGGAGGACCGGATGCAGGGCTCAAGAATGGCGCACACCCTCCCGCAGTCGCATTTACGCACCCCACACGCCGTAGGAGGCCGAGATGCCTGATTTTGGGCCCAATCCCTGCCGGCCACCGGCCCGGTACAGCGCGCCGCCGCTGCATCGTCTAGCGTGGACAGCGTGCCGAGCAGCGCAGCACCGATCCTCACATTTGGCTACGGCAAGCGGAGCCTAGAGGACTGTCTCGCGTTCCTTCAGCAGCACCGCGTCAGCTACGTCGTCGATGTGCGCTCTGTGCCGTGGTCCCGTTTCAAGCCCGAGTTCTCAAGTGACGCGCTCGCTGCACATCTCGGGCACGGCGGGCTGAAGTACGTCTTTATGGGCGACGAGCTCGGGGGTCGACCCGACGAGCCTGACTGCTACGACGAGCACGGGCGCGTCGACTATCTGGCGTGTCGGCGGCGGTCAAAGTTCATGCATGGGATCGAGCGACTGCTTCGGGCCAACGCGTGCGGCCATCGAGTCGCGATCATGTGCAGCGAGGGGCGACCTGAGAGCTGCCATCGCACGAAGCTCGTCGCGGAGGTGCTCCGCGAGCACGGCGTTGATGTGCAGCACATCGATGAGCGCGGCCGGCTGTGCTCGCACGAGCAGATCCTTGAACGCTTGCGAGCGGGTCAGCTCGACCTGCTCGGGGGCCAATACGAGGATGCCCTGCACAAGTCCCGCGGACGGTATCTGCAGGCGGTTCGCAGCTGATCGAGCGCATCTTCACGATCGGCGCCTACGGCTTTGAACCGCAGCCGTTCTTCGCGGCGCTTGAAGCAGCCGGCGTCGATGTGTTCGTCGACGTCCGGCAGCGACGCGGAATGCGGGGCTCGCGCTACGCATTCGCCAACGCGAGCCGGCTTCAGGCCGAGCTAGCGGCACGGGGGATCGACTACCTGCACGTTCGGGAGCTGGCCCCGAGCACTGACACGCGACAGCTCCAGAGGCGCGCTGACGCGGCCATCGGCACGACCAAGACCGAGCGCCAGACGCTGACGCCGGCATTCATCGCGGCCTATGAGGAGCGGAACGCCGAGCCATTTGCATGGGATGAGTTCGTTGCTGCACTTGGCAAGCATCACGCTCCAGTGATCTTCTGCGTCGAGCGAACGCCGGAGGCGTGCCACCGGGGCCTCGTCGCGAAACGACTCGCTCAGGTCGCTCACGCCGACGTCTGCCACCTGATGCCATGAGCCGCGTCCTGATCGTCTCACGAACCCGCATGAACAAGGGTCGTGTCTGCGTTGGCGGCCACGACCTCGACCGCGACTTCCGCAGTGTCCGTCTGCTCACGCCGGGTGGGATGAACATGCCCGAGGACAAGCCGCTTCAGGTCGGCGAGATATGGGAGCTCGACTACACCGATCACGAGGATCCCGATTCTCCGCATGTCGAGGATGTGCTCGTCACGGGCGGCAAGCGGGTCGATGCGATCCCTTCGGGAGAGCTCGCCGGCTACTTGATCGAGCGAGTAACACCCTGGAGCGGCAGCCCCGAGGGGTTGTTCGAGTGTACGGTCGCGGCAACGCCCAGCGGCCGAGTCTACGTTCCGGAGGAGGGTCCCTTGCCCGCCTGCAGCACCGGTTACTGGATTCCCGACCATGAGGTGGCCAAGCGGATCTCGTTCGGGAAGGTTCGCTACCTGTACATGGGCCCGAGCGCAGTGGATGAGTTTACTTGGGCCGGCGTCGCGGACCCGCCCGATCACATTCCTGCCGGTTCGTTCGTGCGTGTGTCGCTGGCGCGGTGGTTTAACCCCTCGTCGGCGCCCGCCGGCTACTACGTGCAGATCTCGGGCGTGTACTGAGACGCCGAGGCGACGCAGACGCTCGGGATCGTCGACCGCGCGATCCCAAGCTAGAGTCAGCTCACCCCTATCTCGCCGCCGAGGACCTTTCGTGCACGACCTTCATCCCGACCCCGATTCTTATGAGCCTATGCTTGTTCTCGCCGTCCGCCAATCCGAGAGTATGGGCGGCGCCGCTCCCACCGAGAGACCGCTCGACCGTATGCGCTCGCGGGTGCGCGATGCCTCTCTGCGGCTCGCCGCACAGTTCATGACCAGATCGGGCGGTCCCTTGCAGACCGAGGAGGTTCGCTCGATCGCGAATGCGTCGCTCACGCTGGCAGCAGCAGTAATCCGGGGCCTCAACGATTGCTTGAACACGGGCGCACTCGGCGGCTACGTGGCCGTCAACGACAACCGAGTCGCACAGGCTGTCCTGCAGGCGGGCCCGCCGTCTGCGACCTCGGATGAGGTCTCGGACATCGACCCGGTTATCGGCGGGTGGCTCACCGAGACCAACGTGCATGTGGCGCCGCTGATGCTGCCCGGCACGCATCCCGACATCGTCGTGCGCGAGGCGTTTGCGACCATCGGTGCCGCCGCTGCGTTGGCCGCCGAGCTCATGCGTCGCGACAGCCGGCCACAGGCCTAAGGGCAGGGGCCGGACCGCGGGCGTCGAAAGCTCGGGATTATGGGCCAGGCGAGCAACATCGAGTGGACCCACATGACTTGGAACCCGGCGACGGGCTGCTCGAAGGTCTCCCCGGGCTGTGCGCACTGCTACGCCGAGACCTTTGCCGAGCGCTGGCGCGGCATCCCCGGCCATCATTACGAGCAAGGCTTCGATCTGCGGCTGTGGCCCGAGCGCCTCGAACAGCCGCTGCGCTGGCGCCGGCCGCGCCGCGTGTTCGTCAACTCGATGAGCGATCTATTCCACGAGGACATCCCTGAGGCGTTCATCGCCCAGATCTTCGAGGTCATGGGCCGAGCGCACTGGCATACGTTCCAGGTGCTCACCAAGCGCGAGGACCGCCTCGCCGAGCTCGCCCTGCGCCTAGACTGGCACCCCAACGTGTGGATAGGCACGACTATCGAGAACCGTCGCTTTGTACATCGCGCCGACGCGCTACGCGAGGTGCCCGCCGCGGTGCGCTTCATCTCCGCCGAGCCGCTGCTGGGGCCTCTGACAGGCCTGGACCTCACCGAGATCCACTGGCTGATCGCCGGCGGGGAGTCAGGGCACCGTCATCGCCGTCTTGACCTCGACTGGGTGCGCGACCTGCGCGACCGTTGCGCAGACAGCGGCACGGCGTTCTTCTTCAAGCAGGTGGGCGGGCGCACCCCGAAGTACGGCGGCCGCGAGCTCGACGGGCGCACCTGGGACGAGTACCCACAGCCCAGGCACCTGACGGCCGCATAGCAGCGACTGTGGCGGCACGGCATCCGTCCGGTCCGTGCGCAATTCTGAAGTTCACCGCTGCATCAGGTCGGCGGCGACCTGCAGGACTGGTGCGGCATGACGCCGACCTACGACGACTTCTTCGACGACGAGCAGCATGAGGCCTCCCGGCTAAAGGTCGAGGCTTACGGCAAGTACCTCAAGCCTCTCGCCTACAAGCTGCTATCCAGGAATCGGCGACTGTACGTGGTCGACGGCTTCGCTGGCACCGGGCGCTACTCGCCCGATGAGGCCGGGCGCGAGGCGCCGGGTTCACCGCTGGTGGCCGCGCAGGTCGCTCACCAGTACAACGTCGACCACCACCGCGAGGGGCGGCAGATCAGTCTCATCAACGTGGAGAAGAAGCCCGAGTTCTACACGCGCCTGTGCCACAACCTGGCCGGCTTCGGCGATTTGTGCCTGAACCTGCCCGGTCGTTTCGACGCCCAGCTCGACCGGATCCTCGAAGAGATCGGCCGTCACCCCACGCTGTTCTTCCTGGACTCCTTCGGCATGCAGGCGGCCGACGTCCGCGTTATCGACTACATCCTCGAGCGCCGCGAGGGCTCTGTCACTGAGTTCCTCATCCACTTCTCCGACAAGAGTCTCACGCGCGCTGCGGGCAACCTGCACGCCAAAACCGCGCGCGAGGTCGACTTCCGTGCCGCGCAGAGCAAGCTGCGCAACCTCGATGAGATCATCGGCACCTCATGGTGGCGGGGTTGCTTCACCAACCCGAAGCTCGAGACGGCCGAGCAGCGCTGCGACGCCGCCGCCGAGCTGTACATGAACCAGCTCGCG
>Ga0209415_10011547_pt1 | contig 14856 bp, 17 predicted proteins | sample PeaSoiSIISIP2007_FD_187696 | JGI IMG/M metagenome (GOLD analysis project Ga0209415, IMG submission 187696) | Peat soil microbial communities from Weissenstadt, Germany - SII-SIP-2007 (SPAdes) (version 2) | ecosystem: Environmental > Terrestrial > Soil > Wetlands > Peat | place: Germany...
ACGTCCTGTCCGGGTGCAAGACGTTCATCACCAACGGCCCCTACGCCGACACCATCGTCTTCATCTGCAAGCTCGACGAGGGCAACGATGCCAAGGACCGCAAGATCGTCAGCTTCGTGCTCGACAAAGGCATGCCCGGCCTCACGCAGAGCAAGCCCCTGCGCAAGATGGGCCTGCACGGCTCGCCCACCGGGGAGCTCTTCCTCGACGACGTGCGCGCCGGCAAGGACCGCCTGCTCGGCGAGACCGAGCAAGCCCCGGCCCGCAGCGCCGCCAAGGACACCTTCGCGTCCGAGCGCACCGGCGTCGCGGCGATGGCACTCGGCATCGTCGAGCAGTGCCTGAAGTTGTCGGTGGAGTACGCCAAGACCCGCGTGCAGTTCGGGCACCCCATCGGGACCTACCAGCTCATCCAGCTCAAGCTCGCCAAGATGGAGGTCGCCCGGATGAACATCCAGAACCTCGTCTTCCGCCAGATCGAGCTCGCCGCCGAGGGCCGCTCGATGACTCTGGCCGAAGCGTCGGCGTGCAAGCTGTACTCGGCGCAGGCAGCCATGGACGTGTGCCTCGAAGCGGTCCAGCTGTTCGGCGGCAACGGGTACATGGCCGAGTACCAGGTGGAGCAACTCTGCCGCGACGCCAAGGTGCTGCAGATCTACGGCGGGACCGACGAGATCCAGATCTCGCAGATCGCGCGCAGCCTGATGGGGACCGCCTGACGCACTGCCGCATCTTGCTCCAGGTCATGCTCCGGGCGGTCCGCTTTGCGCGCCCGCGCGGACGCGAGCACCGTTGCGTCGCCCATGAACGTACCTCTCCCGGCCGCGCACGACCCCGAGGATCCGCACCCCTGGCTGCAGGACTGCTCGGGCTCGTCATCGCGCTGACACTCCCGCACCGCGCATGGGCCAACGCGCCCGCCGCGATGATCCTCGTCCCGACCAACGAGGGCGGAGTGTTCGTCGCGGGCCCCACCGTCCTGGTGGTCGAGCACGAGGAGCTCTCGTTCGAGTGCGACGGTAGCGGCAGCTGCGGCTTCCGGGCCGTCTACCGCGTGCTCAACCCGACCGACGCGCGCCAGCAGGTCCTGGGTGCCTTCTACGGAATCGAGGCCGACCGGCTGACTGCGACCGCCGACGGCACCGATGCAAGGCGCGCGCTATCGCCGGACCAGCTCAGCGCGATCGACGATGCGGTCGCCGTTTTCGATCAGGCGCTGGCCCGCGACGACCGGGTCACCCGCCAAGGCTTCACGCTCGCGGTGGACGCGCACGCGCGCGCCACGCTCGTCTTCGCCGGCAGCATCCGCCCGATCACGTTGAACACACGGCGAGAGGTGATCAGCGAATTCGGCATCGCGCCGCTCGAGACGCGACATCTGTGGCTCGGCACGCCAGCGCTCAACGATGCGAACGACGAGTTCGCGTACGCCCTGTCGCCGATCCGCGGCTGGGCGGGCTCCTCGAGCATCGACGTGAGCGTGCGATGCACCAGCGCCGCGCTCTGGAGGCCGGGACAGGGCGACTGGACGCTGACCAGCGAAGGCGGGGGGCTGGTCGCCCGGCGTACGATCGCCGCGGCCGACGCCGCGACCCTGAAGTTCGGCGTCGTCACGACGGGCACGACGGTGCTGCATGGCGGTCCGATGGTGGGGGCCGGCGGGCGCCTCGGCAGCGGCGGTGCTTTCCGGGCGCGCTTCGGCTACGAGGGCGCGGTCCCCTGGTGGCTAATCTGGTCGGCGAGCGTCGAGACCGACTTCAAGGGTACGACGACGATCGTGCCGCTGGGAGAGTTCCCCACGCCGGACATCATCTTCGTCATCCCGTCGATCGGTCTGGGCGCGGGTGTGCCCGTCCAGCTCCGGTCCAATGCGGGGACGCACGTCGGCGCGCGAATGCAGCTGACGCTGTCGTTCCCCGTCCTGTCGATGGTCTTGCCGGTCGACGTGTTCCCGGGGGCGTCGAGCGACGTTTGGCAAGTGGGCCTCTTCGGGCAGGCCTCGTTCTGACGTAGGCTGCGTGCCCGTGATCTCCCCTACCCGCCTCCTCGCAATCGCCGCCCCGCTGCTCGTCGCCGCCTGCGGCCCCGGCCCGATCCCCTACTCGCCCCCGTCCACGCTCGGCGGCCCGGCCCCCGTGTCGTCCTCCGATCCTCTGATGCCTCCCGGCTCGCTCCCTCCACCCACGGCAGCGTCGGTGGCAGGCTCCGCGGCTCCCCCCGAGACCGTCCACCACGACCCGGCCACGCTCGATCCCGCGCTCGCCACCGCGCACGCGCCCGACGTGTTCAAGGCGCGTTTCACGACGACCAAGGGCTCCTTCGTCATCGAGGTGCATCGCGCGTGGGCACCCAACGGGGCCGACCGGTTCTACAACCTCGTGAAGATGGGCTTCTTCGACGACACGCGGTTCTTCCGCGTCATCGACGGCTTCATGGCGCAGTTCGGCATCCCGGGGGACCCGAAGGTCGCCGCCAAGTGGCGCAGCGCCGACATCCAGGACGATCCGGTCGTCCAGTCCAACAAGCGCGGCTTCGTGACCTTCGCGCAGACCTCGATGCCCAACACGCGCGCGACCCAGATCTTCATCAACTTCGCCGACAACGTGACCCTCGACGCCTCACGCTTCTCGCCGTTCGGCCAGGTCGTTCAGGGGATGAACGTCGTCGATTCGCTGTACCACGGCTACGGCGAGGGACGCCCCAGCGGCCAGGGACCCGACCAGAGTCGCGTCCAGGAAGGGGGCAACCGGTACCTCGACGAGGAGTTCCCGCAGCTCGATCGGATCCTGAGCACCTCGATCTTGTAGCTGTACGACCCGGAATAACGCCGGGAACTTGGGTCGTTGGTGGTGTGTCCGCTCGCCTTGGAGGAGACACACCATGAATCGACGAAGCCTCGTTCTCGGATCGCTCGGTGCCCTCGCCGCGATCAGCTGCGCCGCGGGAGATCCCCAGGGAAGCAGCTACGTGCTGCTCGACCCCCAGGCCAGAGCATCCGGCGTGACCGTGCAGGTCGGCGACCACGCCGTCACGAGCGCGCTGCCCATCGAGGTGCCCGCGCAGGCCCATGTGATGCTGCTCGGACCGTCCAGAGAGGAGCCGATCACCATCGCCCCTGGTGAGCTGGTGTACGTCGCCGGGCCCAAGGCGACGGTGAGCCATCTGGAGATCGGGCGGCAGGTGGAGATCGACAAGGTGCACGTGACCGGTGACGAGACCGCCGCGCGCGAGCTCGCGACGCAGCTCGGGGGCAAGGTCACGCCCGACGCCCGCGGCCTGCGCCTGGACGTATCCGAGGTCTTCGCGGCGACGTCGGCAGCCCACGTGCCCGAGCACCTGATGGGCATCGAGCCGATGATGATCGAGCAGGCGCCCGTTGCTGCGACGCCCACGCCGAGGCAAAGCGCACCTTCGATCCCGGTCGTCCGTGCCGGCGCGCCGGCTGCTGCGGCTCCGGTCCTGCTGCCGATGAACGAGCCGACCGGCGGCATGCACGTCATCGAGCCGTTCCTGACCGTCCACGTCTCGTCACCGGTGTCGTTCACGCCGGCGGCCGAGAGCTGCGACGGCGTGGGCGGCGTGTGGCGGGGTCGCGTCTACTCGGACCGGCACATGGCCTACTACGACTTCACGCTCAACGTGCGCCAGCACGGCTCGCAGCTGCAGGGCAGCATGCTCGCGCACTTCTGGGACGGGTCGACCGATCAGGTCGAGCCGCCGAGCGGCTGCGACGGCGCGCAGCACGTCAAGGTCGTCGAGAGCGCGACCGGGAGCATCGACGAGTCGGGCACGATGCACTTCGAGTCGCACGGGTGGCAGGTGAGCCATCACATGTGCGGCGACAAGGTCACCGAGTACTGGCCCGACCGGTTCGAGGTGCCGAACGCGAGTGGCGCCACGAGCGCGAACGCGACGCTCAAGGACGACCGCGTGTGGACCGATGGCTTGCCGATCGCGCTGACGCGGGTGAGCTGCGGCGGGACCTGACCGACTTGCCGCCACATGTGCGGATGGTTAGGTTGGCTGTAGCGACGAGATGGCCCGAGCGCGCAAACTGACGCGCGCCCCTACCGTCGCGCCGCCTGAGCTTTCCTCGCAAGGGGGAAGGAGGCGCGTCATGAAACGAATCATCCTCACCGCGATGGCCTGCGGCGTCTGGCTGTCGGGAGTCACCTCTGCCGCAGCGCTGACGTACGTGCTCGATCGCCCCCCCACTCCGCCGACGAACGGGATGGCGTCCCCATCTCAGGCGCTCCGAGGGGTCGACGACCAGGACAAGACGGTCGTCGAGGTCACCTCCACGGTCGCCAAGCCGCCCGTCCGGCGTGGACCTGCACATCGCTCGCAGCTGGTGACGCTGCCACCCCCGTCGCCGCGCGACATCGACGAGATGACCTGCGCCGGCTGGCGTGAGCTGGACATGGGGTCGGGTCACGTCCAGATCTGCGAGTGACCGCGACGCCTTCGACCGAGCAGGGCTGCCCCCGCCACCGCGAAGACCAGCATCCTCGCGCCGCCCGACTCGGTCGCGACGTGGCATCCGCATCCGCCCGAGCTCCCGCCCTGCGCCCCGTTGCCACTGCCTCCGTCTTCGCCGCCGCCGGAGCCTCCGCTCGACGATCCTCCTCCGGATCCACCGCTCGATCCTCCGCCCGATCCCCCGCTGCTCCCGCCGCCACTGCTCGAAGAGCCGCCGCCGTCTCCCGTTCCGCCGTCGACCCCGCCACCGGGCTCCACACCCGCAGGAGGCACACCGTTGGGTGACTGCAGGATGATCGCGGTCAGCGCCGGCACGCTCAGCGGACCCGCCGGAACATCCTGCGTGTATGTCAGCGTCTCGGTCGCCTCGGTGCCGTCGACGGCGACACCCCCGCCTCCCGTCCACTGCGCCTGCTTCATCGCGGTCGGCACCATGTACGTGAGCGCGGCTGTCGAGGAGTTCACGAGGATGGTCCCAGCGACCTCTTGCCGCGCGTACAGACCCCCCGCCGAGCCCCCGCTGCCGGCCACCTTGAGCTGCTCGATGTCGTCCGGCGGCTCATCGACGTATCCGCCTAGATCGATCTCGTACTCCGGATACCAGTTGAGCCCTGGCAGTAGCATCACGTAGCTCGTGCCGTTGCGGATGAGCAGGAACGTCCCGATGATCATGTCGCGCTGCGCCTGCGGCATCTGCGTCACGTCGGACGTGCTGTCGGTCATCCAGACCTTCGCGTGGCCCGTCACGTAGTGACAGATGCGGCTCACCGTCAGGTTCCAGTCGGTCGGATCGCCCAGCGCGTTCTGCCAGTTTTCGGTGAAGACGCCGTCGGTGCCCTGCAGGAAGCTCGGATCGTCGGTGCCGTCGTCGAGCGAGTCGGGGTTGGGGATGACCAGGTAGCGCGGGTGCTGAGCGGTCGGCGCGAATGCCGTGCGCAGCGCGTCGAAGTACGCCTGCGCGCGCGGCATCCACCACGCATCGAGCGCCGCGCGGCTCGATCCGCCGGCCGGCTGCGTCCACCAGTTGGCGGGCGAGTAGTTGTACCAGGGTGGAAACGCGACATCGAAGAAGAACCCGTCAGACTTGGTCGTCGGGAACGCCGCCCACGCGAGCAGCGTGGTCTCGATGTACGTCTGCCACTCGGTGGAGGCGACATCCATCAGCCAGTACGGATCCGGATACGACACGCGGTTGCTCGACGACGCCGGCGTCGCCGAGTGCTGGTAGGCCTTCTCGCGCGTCGCGCCGCTCGAGGCGACCCACGGCGTGAACGTGTCGGTGTCTTCCTGGCCGAAGTGGTTCGCCCCCGTGATGTTGCCGACGGGGTTGGTTTGATCCGCGCCGTTGAGCCCGTACGCGAGGTGGTACGTGAGCATCAGGAAGTTCGGATTGATCGCGCGGTACGAGTCGATCTGGGTCTGGAACAGCTTCTGCGTGCCGACGAAGTGCGTGACGACCCACTGCATGAGCGCCGCCGAGTACGCCGGGTTGCCGCCCGCTCCATCGGGGATCAGCTGGTCCGGCCAGACGAGCACGTAGCGCCGCGTCGACGGCAGCGGCTGCGCGAGCCCCGACGGCTGCAGCGGAGCAGGCTTGAGCGGATAGGTGACGCCGGCGGGATGGGAGCCGGCTTTCGCCTCGCCGCCGCAGACCAGAGCGAGCACGAGGGCGACGCTCGAGGGCCAGAGTCGCATGGACCAAGGATAGGCCTCGTCCGCCCGCAGCGCACGGAACCCTTGCAGCTTCGGCCTGCCGATGAAAAGTTACCCGCGCCAATGAGCTCCAGCCTCTCTTCGCAACCGCTCGGCGGCGCCGCGCCGGCCGAGAAACCGGCTCTGCGTGGGGTCTCCCATCAGCTCGCGTTCTTCGCGGCGCCGGTCGCCGCCGGCGCGCTCGTCTGGCAGTCGAAGTCGCCGGCGGCCGTCACGGCTGCGCTGGTCTTCGGCGCGAGCCTCGCCCTGCTCTTTGGCGTGAGCGCGCTCTACCACCGTGTGCAGTGGGACCCGGTGCAGCGGCAGCGAATGCGACGGCTCGATCACGCGGCGATCTTCATCCTGATCGCGGGCGGCTACACGCCGCTGTTCTCGCTCGTCCCGTCGTCCAGCGGCGGACACGCGGCGCTGTGGGTGATCTGGATCGGAGCCGCCGTCGGAACCATCAAGAGCCTGCTCTGGGCGCACGCGCCGAAGTGGGTCACCGCGCTGCTCTGCGTGGTCCTCGGCTAGACCGTCGTGGGTCAGGTGATCGATCGCGCGCCCGCCGTGGGCTGGCTCGCCATCGGGATGCTCGTCGCGTGCGGCGTGATCTACTCGCTGGGTGCCGTGGTCTACGCGACTGCGCCGCCCCGACCCGTTCCCCCGCGTGTTCGGGTACCACGAGGTGTTCCACGCGATCGTCGTCGTCGCGAGCGTGTGTCTGTACACGCACGTGGTGCTGGTGATTCGGGCGATGCAGGGATGAAGCTGCTCGACCAGCTCCTCGACCGCGCGACCCAGGTTCTGCCACCACGCCTCCACGACGGCGTCGTCGTCTTCGGCAGCGCGCCGATGGTCTTCGCCGGCCTCAAGCCGGACGTGACCTTCGACCTCGACCTGTTCGTCTCGGAGGACACGTATCGCGCTCTCCTCGATGGCGGGTTCACGGAGGACCACGACGAGCGGGGCGTACCGCGCATCATGGTCGCGGAGTCCGTCGAGGTCGTGAGCACCTGGCCCGGCATCACCTTCGACGAGGCCTACGCCAGATCGTCGCCGCGGGCAGAATCGCACGGACTGAGGGTCGCCGCGCTGGAGCACGTTCTCGTGTTCAAGACCATCAGCCCGAGGGAGAAGGACCAGCGCGAGGCCGAGGTCATCCGCAAGGCTCTCAGGGAGGTCGGCCTGTGCACCGACTGCACGCACTCCGGGCGCATCGAGTCGGCGAAGGGCTCGGTGTTCCGCCGGTGCCAGCTGCACGAGAGCGACGCGCGATTCGCGAAGTATCCGCGTCTCCCAGTGGTTCGGTGCGACGGGCACGCGCGAGGGTGAGGCCGACAGAGCCCGCGGCACGCGCGTTGCGTCGTGTCGCGGCATGACGTCAATCCTCGCCTCACCTGTGAGCCGCATTCACGCCTCGTGGACGAACGGTGACACTCTTCGCGGCGCGGCTGTCGCGGTGGCCGCGGCGCTCGTGTGCGGGTGCAATCACGAGGTGTACTCCCCGCCGTCGCGAATGCTGCCCCTGGAGTCGGCTGCGACGCTCGCCACCGGCGAGACCGGCTTGCAGCTCGAAGGAAGCGCGCACGGCGCGATCTTCGGCGTCAGTGGCGAATCCGGCACACTGCGCGTCCGCCACGGAGCTTGGGACAAGACCGACCTCTCCGGCGAAGTGTCGGTGATGCACGTCGACGGCAACTCGGTCGCCAACACGTATCCGTACCTCTTCGCGGGACGCGCTGGCGTGAAGCGCGAAGTGCTGCCCTGGCTCTCGCTCACGGGAGGACTCGGCGGCGGCGCCTCCGCCGGCGGCGGCTTCTTCAGCCCCGACCTCGGCGTCATCGTCGCCTACGAGAATCCCTACGCCGTCCCCTTCCTGACGGTGCGAGGGGGCGTCAGCGTCCCCTTCGACACGCATCCGGTGGACACCGGCATGGCCGGCTCCGATCCCGTCGGCAAGTTCGTGTACACCCCGCCGCTCACGTGGATGGCGGGCGGCGTCCTCGGCCTCCGAGTTCCGCTCGGCTGGTGCGATCCGTCGCCGTGCCCCGTCCGCGGATCGCTGCTCGGCGGCATCGGCCTGACGGACCTCGCGTATCAGGGCTCCGGCGCGGGCGTGATGAGCCTCGCGGGCGGTGGGGAGATCGTGTTCTGACGCGCGCTTCACCCGCCGCAGCCATCGCCGAAGACACAGGTCCCCTGATCGCAGCAGACCGTTCCCAGCGGAGGTGGGCAGGGGCAGCTCTCGACGGCATCGACCGCCGACTCGAGATCGCGGGTGTACGCATCCGTCGAGGACGCGTTGATCGCTCCGTTGGGATCGCATCCGACGCAAACGCCGGCCGTGCACACGTTGCCGAGCCAGACGGCGGCGCAGTCCGAGTCGACGTGGCAAGACGCGTCGTAGCTCGACGCAGTGAGCACGCATCGATCGCGCGACGTGCCCGCGTCGGGCGGCCCCGAGTCGGTGGATGCGCCCACGGGTGTACGGCCCCCGCATGCCCAAAGCGCCACGAGCAGGAGCGCAGCGAGACCGGCTCTACGTCCCCGAGACGACAGCGCGGCCCTCACTGGCACATGGTCCCCACGCAGGTCTTGCCGGTCGGGCAGTCGGTCGTCGTCATGCACCCGCACTGCAGCCAGCCGTCGTTGTACGGGTTGACGCACGCATGGCCATCCACGTCACTGGCGCAATCGGCGGCCGTCTGGCATCCGCACTTGTCGTAGGGGCTTCCGTTCGAGACGCAGTCCGGTCCGCCCGCGTGCCCCGCGCAGTCCGAGGCGACTAGACACCCGCACGAGCCGATGCCGGCCGTGTACTGCCCGAGATCGCCGCACACCGGACCGTCGACGTTCTGCGCGCAATCTGCCGACGTACGGCAAGGAAGGCACAGATTCGTCGTCGGATCGCAGACCCGGTTGTTCGGGTCGGTGCAGTCCGAGTCGGTCACGCACTGGACGCACTGGCCCGTCGCGGTGTCGCAGACGTCGTACCCGGAAGCGCCTGCGTCGCCGGAGCAGTCGGTGTTCGAGCCACAGCCGCAATGGTGGTTGGGGGCGCAGATGGTATCGCCAGGAGTAGGACAGTCGGCCGGGCTGTCGCAGCCGCACTGCTGCAGTGGCGTAACGCAGCGCGTGCCCACGGCGCGGCCCGCGCACTGCGCGTCCGCCGTGCAGCCGCACGTGTGGTCGGGCAGGCAGACGTCGTTCGGATCGAGGAAGGTGCACTCGTCGTCGGCCACGCACTGCACGCACTGGCCGGAGCTCACGTCGCAGACCAGGCTCTGGTCGGCGCAGTTGGCGCAACCCCCGCCTGACTCGATGGTCACGACGTCGCCACCGGTCTCCGCGGCGCCCGTGTCGATCCCCGCGTCGGTTCCCGTGTCAGTCCCGGCATCGGTGCCGGCTTCGGTCGACTCCGAGGACGTGGTCTTGGCGCCGCACGACGCGAGGCAGAGGGCGCAAGCAAGGAGGAGGAAGCGCATCGGTGCCTTACCTGGATGCGACCGTATACGTGAGCCTCCCCACCGGCCCCGTCGCGCTCAGCATCGTCCACGCCGCGCCGTCGAACGTCCACGTGTCGCCGTACCAGGGCACCGGCCCGCCCGCGGGACCGCCGCCGCCGAACAGCACGAGCACGCCGCCGAGCGGCGCCATCGCGTGGTGGAAGCGCTGCGCGGGGCCCGTGATCATCAGCTGCGTCCAGCTCGTGCCGTCGAACGTCCACGTGTCGGCGAGGAACGTATTGGCGTCCTGCTCGCCGCCGAACATCACGGCCTTGCTGCCGAGCGTGCCCATCGCGAAGTACGCGCGCATGCCCGGGCCCGTGGCGCTCGACTGGGTCCACGACGTGCCGTCGAAGAGCCAGGTGTCGGGGTTGGCGCCGACGCCGCCGAAGAGCACGACCTTGCTGCCGACGGTCGCCATGGCCGAGGCGCAGCGGAAGTTGCCCGGGTTGGGGCCGGTCATCGCGACCTGCGTCCAGGCCGTGCCGTCGAACGTCCAGGTGTCGGTGAGCGGCCCGGTGCAGCCGCCGTACATGACGACCTTGTTACCCAGGGTCGCCATCACGTGGCCATTGCGCGCGGGAGGCCCGGCGATGTGCAGCTGCGTCCAGGCGATGCCGTTCCACGTCCAGGTGTCGTCCAGGTCGAACTGGCCCGGGTTCGCGACGCCGCCGAACAGGACGACCTCGCCGCCCAGCTGCGCCATCGCGTGCATCGAGCGGCCCAGCGATCCGCCGTCGGCGGTGTCGGGCTGCGCGACGTTCAGCTGCGTCCACGACGTGCCGCTCCACTCCCACGTGTCGTCGTAGAAGCCCTCGCCGTCGCCGCTGTACAGCAGCATGGCCGGGGCGCTCGCGTCGCGCGTGGGGGCCGCCTCGATGGCCACGTCGATCGAGACGTCGACGGACGCGTCGTGCAGCTCGACGCCGGAGTCGATGGGCGCCTGGGCCTCGCCGCCCGCGTCGGACGTGTCGTGGGTGGAGCCGCCGCAGGCCAGCAGAGCCAGGGGCAGACCGGACAGGGCAAGGAAGGGGACCAAGGATTTCATGCGCCGCAGGCAAGCACGTCGCCGGCCAGTTGCAAGCCCTCCGCGGGACGGGGGGCATCCGTGGGACGATCGACGTCACTCCGCCTGCCGCCCGCGCGCCGCAGCCATGACCGTGAACATCCGCCCGATCGCCTCGCGCGTCGCGCCGCGCGTCACGAAGATCTCGGCGTACATGTAGCCCTCGAGGAGCAGCCCCACCGGCTCTCCGTCCGCGCCGGCGAAGAGCTTCACGCCCCCGAGCATCCCGCGCATGTCGAGGGGGCCGCGCGGGTCCACGGCTTGCGCGCACTCGAGCTCGAGCTTCATCAGCATGAAGGTTCGCATCCCGAGCTGGCCGGCCGCCGGTGGCGGCGCCGCAGGGGCGAGGGGGATCGACCGGTTCCAGGTCGGATCGGGGAAGAGCACCGCGTGCTCGCAGCCCTGGTCGGCCTCGAGCGCGACGGTCGCGATCAGCGAATCGGCCATCGAGATGGTGTCCTTCGTGTAGTCCGGCATGTCGCCGGCCCTCGGCGCCGACTTGGTATCGAGACGCACGAAGACGTGGCCCGCGAGGTGCTCCTCGATGCGCGCGAGATAAGGATCGCTCCGCCGGGTCAGCGCCACACCGTTCGGAGCCCGCAACGTCCACCTTCCCCCCGGGCCCGCCGGCGCGCCGAGGGTGAAGGGGGGCGCGACGCCGTCGCGGAGCGGCTTCAGCGTGGTCCCGTCGACCGAGACGGCAAGCAGCAGCGGCTGCTGACGTCCGTCGTCGGCGTACAGCGCGAGACAGCTCAGCCACCCTCCCAGAAGCGCGCACGTGGTGTTGCGGTCGGCCGAGATGAAGTAGAGCCCCTCGTAGGGCGCGGAGTGCCGAGCCGCCACGACCACCGCGCTCGACGCAGGCGCAGACGCTGACGCTGATGCCGACGCGGATGCGGATGCGGACGCTGACGCTGACGCAGGTGCCAACACGCTCGCAGGCGGAACGACCGACATCGGCGCCGGCGTCGACGATCGCCGCGCCGCCCCTGCGCCGCAGGCAGCCAGCGCCACCAGCGCTGTCGCCCGCCAGAGGCGTCGGACCATGTCGGCATGATCCGCGCCCCACCCAGACGCGGTCAAGCGAGCGTCGCCACCAGCTGCTCGAGTTGCTCGTAGGTGTCGCGCATCCCGCGCTCCATGCCGGAGGCCACGGCGCCGTCGAGGGCCTCCTTGGACGGATACAGCGCGTGCAGCGTGAACCGGGTCTTGTTGCCCTGCTCCTCGAGGGTCGCCGTGACGACGGCCGCGCCGGCGGCGGGCATTTGCTCGAAGAGCTGGGTGAAGACGAGGCGTGAGGGGTGGACGACCTCCTGGTAGGTGCCCGAGAACGCCATCGGCTGCTTTGGATCGCGCCCGAAGACGTACCGGTAGCTGCCGCCGACGCGCACGTCGGCCTCGCACTCGAAGAGGGTGACGCCGAGCGAACGCGGCGCCCACCAGCGCTTGAGCAGGTCGGGCCGGGTCCACGCCTCCCAGACGATGCGGGCGGGGGCGTCGAAGCTGCGCGTGACGACGAGCTCGCGGTCGGATCGGCGCTCGACGGTGGTGCGGTTGGTGGGGGCGGTCATCTCATTTGCTCCGGTGACGTTCATGGGTTTTCTCCTTTGCCTTGAGCTCTTCGACGATCTCGTCCATCTGCTCGAAGCTCTCTTCCCAGACGCGGCGGTAGCGCTCGAGCCAGCCGTGCAGCTTGCGCAGCGGCTGGGGGCGCAGCTCGTAGAGGCGCTGCTGGGCGAGGGGCTGCACGTCGACCAGCCCGGCTTCCTTCAAGACCCGCAGGTGCTTGGACACCTGGGGCTGGTTGAGATGAAGCCGGTCGCCGATGTCGTTGACGGCGCGGGGGCCGGAACGCAGCAGCTCGACGATGCGGTAGCGGTTGGGCTCTGCGAGTGCAGCGAAGGTCTCGATCACCGGTTCTATATACGCATGGGAGTATATTCCTGTCCAGGCATGTGCGCTCGGCAAGTCGACGTTCCGGCTCGCGTCACTCGTGTGAGACAATGAGACGGCTCCGGCCACCCTCCAGGCCAAGACGACCGTCTACGGCCTGACTCCCGGGGCGACGGTCCTGTTCCGCTTCCGGCCCGTGACGAAGGCCGGCGAGGGGGACTGGAGCCAGCCCGTGTCGCTCATCGTGAAGTAGCAAGCGCGGCGTCTCGGAGCCGCGTCTCCGCGTAACTTGCCGGCCCTCGGCTTCCCTCTGTTGTTCAAGGGGGGAGCTGGGGGCCGGCTTTCTTCGTTCCGTTGTAGCGGTATCCTCGCCGCATGCGACGCTCGGCTGTCGTCCTCGCGATCGTGATTGCGGTCGCGGGCTGCGCTCGCTTCTCCGGCAAGGCGGAAGACAAGCCGGCGCCCGCCCCCGTCCCGAGCGCCGCGCGAGTCGAGCCCGCCGAAGCCGCCGCGGCGTCCCTTCCGGCCGACTTCCCGAAGGCGATCCCGCTCTACCCTGGCGCGAAGGTCGTCGTCGCAACCAGCAGCGAGACGCTCGGTAAGCCAGCGTGGGCCGCCACGCTCGAAACACCCGACGGTGCCGACGCGGTCAGCGCCTTCTACAAGGCGGGCCTCGGCGCTTTCAAGCGCGAGAGCGGCATGCGCATGGCCGACACCGACATGAGCGTATGGCAGGGCCGCGACTACGATCTGACGCTCATGGTCACCGCAAGCGCGGACAAGACGACGGTGATCAACCTCTCGGTCGCGCGGAAGTGACCGGGCACCACGCGAGCCACCGAGAGCTCAGCGCCGCCACGCAAGGCGAAAGCCGAGCGCGAGGAGCGCGAGCGAGACGCCCAGGACGAGGACCCCCCACACCAGGTACGACCCTCCGAACACGTGCGCCACCGTCGCGATGTCCGAGCGCCGCAGCTCGCCGGCGACGAACGCCGAGTCCGTGAAGAGGTAGCCCTTGCCCGTCCACGTATCGAGAGCGAGCGACACGCCTACGAGCTGCGCGAAGACCATGCGCGCGCGCGGTCCTGCCCAGATGGCGAAGATCCCGATCACCGCCGCGTCCAGTGGAAGACCGATCCAGCCCGCCATCGACCTCACCCACACCGCGAGCGACAGGACGACAGCCAACGCGAGGCCCGCGAGCAGCAGGCGGGCGCGTCGCGGCCCGCGCGAGACGGCGAGGAGCAGCGCGCCCGCCGTCGGGGGGGCCACGAGCCCACCGAGGGCGACGAGACCGTTGCGCCAGTCGTCCGGGATCGACGTGTGCGCCAGCCCGGAGCCGTTGGCGAAGACGTCCAGCGAGGCGAAGCCGCCACCGAGCGCCAGCGCCATGAGCCCGTGCCCCATCTCGTGGACCCACGTCGACAGGAGCGTGAGCGGATAGAGCAGAACGCCGCCGAAGGGGACGAAGGCGTTCACGACGAAGAGGACGAGCGTCGCCACGACGAGCGCGCCGCGGGACGTCGGCTCCGCCCCGGGATCGCGCGGCGAGGCGGACATGGCGAGAGGATAGCGGGCGCGAGGGATCCTACTTAACGTCCGTTAGTGGCGTACGCTCGTGCTCGAAAGGCGTACGTATTTGAGCTGGGTCCGCAGCATCGCCTCCTCCGCAGGGGGCATGACGCGCGCCGGGCCCGTATGATGGACCCGTGAGTCCCGAAGAGCAGGCGAAGGTCATCGAGCTGGTCGAGGCAATGATCGCGGCGGACGGCGTCGTCGTCGAGGAGGAGCGCGCGTTCCTACGGCGTGTGATGGAGCGGTTCCGCCTCTCCGCGGACGACCGCGCCGATCACGTGGTCGCGAGCGATCCGGGTCGCACGACGCTCACCCTGCGTACGCTGGCGCCCGACGCCCAGATGCGCGTGATGGCTCTGCTCGTCGATGCGGCGGTGGCCGACGGTCACGTCGCGCCCGAGGAGCGCGCGCTCCTGCTCGCCTCGGCCGCGACCCTGGGCATCGACGCGGCCGCGCTCGAGGAGCGCATCGCCCGGCGCCTCAAGTCGGTCGTTCCTGGCCCGGCCTGACGAAGATCCCGCGCTAGTCGTCCAACCCCAGGCCCTCGAGGATCTTGGGGACGTACTTGTCCACCCGCGCCTCCCTCGTCTTGGCCTGCTTCGCTTGCGAGAAATAGAGGAGATACGCCCGCTGCCGCCCCGG
>Ga0209415_10011548_pt1 | contig 14855 bp, 10 predicted proteins | sample PeaSoiSIISIP2007_FD_187696 | JGI IMG/M metagenome (GOLD analysis project Ga0209415, IMG submission 187696) | Peat soil microbial communities from Weissenstadt, Germany - SII-SIP-2007 (SPAdes) (version 2) | ecosystem: Environmental > Terrestrial > Soil > Wetlands > Peat | place: Germany...
CCCCGACACAACGTTGCACCCCGGCGCCTTGCATGAGTTGCTGGAGCACCTGCGCCGACACCCTCGGGCCGGCGTCGTAGCGCCGCTGCTGGAGGGACCCGACGGCCGGCTCTCACCCAACGGCTATCGTCGCTTTCCCGGCCTGCTGACGCTGGGCCTGGATCTGTGCGTCCCGTTCGGCTATCTGCTTGTCCACGCTCCGGCCGCCCACCCATATGCGATGTCGCCCAAGGCGCTGCGAGCTGGCCGGAGCCCCGCCTGGGTATGCGGCGCGGCGATGGCGATCCGGCGCGCCGCCTACACCGAGGCAGGCCCGCTCGATGAGGGCTTCTTCCTGTACTTCGAGGAGACCGAGTGGCAGCAGCGCGTCGCCCGCCGCGGGTGGACGATCGAGCTTGCCCCCGCCGCGCGCGCACGGCACCTGGTGCGTGGCGGCGGCGAGGACGCGCTCGCCCCCTCGCCGTACTTCCTGACCAGCGCGCTGCGCTACCTGCGCATGCGCGAGGTCCCCGAGCCAGCTACGCGAGCGGTCCTGTCGCTGGCGCTTGCCGCTTCGTGGGTGACTCTGCGCCTGATCGCGCTCCTGCCAGCCAAACGGGCAAAGGCGACGGGCCAGGCGCGCGCCTACGCTGGGCTGCTGGGACGCGCACTCACCGGTGCCGGGGAGCCCCGGGGGCAGGCGACGCCAGGGTAGGCGACGCGGGCGCGCGCTACCGTGCCGCTCCAGAGATGAGCGCTCCCTCCTTCCGCCGCGTGGGGATCAACGCCGTGTTCCTCGAGCCCCGCTTCGGTGGCCTGGACACCTATGTGCGTGCGCTTGTGCCCGAACTTATCCGCCTGGCTCCCGAGGTCCGCTTCAGGGTGTACTGCAGTCCCGGGGGGCGCGAGTACCTCGGCGCCGAAGAGTGGGCGGGCGAGGTCGAGCTGATCACACCTCCATTGATCGGTCGGCGCGGGCTGAAGGCGCTCGGCGAGCTGACGGTGCTTGGCGCGATCGCGGGTCGGCAGGTGGATCTCCTGCACAGCGTGGCGATGACGGCGCCCCTGCGCACACGTGCCGTCAGCGTCGTCACACTGGCGGATGTGACCTGGATCGTCGCCCCCGACCCGGGCGAAGCCGCAACCGTGCGCGTTTGGCGGCTGGTGGTGCCACCGGTGGCGCGCCGTGCGGACCGCGTGATCGCGCTCTCACAGGCGGGGGCCGAGCACATCGTCGAGCACCTGCGGGTGCAGCGCGAGCGCATCGACGTCGTGCCGCTGGCCTCCGGCGTGAGCCCCCTGGCCACCCCGACTGCGGCGGAGGAGCTGCGTCTCCGGCTGGGGCTCGGCGAGGGCCCGGTGATCCTGAGCGTGTCGGCGAAGAAGGTGCACAAGAACCTGGAGCGGCTCGTGCGCGCGATGGCCCTCGTCGTGGAGCGCCATCCCGACGCGGTGCTGGTGCTGCCCGGCAACCCCACCGAGCACGAGCGCGAGCTGCGCGAGCTGGCACAGCGGCTGGGGATCGCCGCCAACGTGGCCTTCCCTGCCTACGTCGACGCCCCCGACCTGGAGGGCCTGTACGCGCTCGCGCGGTGCTTCGTGTTCGCGTCGGTGAACGAGGGCTTCGGCATACCGATCCTGGAGGCGATGCGCCGCGGGGTGCCGGTGGCCTGCTCGCGCGCCTCGGCCCTGCCGGAGGTGGCCGGCGAGGCGGCGCGCTACTTCGACCCCCATGACGTGCAGGACATCGCGGGCGCGCTGATCGAGCTGCTGAGCGACCGCCAGCTGGCGGCCCGCCTGGTGGCACTGGGGTTCAAGCGCGAGGAGCTGTTCACATGGCGGGCCACGGCCGAAGGCACGCTGGAGAGCTACGCACGAGCGTGGGCCGTGCGATGAGCGTGGTGGACGTGGTCGAGAGCGACACGCGAGCGTGGGCCCCGAGATGAGCCCGGCCGAAGCGATCGAGAGCGACACGCAAGTATGGGCCGCACGATGAGCCCGGCGGACGTGGTCGAGCAGCCGGACGTGCTGGACACCACGGCGGCCGGCGGGATGATCGTCCGTGGCAGCGCCCTGCGCTTCGGCAGCTACGTGGGCGTCGTGGCGCTCTCGGTCCTCTCGGCGGCGCTGCTGACACGCCATCTGGGGGTGGGGCGCTTCGGCGAGTACACGACGGTGATCTCGCTGGTGAGCCTCGTCGCGGCCGTGACCGATGCTGGCATGTCGAGCCTGGGCACGCGCGAGTTCGCCGTGCTCGAGGGTGCCAGGCGCGCCGCGCTGATGCGCGATCTGCTCGGGTTGCGCGTGGCGCTGACGTTGGGGGGGGTGGTGCTCGCCACCCTGTTCGTGGTGATCGTCGGGTACGGCCCGGCGCTCGTCGCGGGAACCGTGGTGGCGGGGCTGGCGACGGTCGCGCTGGTGCTCCAGCACACCCTCTCGATACCGCTCGCGGCCGAACTGCGCCTGGGCGCCATCTCGCTACTCGACCTCGCGCGCCAGGCGTTGAGCGTCGCGGCGATCGTCGTGCTGATCGTGCTCGACGCGGGGCTCTTCCCGCTGCTGGCGGTGACGCTCGTCGTGTACCTGATGCTGATGCCGGTCAGCGTGGCGCTCGCGCGGGGACGGATCTCGCTGCGGATCGAGCTACGCCCGCACCGCTGGCTTTCGCTGCTGCGGCCAACGCTCGCCTTCTCGCTGGCGACGGCGGTGGGGACCATCTACATCTACACCGGCCAGATCCTCACCAGCCTGGTCGCCGGCCCCCACCAGAGCGGGCTGTTCGCGGTGTCATTCAGGGTCTACATCGTCGCGACCGGCGTGCCGGGGCTGCTGGTGAGCGGCACGCTGCCGCTGCTGGCGCGCGCGGCGCGCGACGACCACGAGCGGCTCAGCTATGCGCTGCAGAAGATCTTCGAGGTCTCGGCGATCATCGGCGTGGCGACGGCGCTAGGACTGCTCGCCGGGGCGCAGTTCATCGTCGCGGTGGTCGCCGGCCCGCAGTTCGCGGGCGCGGCGGGGGTCCTGCGCATCCAGGGACTGGCGATGGCGGTCTCGTTCCTGATCGCCGGCTGGGGGTTCGCGCTGATATCGCTCAAGCGCTACGGCGCTCTCGTGGTCGTCAACGCGGTGGCGCTGGCGGTCAGCTGCACCCTGACGCTCGTGCTCGCATCGACCCACGGCGCACGCGGCGCAGCACTCGCGACCGTGGGAGCCGAGGTGGCGCTGGCGAGCGGCTCGCTGGTGGCGCTCCTGCGGGCGCACCCGGAGTTTCGCCCGCGGCTCGCGGTGCTCCCCAAGGTGGCGTTCGCCGCTGCCCCTGCGCTGGCGCTGACGCTGGCGCTTGCCGGCGAGCTGTCCTCGCTCGTGCGCACCGTGCTGGCGCTCACCGTCTACGGCCTGCTGATCCTCGCCAGCCGCGCGCTGCCACAGGAGATCCTCGAGCTGATCCCGCGCCCGCGCCGCGCGCGGGGCAGCTGAAAGCCCATGCGCCCGCTGCGCATCGGCCTCAACCTGATCTTCATGGGCGAGCGCGCCGGAGGAAGCGGGCGCTACGCACGCGAACTGGTCGGCGCGCTGCTCGAGGTGGAGCCGGCGAGCGAGCTGCAGCTGTTCGTCTCGCGCGACGCCCCCGCGGACCTGTGGCAGGAACCGTGGGCAGACGCGGTGCGCTGGGTGCGCTGCCCCGTGGGTCTGCGCGACGGGCGCAGCCACCTGGTCTTCCAGTTCACGGTCCTCCCCCTGCTGGCGGCCGCCCGCGGGGTCGAGATCCTGCACAGCCCCGCGAACGTCGGCCCCACCGTGACCCCGCGCATGAGCAGCGTGCTCTCGCTGCTCGACGTGATCTGGCTGCGCCCGCCAAGCGAATGGGGCGGCAGCCCGCGCCTGCAGCGCTCGCTGCGACGCATGGTCGGCCACGGCGTACGCCACGCCAGCCGGGTGTTCGCGATATCGCAGGCCGGCGCTAAGGAGATCGCGCGCGGACTCGCCGTGCCGGTCGAGCGGATCGAGGTGACGCCGCTGGGCGTGAGCGCCCCGCGCACCGCCCCCGCCCCTGAGCGGGCAGTGCGCCAGCAGCTCGACCTGGGCGACGGGCGGGTCGTGCTGTGCATCGCACAGAAGCACCCCTACAAGAACCTCAGCCGGCTGGTGCGAGCGCTGCCGGCGCTCGAGGAGGATGTCGTGCTGGTGCTGCCCGGCTCGCGCACGCCGCACGAGGCCGAGCTGCGCGGACTCGCCGAGCAGCTGGGCGTGACGGGCCGGGTGCGCTTCCCGGACTGGCTGTCGGAGGAGCAGCTGGAGGGGTTGTATGCCTTGAGCAGCGTGTGCGCACTGCCCTCGCTGGTCGAGGGCTTCGGCCTGCCCGTGCTGGAGGCGATGGTGCGCGGCGTGCCGGTCGCCTGCTCGAAGACGTCCGCCCTCGGCGAGGTGGCCGGCGACGCCGCGCTGACGTTCGACCCCGAGCGCCAGGAGGAGATCGATCTGACGATCGGCCGGCTGCTCGCCGACCGCGGGCTCGCCACAGAGCTGTCCGCGCGGGGCCGGGAGCGCGCTCGCGCGTTCAGCTGGCGGCGCACCGGCGAGCTGAGCCTGGACGGCTACCGTCGCGCGATCGAAGAGGACTCCGCCCGTACGGGCATCGGGTCGCGCCTTCGTCCCACACGGCGCTCGGACGGTCCGCCCCATCCCTTGGGCTGACCCGCGCCGTCTTCCCGCACGCCCGCCCAGACCGTCCCACCCCACCTTCGGGCTAACCTGCGCCCGTGCCCCGAGTGCTGATCGTCCGCGGCCACCAGGCGACGCCCTGGGAGCTGCGCCCGTGGCGCGAGCTGCCCGCGCGCTTCGAGGTCTCCTACCTGCTGAGCGGCTCCAACCGGTTCGCCCCGCCGGAGGGATTGCGGCCCGAGCGCGTCCGCGCGCTGCGCGACCTGCTGCCCGGCGGCCCGGTGGGCGAGCTGGGCGCGCTCGCGCTGGGCGACCGCTACCTCTCGGCCGAGAGCCCGTTCGCGGCGGCCGACATCGTGCACGCCGAGGAGCTCTCCTACTGGTTCGCGGCGGAGGCCGCGAAGCGCAAGCGCCGCCACGGCTTCCGGCTGGTGCAGACGGTGTGGGAGACGCTGCCGCTGATGAGCGCCTACCGCAACCCGCACGCCCGCCGCTACCGCGAGAGCGTGCTGGCCGAGACGGATCTCTTCCTACCGGCGAGCGAGCGCGCCGCGCAGACGCTGCGGCTGGAGGGGGTGCAGGAGGAGCGCATCCTCCTCTGCGCCCCCGGCATCGACACAGAGCGCTTCGCCGGCGCCCCGCCCGCGCCGCCGCCCCGCGAGCACACGCTCGTCAGCCCCGGGCGGCTCGTGTGGGAGAAGGGCCACCACGACGCGTTGCGCGCGCTGGCGGCGCTGCACCGAGGCATCGTCACCGGCCCGGACGGCGCGGTGCACCAGCCGCGCCTGCAGATCGTGGGCGCCGGCCCCGAAGAGACTCGCCTGCGCGAGCACGCCGCCGAGCTGGGGCTGAGCGAGGCAGTGGAGATCCGCGGCGTGCCCTACGAGCAGATGCCCGCCGTGTTCGCCGAGGCCTCGGCGATGGTGCTGGCGAGCCTGTCCTCGGCTACGGCCGCCAAGCACCCCTTCGACGTCCCCCGGGCCTTCTGGGAGGAGCAGTTCGGGCTGGTGCTCGCCGAGGCGATGGCGGCGGGACTGGCGATCGTCGCCACCACCAACGGAGCGATCCCCGAGGTGCTGGCGGGCACGCCGGCGCAGCTGGTGGCACCGGGCGACTGGCTGGGGATCGCCCGCGCGCTCGCCGGTCCGGAGGGCCCCCTCAGCCGCCCGCCGGGAACGCGGGTGGCCTACCCGGAGGAGGTGGTGCGCCACTACTCGACCGCGGCCGCCGCGGAGCGCCTGGTGGCCGCCTACGAGCGGGTGCTGGCGAAAAGCGGCATCTGACGCTGTCGGAAAGCGGTACTCGCAGCTGCCGAAAAGCGGGACTGAAACCTGGGCTGAAGCGGGATTGGCACCCTCGCGTAGCATCGCCCGGCCCAGTAGTGGATGATGGAGGCATGGCCAACCCTCCCTCCTCGCGCAGCGTCAAGATCTCCGCCGACGAGCGCACGGGGTGGTCCTCGGAGCGCCCGCGCAAGGAGGGCGAGGGACCGCCGCGACCGGTCGACGTGTCGGGGCGCTGCCGCGTGCTGGCGCCCGCCGACCGCCTGCGCTACTCGCCGGGAAGCCTGCTGCTGATCGTGTGCGCCTCCGCGCCCGAGGCCGCCCGCCTGGCGGCGCGCGTGGTAGAGGAGCACGGCGCGGTGCTCTCGCTGGCGAAGGTGCGCACGCTGCTGGCCGGAAGGGTGCCCGAGGCCGAGGTCGAGAGCCGCTCGCGCGAGCTGCTCGACGCGGCGGTGGCCAAGCGGTTGAACGCCAACAGCACGGTGGTGATCGCGATGGAGAGTCTCGCCCCCGAGGAGCGCGAGCCCTACGTGCGCATGGCCCACGCTTTGCGCCGGCCGCGGCACGTGCTGCTGCTGGAGACGGCGCGCAACCAGGTCCCCGAAGGGGAGCGCGCGACGCTGAACGAGCTGCGCCGCGCGCTCGACGCAGGCGAGCTCGGCCAAGAGGGGTTTCAGACCGCGCTGCGCCTCAGCGGCGCGGCGGTGGGCGAGCTCAAGCGGATCGTCTTCCAGCCGCCCCCGCGCGAGGATTGAACGCCCGCCCAGGCGTGCGCGCGGAGACCTCGTTCGGGCGCTTCGTGCCGGACGGGGTCTCTGGCGCGACCCCCCAGCCGGCCTTCTGCAGAGCCCTGTCGATCGCGCGCACGGCGTCGCGATCCCACTGCCTCACCTGCTCGTCCAGGTCGCGCCACGGCGTCAGGTACGGAGAGACGTGGCGACTCACCTGCCTGCTGCGGCCGAGCTCCCAGCCTGTGCTCAGGCGCTCGCAGTTGTACCGGCCGTGCTCCATCTCCGCGAGGCGCTCAACCTCATCGGCGTGGAGGACCAGTCGCTCGCCCCCCGCGCACAGGCGCTTCCCCAGTACGTGGAGCTTGTTGGGGATGTCGTCGACCGCGGCGAGGTTGGAGCGCTGCAGCGACGTCGACAGGCGCTCCCAGGGCGCCAGCGCCGGGTCGTCGTCCTGCTTGTGCTTCCTGTGCTCCATCCGGTACTGGTCGTGCAGCGCGCGCGCTGCGATAACGCGGCGCTCTTCCTCGAGCGACTCGTTCGGCCACGTCAGGAACGCGCGCAGCGTCATCGGGTCGTTGGGCAGGCTGAGCACGCCCCCCGAGCCGAACGGGAGCATCTCCTCCAGCGGTTCGACGAGCTCCTGGCAGGGGTCCAGCGACGCGACCGCCGCCCCGAGAGCGCGCGCGAAGAGGACCTCTGCCTGCGTGATCGCTCCACCCGGGAACGCCACGAGACGTACCGCGTTGGGCGCGCCGCGCAACTGCTGCCGGGCCTGCGCCGCGGCGAGGATGTCCGTCCACATCGCGACGGGCTCCGTCTTGCCGAAGTCGCCCGCCGGCGTGGAGCGCTGCCACGTGCCCTCCAGACCGCTGCCGGCGGGCGCGTAGCCGAGCACCGGCACGTTGTTGACCCTGGCGGCGTCGCGCACGGCACCGCATACGCCAACGTCATTGCCGCCCGTCACGATCAGCCCGTCGTAGCGGTGCAGCGCGCACGCGAGCAACTCGCGGACGGCCTCACGGGCTTCTGCGGACATCGACGCCGCGCCCCCGGCGAATATCACGATTCGCCGCGAAGCGCGAGACCGGATATCCTCGACGACCGCTTCGTCGGGCGCCAGCGAGTCCAGCGCCTCGCTGGCGCCGAGCGCGGCCGCCTTCAGCCGCAGCGCAACCGCCGCGGCCCCCGCCGACGCCGCGCGCTCCAGCAGCTCCGACGCCTCCGAGGGCGCGTCGGGAACCAGGCGCATGTACTCGCACCACGCCGTGAACGCGTCCTCGCTCTGCTCGCGGCTGAGCTGCTCGGCGGCCCGCCCGAGGTTGCTGCGCGAGCGGAGGTCCAGATTCAGGCCCGCGGCCACGAGCGCGCCCACCGTCACGATCGAGCCCCGGCCGCGGCTCGCGGCCCTCAGCAGCCCCGACGCCACCCCCGCGCTCGCCGGCGTGATCCGCGGGGCGGCGTCGGAGTGCAGGCCGAGATCGTCCCGTTCGAGCAAGTCCCGAGCCATCCGCTTGGCCTCGTCCTCCTCGATGCCCTCCGCGCGCAGCGCGGCGACCAGCCGCCCGAACGGAGGGACGTCCTCGACGCGCTGGGCGTGAATCCCCCATGCGAGGTCGGCGATCGAGAGGACCTTGATATCCGCGAGCTCCGCTCGCCTCTGGGCGTACGCCTCGAGCTGCTTGTCGAGCTCGTTTTCCGGCTGGGTCGCCACCCGGGTGACCTTCACTGCGGGTCCAAACACGCGGCTGAGCGTCACGGCGATCGTGATGCTGGCGTGTTCGTCCTCACAGGCCACGACCGCGTGGGAGATGTCGCTCTGCCATTCCGACCACGAGCGGCTCGCCAGCAGCGACGGCTCGGTGCGGGGATCGATGTCGGTCGCTCGGAGGTCGACGACCGCGGGATCGAGCCACCACCGTCTCCCGATGCCCTCGCACAGGCTCTGCGCGTTCCTGCCGACGAGCGTGATGCGCAGCGGTGACACGCTCGCGTCCGCGGCCGGTGCCCGCAGCCGGCGCGCTCGTCCCCTGCGCAGCGCGGTGACAACGATCGCCTCGAGTAGACCGTGATCGCCCGCCAGCAGGAGGTGGCCGTCGCCGTCCGTCTCGAGCTCGGCGAGCCGGGCATCGCCATCCTGGCCGCTCACCGTGCCCGCCATCGGCCCGCCGCCGAACAGGGCGACGGCGGCGAGCGCGTTGGCTCCGAACGCCCGCACCTCGAGCGCCTCGCCAGGCCCTCCCCGCGAGGGCTCCTGCGCGGAGGCGGGCGTGTCGGCCGCGGCTCGGTCTCTGATCGCGTGGTCCTCCAGGAAGCGTGCCAGCGCGGGATCCTCGGTCTGCACGAGCACCAGCGGATTTCTCCGCCAGCCCTCCTTGCTCGAGAGCTCTCGCACCGTGCTCGCGATCTGCGCATTGACGATGTCGTCGCCCGTGACCGCGATGAGCCGCGCCGCGTGTCGCACCCCGGCGTGGTGGAGCGTGTCCCCGTTGACCGTGTCCGCCACGAGTCGCGATTCGCGTGGCCGCCGTCGCCCCTGCATCCCGGGCGCGCGCGGATCGATGTCGACGAGCACGACCGGCGTGCGGGCCCCGACGAGGATTCCCGCCAGCCGCGTGCCGTGCACCCCGGCGCCGCACACGATCACGTGGTCGCGCCTGATCTTCAACAGCAGATGGCGTATGCGGGAGCGGAACGTGGTCGTCAGCACGTAGACGGTGGCGATCGCAAGCACGACGGGCGCCAGGAAGCGAGCCATCTCCAGCTGCCAGGGATCGCTCCTGGGGAGCTCCTGCGGGTGCAGGACGAACAGCTGCAGCGTCAAGTAGGAGCGTCCGAGGAAGTGCTGGGCGAGTTGCGCGGCCGGCCCGGGATGCGCTTCGGATACGCGCGACCACCCCCAAAAGCCGAGCACGATCGCGACCACGAAGCCGACGACAAACGGCAGGGCGATCCGCGGGTCGCGCTCCTCTCTACCGTGCACCGCCCGCTCCTCTCACCACGTTCAACCAATCGCGAGCGTCCAGGCGCCCGCGGCTCGGATCCTCCGGCCCCCCATGCGCTCTGACTCTGACCACGCTGCGAAAAGTGTACTATCCGGGCGAATATCGAGCAGCCGACCCCGCCGTCGATCGCGAGTCGATCGATCTGGCGCGTGCTCGCGCTCGGCGCGTGACCGCGCAGCACGCCTCGCCCGCGGTGCCGGGCGGCGCGGTGTCCAGACGGCTCAAGGAGGTGATGGATGACACAGCGAGCGGCAGAGAGTACCGGGGGGGCGGGCGCGCCGCGACCCTTGAAGGTGTTCGTCAGCTACCGCCGCGAGGACGTACCCGATGCGACGTACAGGCTGGTCGAAGGACTCGAGGCGAGGTTCGGGGTGGGGAACGTGTTCGTGGATGTCGACCACATCTCCCCCGGCAGGCCGTTCGCCGAGGTCATCTCCGCGTCGGTCGCCAAGTCGGACGTGTTCCTCGCGATCATCGGCGATCGATGGCTGGGCGAGAGGCGCGAAGGGGGCGCCCCGCGGATCAAGACCTCCGGCGACTTCGTTCGCCTCGAGGTCGAGGCCGCGCTGGAGAGCGGCGTGCCGGTCGTGCCGGTGCTGATCGAGGATGCGCCCGTGCCCCAGCGGGAGGACCTCCCCAAGAGCATGGCCAGACTCCCGGGTCTGCAGGCGTTCAAGATCGCGCGCAGCCATTGGCGCTACGACGTCGAACGGCTCGAGGGCGCGATCGTGCAGATCGCCGGCACCCACGTGCCTGCGCCGACGCCCCCGCGGCAGAGCGGCCCTGGACCGGCCGAGGAGGCCCACCAGCCGCGCCCGCGCACGCGCCTGCTGGCAGCCGCCGTCGCCGTCGCCGTCGCCGTCGCGGCGATCGTCGTGCTTGCCTCCAAAGGACCAAGCCGCACGCAGGCGTCGGTCCCGCTCCACGCCACGCCCCCCTCGACTGGCACGGGAACCACCGCGCTCGCCACGCCCGGCCACACGGGCACTGGGACCACCGCGGTCGATCCGGCGAGAACCAACCCCGCCCACGCGGTCACGCCGCCGGCGGCGCACGCCCTGGGGCCGGAGCAGATCGTGAGCCGGTACTGGCAGGAAATCGACGCACACCGCTTCGCCGCTGCGTACGCTTACCTCGACCCCGAATACAGACAGGAAGAATCCAAATCGACCTTCGTCGGAAAGCACGAAGCGGAAGGGATCAAGGAAGCGACGTTTCGCGGCGAATCGGCGAGCGACAGCGGGTCGAGCGCCAGAGTCAACGTGGTGTCGCTGCGGACCAGCGACGACGCCAAGGGCTGTCGGGAATGGAATGGCTACTACGGGATGAGATCGGTCGAAGGTCGCTGGCTGATCCACGAAGCACAGATCAAAGCGTTCCGTCGCTGCCAGGGCTGATACCAGTTGTCAGTCAAGGCAGGGGATGAAGACACTCCACAATTCAATCCCTCACCAACCGCCCGTGGATCACGTCTCTCAACTCGACCGCAGCTTGGTATGAGATCCCGGCTGCTCGCCGGGGCGGCGCTCCTGCTCGCCGCGGCCGCCGTCGCCGCGGCTGCGTTCGCATTCGGCACGCATGGCGCCGCCGACCGCCGGGCGATCCCGCCCGGCATCGTCGGTCGCCACGATTCCACGACGCGGAGCGCGCACGACGCCCGCGCGCACGACGCCCGCGCGCTCGCGCGCGGGCTCTCGACCGCCCAGCTCTCCGGCCAGCGCATCGTCTACGCATACAGGGGGCTGACGCCGCCGAGCTCGCTGCTGAAGCTGATCCGCGCCGGCGAGGCCGCTGGCGTGATCCTGTTCTCCGACAACGTCGCCAGCATCGGCCAGGTCCACGCTGCGATCCGCGAGCTGCAGGCCGCCAACGCCGCCGGACCGGTCCGTGCGCCGCTGCTTGTGCTGACCGACCAGGAGGGCGGCCTCGTGCGGCGCCTCCCCGGCCCGCCGACGCTGTCGGAGCGGCAGATCGGCGAACGTCCCGACGCCGCCGCGCTGGCGTCTGAAGCCGGCCGGGGCGCGGGCGAGACGCTCGCGCGCGCCGGGGTGGACGTGAACCTCGCGCCGGTGCTCGACGTCTATCGCCGGCCGGGCGACTTCATCGACGAGTTCCAGCGCTCCTATGGCGCGAGCGCGGCCCGCGTCGCGTCGCTCGGCGCGGCGTTCGTCTCCGCGCAACAGGGCGTCGGCGTGGCCGCCACAGCCAAGCACTTCCCCGGGCTCGGAGCCGCCGAACGCGGCCAGGACACCGACCTGCGTTCGGTCACCCTCGACGTCCCGCTGGGCCAGCTGCGCGGCGTCGACGAGCTCCCTTACCGTTCCGTGATCGCCGCCGGTGTGCGCCTGGTGATGGTGTCCTGGGCCGTCTATCCCGCGCTCGACGCGTACCTGCCCGCCGGCCTGTCCCCCTCCGTCGTGCAGAGCGAGCTGCGGGGGCGCCTGGGATTCCGCGGCGTCACGATCACGGACGGCATCGGCGCAGGTGCACTGGAGGGCTACGGGACGCCCGCGCGACGCGGCCTGCTGGCGGCGCGAGCGGGAGCGGACCTGCTGCTCTGCTCGGCCCCCAATCCGAGCGAAGACAGCCCCGCGATGGGTGCAGCGGTGCTCAACGGCCTCCAGACGGCGCTCGCGACCGGGACGCTCGGGCTCGCCGGCGCGCGCGAATCGGCCGAACGAGTCATCGCCCTCCGCACCAGGCCGTAACCGCCGCTACCGGCTGCAACTCCAGCGTGGGAGCGCTGCCCCGGCGACGGGTGCGGCTACGACGGAGGGGCAGGCCGCCCCAGCGTGCCCTGCGCGGCCGCGAGGGAGTGCTCGTCGCCACCCCGTCCCCGCAGGATGGCGGCGATGCCGACGGCCAGCAGGCCGCCCACGATCGGACCGACCAGGTAGACCCAGTAGTCGGTGAAGCGCCCCAGCACGAGGTCCGGGCCAAACGAGCGGGCGGGATTCATCGAGGCGCCCGACACGGGACTCGACCACAGGCCGGCGAGCACGATGTAGCCGGCCACGGCGACGGCCGAGAGCGGGCCGACGTTCTGCGCGCGCGAGGCGGTGCCGAGGATCGTGCTGACCAGGCCCACCGTCAGGATCATCTCCATGAACATCGCCTGGGTGGCGTCGAAGCCGGCGCCCGGCACGGTCGCGCCGAGCATCCCGACGCGGCCGAACATGGCGTCGAGGAGCAGCACCGCGGCCGTTGCGCCGACGAGCTGGATGAAGATGTAGCCGGGCACGCGGCCCCACGGGAAGTCGCCGCGCGCCGCGAAGGCGATGCTGACGGCGGGGTTCAGGTGCGCGCCCGAGACGGCGCCCATGAACAGGATCACCGCCATCACCGTAAGGCCCGGCGCGCTGACGGCGGCGCCACGCCCGATCGCGCCGTGGCTGACCGCGTTGACGACGCCGCCGCCCGCGCCGGCGAGCACCAGCAGGAAGGTGCCGAAGAACTCGGAGAACAGCCGGCGCCATTCGCGCGAGGGGTCGTCGAAGAGCAGTTCCCACGGCGTCTTGACGCCGGCGAGTTCGTGGATCAGCGACCAGGCGGCGATCGTCCGGTGCTGGGCCGCACGCGCCTCGGGCTGGACGGAGTGAGCGGGGGGCTCCTCGGCCATCTCCCATACTTCGCGATTTCCCGGGCGAGTCCTGCGGCCGCGGGACGCGCATCAGGTGGCGCTGGAGGAGGGAAGGAGAGAGAGGGCCGCACCGCCGGTGCCCTGCGAGCCGGTGTGAAGTCGCCGCTCAGCCGAAGCGCGGTGCAGCCCGCTCAGTTGCCCCCAACCCAGAAGAGCCACCCCGCCCCGCCAGCCTGAACCCTGCCTCCTACCGAAGCGAGTGCTCCAGCTGCGGCGAATGCGCAAGACGAGCATTGCCGGCGCGGCGAGGTTTCCCAGCGTGCCGAGCACGCCTTCGGCGCTCAGCCGTGTGGAGCGCCCCCGCCCACGGCCAGTAGATGGCCTCTATCGCCTCGGCCTCCTGGAACTTCAGCTGCGGGTCAGCGGCGGCGGCGAGCAGGGCGAAGATGGTCAGCGAGGAGCCGCGGGCCGCTCCTGTCTCCCACCAGCACGTGAATACCGCGTCTCGCAAAATCCTTGGTTGCTGAAGTACTCTTCTAACATGGCCCCGCCTCCCTACACACTCTCAGACCTTCGCTACCGTCGCGCGGACATTGAGGATGTCGCTGCGCGACACCATGCGACCAACATCCGCGTCGTCGGTTCTGCGGCCCGCGGAGACGCCGACGAGCTGAGCGACATCGACCTCATGGTCGATATGGACCCCAGCCACAAACTCAATGGCTTCGCCTACTTCGGCGAACTCGATCGGCTGGAGAAGGAGCTGGCCGCCTTGCTTCACTGTGACGTTGACGTAGTTGACGCCGCAGGCATCCTCGCCAATGCACAGCTACTCACCAGCAGTGCGCATGTTCGCGACAACATGATGCGCGACGCCGTTGCATTGTGAGCGTGCCGGGCACTCTGCTTGATGACGAGCAGTGTCGAGCTACGGCGGGCCGCCTCACCCGAAGAACAGCGCGGCCGTCTCATACAGCCCGGGGTCGAGCAGCTTCGGCTCGCGCAGCGCCTCTTGCAGCGGCACCTCGACGATCTCGCTGCCGCGCAGACCGACCATCGCGCCGAAGCGCTCGCTGATGACGGCGTCCATCGCGGCGACGCCGAAGCGGGTGGCGAGCACGCGATCGTAGGCCACGGGGGTGCCGCCGCGCTGTACGTGGCCAAGGATCGTCACGCGCGTCTCATAGCCGGTGCGCGCCTCGATCTCCTGCTCCAGGGTGACGCCGATGCCGCCCAGGCGGGGGTGCCCGAAGGCGTCGGTGGAGGTGACGGGGATGGGGTTATGAGCGACCGTTGCCGGCGTGCCCTCGCGCAGCATGGACGCCTCTGCCAGCGTGGACGCCTCTGCCACTGTCGCGAGCGTGCCCGCCTGCGGCGTGGCGCCCTCGGCGGCGACGACGATCGAGAAGCTTGAGCCGCGCTCGTGGCGGCGGCGCAGGTGGGCGCAGACCTCGTCGATGTCGAACGGCCGCTCGGGCACGAGGATCGCGTCGGCACCGCCCGCGATGCCCGCATGCGTGGCGATCCAGCCGGCGTGGCGGCCCATCACCTCGACGACCATCACGCGGTTGTGCGACTCGGCGGTCGTGTGCAGGCGGTCGATCGCGTCGGTGACGAT
>Ga0209415_10011549_pt1 | contig 14854 bp, 12 predicted proteins | sample PeaSoiSIISIP2007_FD_187696 | JGI IMG/M metagenome (GOLD analysis project Ga0209415, IMG submission 187696) | Peat soil microbial communities from Weissenstadt, Germany - SII-SIP-2007 (SPAdes) (version 2) | ecosystem: Environmental > Terrestrial > Soil > Wetlands > Peat | place: Germany...
AAAGAATGAAAAGGTAGTGTGCCCCAACTGCCGCGCGAGCCGTGACTGCAAGCCTGCGAAGGCGCCCAAGCCAACAACAGGTGCGCGACCGGTCAAGAAGACTCACTAGCGGCTAGCCACGCCAGCAGTTCCTGTTACTGTTTTGCTGGCGCCGCCATCCGACGATCTGCAAGTAGAAGTTTTGGGATAATCTTTACAGAGGGCGAGATCTCCAGCTGAGATGCCCGCTCGCGCCACCGATGGCCTCCAATCAAGAAGAAGAAGTATTAGGGAAAGCGTACGACGCCCGCCTGATGCGGCGGCTGCTGACCTACCTGCGTCCCTACAAGTGGCACGTGGTGGTGGCCGTGGCGGCGATCATCCTGAAGTCGGGCCTGGACGTGCTGGGTCCGTTTCTCACCATGATCGCCATCGATAAATACCTGGCGAAGTCGCCGAACTCCCATTCTTGGATTGGCGACCGGCTGAGCAGCAGCCCTCTGACTGGCATTGCGCAGATTGGCGGACTCTATGTCGGGATTCTGGTTTTCACCTTCGCGCTCGAGTTCGTCCAGACTTACCTGATGCAATGGACCGGACAGAAAGTGATGTTCGATCTGCGGAAGCAGATTTTTCGCCATTTGCAGCACATGCACGTCGCGTTTTTCGACAAGAACCCAGTGGGCCGCCTGGTGACGCGCGTGACTACCGACGTCGACGCGCTCAATGAAATGTTTACGGCCGGTGTGGTCTCCATTTTCGAAGATGTCTTCGTGCTGGCCGGCATCATTGGCATCATGATGCATACGAACTGGAAGCTGGCGCTGATCACCTTCGCCGCGCTTCCGATTATCGTGTACGCGACCAGAGTTTTTCGCGACAAGGTGCGTGATTCCTACCGCCGCATCCGCACGGCCATCGCACGCATCAACTCTTATCTGCAGGAAGCGGTCTCCGGAATGCTGGTGTTGCAGCTTTTCAATCGCGAAAAGCGCGCCTTCAACAAATTTTCCGCCATCAACGCCTCGCACATGGAAGCCTACAAAGACGCGATCATGGCGTACTCCGTCTACTATCCGGTGGTCGAAATCCTGTCGTCGATTGCCATCGCCAGCATCATCTGGTTCGGCGGCAGAGACGTGATCCGGGGAGTGACGACCATTGGCGTGCTGGTCGCGTTCATGCAGTATGCGCAGCGGTTCTTTCGTCCGATTCAGGATCTGAGCGAAAAGTACAACATCCTGCAATCGGCGATGGCAGCGGGCGAGCGCGTGTTCAAGCTTCTGGATACCAAGATTGAAGTAACCTCACCCGCAATCCCGAAACAAGCGCAGGGCCCGGGGCGGGTCGAATTTGATCATGTGTGGTTTGCGTACGGGAATAAATCGACGGCAGAGAAGCCTGCCGACTCTTCGAGTCGGCCTGGACAGGTGGGGGCACCTGTCCCTACGCAAACACCTGTCCCTACGCGAGCACCTGGACGGGCGGGGGCGCCCGTCCCTATGCAAACAAATGAGCCTGATTGGGTTTTGCGGGATGTTTGCTTTGCCATCGAACCGGGCGAGACCATCGCCGTGGTCGGCCATACCGGGGCGGGCAAGACCACGCTGATCTCGCTCCTGATGCGCTTCTACGACGTGCAGGGGGGAGCGGTTCGCATCGACGGCGTAGATATCAGAGAGATGAACCTAGACGACTTGCGCAGCCGCTTCGGCGTCGTCCTGCAGGATCCGTTCTTATTCAGCGGCACGGTGGCGGGCAACATCCGCCTGGGCACAGCGCGCATTCAGGACGCAGACGTGGAACAGGCGGCGGAGGACGTAAACCTCGCCGATTTCATCCGAACCTTGCCCGGAGGCTTCAAGGAAGAAGTGCGCGAACGCGGCTCGACGCTCTCGACCGGACAGAAGCAGTTGATTTCGTTTGCGCGCGCCTTGGCGCACAATCCGAAGATCCTGATTCTCGATGAGGCGACTTCGAGCGTAGATACGGAGACCGAGTTCCGTGTGCGCGACGCGCTCAACCGCATGGTGGAAGGACGGACGTCGTTGATCATCGCTCACCGGCTGTCGACCATCCAACGCGCCGACAAGATCATCGTCATGCACAAAGGCCAGGTCCGCGAGATGGGATCGCACCAGCAACTGCTGGCCCAGCGCGGGATTTACTACAAACTCTATCAACTGCAATATAAAGATCAGGAGATCAGTGTGGCGCGGGCGCCCTCGCCCGCGAACGCGGACGACTGAAACTCTTCTTTATCAGGCCCGTTACAATGCCTGTGTGCAGATTCTAATTTCCGCCGGCGAAGCCTCGGGCGAAATGTATGGCGCGCAACTGATTGAAGCTCTGCGGCGGCGGGCAGCGGAGCTTCACTCCGCTGGGCGGACGAATGCGTCCGCCCCTACGCAGGCCTTGCAGCTTGAATTTTTCGGCGCGGGCGGGGAGCGCATGCGCGCGGCGGGCTGCGAAATCATCGTCGACGCAAAAGACTTGGCGGTCGTCGGCATCACGGAAATCGTCAGCCATCTGCCGAAGATTCTTGGGCTCTATCGGAAACTGATTCGTGCGGCCGATGAGAAGCGACCGGCGCTTGCCGTCGTCATCGACGCTCCGGCCTTCAACTGGCGCGTTGCGCGGCAGATGCGCAGGCGCGGCATTCCGGTCGTTTACTACGTCTGCCCGCAGTTCTGGGCGTGGCGCCAGGGACGGGTCAAACTTCTGCGCAAGTATGTCAACAAGGCCCTCGTCATTTTTCCCTTCGAAGAAAAGTTTTATCGCGATCGTGGAGTGGACGCCACCTTCGTCGGCCATCCGCTGGCCGATCTGCCCGCGCCAACGATTACTCGCGAAGCTTACGCCGCGGCGAATCAACTCGACCCTGCGAAACCGTGGATCACGTTGATGCCGGGCAGCCGCCGCAAAGAAGTCCGCATGAACCTGCCGACGATTCTCGAGGCGGCGAATCGTCTAGGCAGCAGCTATGAATTCCTGCTCCCAGTCGCGCCCACGCTGGACGCGTCATTTCTTCGAGAATTGATTGGGGCTCCGCGGACGGACACGCGGCAAGCCGCGTCTCTACAGGGAAGTCTTCACCTCGTCCCTGAGGCACCCCCAGCGCTCTACCACTCGCGCGCTGGAATCGTAGCCAGTGGCACGGCAACGGTCGAAGCCGCCCTCATGGGCACTCCCTTTGTCATGGTGTATCGCGTGTCGGGGCTGACCTACGCGTTAGGCAAGCCGCGGGTGAAGGTTCCTTACTTTGCCATGGTCAACTTGATTGCCGAGGAGGAGGTCGTCCCGGAGTTGGTGCAGCACAAGTTCACAGCGAAAAACATCGTTACGGAGATCAACAGGATCATTCCCGACGGCGAGCCGCGGACGCGCATGATCGAGCGCTTGGCGGCGGTGAAGGCTAGACTGAAGCAAGGTCGCGGCGGCGGTCAACATCCGTCGGAAGCGGCCGCCGAGATCATTCTGCGGGAGATCAGCCTAAGATGAACCCAAGGTCAAAAGCCGCGGACAGGAGTGTCCGCGCCACACTTAACGCAAACAAATTTCGCTAACCCTTGTCCTCACAGCATCTTTTGCGTAAAAATTAACATCTTAGAAAGCGTAGCCCTGCCAGGAGACCCTACTTGAAGCTCTGTCACAATCGACCAGCGCGCCGGGCGCTCTGGTTCCCGGCTCTCCTCTTTCTTGGTTTCTTACTGGCGCTGGCCGCGAACCAGCCGGCGCTGGCAGCTGAGAAAACGCGCCTGCGTGCCGACGACTACCAGATCGACGTCGAGCTGCTGCCCCAGACTCACAAACTCACCGCTCACGCCGTGGTGAAAGTCACGGCTCTCGAAGACCTCAACGTAGCCACGTTCCAGCTGAACAACGCGCTCCGCATTACCAAGCTCACCGACGCGAGCAACAAGCCGCTCTCGCCCGAGCGCAATACGCAGGATTCGACCGTGCGTTTCTCGCTCAACAGCAGCATCGCAAAAGGCGCGAACACCACCTTCACCTTCGAATATGAGGGCACCCTCGAAAGCGCCGACGACAGCCCGGTTGAGGGATTAAAGCTCGCCTACGTCGGCCCCGACACCAGCTACCTGTTCTACTCCGGGCTGTGGTTTCCAGTAGCAGGCTACGGTGTCAACCGCTTCACTTCGACGATCAGCGTTACCGTCCCGGCGCACATGGTGGTGATCGGCAGCGGCAAGGAATCGTCCCCGACGGCGACGACGAAAAAGCCCGCCGGCGACCTAGCCAACTCCAAGACTTTCACCTTCACCTGGGACAAGCCGAGCTTTCCCGGCACGATCATTGCCGGCACCTTCCAGGAATTCAAGAGCGACGACGCCGGCCTCGATTTGCATGTCTTCTTCAAGCCCAACAAACAGGACCTGGGCACGGAATACGCCTCCACGGCGGTCAAGGCGTTCACCTACTTCGTCACCCAGTATGGAGTCGCACCCTCGTCGCGCTTGAAGGTCGTCGAAATCCCGGATGACACAGTGCCCTCGGCCTATGCGCCGGAAATCGCCGCGCTATCGAGCCGCGCGATCACTGAGAAGGTCAACTACCGGCTGTTGGCCAATACCATTGCCCATCAGTGGTGGGGAGTCTCGGTGACTCCGGCATCGAAAGACGACTGGTGGATCACCGACGGTTTCGCGCGCTACTCCGAAGCCCGCTACGTCGAGAGCGCCGCCGGCGAAGCCGGGCTCGAGGAAATGGTAAAGGACATGTCGGTGGGCGCGCTCGCGTATGACAGCGTGCCGCTTTCAAGCGCCGCCAAGCTGGATTATTTCTCTCCCGAATTTCAGTCGCTCGTCACCGACAAGGGCGCCATGATCCTGCACATGCTGCGCTGGGTTGTGGGTGAGAAGAAGTATCTTGAAATCACGCGTGACTTCGCCACCAAGTATGCGGGCAAATCCGCCAGCACCGACGAATTCCGCACGGTGAGCGAGAAAGTCTCCGGCGAAAAACTCACCTGGTTCTACTCGCAGTGGATGGATTCCACCAGCGCCCCCGAGTTCAAGGTGAAGTACACCTGCTACCGCTTGGGCAACAACAAGGGCTTCCGCGTCGTCGGCTCCATCACCCAGGATTTGGACCTGTTCCGCATGCCGGTAGAGTTGAAAATCGATACCGACGGCAGAACGGAACAAAAGCGCATTGAGGTAGTGGGCACCGACTCCCCGTTTTCGGTCGAAACCTTCGGGCGCCCGCGCCGCATCTCGATCGATCCCGATAACCGCGTGCTGACCAACTCGAAAGACGTCAAGCTGCGGGCCTCCATCCTGCGCGGACAGGGCTTGATCCAGCAAGGCGATCTGGCGGGAGCTCTCAGCGAGTTCAACAAGGCGCTCGAAGTCAGCAAGAACAGTTCGCTAGCCCACTACCGTATCGCCGAAGTATTTTTCATGCAGAAGAATTATCAGGCGTCGGCCAATGCCTATCGCGAAGCGCTGAATGGCGATGGCGAACCGCGCTGGACCGAGGTTTGGAGCCACTTGCAGCTGGGCAAGATTTTCGACGTGACCGGCCAGCGCGAACGCGCCATCAATGAATACCGCCAGGCTATTCAGACCAACGACAATACCCAGGGCGCGATCGAGGAATCCCGCCGCTACATGCAAAAGCCCTACGAGCGGGAAAAAGAGAAAGAAAAAGAAGGAAATTAAAAGGGAAGAAATGGGGCCCGCACCGCCAGGCGAATGACGGTACGGGCCAGGAGGGAACGATTCACAATATAGAACAGTTTCCAAATAATGTCAAGTAAGTCTATGGACTTTATTTTAAGATCGGGAGCCCGCTGTATCCTACGGATAACAGGATAGTTGTTTCGCCAGCAGCGCGCCGGCAATCACGCCTTGCCCCCGGAAAACATGGCGCAGCATGAGCAAAATGTGGCGCGGCGCGCCCTCGCCCGCGAACCTCATCGTCTTGACCCGCACTCAGCCAGCGCGTACAGTTTTTAAGCAGGGGTGGGGTTCGGTATGTCCAGTGAAAGCAGCAAATACCTGAAATTCGGTTCTGTCACCGTCTTGATTCTGTGCTCGCTCGGCTATCTAGCCTATACCGGCGTCCAGGACAGTAAGAGCTACTACGTCACCATCAAAGAATTGAACGGCATGGGAAATGAAGCGTACGCCAAACGTCTGCGCGTGGCCGGAAACGTGGTGCCCGGCTCCATCAAGCGCACCGGAACCCGCGTCGATTTCATGCTGAAGGAAAATGAGCTGACGCTGCCCGTGTCCTATACCGGAACCGAGGCTCCGCCCGACACTTTTAAAGATGACTCGCAGGCTCTGGCCGATGGCAGCTTCGGACACGACGGCGTTTTCCACGCCAAACAACTACAGGCCAAATGTGCGTCGAAATACGCGCCGCAACCCGGAGGCGCGCCGGCTGCCGAACCCGGCAAGAGCATGTCGCAAAATCAGACATCCGGTTCGAGCGGCATGGCGAACTAACTTTCAACCCATTGACTGAAACCGCCCCCGTCATTACAGTCACGAACCTGATCAAGCAGTTTGGCCGCTTTGCCGCGCTGCGTGGCGTCACCGCGGAATTCGCCGGCGGTAGACTCTACGCCATTCTCGGCGACAACGGCGCCGGCAAAACGACGCTGCTGCGGACTCTCGCAGGACTCAACCAGCCGTCCAGCGGAGAAGTCACAATTCTCGGAGCAAAGAAGTTTCACGACATTTGCCAGCAGGTGGGCTACATGGCGCATCCGTCTCTGCTCTATGACGAGATGAGCGGGATGGAGAACCTCGAATACTTTGCCCACCTGTACGGCATCACCAGCCGCACACGCTGCGCCGAGGCGATCCGCGCCGTCGGGCTCGATCCCGAACTCATTCGTCCCGTCGGCCAGTATTCGCAAGGCATGAGGCAGAGGGTGTCGTTGGCGCGCGCTTTACTCAATGACCCCAAAATCCTTTTGCTCGACGAACCGTTCTCGAATGTGGACCTCCATTCCGCCACTGGCATGGTCCGCCTGCTGGCCGGTCTCCGCGATCAGGGCAAGACGATTTTCATCGTCACGCACCAGGCCGCGTTGCTCGAGGCCGCGACCGACGAGTTCGTGTGGATGGAATTCGGCAAGATTGTGGAACGCACGCGAGACCTGCGACGGCTTGAGGCCTCCCGATGAGCGCGCCCACCGGCATCACGCGCGTCACGCTGCTCAAGGATCTCCGCCTGGAGTGGCGATCGAAAGACGCTATCAACTCCATGCTGTTTTTTTCGCTGCTGGTGGTGGTGGTGTTTAGTTTTTCGTTCGACCCAAGCGCCGAAGAATCGCGCCAGATTGCCGGAGGCCTGGTCTGGGTAGCGTTCCTGTTCGCGGCGGTGGTGGCGCTCAATCAGACCTGGGCGCGGGAAATTCGCAACCAGGTGCTCGACGCTTATCGCGTCTCTCCCGCTCCCGCGAACTCGCTGTTCATAGCCAAGACGCTGGGCAATTTTATTTTCGTGAGCGTGCTGGAAGCGCTCATGACTCCGCTGTTCATCATGTTTTACCGGCTGCGAGCGCTGGGTCCGGCATGGCCGCTGCTGCTGGTAGCGGCGCTCGGCACCTGGGCCCTGGTCGTCAACGGAACTTTTTTCGCCGCCATGTCGCTGCGCACGCGCAGCCGCGAGATCATGCTGCCCCTGCTGCTATTTCCGATTTCGATTCCGGCCCTGTTGGCCATGGTGCAGGCAACTACTTCAATACTGAACGGCGAAGGCGCGCGTTTCTGGATCGTGTTGCTTGCAACCTACGATCTGGTGTTTACTACAGTCTGCCTGCTGTTGTTCGAGACCGTGTTGAATGCGGAATGAAAAAACTCTTCCCCATCCTCGGCGTCCTGACTGCGATCCTTCTGATCTACGCGCTTTATCAGGCGTTGGTGGTGGCACCCACCGAGCGAACGATGGGCGACGTGCAGCGGATTTTCTACTACCACGTACCGTCGGCGTGGACGGCATTCATCCTTTTCTTCATCAATTTCGGAGCTTCGGTCTTCTATCTGATCAAGCGCAACCCGGCTGCCGATATCGTGGCGCTGGTTACGGCCGAAGTTGGCGTCGTTTTCTGCACGGTCGTGCTCATCACCGGGCCGATCTGGGCGCGTCCGGTCTGGGGTATCTGGTGGACTTGGGACATGCGCCTGACCTCGACCCTGGTTCTGTGGCTTATTTACGTGAGCTATCTTTTTCTGCGGCGCTTTTCTTCCAGCGGAGAAACGCCCCTGCTGGCGGCTGCGCTGGCGGTTCTGGGCGCGCTCTGCGTGCCGTTCGTTTACTTTTCGATCTGGTTCTTCCGCACCCAGCATCCGCAGCCGGTCATGGGCGGAGGCGGATCGATCGATCCCCGCATGTTGCACGTCCTGCTCATCAACTGGCTGGCGTTTTCCTGCTTCGCGTTTCTGGTTTGCTGGTCGCGCTATCGACTGGAAAAACTTCAGCGTGAAGTTGACCACGCCCATGCCTTGGAGTCACTGATGGATCCTCGAGGAAGCGCCCGATGAGAAACGGATATCTTTTCGCTGCCTACGCGGTCACGTGGATTATCCACATCACTTATTTGGGAAGTATCGTCCGGCGCTACGCGCGGCTGAAAAGTGAGATCGAGCAGTTGAAGAAATGAACGGTCGCGCCTTCACCGAACTGCGAAAAAAAGTCCTTTTTCGAGCCACAGTTTCCCCTCGGCGGCTAAAGCCGGCACTGAAAATAGGGCGTTTATCGCAGCGGTAAACCGCTGCGCCACCCAAAATCTCCCGACACCTGACACCTGACACCTGAGACCTTCCTTACAACCATTTCCCCCTCTTTCGCCTTCTCACTAGGCGACTCATGCTGTCTGTCCCGCTTGACAGCGTATCTCTTGGATGTAAAAGTATTTGCTTGGCTCAATCCCAGTATTCTGGTGACAGGTACGCATCCGCTTCCTAAGGGCGTCGAGTGGCAGTTCTGTTTGTGTGCCAGTCTCGTTCTCACCCCGTGAAATTGGGAACCTGGAAGAGCGTCGTGAATCGGAATTACCCAGTGTCGTGCAGGAGGTTCGGTGAGACGTTCAGTTACAGAGATAAGGTCAACAAACACAGGAAACGGGATGAAAGCTGCGCTTCTGGCGGCAGCCGTCCTCGCCACCGCGAGCGCCATGTTTTATTTTGGGACCTCGGTCCAGGGTGCCAAAGCAGCCCAAAGCGCGCCGTCTTCGCAGTCCCTGCCGCAGTCACCGCTGAAGCCCGTAGCACACTGGCTGTCGCTGCCGATGTTCTTCGAGCCGAACCAGGGACAGACCGCCCCTCAAGTAAAATTCATGGCGCGCGGCGCCGGCTACGGCCTGTTTCTGACCGCCGACGAAGCCGTGCTCGAACTGCAGCAGCCAGTTCCTGCCCCGCGGACGGCCACTCCCGTTGCCAGCCCGAAACCTGCCTCGGTAATCCGCATGAAGCTGGAGGGAGCAAACACGTCCGCTCAAGTTTCCGGCACGTCGCCTCTGCCCGGAAAGAGCAACTACTTTATCGGCAATGATCGCTCCAAGTGGCGGCAGAACATCCCGCAATTTGCCCGCGTCGAGTATCAGGCGGTGTATCCCGGCGTCGACCTGGTTTACTACGGCAACCAGGGACAACTCGAATACGACTTCCGCGTCGCTCCCGGCAGCGATCCCAATCAGATCGCGCTAAGTTTCGCGGGCACGGACGTTCACGTTGATTCGGAGAACTCAGGCGACCTGGTCCTCTCCACCGCTAACGGAGACATCCGCTTCCACGCGCCTCACATCTATCAGCCCGCCGCAACCGTCAACCCGGAAAAAACGATTGCAGGAAGCTTTCGCCAGCTCGCGGACAACAAAATCGGCTTCGGCATCGGAGACTACGACCACAGCCGCGAACTCATCATCGACCCGACTCTGAGCTACTCCACCTACCTCGGCGCGGGCGGCGAGAGTCTGGTAAAAATTGCGGTCGATACCGCCAGCAACATTTATGTCGCGGGCTCGACCACTTCGCCGAACTTCCCGCTGAGTGGCACGTCGTCCCCGTACATTCCGCCCCTGCAGACCACCCTGAAAGGCACGCAGAACCTCTTTATTTCGAAGATTAATCCGACGCCGCAACAGAACAACCCGCAACTCGTGTTTTCCACCTACTTAGGCGGTTCGGGCACCGACAGCCTGGCGGGCATCGCGGTGGATCGGAGCCTCAACATCTATGTTGCCGGATCGACAACTTCTTCCGACTTTCCGACCACGACCAACGCGTACCAGCGGGCCCAGACCGGCTCCCACGGATTCGTCACCGCCATCGCTTTCAACGGCAATAACAACACCTACGGTCTCTCCTATTCGACTTATCTCGCCGGCAATCTCGTCGATACGGTCACAGGACTGGCGATCGACGCCAGCTGTAACCCGACGTGCAACGCCTACGTCACCGGCGTCACGACTTCGAGCAACCCCGAAACCCAACTCAACCCGTTCCCCGCCAGCCCCGGCGGCTTTCAGACAACGTCGAACTCCATCGGAAACGCGCAGTTCTTCGCCACCAAGATCGCTACCGACGGCAGCGGTTACTCGAGTATTGCTTACTCCACTTACTTTGGCGGCGGAAATTTTGGGACTACCGATACCGCCATCGGCGGTGGCATTGCCGTGGACCCTCCCCCGAACAACTCTCCCAATATGTACTTCACCGGCACCACCAACCAGCTAGGCGTGGCGGGATCCGGAGGCACGGCGCCGTTTCCACTTTTCAATGCCCAGCAGTCCTGCCTCAACGAGGCCGGCCAGACCAATTGCGGTACGGAGAATCCGACCACCACAACCGACGCTTTCGCCGCCAAGATCAACCCGAACGTGGGTGGCTCCATCCCGGTCTACTCCACCTATCTGGGCGGAAGCGGTGATGACAACGGCAACGCCATCGCGGTGGATTCGTCCGGCGACGCCTATGTCGTCGGCTCGACCAATTCGAGCGATTGGATTGGCGTCGGCGGCGGCTTTCAGACCACTCCCGGAGCATCCGGAGCAACCAACGCGTTCATCGCCAAGATCGGCTCCAACAGTGGCAGTGGCACGGTGTTTCCGTTGATCTACTTTACATACTTGGGTGGCTCCGGTCCCGACGGCGCCAATGACATCAAAGTGGATTCCGTGGGGGCAGCCCACGTGGTGGGCACGACCCAATCCACAAACTTCCCCATAACCGCCAATGACACCCTCCAGCCCGTGTACGGGGGTGGCATATCCGACGCGTTCGTCGCTCTGATTTCCACGACCATACCGGGTGCATTCCCAAACAACGTCCCCCCTGGCGATTACACAACCTATCTGGGCGGGAGCCTGACCGATCAGGGTACTGGAATCGCATTGGACATCAATAACCTCGCTTACGTGGCCGGTGTGACGCAATCCTCCAACTTTCCCGTTACCGCTGCCACCGCTTACCAGCCGACACTGGTCGGTACGCAGGATGCCTTCGTGACCAAGATCGGCGCGAACAGCGGACTTCTACTCACCTACCCCAATACCAGTCCCAATCCCCAGAATGTTGCGGCCGGAAGCCAGGTCGCGTTTACCTTCGATATCGTCAACACCGGTCCCGACAACGCAACCTCGATCATTTTTAACGCTACGGGAGTGCCCCTCACCGGGCTGACCAAGCCTGCGACCGCCCAAGTAACCAGCAACTCGGGTAGCTGCGGCGCGGTAGAAGGCTCGGGGTCATACGGGACGATCTCTTGCTTCATTCCGACCCTGTCCGTGTGTACGCCCCTTCCCTGCGCGAGCCCGGCAACGGTTGAAGTCGACTTGACACCGGAAAGTCCCGTCCTCAATTCGACAATTACGGTCTCGGGCAACGTCAGCGCGAACGGTGGTTCCGTGCCCGTAAACGTAACCCAGCCATCCGCCAACGTCGTCGACTTTTCGGTCTCGGCCAAGGCCACGGCACCCTCCGTAAATGCGGGCGATACGGCCACCATTATCGTCACGTTCTGCCCGACCACTCAATATGGCTATCCCGCCACCATTACCCCGAGCCAAACCACGTCGCCATCGATGGTGACTTCAACCACCCCGACCTTCAACCCCACCACTGTCATCCTCGGAGGGGGCTGCGGAACCACAACGCTAAGCATCCCCACCGTGGTCCGTCCCCAGAACACCGGCAGCCTGCTCCGCCGCTTCTCGTTTTACGCCACTTGGCTTCCCATCGGAGGTCTGAGCCTGGTTGGCCTGGGCATCGGCGCTGGCCGCAAACACCGCCGCTGGCTGGTGGGAGCTGTCCTGTGCCTGATCGCAGGCATCATCCTGCTGCAGCCAGGCTGCGGAAAGTCCACCAACAGCGCAACCTCGCCCGGAGGAACGGTGGCGCAAACCTACACCATCCAGATTACCGGCAGTGCTGGAGCTGCATCCCACCTGACCGACGTGCTGCTGCAGGTGAACTAAACCGGCGCGCTAGTCGTTCCAGCCTCCGCTGCGGCGGAGGCTTTTTTTGTGCCCGGTTTGCTTGGAGCGCCGGGTGGCCGCGCCCGGCCACGGCGGATCTGAGGATCGATCAGACCCGGGGCAGGGCGCGTTCCATCGGCAGCCCTCCGCGTAAGCCCTTGCAAACACGCCGAATCCAGTTCTTGACATTATTTCATATTGCGATATATTTATCCCGATTTGCTATATATGACGCTGGGAGAAAAAATTCGCTACCTTCGCGAGGTCGAAGGTTCCCTCCGCGGTTTGAATCGTCCCCTCACCCAACAGGAGCTGATGAAGGGCATTCGAGCCGAGACCGGCAAAACCATCAGCCAGTCGTACCTCTCGCAGATCGAGCGCGGCAAGCGTCCGCACATGACGCAGTCGTCGCGCACTTTGCTGGCGCGCTTTTTCAAGGTACACCCCGGCTTTCTGGTTGATGACCCCGAGGGCTATCACACCGAACTCGTCAGCGACCTGCGGACCACCGAAGGTCAGCTCGATGTCTGGCTGCTGCAAGGCTCGGAGCGTTTCGCCAGCGACCCCGAGGTCAGCGAGGTTCTGATCAAGGTAGCGCGCGACAAGGACACGCGCGGCTGCCTGCTGTTGCTCGGCGAAATCTTGAACACTCCCGGACTCGCCGACCGATTGTTCGAAGCGCTGCGTCCGGAAGCTGGGCGCGCCACCGGAGCCGCGCCGAGGAGGCGAAGCTTATGACCTGGTCTGATTTTTATCTGACATGTTTCGCCATCGGATTTCTGTTGAGCGCGATTTCGTTCATCGCCGGCGGTCTGCACTGGCATCTGCATCTCCCGCACTTCCCCGACGCCGGAGGGCATGTTGGAGCAGGACACGCGCCCATGGGCCACGGCGGCAACGCAGCCTCGGCGCACACCGGTAACCAGACATCCGTGTCGCCGTACAACTTCGTCACGCTGACTGCGTTTCTGGCCTGGTTCGGCGGTACCGGGTTTTTGATCACGCGCTTCTCGAGCATCTGGTTCGCGCTCGGATTGCTGATCGCCCTGGCCGGCGGCATCGTCGGCGCTGGGATTGTGTTCCTGTTTCTCAGCCGCGTGCTCGTGTCGCACGAGGAGAACATGGATTCCGCCGACTACGAAATGGTCGGCGTGCTCGGCCGAATTTCGATGCCCATCCGCGAAAACGGCACCGGCGAAATCATTTACTCGCAGGCCGGAACCCGGCGCACCTGCGGCGCCCGCAGCGAAAACGGCCGCGCCATCGAAAAAGGCGCAGAGATTGTGGTCACTCATTATGACAAAGGCATCGCTTACGTGCGCCTGTGGGAAGAGATGAACGGCGAAGAGCCAGCACCACAGAGCTGATGGCTGAAAGCTGACCGCGGAGAGCTGAATTATGAGCGATGGATTTCACAGCGATGTGCTGGCGGAAGAAACGCATACCGGGCGAGTGTGGATTCTGCTCATCGTACCGGCACTGATCGGTCCGGCGATCTCATTGTCGCAGCCCCGGTGGCGGATCCCGGTGGTCGTCTGGGCGGCGATGCTGGTAGGACTGTTAGCGCTGGGCGTGAGCGCGATGGCATGGAGCGGATTCCAGTATCGCTTCTTGCCGCACGGCGTTGAAATTCGCATGTTGGGGATCCATCTGCGCTCGATTCCAAGAGAGTCGAGCCGCTGAGGGCAACGAGTTTTTCAGGAGGCGATATGTTCTTAGGCATACGAATCGAAATTCTAGTCTTCGCGGGACTGATGGTTCTGGCCATCCTGTTCCTCGTAAGCATGCTGGCCCGTTTATACCGCAAGGCGGGACCCCATGAAGCGCTGATCGTCTATGGCTTTCGCGGAACCCGCGTGGTCCAGGGCCACGGCACCGTCATCTTTCCGATGGTCGAAAACTGCAAAGACCTTTCGCTCGAACTGATGTCGTTCGACGTAGCGCCGCAGCAGGATCTCTACACCAAGCAGGGCGTTGCCGTCACGGTCGAGGCCGTAGCCCAAATCAAGGTGAAGTCCGACAAGGAGTCGATCCTGACCGCGGCCGAGCAGTTCTTAACCAAAAGCGATCAGGAGCGCGAAGGCTTGATCCGCCTGGTGATGGAAGGTCATCTCCGCGGGATCATCGGACAGCTCACGGTGGAAGAAATCGTGAAGCAGCCCGAAATGGTAGGCGATCGCATGCGCGCCACCTGCGCCGACGACATGAACAAGATGGGCCTCGAAGTGATCTCTTTCACCATCAAAGAGGTCCGCGACAAGAACGAATACATCACCAACATGGGCAAGCCCGACGTTGCCCGCATCAAGCGCGACGCCGACGTAGCCACGGCCGAGGCCGAGCGTGATACCGCCATCAAGCGCGCCATCGCAACCCGGGAAGCCGCGGTCGCCAAAGCGCAAGCCGATCAGGAGCGCGTGCTCG
>Ga0209415_10011552_pt1 | contig 14852 bp, 14 predicted proteins | sample PeaSoiSIISIP2007_FD_187696 | JGI IMG/M metagenome (GOLD analysis project Ga0209415, IMG submission 187696) | Peat soil microbial communities from Weissenstadt, Germany - SII-SIP-2007 (SPAdes) (version 2) | ecosystem: Environmental > Terrestrial > Soil > Wetlands > Peat | place: Germany...
GTCTACAAGACCGTGGCGCACGTCGCCCCCACCACGGCGACGGTGCTCATCGTCGGCGAGAGCGGCACGGGCAAGGAGCTGGTCGCGCGCGCGATCCACGCCAAGAGTCCGCGGGCGACCAAGCCGTTCGTCGCGATCAACTGCGGCGCGCTCCCCGAGTCGATCCTCGAGAGCGAGCTCTTCGGCCACGAGCGCGGTTCGTTCACCGGCGCGAGCGCCACCAAGCGCGGCCTCTTCGAGGAGGCCAAAGGCGGAACGCTGTTCCTCGACGAGATCGGCGAAATCAGCCCGAAGATGCAGGTGCAGCTGCTGCGCGTGCTGCAGGAAGCCGAGATACGGCGCGTGGGCGCGGCCGAGACGATCAAGGTCGACGTGCGGGTCGTCGCGGCGACGAACCGGGACCTGAAGGGCGAGGTCGCCGCGGGCCGCTTCCGGGAGGACCTGCTCTTCCGGCTGCAAGTCGTCACCGTGCACGTTCCGGCCGTGCGCGAGCGACGCGGCGACATCCCGCTTCTCATCAAGCATTTCATCGCTCGCCACTCCGACCGGCTGGGCCGACACGCTCCCCGCGTCGCGCCGGAGGTCTTCGAGATGCTCGAGGGCTACGAGTTCCCGGGGAACGTCCGAGAGCTGTCGCACATCATCGAGCGCGCGATGTTGCTGGCGCGAGAGGGCGTCATCACGGCGACCGATCTGCCGCCGGAGGTGACACGGGCGTGGACGGCCCAAGGAGGGGCGGCGGGCAGCATGGGGTCGCTGGCGGACGACTGGCCGTCGCTGGCGATTCTCGAGCGGCGTTACATCGATCGGGTGCTGTCGCGGACGGGCGGCAACAAGACGCGGGCGGCCGAGGTGCTCGGTATCGACCGTCGCACCCTCAACCGCATGTTCGCGCGCGAGCGCGCGGCCGCGCACGGCCGACAGCTGACCGACGAGGAGCTCGACGCGATGGACCCCGAGGAGGACGAGAAGCTCGCGCAGAGCTAGAGAGTCCCGTCTCGGGTCATGCGAGCTCCGACGGCGCCCTTGCCGAACAATCTCGTCCGCGTGCCGGTCGTCCGCCAGCGCACCGGTTTCAGCTGTGGCGGCGCGTCGGCGCTGGCCCTCTTGCGGTACTGGCGGTGGGAGACGTACGCGGCGGTGGACGAGACGACGCTCCACGCGCCGCTCGGAACGACCCACGCCAAAGGAACGGACCCAGAGCCCATCGCCGCGTTCCTGCGGAGCCTCGGGCTCGATGCGCAATACCGTCACGGCGATCCGACCATCGCCGATCTGGAGCACGCCATCGACGCCGGCGAGCCCCCCATCGTGGACCTTCAGGCGTGGAGCGACCACGAGGGGTCTTTGCGCGAGGTCTGGGACGCCGGGCACTACGTCGTCATGGTCGGTCACGACGAGGACCGTCTCTTCTTCATGGACCCGAGCACGCTCGTCCCGGATGGCTATGCGTTCCTGCCGCGCGCAGAGCTCGGCGAGCGCTGGCACGACGTCGCCGGCGAAGCCGACACGCGCTTCGAGCGGATGGTCATCTTCGTGCGGGGGTCGCCGCCGCGGCACACGACGCCGCCGTCGAGCCTGGCCGCGGCTACGAGGCTCGGCTAGACGGGACCGCGTGTGCGATCTCCTGTCCAGAGTCCTCGCGCAGCCTACGGCGGTCGAGACGCTGCGGCGGGCGCTCGCCTCCGGACGCGTTCACCACGCCTACTTGTTCGACGGGCCCGAGGGGGTCGGCAAGGAGCTGGCGGCCTTCGGGCTGGCGCAGGCTCTCGTCTGCGAGCGCCTCGCGGCGACCGGGGCCGCTTGCGGAGACTGCCGCGCGTGCCTCCGGGCCGTGCCGCGGCCAAAGGAAACGAGACCGCTGCATCCCGACGTCGTGGTGCTCGAGCGAGGGCTGTACGACCCGGCGACCATCGGGCGGCGCTCGCCGGAGACGCAGGACATCAGCATCGATCAGGTCCGGACGCTCGTCCTCGCGCGCGCGGCGTTCGGCCCTCACGAGGGGCGCGCGAAGGTGTTCATCGTGCGCCGCGCGGAGCAGCTGAGCGTGGCGGCGGCGAATGCGCTGCTGAAGACGCTCGAAGAGCCCGGGGCGCGCACGCACTTCGTGCTGCTGACGTCGGTGCCCGACGAGCTGCTCCCCACGATACGCTCGCGGGCGCAGCGCGTCCGTTTCGGCGCCCTCCCGGACGAGGTCGTGGCAGAGCTCCTCGTGGCCCGCGGCGTCGAGGGCTCGGAAGCGGCGGAAACGGCTCGGTTCGCGGGCGGGAGCATGGCGATGGCGCTGGAGCTCGCCGACCCCGACGCGAGCGCGCGCCGCCGCGACTTCGTGTCGCGAGGCCTCGCGGCCCTCGACGCGCGCGATCTGCAGGCCTCGCTCGAGCTCGCGGAGGACGCCAAGAAACTCGACAAGGGCGTGCTGGTCGGGCTGATCGAGGCGTTCGCCGGCGCACTCGGTGTTCGGGCGTGCTCCGCGGCGAGCGCCGATGGCCGTCTGGCCGAGGTCTCGGCGGAGCAGCACGCTCTGGCTCTCTCGGCGGTCCGGCAGATCGAGGCAAACGCGTCGACGCAGCTCGCGGTGGAAGCGATGTTGATGAAGATGCGCGCCGTGTGAGGTTCAGCCTCAGACTCGGGTGTCGCCCTCTGGGTATCCGGATACGGGCTCCAGGCTTCATGCTCGCTTTTCTACTGCCGGAAGTCCCTCCGCTGCGCGCTTGTCGGGCGCCCCCCCCGGACTTCAGTCGCTGCGCATTGGTCCCATTTGGTTCGACGCTTTCCCCGAGACCCCCGGACTGGAAGTCCGGGGGCTCGATGATGACCGAGGATCTACCGAGATCAGACCAATGGTCAGACTTCAGTCCGGGGTGCGGAGAAGCCCGCAATCGAGACCGACTTGGTTCAGCCTTCGAGCGTGGCCTTCCCGCCCGGCAGCACTTCGTACTCGCCCTCGGCGACCGCGACGCCGCGCCAGGCAAGCGTTTGATCGACGCCGGCCACGACGACGAGGCGGTCGGCTCCCGGACCCACGTACTCCGCGACGATGGCCTGCGCGCCGACGTTCGGCGTGCCCGTGCCCATCCGCGAGACCTTCATCGGGAGGCGCCGCACCCGCTCGAAGCGAGTGCCCGCGTGTTCTAGGGTGTGCGGCGGATCGCGCGCAACGGGGAGCTCTTCGCCGGCGATGCGAGCGAGCCAGGTCAGATCGGCGCCACCGCCGTCGCGCACGAACAGCGCGCGATCGACGCCGACCTCGGGCGCGACGAAGAGCACCGCGACGGGTCGTTCCTCTTCGAACACGAGCGCCCCCGCGAGCCACGCTTCGTCGCGTTCCGATCGGCGAAGGACGACGTCGCCCAGCTTGCAGAGGAACCCGGCGAGGGGATCCCGCACCGCTTGCCTCTGCGCCTGCTCGCCGGCGTCCGCGCCCTCCCGGGCAGCGCGGCCCCGCATCGTTCTGGCGATCCACCCGCCCACCACGATAGCTCCGGCGACGGCGAGCGCGCCGACCAGGAGGCTCACCTCGCCGCCCCGACCGCCTCCCGCTCCGTCGTAAACGGCTCGTGCAGCGCGCGCGCGCGCGCGGTCACCTCGCGCAACGCGTCGCCGATCGGGGGAATCAGATCTGCGATGACCGCGACCGCGTCGACCGTGCCGACGAGGCCGGGCACGCGATCGCGCGTGATCCCGCCGATGGCGACGAGGGGGATGCCCGCCGCCGCCGCGCGCGCGTACGCCTTGCGGACGGCGGCGATGCCGACGACCGGGTCGGGGATCGCCTTCGTCGACGTCTCGAACACCGGCCCGAAGGCGACATAGGCAGGTCGCGCCGCGAGAGCCGCGTCCAGCTGCTCGAGCGTGTGCGTCGAGACTCCGATGCCGACACCGGGGACCAGCCGACGCACGCGATCGATGGGCATGTCGGTCTGCCCGACGTGGACGAGATCGCAGCCGGCCAAGATGGCGAAGTCGGGGCGGTCGTTCGCGACGAGCGGAACGCCGGATCGGTGGCACATCGGCGCAAGCTCGCGCAGCAAGGCCAGCGTGTCCCGGGGCGGCAGCTCCTTGGCCCGCAACTGGAGGGCCGCGGGGCGCACTCGCAGCACCGCCTCCGCGAAGGCGACGGGGTGGATGCGCCGAGCCTCGAGCGCTCCGACGTCGACTATCGCGTAGAGACCCCTCACTTCAGGCGGGTGCACTACCGACGAATATCCATCGAGTCAACGCGATTGTACATTCCCCGAACGGATGACACCGACGGCAGTCGTCGCCCCGATGCGCGGACGCTCGAGCTCGGGCGCCGGCTCGACCACGAGCAAGTCCCCACGCAGCACGCCCTTCCACTCGGCATTTGCAGGGGCGGCGTCGCGGTCCAGCCGCGTGACCCGGGCGCGCGACACGACAGCGTGGCCGGCGCTCTCGAGCTCGCCGCACAGGAAAACCTCGCGCTTGCCCTTGCTCAGCATGGGCTGCGAAACGACACGAAGTCGCCCGGCCCCTGCCCTGGAGGACAGGGCGCCGGCGAGTCGGAGCCCGTCCCGGCGCACGACGAGATAGCTGAACGTCAATCCCTGACGGCGCAGCCCGGCGGCGCGCGCGACCGGCACCAGCCAGGGCGGCAGGTCGACCGGGAGGTCTTCGTGACACCAGTCCGACGGGCGCGCGAGCGCGGGGCAGGGCACCGAGTGCAAGCAAGGGGCGAAGACGGTGGCGCCGCGCGCTGCGAGCTCGTCGCGCACGCGGTGCAGGTGGCGAGTGCGCTCGCGGAGCGCGGGCTCCACGAGGACCAGAGAGCCAAGAGGCCCGACGCCATCGCGGAGCCACGACGACAGGAGGGTCGCGTGGCGCTCGACACGAAAGTTTTGGGGCGACGCGACGTCCAGCTCACTGAGCACGTGTCCGGCGAGCACCACGTCGAACGGCTCCGACGGCCACGCGACCAACTCCAGCTTCCCCGGGATCGTCGTGACCCGTAGCTCGATGGACCCCCGGCCCGCTCGCGCCCTCGCGACGGCCGCGCCTACCGCCAAGGCTTCGGCGTCCGCATCGACCCATGTCGCGTCGACGACCCCTCGAGCGCCCGCCTTCTCGAGCGCGCGGACCAGACCCCAAGTCATCGCGCCGAGGCCTGCTCCGATGTCGAGGACGCGCACCCTTTCGCCGCGCAGCGCGCCTGTGGCCACCAGCTCCCGCACCGCGCCCGCGCCCTTCGGGACATCGCGAGCGAAGGCAAACCCGAGCCGAGCCGGCCCGCCGTCGCGCATTCCGGCTCGCGCTCGCCGCGGATCGTTGTAGGCCGCCGAGAGCGACCCGACGCACGCAGCGAGCGCCGCGACGTCATGGGTCGACGGCCAGCCGCGCGACCGCGCCACGGCATCGATGGTGTCGCGCCAATCGTCCTCGAGAGGCCGCACTAGGTCGATGCCCAACATCTGCTAGCTTTTGCGGACCATGCGCTCCTCCAACGTATGCGCCAAGTGCGGACACCGCGAGATCCTCTTCGTGCCCCGCATCGCCGACCGCGACGACCGGGACATCGTCCGCCCGCTGGTGCTGCACGTGCAGCACTACGACTGGAAGGACGAAGAGGTCGGATGCATCCAGGCGTACGTTTGCCGCGGCTGCGGGTACACGGAGCTCTACACGGCCCGGGCCGAGGCGCTACCGGTCGAAAAGATTCCCGGAGCGCAGCTGCTGCGCGCGAAGGGTTGACCCTGCCGCGCGCGGCGCGTGCGCTAGCCGTCGCGCTCCCGTGCCTCACGGGGTGCGCTTGCGGTCGCGTCGCGCCCCCGCCTTCCTCGCCGCCGACCGCCGACGCGGCGCTGGCTCGCATGCACGCGACGTTCGCGTGCGGCAACGCGATCCAGGCCGGCGCCAAGATCGACCACTTCGGAGAGCACGGGCGCGTGCGCGGCGACCTGCTGCTCTTCGCGGCGAGGCCGGCGCGCCTGCGCATGGACGTCATCGGCCCCATGAACGTGGGACTGGTCGCGACGCTCACGAGCGACGGCGCGCGCTTCGCCCTCGCCGACCAGCGCGACAAGCGTTTCTACGTCGGCCCGGCGACGGCCTGCAACATCGCGCGCCTCACGACGGTGCCGATTCCTGGGCACGCGCTGGTCGGGTTGCTTCGCGGCGAGGCTCCCGTGCTCGTGCACGAAGCGCCGGCGGCGACCATCGCGTGGAGCGACGACGGCTACTGGCTCGTCACCATCCCCAGCACCCGCTCGGCGCGCGAGCAGATTCGCCTGGCCCCGCGCCCCGAAGACTGGGCAAAGCCGTGGGACGCCCAGCGGATGCGCGTCCTCGACGTTCGCGTCGAGCAACAGGGCTACGTGCTCTACCACGCAGAGCTGAGCGGGCACGAACGCGCGCCGACCGCGGGCCCGCGCGTCGACCCGGACAACATCGACCCGCCGATCCCACCCAGCGGACCCGCGTGCGACGCCGAGATCCCGCGCAAGATTCACGTCGAGGTACCCGACCCGGAAGCCGACGTGCGCTTCGTGTACGAGCAGCTTTCGTGGAACCCGCCCCTGCCCGAAGGAACGTTCGTCCAGCCCCTCCCTGCCGGAATGCGCGTCGAGCACGTCACCTGCGAGTGACCGAGCCGAGCGCCGCGAGGATCTCGCCTGGTTTGTCGGTGATGATGGTGCCGACTCCCAATCGCACGAGATCCACGGCTTGCTTCGGATCGTTGACCGTCCACACGCCGACGCGCAGACGGCGACGGGCGTACGTCGCGAGGGTGCGCGGATCGGCTTGCCCACGCTCCATGTGGAGCGCCGGCACCAGAGGAGGTCGCGCGATCCCCTGCAGCGCGTCCGCCCATCGCGGCTGGCCCGCGTGAACGAGCAGCGCCCTCGGAACGGACGGAGCCAGCGCCGAGGTCATGGCGAGCAGGAGGGGGTCGAAGGACGAGAGCAGAACGTCGGCGCCGCTGGCGAGCACCAGGCGCACCGCGGCGCGGGCGAGCTTCGCGCGACTCGGCACGTCGTGCTTCATCTCGACGTTGACGCCGACCCGGTGCGTTCGCGCCCAGGCGAGCACCTCCTCGAGGCGCGGCACGTCGATCGCCTGCAGCTCCTCGGCGCTCGCGTCGCTCACTCGCCTCGCGTCGCGCCCGCCGGTCATCCGGTCGAGCGCGACGTCGTGGAACACCACTACCTCCCCGCCGAGGCACGTTCGTACGTCGAGCTCGATCGCGCTCGCGCCCTGCTCGCGGGCCCGCTCGAACGCGGCCAGGGTGTTCTCCTTGGGCCACCCCTCCCCTCGCCCGCCGCGGTGCCCGACGACGAGCGGGACCGCGTTCCAGACGCTCACGTGTCGAGCTCTTCGGCGATCGAGCGCGCCAGCACCCGCGCCTCCTCCGCGCGATCCGCGGGCAGCGAGACGGCGCCGACGACCGCGTGACCGCCCCCGCCGTGGCGCTCGCAGATCGCCGCGATGTCGTGGCGGCGCGGCACCTGCGACCAGGGGTTGTAGCCGATGCTCAGCTTGCAACGACTCTTCGAGCGGCTCAGCATGACCGAGTAGGCGCTCTTGGGGTAGAGCGCGTACGTGACGAACTTGCCGGCGACGTCGATGACCCGATCGCTGAGATCGACGAGCACCACCTGGCCGAGGAGCTTCGCGTGCTGCTCCACGAGCTTCACGAACTCCTCGTGGCCCCGCCCGAGCGGCTCGTAGGCCTGCGTCACCTCGGGCGAGCGGGCCACCTCGGACAGCGGCCGATCGAGCAGGCGCGGGACCATCTTCGTCAAGAACGCGTCGTCGCCCAGGTGCTCGACCACCGTCATCAGGCGCAGCTCCGGCTCGGCGCGGTCGACCGCCATCTTCGCGTTCGGGAACGCAGCGCTGTCGATCATGTCCGCCCATCGGACCAGCTCCGCCGTGGGTGCCGGATCCAGCCCGAAGCGATCGCGCCCCACGTCGGCGATGAGCTTGGTCGCCGACGTATACGCGCCGTCGTGGAACATGCGCCGCTCGCCCCGTGCGTCACCCTCGGCGGCGTGCCGCTCGTAGAAGGCGCGATCGCTCGGCGTGACGAAGGCCGTGACGTGGTGGTCGAAGTACCAGGTGAGCTGCGGCAACGAGCTGAAGCGAAAATCGAGGATGGCGTTGACGTCCCCGGACATGACGCGCGGGTCGACCCCGTTCTGCCCGGGCCCGTAGCCGGCCGCGCGGTACGCGAAGGTCGCGTCGCCGCCCCCCGCGGTGGACAGATGGCGGTAGAGGCGGGTGAACATGACGGCGGAGCAGAGGCCGTCGAAACAGTGTCCGTGGGTGGCGACGACGACGTTGGTCACCCGCGCGCATTAGCATGAGCCGATGCGGATCCACCACGTCGCGATGCGAACGGCAGACCTCGGACGCCTCGAGCGGTTCTACGTGGACGTCCTCGGGATGGCGACGCGCAAGCGCGACGACACGCGCGGCACCGTCTGGCTCGACGCGGGCCAGGCGGTGCTGATGTTGGAGCGGGCGGCGGCCACGGAACCGCCCGTCCAGCAGGGGGCGAACGAGCTGCTCGCATTCGCCGTTGACGACCTGGTCGCCTGGCGCATCCGGCTCGAAGGGGCCGGCGTGGCGATCGAAGCCCATACGCCGCACACGCTCTATTTCCGCGATCCCGACGGCCGGCGCATCGCCGTCAGCAACCATCCGCTCGACGAGTCGACGTAGCGCTGAGACGTCGCCGCTCTCACTTCAAGTGCGGCACGTGCACATGGTGCTCCTTCGCGAAGGCGATCGCGTCCTTGTAGCCCGCATCGGCGTGGCGGAAGATGCCCATGGCCGGGTCGCTCGTCAGGACGCGCTCCAGGCGCCGCGCGGCTTCCGCGGTGCCGTCGGCGACGACGACCATCCCGGCGTGCAGGCTCATGCCCATCCCTACCCCGCCGCCGTGGTGGAAGCTCACCCAGCTCGCGCCCGCGGCCGTGTTGACCATCGCGTTGAGCAGCGGCCAGTCGGCGATGGCGTCCGAGCCGTCCATCATGGACTCGGTCTCGCGGTTGGGCGATGCGACGCTGCCGCAATCCAGATGGTCGCGCCCGATGACGATGGGCGCTTTGACCTTGCCCGTGCGAACGAGCTCGTTGAAGGCGATTCCCACTTTCGCGCGCTCCCCGTGGCCCAGCCAACAGATGCGCGCGGGCAGACCCTGGAACTTCACCCGCTCGCGCGCCAGCGTGATCCACGAGCGCAGGTCCGCGTCGTCGGGCAGGGCGGCGAGCACCGCGTCGTCGGTCGCGGCGATGTCGGCGGGGTCGCCGCTGAGGGCCACCCAGCGGAACGGCCCCTTTCCGACGCAGAACAGCGGGCGGATGTACGCCGGAACGAAGCCGACGACTTCGAAGGCGCGCTCGCATCCCGCTTCCTTCGCGCACGCGCGGATGTTGTTGCCGTAGTCGAAGACCTCCGCGCCCTCGGCCTGCATCGAGAGCATGGCGGTCACCTCCTCGGCCATGCTCGCCTTCGCGCGCTCCACGTAGGCGCCGGGATCGAGGGCGCGCAGCTCCGCCGCCTCGGCCAGCGAAAGCCCGAGCGGCACGTAGCCGTTGAGCGGGTCGTGCGCGGCCGTCTGCTCGGTGACCAGATCCGCAACGGCCCCCCGGTGAACGAGCTCCGGGTAGGCCTCGGCCGCGTTGGCGCAGACGGCGATGCTCACCGGACGGCCTTCTCTCTTCGCGGTCTCGAGCCTCGCGAGGGCTCCGCCGAGGTCGTCGATGCGCTCGTCGACGTAGCGGGTCTCGAGCCGCTTCTCGATGCGCGACGGATCCACCTCCACCGCGAGGCAGCTCATTCCCGCCATCGTCGCCGCGAGCGGCTGCGCGCCCCCCATCCCGCCGAGCCCCGCCGTGAGCACCCAGAAGGGCCCGGCGCGTTTCGTCCGCGCCTCGAGCGCGCGCCTCGCCGCGACGAACGTCTCGTAGGTCCCCTGCAGGATGCCCTGGGTGCCGATGTAGATCCACGAGCCGGCGGTCATCTGCCCGTACATCGTCAAGCCCATCGCCTCGAGGCGCCGGAACTCGTCCCACGTCGCCCACTTGGGCACGAGGTTCGCGTTCGCGATGAGAACGCGCGGGGCGTCCTTGTGCGTCGTGCACTTGCCGACGGCCTTGCCCGACTGCACGAGCAACGTCTCGTCGTCGCCGAGCGCCAGGAGCTCGCGCGCGATGACGTCGAAGCACTCCCAGTTCCGCGCCGCCTTCCCCGTTCCGCCGTAGACGACGAGGTCCTGCGGCCGCTCGGCCACCTCGGGGTCGAGGTTGTTGTGCAGCATCCGATAGGCGGCTTCCTGGACCCAGCCCTTGCAGCGGAGCTCGGCTCCGCGCGGCGCGCGAATGCTTCGGGGCGTGCTCATGTGCTCGTCATGTGCGGTTGTGTCTTGACAGTATCGGAGAACCTAGCGATCTTGCGCAATTGTCGCCGAGTACGTTTCGGCGGTCGTGCCTGCGAGCAAGGACAAAGTGGAGGAGGGTGGAGGGATGAATCGTCTTGGCATAGTGGGATTCGCGATCACGGCGGTAGCGCTCGGCCTGGCCGCCGGCGCGGGAGGCTGCGGCGGCGACAACAACGGCACAGCTGATGGAGGGGGCGGGGGCAACCCGACCCAGGACTCGTCGATGTCGCAAGGCGACTCGAGCGGAGGTTCGAGCGGCGGGCAGCCCGTCGACGCCGGCCCCGCGTGCCCCCCGAACACGACCCAGTGCGTGAACTCGACGCTCGCGCGCGTCTGCCCCTCCGACGGCTCGGGGTGGCTCGCGGTGACGTGCGCCCCCGGACAGACGTGCACCAACGGCACGGGCTGCGCGGGGACGGTCGGCGACGGAGGGACCGGGTGCACGCCGAACACGACTCAGTGCCTGAGCTCGACGATCGAGGAGATCTGCCCCTCGAACGGCTCGGGGTGGCTCGCGGTTCCGTGCGCGCAGGGAAACACGTGCACCACGGGCGGCGACGCCGGCACCGGCTGCACGCCCGCTTCCATCACGTCGTGCACACCCGGCAGCGGCTCGTGCATCAACAGCACGACGGCTCTCGTGTGCAACGCCGGCGGCACGGCCTACCAGCAGGTGAGCTGCCCGACGAACACGACGTGCGGCAACAACGGCAGCTGCAACGGGGCGGTGCGCGTCGGATCGTCGTTCTGCGTCGGCGACAACCCGAGCACGACGATCGCCACCAGCACCGACGGCTACACGTACACGAACTCGACGTGTGCCTCGGGGCAGTACTGCGTTTCGACCGGCACCGACTCCGCGGCGTGCAAGACGGGGACGTGCGTGCCGGGCGCGAACGGCTGCAGCTCGGTCTGCGGCAACGAGGTCAACTCGAGCGCCAACCAGTCCGAATACCTGAGCACCTGCATCGCGACCCCCAACGGCTACCAGTGGATCGCAGTGCAGTGCTCGTCGCCGGAGACGTGCAACCCGTCCGGCACCACGTGCGCGGGCGGGCCAGCCCCCGAGTGCATGAACACGTGCACGCCTGGAGCCACCCGGTGCAACACGGGCGGTCTCCAGACGTGTGACGGCACGGGCAACTGGGGCAACCCGCCCGTCGCGTGCGACGCATCGTCGGGGAAGGTCTGCGGCAACGCGAACGGACAAAGCTATTGCGGCGATCCCGTCTGCTTCGCGAGCACTCCGGGACCCGGCACGACCCCTGGAACTTGCTTGGCCAACGGCGACTTCCTGCCGTGCGACTCGAATTACAACCTCGAATCGCTCGACGCGGGCGCGGCGTGCCCAGCCGGCGCTACTTGCCAGCCCACCCACTCCGGCCCGCCCCTCAGCGGCCTCTATCAGCCGGGGGCTTGCCAGCAGATCTGCCAGGCGGGAGAGTCGCAGTGCGCGGGGCCATCTGGCTACCAGACGTGCGGGGTGAACGGTTGGGGCGCTACGACGAGCTGCGACGCAGGCTCCTGCCAGCAGTACACGCCCAACCCCGGCAGCATGTTCACACTCGCGGTATGCGGCACATGCATTCCGGGCTCGGCCCAGTGCGTGGCAGCCTTCGACGGCGGCGCGCCCAACAGCGGCGTCCAGACGTGCGACACCACGGGCAGCTGGGGCGCCATCGTGGCGTGCCAGGTCGGCGCGTGTGAACCCAGCACGGGTGGGGCCGCGTGCCTCGCTCAGTGCATCCCCGGGTCGAACACGTGCAACATGGACGGCGGAGAGATCGGGATCTGCACGGCGACGGGCGCGCTCCCGACGACGTTCAGCCCGTGCTCGACGGCAGGGCAAACGTGCCGCAACGACTACAGCGGCAACTACATCGGGTGCCTCGATTGCCGCGGTCCGAACCACGGCGGTGCGGCGGACGGCGAGTGCGTGAACGCGGCCGACGGCGGCACGGGCAACACGGGCATTCAGACGTGCGGCCCGAGTGACACGTGGAATGCGCCAAACAAGTGTCCGTCGGGACTGGATGGGGGCGCGGAGACCTGCATAGGGTTTACCCCCTCGACGTGTGGAGTGTTCTCTCCCATGTACGGACCCCCACTCGCCGGCGAGACCGAGACGGCCTCGAACATCTCGGCCGCGACCATGGGCCACGGGACGTGCTCGAACTACGGCCCCTGCGGCGGGCCGGGCCCGTGCTCGGAACCGTGCGGGGGGTATCCCGACTGCTGCGACTGGGCGTGCACGCCCAGCGCGCCCGTCCCAGTCTGCCACTGACGCATCACTGACCCGCGCGTCACGGCGCGAAACCACCGCGAGGCGACCTCTCCGTGAGGCCGCCTCGCGGCTTTAAGGCGCGCCGTCGGCGGCCTCGATCACCGTCCGGCGTGTTTGACCGGTAACCGGTGATGCCCGTCCAGCGGCAGCCACACTTTCTTCGTCCGCAGCGGCGCCCCCTTCGGCGGCAGCGCCTTTCTGCCCCGGCAGAGGGGCTGCCGCCTCAGCGGGAGCGTCGCTTTGTCGCGTCACCGTGGCTGCCGCTTCACGGGCAGCGCCTCTTTGTCGAGTCACTGTGGCTGCCGCTTCACCGGCAGCGCCTTTCTGTCTTCTCACAGTCGCTGCCGCCTCGGCGGCAGCACCGGTTTGTGACATCAGAGTGCTTGCCGGCTCACCGGCAGCACCTTCTCGTCGCGTCACCGTAGCCTCCGCCTCACGGGCAGCACCTTCTTGGCCGCTCGCTCACGGCGCGTCGTTCGACTCGAGCCCCACCTTCAGCCGCCGCGCGTCTTCCGGAGAGAGCGATCCGGGGCGGGAGTCCTCGATCGCCTTCGCATCGCGCAGCCACACGCCCGCTTGCGCGCGGTCGCCGAGGGCCTCGTGCGTCAGGCCGCGGTAGAGCGCGTACTCGGCGCGACGGGCGTCGTCCCACCCGCGGCTCTCGGCCTCGGCGGCGACGAACGTCTGCTTGGCCTCCGGGTAGCGCGCCTTCGCGAAGAGCGACTCGCCGCGCGAGAGAGGACCGCCGCATGCGGCAAGAGAGAGCATCGTCAGCAGGAGGGCGAGCAGGCGCATCGGGACTCGATTCTACTCGCCCATCGGAACGGCCACCGGGCTGGTTGCGCGTTTGCAGGGAGACCCGACCGTGCATCCTCTCACCGCCGCGATTCGCCTGGCGGACCGCTCGCTCGCGCTGCGGCCCCCGCACACCATGCGCTGGGACTGGGGCGACGCCATCCTTCTCTACGGGCTCGCCCGCCTTGCGTCCGCCGTCGATTGCCCGACCGCGCGGCGCCGGCTCGTCGACGCCGTCACCGCTTACCACGTCGCGCACGCCCGCGACCTGCCGCGGATCGACCGGGCGGACCGGTGCGCGCCCGCGCTCTCGGCGCTCGTGCTCGCTCGCTCGCACGGGTGCCGTTGCGGGCTGCGCGCGGCGGCCCGAGCGGCCGAGTTCGTGGCGACCGCGCCGCGCACGCGTCTGGGCGCGATCGAGCACCTGGGGACCTCGCCGTTGCGCCGGCTCGTCCCCCCTTCGCTGTGGGTCGACTCGCTGGCGATGATGGCGGTCTTCGCGGCGCAATGGGCCACGCACGTCGGGGATGCCGAGCTGCTCGATTTTGCGGCGGCGCAACCTGGCGCGTATGCGTCGATGCTGCAGGACCCCCGCGAGGGGCTCTTTCGGCATGCGTACCTGCTGCGGCTGGACCGGGTCGTGCCTCGCGCGCCGGCGTTCTGGCTGCGGGGCAACGGGTGGGCGCTCTTCGCGATGGTGGAGGTGCTCGAGGCTTTGCCCGAGAAAAGTCCGGCGACGGGCGAGATCGTTGGCATGCTCACGATCGCCGCAGGCGCGCTCGCCCGCCACCAGCGTCCCGCCGGCGGCTGGGGGACCGTCGTGAACGACCCGCGGACCTACGAAGAGACGAGCGGCACCGCGTTATGTGCCTACGCGCTCGCCAAGGGCGCGCGGCTCGGGTGGCTCGACCCGACGATGGCACACGTGGCACGCCGCGCGCTCGGCCGCGTCACCGCTCGTCTGCAATCCGCGGCGCATGGCTACTCGATGCCCGCCATCTCCGCCCCGACCAATCCCATGCCCGGCTGGGCCTACGGACTCGTGCCTCGGGTGCGCGACGCTCCTTGGGGCGTGGGCGCATACCTGCTCGCCGCGACCGAAGCCGGCGACCCCACCCCCCTGGCCCCCCGCCCCGTAAACGGGGCGTGGGGAACGTGAGGAGTGGTTCGGGTGGATCTTCGTCACGCTCCCCCCGCCCTGCTCGCGGGGCGGGGGGCCGGGGGCATCGCCGTTAGCAGCTCAGAGGGGGCAACCACTGCTGGAAGTTCCCTGCGTCGCGGGCTTGTCCGAAGCCCCCGGACTTCAGTCCTGAGCATTGGTCTCTTCATACTCCGGCCTTGTGGTCTAGGGCTTGGAGTAGCAAGGCGGCG
>Ga0209415_10011553_pt1 | contig 14851 bp, 15 predicted proteins | sample PeaSoiSIISIP2007_FD_187696 | JGI IMG/M metagenome (GOLD analysis project Ga0209415, IMG submission 187696) | Peat soil microbial communities from Weissenstadt, Germany - SII-SIP-2007 (SPAdes) (version 2) | ecosystem: Environmental > Terrestrial > Soil > Wetlands > Peat | place: Germany...
GGAGGGCCGGATTCCTCTGGCGGGGCCCCAACCCGACGCGAGCACCGACCCGGCGGCGGCGGGCGATCCCCCCGTCTAATCAGGCTGGTACACGATCGTCTGCGACCCGTCGCGGAAGTAAAATCGGTCGAAACGCGACTTGTCGAACGTCGCCGCGCCGAAGCCGTTCCACGCGATGCTCCACGCCGCCGCCGCGGCAAAAAGCCCCCGCATCCGGCGCGCGCCCATGGCGAGCAACATGAAGAGGAGAATCGAGTAGTCGTTCGAGAAGCGGTAGCCGAACTGGCGCCACCCTGTGTTCTGGTAAAGCAAATCCATCGCTGCCGGAAGCGCCGCGGACAGCGCGACCACTGCGTAGAGCCACTTACGGTCCGGCTTCCCGTCGAAGCGCGACGGCCACAGGAGCCAGAAGTAGAGCGGCGTCGTGAACCAGAGCGCGAGGCCGTGCTCGTTGATCTTGAATGGCGCCCCGAGCGCGCTCGCGGCGTCCTTCGGGGGAAGCCACGGAAGACTCGTCAGCGCGATGCCGAGATTCTTCCCGAGGTAGTGGTAGCCGACGAGGCCCCACTTCGCGATGCGTGCGCGCCAGGCGACCGTCAGGAACTCGTGGTCGAACGGGACGGGGGTCGCACGGTGGTACCGCGTCCAGTTCATCCAGAGCATGACGGCGAGCGCGACGAGGATCGGAGCCGCGAAGAGGGCATAGCGCCGCGCGAGCGCCCGCCAGTCCAGGCGGGCGAACGTCTCGCGGATGCGCGCGAGCGGCGTGCCCTCCACGGGCGGCCCGCCGCGGATCGAGACACGTATCGCCTCGAGCGCGAAGAGCAGCGAGAGCCATACGACAGGCGGTCGCGACAGGAACGAGGCGCCGATCATCGCGCCCGCCAGCAGCGGCCGCTCGGCGTCGACTGCCCAGAGCGCGTAGAGCGCCGACGCCGCGGCCGCCACCACCATCGCCGCGAACCACACCGTCCCCTCGACCGCGGTGAAGAAGTACACGGTGCCGAACGCGAACAGCAGGGCGAGGACGGCGTTCTCGAGCTCCGTGCGCGGGGAGCGACCAGTCCTGCGCAGCTTCTCGAGGACCAGGAAGAGCACGGCGGGTGCGATCCCCGCGAGCCAGATGACGAACTGACCATCGCGGAAGTTCTCCGGGCTGCCGGCGAGCTTCACGAAGGGGAGCATCAGCACGGCCGGGAAGGGGGGGAAGCTGATGTAGGTCTTCCCCTGAAACTCGGCGAAGTCGTTGTTCAGCGCGTAGGGCGGCGGTCCGTGAGCGAGATCCTGCCTGTGGTGCAGCCAGGCGTCCGCCAGGAGCGCATAGTGATTGTATTGCGTGTGCTCCGTGAGCCTGTCGGGCCCGGCGAACGCCGCGAACACGATCGACGTCGAGAGATAGATCCCCAGCGCGATGAGGAGGCGCCGCGATCTCGACCCCGGCCGTTTCAGTCGTGCGACCAGGCCCGCCTGCTTGGGATCCGAGGTCGCCATCCGGGCCGCGCACGGTATCATCGGTCAGCGCGAGGCGCGCAAACGCGAAGCAGGAGTGACAGGCGATCCGCGCGGCGTGCGCAGATGATTTCGCACGGCGCGTCGCATCATTCACGAATTTCTCGTGCGAAGTGCCCCCTGCGCAAATGGCACGTGGCTTGTACACTGCCCAGCGAGCACTCCCTCGAATGGCCCTCCCCTTCGGCGAAACCACCGGCGCGCGCGAGCCACGGACACTCGCCATCCTCGCGAGGACGATCTACCGCGAGCTCCGCAGTAGCGGCTTCGAGGCACGCGACGTCATCGCCCTCGCTGGCGAGCTCTTGGCTCAGGTGACGAGCGAGGTCCGGTCACGGGCGGGGCGCGACCGCAAGTAGAGCAGTTGACAGGCTCGCGGCCCCGGCTTCTACAATCCCCTCGAAGCACGTGTCGTCCTGTGTGGCGACGTGTGGCTCCCTGCGTCGGCGGCCGGTGAGGCCCGCGTTGCGCCGACCGCAGCACGCAGCGTCCCTCGAGGGCTCGAATGTTCACGATCATCATCAACGAGAAGGGAGGAAACGAGCGCCGGGAGGGGTTCGAGAAGAACGAGATCAACGTCGGACGCGTCCAGGGCAACGACCTGATGCTTCCGAAGGGCAACGTCTCGAAGCACCACGCCCGTCTCCTCTACCGCGACAGTCGCTTCATCGTCACCGATCTGAAGAGCACGAACGGGACGTACGTCAACGGCCGCAAGATCTCCCAGGCGACGATCGTGCGGGAAGGGGACAAGATCTACATCGGCGATTTCGTCCTGCGTCTCGAGGCTGGTGCTGCCGCCGCCGAGGATTCACGGCCGCGCGCGCCATTGCATTCCCGGGCGCCGTCCCCGAATCCTCTGTCTCCGCTGCCCACAGGGCCACAAGACATGCAGGTGATCCAGGCCGCGCTGCAAGGAGTGGCGCCGCTCGCGCCGAACACCGTCCCCCCGCGCATTTCGGCGCCGCCACCGCTGCCTCCTGCAGCCCTGGCGCAGAACGTGGGGCATTACCCTCTGGAACGAGATCCCGACAGCGAGAGCGCTCCGGAGATGGTGGGTACCCCCGCGCCGAAGGTGCCCGGCCCTCCGCGACTGCCCCGGACCGAAGGGAAGCCCCGGCAGGGCTCGGCAATGGCCGAGCGAGGAGCGACGCCCGCGCGGAGCGGCACGACCTCGAGCTCCCCCGGAACCAGTCCCGCTCGGCCGCCCGTCATGGATCCTCGCCAGGTGCTCCGCGAGTCGCCGGAGCGTGCGGCGCGGCGCCTCGCCCTCATCACCCTCGTCGACCGCATCGCGGACGTCGTCGATCTGAAGCCGCTGAGGGAGTCGCCGCTCGTGGACGACGCCTTTGCGCAGCAGATCGAGCGCGCGGTCCGCGAACAGGCCATCGCGATGCGCGGCGAAGGGGAAGCGCCCGAGGGGGTCGACCTCGAGATCCTCTCGCGGGACGCGCTGCGCGAGCTCGTGGGCCTGGGCCCGCTGGGGGGCTTGCTCGAGGACGACGGGACGGAAGAGATCCACGTCTCACGGCCGGATCAGGTGCTCGCCGTGAAAAATGGGCTCGCGACGCTCGCCGAGCCGTCGTTCACCAGCGAGGACGCGGTGGCGCGGGTGGTCATGCGCCTCGCGCAGCAGTCCGGTGAGGCGCTCAGGCCCGACGAGGCCGTCGTCGAGCGGCGCCTGACGCGCGGAGCCACGCTTGTGGCGATCGCTCCGGTGCTCGCCGACGGGTGGGTCTTCACCGTGAAGAAGCGGAGGCACGTCGAGGCCTCGCTGGATGAGATGGTCCGAGGCGGAGCGCTGTCGCGGGCGATGGCGTCATTTCTCGAGACCTGCGTCGCCGTGAGAGCGAATGTGCTCGTCGTGGGCTCGGGGGCCGGAGCGGCGACGTCGATGCTCGGCGCTCTGGCGTCCGCGGTGCAGCCGGGCGAGCGGGTCGCCGTGCTCCACGACGCCGACGATCTGGTCGTCCCGCAGGCCCTGGTCACGTCGGTCGTCCTCGTCGACAGCGGACCTCGCGGCGGAGATGCCGTGCGCGCCGTGACCAGGCTCGGTGTGGACCGGCTCGTCGTGACTTCCCTGGCGGGCGCGCTGGCGCTCGCGACGGTCGAGGCCATCGGCGAGGGGAGCGAGGGGGTCCTCGCCGGGCTGAGCGCGCCATCGCTGCGTCATGCGCTCGCGCGCCTCGCCGCGAGCGTGGCTCTGGCGAGGCCCGGGGCATCGATCGACTCCGCCCGGGAAGCTGTCGGCGAATCGTTCGACGTCGCCATCGAGGTCGCGCGCGGCTCGGACGGGGCGTTCCGCGTGCTGCGTGTCGTGGAGCTCGCCGGAGGCGACGCGAAGTCCGTCGTCGCGCACGATCTCTTCGTCGGGCACGTCGACCGGGACGGGCAGTGGGAGTTCGCCGCGACCGGGACGATCCCGCGCCTGGCGAACGACTTTGCCGCCCGCGGCGGCAGGCTCGACACGACCATCTTCAAGCCCGCCTGAACGCGGGCGCGGCGGGGCAGGACGGCCCCGCGCCCGTCACCGCTCGATGTGCACCTTCAGCTTGCGGTGAAATGACGGCAAGCGAAGCTTGCGCAGCGCCTTCGTCTCGATCTGCCGGATGCGCTCGCGGGTGAGCTCGAAGCTCTTGCCGACGTCCTCGAGCGTCTGGTCGCCGGGCGAGTCGATGCCGAAGCGCATCCGGATGACTTGCTCCTCGCGAGGCGTGAGCAGCTTGAGCAGCTCGCGCGTTTCGTGGGACAGCTCCCGGTCCCCGACCGTGTCGTCCGGGGCAGGGAAGGACGGGTCCTCCACGAAATCGCCCACGGTCGCGCCGCCGTCCTCGCCCACGGGGGAGTCCAGGCTGACGGGATCGCGCGTCGCCTCGAGGAGCATCCGGATCTTTTCGACCGGGACGTTCATCCGCGCGGCGATCTCCTCGGGCGTCGGCTCCGAGCCGCCCTCCTGGACCATGTCGCGGAGGGTCTTGGCCATCTTGTTGTGCGTCTCGACCATGTGCACGGGGATCCGGATGGTGCGCGCCTGGTCGCTGAGCGCGCGGCTCACGCTCTGACGGATCCACCAGCTCGCGTACGTGCTGAACTTGTAGCCCCGCTTGTATTCGAACTTGTCCACCGCGCGCATCAGGCCGAGGTTGCCCTCCTGGATGAGATCGAGGAGGTGCAGGCCACGGTTCCTGTAGCGCTTCGCGATCGCGACCACGAGACGGAGGTTCGCCGCGATGAGGTCCGCCTTGGCGCGCTCCGATGCACCTTCGCCCGCGCGCACGGCGGCGAGGGTCGCGTCGAGGGCGCGACGTCGGGCGACAGGGGAGGCGTCGCGCGTGGCGCGCAGCTTCGCGCCGACCCGGTCGAGCGCGCGGCGCGTGAGACGCACGCCGAGGAGGCCCTCGACGATGGCGTCGCGCGTGCGAGTCGACACGCGGCGCGCTCGCGCGAGGGAGCCGGCGCGCTCCAGCGTCGCGGCGATGGTGCGAACCGTGGACTCCTCGTCGTCGAGATCTTCGTCGAGCGTCGTGCGCGTGACATCGCGCAGTCGCAGCTTGCGATCTCGAAGTGCGCGCCCGAGCGCGCTCAGCTCGCGCGCGCCGAGCGGGCAACCGACCAGCGCGTGCAGCGCCTTGCGCTCTCCGTCTTCGATGCGCTTCGCGAGATGCACCTCGCCTTCGCGCGTGAGCAGCGGCACTCGCGCGAGCTGCTCGAAGTAAGTGGTCACCGCGTCGGACGGAGAGCCCTCGCGGACGGGGTAGATGGGAATGGAAGTGTTCACTGCTCTAGCAATGGTACGGCCCGCCGTACCGTTCGGTCTCGTTACAGCCGAAACGCGTGTGCTGCACCAATATTTCCACGCTTTTGGTTGCGCGCGACCTCAGCCGGGGCAAATTTACCCCACTTCTCCCACTCACCCCGACGCCGCAGAGGCCTCTACGGAGCGCCTCAGCATCTGCCGGTGGAGCAGTCGCTTCTTCAGCGGACCGAGCCGGTCGATCATCAAAATGCCTTGTAAGTGGTCGTATTCATGTTGGATTGCCACGGCCAGCAGGCCTTCCACCTCGAGCTCGAACCAGTTGCCGTCGATGTCCTGTGCCCTCACACGCACCTTCTCGGCCCGCTCGATCTCCTCCCGGGCCTTGGGAAAGCTCAGGCAACCCTCCTCGAAGAGGATCGTCCCTTCCTTGGCCACGATCTCGGGGTTCACGAAGACACGGAGGTCGCTTTTTTCTCCCTCGGTCGCGCAGTCGACCACGAAGATCTGCCAGGCCTCGCCGAGCTGCGTCGCCGCGAGGCCCACGCCCGGTGCCGCGTACATCGTCTCGGCCATGTCGTCGATGAGCTGGCGGAGCTCCGGGGTCAACGCCTCGACCTTCTTGCCGGGCTCGCGGAGGCGGGGATCGGGATAGTGGAGGATGGTACGGACGGCCATGCGTGCTCAGAGGAATGTAATGCGCGCGCCTGGCGAGTGCCAGAACGCATCCCCCCGTCTACGCCTGTGCTGCGGAGACGAGTCCTAGCGGTCCGGGTACTTGAGGGGTCCCCAGACGTGGGCGTCGTAGCCGCAGACCTCCCATTGCGGATCGGCGATCGACGGGGCCTCGGCGGGCGTCGCGGGTCCCGCCCAGTCGACGGCGCCGGGGCGTCCGCGAGGACCGAGCAATATGGGTGCGATGAAGGCGTGAAGCTCGTCGGCCACGGCGCCTGCCAGGATGCTCCCGGCGAGCTCGGCGCCCCCCTCGATCATCGCGGCGACGATCCCACGGGCGGCGAGCATCTTCAGCCCCGACAGCGGGTCGACGCGCCCCTCCGCCGATGGAGGCGCCCGCAGGACCTCCACGCCGCGCTCGGTGAGCTCCTCCTCGGCCAGCGAAGGCGCGTCCGTCGTACAGACGACCCACGTCGGCACGTCGCGCGCGGTCCGCACGAGCCGGCCGGTGAGCGGCAGTCGCAGCTTCGTGTCGAACACGACCCGGGGAGGGCTCTGTCCCGGCGCGTCGCGCACCGTGAGCTGGGGATCGTCCGCGAGCGCCGTGCCGATTCCGATGATGACCGCGTCGTGCTGCGCCCGTAGCAGGTGAACCCGCGCCCGCGCCTCCTGCCCGGTCACCCATTTCGACGCGCCGGTTCGGGCCGCGATTCGTCCGTCGAGCGACAGCGCAAGCTTGAGGGTCACGTACGGAACGCCCGACGTCACGAACTTCGTCCAGGGCGCGATAAGACGGAGCGCGGCGGCTTCCTTGCAGCCGACGTCGACGTGAATCCCCGCCTGGCGCAGCCGCTCGATGCCCCCTCCCGCCACGTGTGGGTTGGGATCGCGGCACCCGACGACGACGCGAGCGACCTTCGACGCAAGTATCGCGTTCGTACAGGGGGGTGTCCGGCCCACGTGGTTGCAAGGCTCGAGCGTCACGTAGAGCGTCGCACCGCGCGCACCGTCGGCCGCCTTGCGCAGCGCGGCCACCTCCGCGTGGTCCTCGCCCGCCCGCTCGTGATGGCCCTCGCCGACGACCTTCCCTTGCCGGACGACGACGGCGCCCACGTGCGGATTCGGCGATGGAGTGCCGGCGGCTCCGAGCTCGAGGGCCCGTGCCATCCACGTCTCGTCCTCGGGCGAGAAGGCTGTGACCGTGGCCTCCCCGGAGGCCGTCACGAAGGGCTCCCCGCGACACGGTTGCGGGCCATTTTCTCGAGCTCCGAGCGGAACTCCTCGATGTCGCGGAAGCTCCGGTAGACGCTCGCGAACCGCACGTACGCGACCTCGTCGAGCTCGCGCAGGAGCCGCATGACCCGCTCTCCTATCTCCTGGCTCGCCACCTCTTTGGCCTCGCCCTCGATGAGCTCGCGCTCGAGCTCGTCGATGAATGCCTCGATGCGGACCATCGCCACCGGGCGCTTGTTGCAGGCAAGGCGGACGCCGCGGAGGATCTTTTCCCGGTCAAACGGCTCCCGAACCCCGTCCTTCTTCACCACCACGGGGAGAACGTCCTCGACCCGCTCGCGGCTCGTGAACCGGCGCGCGCACGCCTCGCACTCGCGTCTGCGACGTATCACGTCACCCGTCGTCGACACGCGTGAGTCGATCACCTTGCTCTCGGTGTGCGAGCAGAAGGGGCACCTCACGCGCTCTCGCCCTCTAGCCTTCCAGGGACGACAACACGACAGCGCAGTTGGTGCCGCCGAACCCGAACGAGACGTTCATCGCGTGGCGCACTCGCCGCTCGCGGGCCGAGTTCGGCACGAAGTCGAGCGTGCACTCGGGGTCGGGGTCCACGAGGTTGATCGTCGGCGCGACGCGCCCATCAGCGATCGTCAGCGCGCAGATGGCGGTCTCGACGGCGCCCGCGGCCCCGAGCAAGTGGCCCATCATCGACTTCGTCGAGCTCACCCACAGCTTCTTGTCGGTCGCCCTCGCTCCGAAGACCGCCGCGATCGCGCGAGACTCCTCGATGTCACCCATCGGTGTCGAGGTTCCGTGCGCGTTCACGTAGTCGATCGCGTCGGGCGCGAGGCGCGCGTCGTCGAGCGCCATGCGCATCGCGCGCTGCGCGCCCTCGTGCTGCGGCGCAGGCTGCGTGAGGTGGTTGGCGTCGCTCGATGCGCCGTACCCGGTGACCTCGGCGTAGATGCGCGCGCCGCGACTCTTCGCGTGCGTGAGGGACTCGAGCACCAGGACCCCGGAGCCCTCGCCGCACACGAAGCCGTCGCGCCCCTTGTCGAACGGCCGGCTGGCGTGCGCGGGGTCGTCGTTGCGCTTGCTCAGCGCGTGCATGGCCTCGAAGCCCGCGATGCCGACCGGCGTGATCGTCGCCTCGGCGCCGCCCGCGACCATCACGTCCATCTTGCCGCGGCGGATCCATTCGCTGGCCTCGCCCACGGCGTGCGCGCCGCTCGAGCAGGCGCTCACCGTGGAGTAGCTCGGCCCCTTCAGGCCCTGCGCGATCGACACCTGCCCCGCGGCCATGTTCGCGATGATCCCCGGGATGGAGTAGGGGCTCACTCTCGTCGGCCCCTTGGTCATCAGCGTCTCTTTCGTCTTCTCCAGCGTGAACAGGCCCCCGAGCCCCACGCCGACGAAGCACCCGGCCCGCAGGCGCCCGGCCTCCGTGAGCTCGAGCTTCGCGTCGTCCATCGCCATCGCGGCGGCGCCGAGCGCGAACTCGATGAACCGGTCCATCTCCTTGAGCTTCTTCCTCTCGATCCAGCGGGTCGGCTCCCACCCCTTCACCTCGCCCGCGATGCGCACGCGAAAGGCCGAGCAGTCGAACTGGGTGACCGGCCCGATCCCGTTCTGGCCGGCGAGCAACGCGTGCCAGGCCTCTGTCGTGCCGATGCCGACGGGGGTGACGAGGCCGATGCCGGTGATGACGACGCGTTCCATGTAGGAGCGGTGAGAGTGCCCGCTACTTTTTAGCGTGCCTCTCGATGTAGTCGATAGCATCCTGCACCGAGCGGATCTTCTCGGTGTCCTCGTCCGGGATGTCGATCTCGAAGGCCTCTTCGAAGGCAAGCACGAGCTCGACCAGCCCAAGCGAGTCTGCGCCCAGATCGTCGATGAAGCTCGACTCTGGTTTGATGTCCTTCTCGTCGACGTCGAGCTGCTCTTTGATGATCCGTTTGACCTCGGCAGGGATGTCGGTCGGCATGGGTAGGTACCGCCTCGTATCGGAAAAACGGTTGAGAGTCGAGCGGCAGAGGCGCGTAGCAGCTTGCGCGCTGCGTCAGACGTGCATCCCGCCGTTCACGCGGAGCACTTGACCCGTCACGTAACCGGCCTCTTCGCTCGCAAGATAAACACAAGCGGCCGCCACGTCCGGGGCGGTCCCGGTCCTGCCAAGGGGGATGATCTTGACGAGCTGCTCCCGCTGCTCGGCGGTCATCCCCGACGTCATGTCCGTATCGATGTACCCGGGCGCGACGACGTTCGCCGTCACGTTGCGCGAAGCGTATTCACGCGCGATCGACTTCGCGGCGCCGATGAGCGCGGCCTTGGTCGCGGCGTATGCGGTCTGTCCGGCGTTCCCCATCTCGGCGACCACACTCGACATGAAGATGATCCGGCCCCACCGCGCGCGCATCATGCCGCGGCTCGCGGCGCGGGCGCATGCGATGGCGCCGCGCACGTTGGACGTCCACAGCCGGTCCAGGTCCTCGTCCTTGAGGCGCAGGAGGAGCCCATCGATCGAGATGCCGGCGTTGGCGACGAGGATGTCGATCTTGCCGTGGCGCTTGACGATCCCGTCGATCGCGGCGTCGACCGCCTTCGAGTCGGAGACGTCGAACCCCTGGACGTCGGCCTTGCCGCCCTTCGTCGCGATCCCCTCGGCGACCTCTCGCGCGGCGGCCTCGCCCTTGACGTAGTTGACCACCACGGTGGCCCCTTGGGCCGCGAGCGCCTCGCAGCACGCGCGGCCAATCCCGCGCGACCCGCCCGTCACGAGGGCGACCCTCCCGCCTAGACGAAACATGGTGCGCCGGTAGTCATAGTGCCTCTTCGTGCTCGCGTCATCGTGGCTCTCACCTGTTTCGCTCGCTCTCGCTCGCTCTCACTCGCGCGCGGTCGCGGAGTCCAGGAAGGGGCCGACCTCGTCGATAGCTCCCGCGTCGCCGACGCTCAGCACTTTCAGCTCCTTCGCGATGCGCTTGGCGAGCCCAGCCAGGACCTTGCCAGGTCCGATCTCGAGGGCGTGGGTCACCCCTCCTGCGACCATCGCACGCACCGTCTCCTCCCAGCGTACGGGGCCGTCGACCTGGCGTACGAGGAGCTCGCGCACGCGTCCGGCGTCGCGGTTGGGCGTCGCGTCGACGTTCGCGATCACGGGGAAGCGCGGGGAGGCAATGACGACGCGCTCGAGCTCCGCGGCGACGACGCGCGCGGCAGGCGCCATCAGCGCGCAATGGAAGGGGGCGCTCACCTTGAGCGGAATGACGCGTCCCTTCTCCGCGGCCACGAGGTCCCCCAGGCGGGTGACGGCGCCCGCGTGACCCGCGACGACGATCTGGCCCGGAGCGTTGAAGTTCGCCGGGGCGAGGACCTCTCCGGCGGCGGCGCGCTCGCACAGCTCCAGGAGCCTCGACGGCTCGACCCCCATGATGGCGCTCATCGCGCCCGTCCCGGGAGGCACCGCGTCCTGCATCGCGCGTCCGCGCGCGCGGACGACGCGCACGGCGTCCTCGAGCGGCAGAGCCTCGGCGGCGACCAGCGCGGAATACTCGCCGAGCGAATGGCCCGCGGAGAAGGCCGGAGCGGCAATCGCCGGCAACCTCTCGCGCACCGCCGCGAGCACGGCGAGGCTCGTCGCGACGATCGCCGGCTGGGCGTTGGCCGTGAGCGTGAGCGCGTCCTCGGGCCCGTCGAAGATCAGTCTGGAGAGCGGCTCGCCGAGCGCGGCGTCCACACGCTCGAAGACGGCTCGGGCCGCCGGCGACCCTGCGGCGAGGTCCTTCCCCATGCCCACCGCCTGGGCCCCCTGCCCCGGAAAAAGCCACGCGACGCTCATCCTCAGACCCGGACGATCGCGCTACCCCAGGAGATGCCTGCACCGAGCGCGCACATGAGAACGGTGTCTCCTTCCTTTACTTTCCCGGAGCGCAGGCTCTCGTCGAGCAAGATCGGGATCGACGCGCTCGACGTGTTGCCGACGCGCTCGATGTTCATCAGGACCTTTTCTTCCGGGACCTCGAGGCGGGCGACGACCTGGTCGACGATCCGCTTGTTGGCCTGGTGCGCGCACACCCAGTCGACGTCGGCCGTGGTCATTCCGGCGCGATCGAGCGCGTCCTTGCTCGCAGAGAAGAGGTTTTTCACGGCGACCTTGAAGACGTCCTGACCCTTCATGTGGACGTAGTGCAGCTTCTGGTCGACGGTCGCGTGCGTCGTCGGTGACACGCTGCCGCCTCCCGGGATCCAGAGAGACGACGCGAGCGAACCGTCGGTCATGATCGACGTGGACAGCACGCCCCGGGGACGAGCCTCGTCGCCCGCGACCTGCGCGGGCCCCACCACCGCCGCGCCCGCCCCGTCGCCGAACAGAACGCACGTCGACCGGTCCGTCCAGTCGAGGACGCGCGAGAGAAGCTCCACCCCGACGACGAGGATGTGCTTCATCTGCCCGGTCCGGATGAACTGGTCCGCGATCGACAGGCCGAAGAGGAAGCCCGCGCACGCGGCGCTGAGGTCGAACGCGGGGCAGTGCCCGGCGCCGAGCTTCTGCTGCACGAACACCGCCGTGGCCGGCATCGGCATGTCCGGAGTCACCGTGGCCACCATGATCATGTCGAGCTGGCTCGCCTCGATCGCGGCGCGTTCGAGGGCAGCCCTCGCCGCGGCGGCGGCCATGTCGCTCGTCACGATGCCCTCGGGCGCGATGTGCCGCTCGCGGATCCCGGTGCGCTCCGTGATCCACGCGTCCGACGTGTCGACCATCGCCTCGAGGTCGGCGTTCGTGCGAACGACCGGGGACAGGTAGTGCCCCGTACCGAGGATGCGCGAGCGTGGGATTGCGGGCTTGGGCATGGTCAGTGGGCACTCGACCCACGCAAAGCCGAAGGTTACCAGCAAACGCCCCGAACGCGCGCGCGGTTACTCCGCGTTCGAGGTACCCCGCTTGACCGGCCGGCCCTTGTAATGGCCGCACGATGCACAGGCCCGGTGCGGGACGACGGGCTCGCCGCAGTTCGGACAGGGGACGATGTTCGGCGCCGAGACCTTGTCGTGCTGCGCCCGTCGCATGTTTCGTTTCGAACGGCTCGTGCGTCGCTTGGGAACAGCCAACGTTCACTCCTCTTCGGGATTCCCGGGCCTGATACCCGCGCAGGCGTCGGAGCACAAGGGGATCATGGGGATCGCCAGGATAATCTCGTCGCGGACCACGGCATCCATGACGACCGTCTCTCCGTCGTAATGCACGACGTTCGCCTCATCGGCGGCGGCCTCTTCCTCTTCGCGGTCTTTGCCGCGCCCCGCCGTCGAGGCGTCACCGGGCACGAAAAGCACGCTGAGCGGCTCTTGCACGGCGATGCGCGCGGGCTCGAGGCACCGGGCGCACGGGACCACGACCTCGGCCGTCAGCGTGCCCCGTACCACGACGTCCGTCCCGCTCTTCGACACGCGCACGTCGAGCTCGCCGCCCCGGCCGGGAACGTCGATGCCGGTCCCCTCGACCGCGCCCCGGATCCATGGGGCGCGCACGTCGAAGTGGAACCGCTTTCCGGCGGCGTCGAGGTCGCGCGCCGGGACGGAGAACTCGGGCGAGGCCATCTGCTCGCCCAGTACATAGGCGGCCGAACGACGTCCGCAAGCACGGCGGTGGCTCGAGGGTTGACGGTGGCGCTGCCATCCTTATTATTTCGCACACGAAACATCTTCGTGGCACGAGGCTCCTTGGCGATACCGTCCGACATCAAGCCCGAGGTCGATGCCATCCTGGAGTCGATCGTCTACCTGTCGACCGAGAGCCGCCGGATCACCAAGGAGCTCGCTCGCCGCGCCGACCTGACGGGGCCGCAGCTCACCGTCCTCAAGATGCTCGAGGGGGTAGGGGACCTCTCCCTCTCGAATCTGTCCGAGCGTATACGCGCGCAGAACAGCACCGTGACGGGGATCATCGACCGGATGGAGCGCGAGGGCCTCGTCGTCCGGACCCGATCGGTCGAGGATCGCCGGGTGGTGCACATCAGGCTCACCGACAAGGGGGCGCGGATCGCGGGCGAGATCGCGGTCGAACCGATGGAGATCTTCCGCAACGCGCTCGAGACCCTTTCTCCCGCGGAGATGCGCGATCTGCTCGGGCTACTCACGAAGATCGCGCGCCGTGTGCAGAGCATCGTCAAGCGCGACGTCGGCCGTGCCGCGAAGGAGTGAACGCAAATGCCACCCGAACCGACGCGCGACCCCGCCTTGTGCGTAATCACGTGCGCCCTGACCGGCGTCCTCGCGAACCGTGACCAGTGCCCCGACCTGCCGTACACCCCCTCGGAGATCGGCGAGGAGGCGAGGCGCGCGTACGACGCCGGCGCGAGCGTCGTCCACATCCACGCGCGCAACGACGACGGGACCCCGACGTTCAGCCCGGCGACGTTCGCCCGGATCCGCGAGGAGGTGACCAAGCGCTCGCCCATCCTCCTGAACTTCTCGACCGGCACGATCCTCGACGACGTGAGCGAGCAGAGCACCTACATCCGCGAGAGCCGGCCGGAGATCGCCGCCCTGAACATGGGGACGATGAACTACTCGAAGTACTCCGGGAAGCGGAAGGCCTTCGTCTTCGACATGGTCTTTCCGAACACGTACGGCAAGATCGTGAAGCTCCTGTCCGCGATGAACGAGGCAGGCGTCAAGCCCGAGCTCGAGTGCTTCGACACGGGGCACACGCACGGGATCTGGCCGCTCCTCGACATGGGCGTTCTCCGTCCGCCGCTGCAGTTCTCGTTCATCGTCAACGTGCTGGGCGGGATCCCTCCGACGGTGGAGAGCCTCCAGCTGCAGAGGAAGATCGCCGACGACCTCGCGCCGGGCAGCGAGTGGGAGGTCATCGGGATCAGCCATTGCCAGTGGCGCATGCTGGCCACGGCGCTGGTCCTCGGCGGCAACGTACGCGTGGGGCTCGAGGACAACCTCTATCTGCCGGGGGGCGCGATGGCGAAGTCGAACGGCGATCTCGTCGAGGTCGCGGCCCGGATGGTCCGCGACGTCGGCCGCAAGGTCGCGAGCGTCGACGAGGCGAGGCGGATCCTTTCGCTCCGGGCGAGAGCGTGATGCGCGAGTACGAGCGCATCCGTGTGGCGCGCCAGGGCGGGGTCGAGACGATCACGCTGTCCGTCCCGGAGCGGCGCAACGCCATCGGTCCGGTCATGGCGAACGAGCTCCTCTGGGCGCTCGACGATGCACGCGCCGCGGACGACGTCCGCGCGATCGTCCTGACGGGGGCGGGGTCGGCGTTCTGCGCCGGCGGGGACTTCGCCGAGATGCGCTCCCCGTCGAAGGAGGCGAAGGTGCCGCACCGCGGTGACTACGCCGACCTGCTCCTGGCGCTCGTCCGGAGCGACAAGCCGGTCGTGGCGCGCGTCAACGGCCATGCCATGGGAGGAGGGCTCGGCCTCGTCGCGGCCAGCACGTTCGCCGTGGCCTCCGCGGACGCGAAGCTCGGGACGCCCGAGATCGACGTGGGCCTCTTCCCGATGATCATCATGGCCGTGCTCGCGCGCCACGTGCCGCGACGCCGGCTCGTCGAGATGTGCGTCCTCGGACAGCGGTTCGCGGCAGAGGAGGCCCTGCGGCTCGGGCTCGTCAACCGCGTCGTGCCGCCCGACCGGCTCGACGCGGAGGTAAACGAGATCACCG
>Ga0209415_10011554_pt1 | contig 14851 bp, 16 predicted proteins | sample PeaSoiSIISIP2007_FD_187696 | JGI IMG/M metagenome (GOLD analysis project Ga0209415, IMG submission 187696) | Peat soil microbial communities from Weissenstadt, Germany - SII-SIP-2007 (SPAdes) (version 2) | ecosystem: Environmental > Terrestrial > Soil > Wetlands > Peat | place: Germany...
TCCTTGTGGAAGAACAGTTTCTGCGCCGCGAGCTGCAAGGATACGATGCGTACTCGGAGCGAGTACGATCCCGTTTGATTCCGTTTCTCTGGTAGGTGCGCCAGGAGTGCCGCGCGGTAGAATGATGAAACTTTCGCCGTTGAGCTGATGGCACAATCACGCCGCGCTAAACGCTCGAAGGATCCGGGACCGAAGGGTCCGGGGCGACCGAGAAGCCCGGCCGCGGATCGGGCGATCCTGCAGGCGGCATTGAAACTTTTTATCGAGCATGGCATCGACGGCGCGAGCATCGAGCAGATCGCCGAGCGTGCCGGAGTCGCGAGGACCACGGTCTATCGGCGCTGGTCCTCAAAGGAGGCGCTGCTCGCGCAGGCAATGGCAGTGGCAAGAGGCGTTCCTGAACAGAGAGCGATGGCGAATCGGGTCGCGTTGGGCAGCTTGGCGCAGCGGCTGGTGGATGCACTGGCAGAGACCGTGACCGCGCCCGATTACCGGAAGCTGATGGCTAGACTGGCTGGTTCCGTCACGAGCTGTCCGGCTCTGATGTTGACCTACTGGAATAACTACTTGGTCCCGCGCCGCCAGATGGTCCGCGAACTTCTGGAGAGAGCGCGCGCCCGGGGCTTGCTGCGCGAAGACTCCGATCCGGAGATTCTGCTCGACCTCATCGGGGGCGCGATTATGTATCATTTGTTGATCCGGCCGGGTGAGCGCACTGCCCGAGAGATGCGCGTGTACGTGTTCAAGGTGCTGGGGGAACTCGGTCTGGGCGATACGGCGAATCGGTGACGGTACGCGGAGCGCCAGAGATGCCGCCAATCGCGCAGTCATTTGATGGGGAAATCACCGTGTCGATCACGACGGTTGTCGCCGGAGCGCTCCGAGTGGCATCATCGTTCCCGCCTTGGCAGCATTGGGTGTGATGGGATCCGACCAGCGCCGCAAGGGAGCTGCCCGAATCTGATCGAATCGCGATGGCTGAGACGCAATTCTTTGTCGGGGTTCACGGGGTGATATCGAATCGCGGCAGGATAGTTGTGCTCAAGCGCGCCGGCCGGATGTCGTATCAGCCCGGCTCGTGGGATCTGCCGGGGGGCCATCTCGCGCTCGGCGAGGACTTCGAGGATTGCCTGCTGCGCGAGGTCAAGGAGGAAACCGGGCTCGAGATCGCGATCGAGCACCTGCTCGGCGTGAACAAAACTCCCTCGGAACCGTATCTCCAGGCGTTCTACGCCTGTCGCTCACTGGTCTATCGGAAAGTCACGCTTCGACCCGATGAACACGCCGAGTCGCGATGGGTAACGCTGGAAGAAATGGCGGCGCTGGAGCTGATTCCCTACCTGAAAACCATCCTCAATCGCGGTCTGTTGGACTACGTCGCGAAGGGCGCGGCGTAGTCACGCAGTTGCATTCGTCTCCAAGGTGGGCGCGGTGGCTGTCACCCGCTGATAAGCTGCGGCGCGCTGGTCTGGCGCGGGCTTGCCGCTCTAGTTCACCGTCCAGGTGTCGCCGCGATGGAGCAGCGCCTTGATATCGCCGGCGCCCATTTTGGTCTTGGCGTCGCCCAGCTGCTTGTTCATCGCGCCGTCGAAGGTCGGACGCGCGACCGCGTAGAAGACGCCGAGCGGAGTGGGCATCGGCGCCTCGAAGTTCGCGAGCATGAAGGCCGACGGGAAGTTGGTTTCGTCGTGCACGACGAGGTCCTTCTCGGTGAATTCGCCGCCCAGCTTGACGACCTCGGGGCGCATCCCGTTCATCCGGATTCCCTTGTCGCGATTCTTGCCGAAGATCAGCGGCTTGCCGTGCTCCAGAATCAGTTGATGCTCGGCCTTGATCTGCTTGTCGCTGACATCGTCGAACGCGCCGTCGTTGAAGATGTTGCAGTTCTGGAGAATCTCGATAAAGGCCGACCCGCGATGCGCATGGGCGCGCTTGAGCATCTCGCCCAGATGCTTCTGCTCGACGTCGATCGATCGCGCGACGAAACTCGAATGCGCGCCGAGTCCGAGCGACAGCGCGTTGAACGGAAAATCGACCGAGCCCATCGGCGTCGACTTGGTGATTTTGCCGACTTCCGAGGTCGGCGAGTATTGGCCCTTGGTGAGCCCGTAAATTCTGTTGTTGAAAAGCAGGATCTTCAGATCCACATTGCGGCGCAGCACGTGGATGAAATGGTTGCCGCCGATCGAGAGCGCGTCGCCGTCGCCGGTGACGACCCACACGTCCAGGTCGGGCCGCGTTACCTTGAGCCCGGTCGCGAGCGCCGGCGCGCGCCCGTGGATGGTGTGGAAACCGTAGGTGTTCATGTAATACGGGAACCGGCTCGAGCATCCGATACCCGAGATGAACACGATATTCTCGCGCGCGATGCCCAGCTCGGGCATCGTTTTCTGCACCTGCGCCAGAATCGCGTAGTCACCGCATCCGGGACACCAGCGCACTTCCTGATCGGAGACAAAATCCTTGCGGCTTAAAGCGGTTGCCATTGGTTCAGCCCTCCAGAGCGCGTCCGATACGGCCGGTGAGTTCACTGACTTTGAACGGGCGGCCCTGAATCTTGTTGCAGCCAATCGCGTCGATGAGGTACTCGGCGCGGACCATTTTCAGCAGTTGTCCCATGTTCAGCTCGGCCACCATCACCTTCTTGAAGCGATGGAGCACCTCGCCCAAATCGGGCGGCAGCGGGTTGAGGTAACGCAGATGGACCTGCGAGACTTTGCGCCCTTTGGCGCGAAGCTGCTTGACGGCCTCGCGGATCGGGCCAAACGTCGAGCCCCATCCGAGCACGACCAGATCGCTGCCGTCGGGGTCACCGAAGATTTCGGTGGGAGGAATCTCGCGCGCGATACCCGCGATCTTGCGCGCGCGCAGGCGAACCATCAACTCGTTGTTCGCCGGTGAATAGCTGACGTTGCCGGTCAGATTTTCGCTCGAAAGCCCGCCGATCCGATGCTCCAGGCCGGGCGTGCCGGGAATCGCCCACGGCCGCGAGAGCGTTTTCTCGTCGCGCGTGTACGGCATGAAGCCGTTGGGATCGGTGGCGAACTCGACCTTGATCGGCGCCAGCTTGTCGGGATCCGGCACCACCCACGGCTCCGCGCCGTTGGCGAGTTGTCCGTCGGTGAGCAGGATCACCGGGGTCATGTACTTGACCGCGATCCGCACCGCTTCGTAGGCGCAGTCGAAGCAATCACTGGGCGTGGCCGCCGCGATAATCGGGATCGGCGACTCGCCGTGCCGCCCGTACATCGCCGTCAGCAGGTCGGCCTGCTCCGGCTTGGTCGGCATCCCGGTGGACGGCCCGGCGCGTTGGACATCCGTGATCACCAGCGGCAACTCGGTCTTCACCGCCAGCCCGATTGCCTCGGCCTTGAGGTCCAGGCCGGGTCCCGAGGTAGTGGTAATTCCGATCGCGCCGCCGAACGCCGCGCCGATCGCCGCACCGACGCCCGCGATCTCGTCTTCGGCCTGGAACGTGTAGACCGGGAAGTTCTTGTATCCGGACAGCTCATGCAGTACTTCGCTGGCGGGAGTGATCGGATATGAGCCGAGGAACAGGGGACGTCCGGCCTTGATCGCGGCGGCCACGAAACCGAGCGCCGTCGCGCTGTTGCCGGTTATGTTGCGGTAAAATCCCGGCGCGATCCTGGCCGGCCCGACCTTATACGAGCTGACGAACATCTCGGCCGTCTCGCCGAAGTTATATCCGGCTCTGAAGGAGCGCATGTTCGCGTCGAGCAGCTCGGGAGTCTTCTTGAAGCGGCCCTCGATCCACGCGACCGTGCTTTCGATCGGCCGCTGGTAGAGCCACGACAGCAGACCGAGCGTGTAGAAGTTGCGGCATCGAAAAGCCTCGCGGTTGCTCAGCCCGAGATCGTGCACCGCCAGCGCGGTGAGCCTGGTGATCTCGATCTGGAAGAGCTGGTACTTGTCCAGCGAATGGTCGGTCAACGGGTTCGAGCTGTAGCCGGCGCGCTTGAGGTTGGAATCGGAGAAGGCGTCCTTGTCGACGATCAACACGCCGTTGGGATGGAGGTCTTCCAGATTGGCCGCCAGTCCCGCCGGGTTCATCGCGACCAGCACGTCGGGCTCGTCGCCGGGCGTGAAGATCTCGGAGCTCGAAAAGTTCAGTTGAAAGCCGCTGACACCGGCCAAGGTGCCCGCGGGGGCCCGGATTTCCGCCGGGAAATCGGGCAAGGTTGCGATATCGTTACCGGCCAGCGCCGATTCTGTCGTGAACTGCATCCCCACCAACTGCATCCCATCGCCCGAATCTCCCGCGAACCGGATCACTACATGGTCGCGCTGCTCACTGGGCTTGGCTTCAGCCGTTCCGTTGGCCTCGCCGCCGAGCTTCGAGGATCCGGCGACGTTGCCCACCGCCGCCTCAGGTCGTACAGCCATCGCAGTCAAATCTCCTTGAGTTACAAACCGTTGGGTTAACCGGCCCTTGCGCAAATGCCCGCCGCATCGCAAAGAAAGTCAGATAAGTCGAGAAGCCGGAGTTAATCATAGCTAATGCAAGGAAAGCGTGAAAGGGCGCCGATCAGCGCACCCGGAAGTCGCTGAATTCGCCGCGGGATCCCGACCATTCCACCTCGACCTGCGTGACGCGCGCGGCCGGCGGCCCGTCGTGCGCCCACGCCATCAGGGCGTTCAGCGCGGAACGTCGGCCCTCGGCGACAATCTCGACCCGGCCATCCGCCAGATTACGGGCCCATCCGGTGATCGCCAGCATTCGAGCCTCGTCGGCAGCCGCGCCGCGAAAGAACACGCCCTGCACCCGCCCGCTGACCCACAGATGGAGCCGCGCGTAATCGTCCGCCGCAGCCATCAGGAAACCTCGCCCGCCCGGCCCGCGAGTATCGCCCCAAGCATCGCAATGAACTGCTTCTCGTCCAGAGTCTTCACCCCAAGCTCGACGGCTTTGCGAAGCTTCGAGCCGGGCTCCGCGCCGGCCACCACGAAATCCGTCTTGCGGCTGACCGACGAGGTGACGCGTCCGCCCGCGGCGAGGATTTTGCGCTCGGCCTCGTCGCGGCTCATCGTTTCAAGCGTTCCCGTCAGGACGAAAGTCTTGTCCCGCAGCGCGCCGCGGCCTTCCGGCTCGGCCGCAACCTTGAGAGCAAAATACTCGACCAGCCGCGCGACCGCCTTGGCATTGCGCGGCTCATCGAAAAACTCGCGGATACTGCGCGCGACCTCCGGCCCGATATCGCGAACCGCGCGCAGGTCATCTTCGCTCGCGCGCGCGAGTTCTCCGACCGTGCCGAAACGCCGCGCCAATTGCCGTGCGGTGTGCTCGCCGACGTGGCGAATCCCGAGGCCGTTGATGAAGCGGTCGAGCGTGGAATGCCGCGAGCCTTCGATATTGTCGAACAGGTTCTGCGCGCTCTTGTCGGCCATCCGCTCCAGCCCGACCAGCTTGTCCTTGTCGAGCGTGTAGAGGTCGGCGAGCTCACGCACCAGCCCGCTCTCGACGAGCTGGCCGACCAGCTTGTCGCCGAGCCCGTCGATATTGACCGAATTTTTGGAGGCGAAATGCCGGATCGACTCGCGCACCCGGGCCGGGCAGTTGGCGTTCACGCAGAAATACCCGACCTCGTCCTCTTCGTGCACGATCGCGCCGTGGCATACCGGGCAATGACTCGGCATCCGGAACTCAGGCGCGCGCGGATGGCCCTTCTTCGTGACGTGAACGACGTACGGGATCACGTCGCCGGCGCGCTCGAGCAGGACCGTGTCGCCCTCGCGGACGTCCTTGCGGCGAATCTCGTCAAGATTGTGGAGCGAGGCGTTGGAAATCGTCACGCCGGCGAGCGCGACCGGCGTGAGTTGCGCGACCGGCGTGAGCGAGCCGATTCGGCCCACCGACACGATGATCTTTTCGATCCGCGTCTCGGCCTGCTGGGCCTTGAACTTGTACGCGACCGCCCATCGCGGCGATCGCGAAACCTCGCCGAGCTGCTCCTGGAGCGCGAACGAGTTGACCTTGGCGACCACGCCGTCGGCCTCGTAGTCGAGCTCATGGCGCCGCTCGGTCATTTCGTTCCAGAACTCCAGCACGCCCTCCACGCCGGCGCACACTCGCGATAGCGGGTTAACCCTGAGGCCCAGCGCCTTGATGCCGTGCAAAAACTCCCACTGGCTCGAAAAGCTGATCCCTTCGATCGCGCCGGGGGTGTGGCAGAAGATTCCCAACGGGCGCGCGGCAGTGATTGCCGGATCGAGTTGCCGCAACGAGCCGGCCGCGGCGTTGCGCGGATTTGCGAAGCGCGGCTCGCCGGCCTGCTCGCGCTCGGCGTTGAGCCGCTCGAAGGCCTTGCGCGGAATAATCACTTCGCCGCGGACTTCCAGCAGCGACGGCATCGCGCCGTGCGCCGGACGCATCAGGCGCAGCGGGATACTCTTGATGGTCCGTAAATTCGGCGTGATGCCCTCGCCGTTTACGCCGTCGCCGCGGGTCGATCCGCCGATGAGGTGACCATCCTGGTAGACCAGCTCGACCGCCAGCCCGTCGAGCTTAACTTCGGCAACGTACTCGATATCGGCGTCCGACTTGAGCATCCGCTTGATCCGATTGTCGAACTCGCGCATCTCGGCGGCGTCCATCGCGTTGGAAAGCGAGAGCATCGGGCGGCGATGGACGACGACCGGGAACTTCTCGCTCGGCGCGGCGCCGACGCGCTGGGTGGGAGACTCGGGCGTGATGAGTTCGGGATGCTCGCGCTCGAGCGCCTCGAGCTTGCGCATCAGCGCGTCGTATTCGGCGTCCGAGACCTCGGGATCGTCGAGCACGTGGTAGCGGTAGTTGTGCCGATTGATCAGCTCGCGCAGCCGCTCCACCTCGCGCGCGAGATCTCGTGCTTTCGCCGGCATCAGCCTCAGTCGCGTAGACGCCCTCTCCGTTCTTCTCCGGGCCCTCTCCCCTCTTGCCTGAGCCCTCTCCCCATCTAATCGATGGGAGAGGGTCTGGGTGAGGGACCTTTGAGATTCCTGATTATTACTTCGATTACCAAGTCGATATCCGCCAGTACCTGATCATTCCAAAACCGCAAGACACGAAACCCGCCGTTCGCTAGGTACGCGGTTCTCTCTTCGTCCCTGGAGATCTGTTCCGCGTGCTGGCCGCCGTCAAGTTCTACTATCAGCAGTTCTTCGAGGCAGCAGAAATCAGCGACATACGGTCCGATAGAATACTGGCGACGAAACTTGACGCCCAGTTGCCGATCCCGAATCCGTTTCCGGAGTTCTTGCTCCGCGTCCGTATGGTCGCGGCGAAGACGTCTGGCGAGGTCGCGTTGCAGTTGCATCGAGTGGTCGAAGCCTCGTTGGAAATTATTCGAAAATTATTCGGTCCCTCACCCAAACCCTCTCCCATGATCTGGATGGGGAGAGGGCTTTAAGGAGCAGACGCGGCCGGTGAAGTCGCCGATCGTTACCTGGCGTAGCCCATTGCGTCGAGGAACTCTTCTACGCTGTTGAAGCGCATGTACATGTTGCGGCGCTTCTGATCTGCGATCGTTGCGCTGGGCTGCGGGCCGTAGGCGTGGCCCGGATACACTACCGTCGCGTCGTCGAGGTTCTTGAGCGTGTGGTTGAGGCTATAATACATCGCCTCGGGGTCTGAGCCGGGGAGATCGACCCGCCCGCACGAATTGACGAACAGCGTGTCGCCGGAGAGCAGATTGCCGCTCACCAGGAAACATTGCGAACCCGGCGTATGACCGGGCGTGTGGAGAAACTTTATTTCCAGGCCGCCGACTTTTACGGTATCGCCGGCATCCACAATCACCAGATCGGAATCGGAAAGTCCCGCGATCTGCTTCGTGCCCTCGGCCTCGTTGCGATTTACGTAGACCTTGGCCTTGACCCGCGCGAGCATCTCGGCCGCGCCCTGAATCGACCGGCCCATCATCCGGCCGCCGAGATGGTCGGGATGGTAGTGAGTAATGAGAATCTTGTCGATCGTATAGCCCTCGCGCTCGGCGAGATCGCAGATCGCGCCCACATCCCAGGCCGGATCGACGACCGCGAGCTTGCGCGCGGCGGGATCGCCGACCAGATAGACGTAATTCGCCATCGGGCCGATCTCTAGCTGCCGCAGATAGATCTCCGGATTCGCCATCGGGCTCTACGCTCCACTGCTCTGCGATTTTCGACGCGCGGCGCGGGCCTCTTTGGGATCGATTCGCAGGCCGCGGTCCCATAAAAATTCGGGCTCGTCGAGCCGCTTGGCGACCCATCGCGATTGCACGAACAGATGGTCGCTCAAGCGGTTGACGTAAATCAGCAAGTGATCGTTGATCGGCTCCACGCGCTTGAGCGCCCAGCAAACGCGCTCCGCGCGGCGGCATACGGTGCGCGCCTGATGCAGGAACGCGTTGAGCTTGCCGCCGCCGGGGAGCGTGAACGACTTGAGCGGTTCGAGCTCCTCCTGCATCCGGTCCATCTCATGCTCGAGCTGCGCGGCCTCCGCCTCGCTCAGCTTGTGCATCCCCTCGTACTCCGCGTCCGCGGGCGTCGCGAGCTCGCTGCCGACATCGAACAGCTCGTTCTGGATCCGGCGCAGCATCCCGGAGTACCAGTCGTAGTCCGTGCCGAGGCCCTTGCGATATTCGGGGAGCAGCGTGCGCACGATTCCGACGATCGTGTTCAACTCGTCGATCGTGCCGTAGGCTTCGAGCCGGCCGCTTTCCTTGGGCACGCGTCCGCCGCCGACCAGCGCGGTGAGACCCTTGTCGCCGGTGCGGGTGTAAATCCGGGTGAGCCGAATCGCCACTTTAGATCCCCACTTTCTTGCGCAGGGCCTGATAAGAGTCCTTGCCGGTTTCCTTGGAGACCGGCAAACCCGCATCGGCCCATCCTTTGACCAGAAGTTGTCCGCCCGCGCCGCGAGCGCCGCCGAAACCGCCGCGTACGTTGGTCAAGTCCGTGTAGCCGACCTGCTCGAGCATCTCGCAGGCCCGCTGCGAGCGCCCGCCGGACATGCATCCGACCACCAGTTGCTTGCCCTTGGGAAAGAGTTGTTCCGCGATCAGCAGGAACTCGGCATTGACCTCGAACTGGCCAGGCCCCTTGATGAAGACCACGGGAATATTGACTGCGCCCTCAGGATGGCCGTTGGCGAACTCGTCTTCGGTCCGCACATCGACGTAGAGCGCGTCCGGATTCTTCTTGAGGATCTCGTGAGCCTGCGGCGGCTCGACCTGGGTTATCGCCATCGTCCGTCACCGATTCCGACTGGTTTAACTCGATTTCGACCGCTTCGCTGCCCTTGCAGTTTAGCAGAAACCGATCGCGATTGGTGAGGCCGGCTACGGAGTCTTGTTTCCGTAGCGCTCGTAATGGACCGTCTCGGAGCGTTTCTTGAGCGGCCGGGGCTGCGGCGGGCTGAGCGGGTCCGCATAGCCAAACGGCAGGATCGTGAAGACCGGCCAGTCCTCCGGCAGATTGAGCAGTGCGGCGATTTTCTCGCGATCGAAATTGCCGACCCAGCAGGTGCCGAGACCGAGCGCCCATCCGGCGTTGGCCATGTTCTGCACCGCCTGGGCGCAATCCACGTCGGCCCAGCGCGTATTGGAGCGGTCCTTCAGGACCGCGATCGCGGCGGAAGCACCGGCGATGAACCGGCCCGTCGAACACAGCTCCCCGAGCTGGCTCAGCGTGCCCGGATCGCGAATCACGATAAACTGCCAGGGCTGCAGGTTGCGCGCGCTCATCGCGTGCCGCCCGGCGTCGACGATTTGGCGGAGCTTGTCGAGCTCGACCGGCTTCCCGGCGAAGGTGCGCCACACGCGCCGCTTCAGGATCGCTTCTATCGCGTCCATGACAGTTCCCCCAGTGCTGAAGCTAAAGGTGAATTGGGCTAAGGCCGACTGAAACCGGGTCAGCCGCGCCGATAGATCGCGAACTGCTCTTCGAACTTTTCGGCGCGCTCCTGTGCCGAGGCGAACCGCTGCGTGCGCAGCAGGAACTGCACCAGCTCCTCGTGGCTGGCCTGTCCCGAGGGGCTGACCACTTCGACCAGCTCTTCGATCAGGCTGGCGAACTTTTCGCTGGGAATGTAGTAATGCGCCCAGCCGAAGTTGCAATGGCGATGCAGGATTTTGGCGATCGCCTTTTCCAGAGTCTCACGTGTAGTCATCAAGCATTCCCGGCAATGGAGAAATTGCAAGCCTGTCTTCGATCGGGTCCGAGGTCAATCTTGCAGACCTGTCGGCACGGGACAAGCGCCTGAGCCCGGGCCAAGCCGGCCGCCTTAAGCCGACTTGCCGAGCTTGCGCTGCGCGGGCGGTTCTTCCTCCGCCCACTTGATTTTGCGGTAGTCGAACTTGAGGTCCTCGATCACGTTGAACTTGACGATCTCGAAGTAGGGCGAAAGATCGAAGTCGCGGGGCGTGATCAGGGTCGGCGAAACCCGGCGCAGGACCCCGTAGCGGCGCGCGTCGGGCCGCGAGATCAGGCGGCGCAATCCGGTCGGCTGGGCCAGCGACGAATCGACCGGAAATTCCTCGAAGCTCGGCACGACCGGGAACTTCACGCGCTCGAAGCATCCTGCGATCATGCCGGAACAGATCACCTGCGTGGGTTCGCCGCTGCCGAACTGCAACGCCTTGCGGCGAAATCGCTGTGGCACGAGGGTCACGGGCAGGAAGTATCTGAACAGATCGATCACGTTGCGCATATCGTAGCCGCCGCCGACCGCGTGCATCGCCTCGTCGACCACATGCTTCAGATCGCCGTTGGCCAGGTTGAAGGGACGGCAGACTCGCAGGTTGAAGTCGCGATACTTGCTGATCGGCGAGTACACCACGCCGCTTTCGACCAGCGCCTCGACGATCAGGGCGTTGGCGTCATCGCCGAATTCCGCGATCAGCTTCTTCTTGAGCTCGGGATCTCGCTTGAGCGGCTCGTCGCCGACGTAGAGCGCCGCGTGAGACCATGAACTCTGGGTCATGTACTTGATTACTTGGCTTATCCGCTCGGCGCCCTCGACCAGGAGTACGTCGCCTTTGCGGACGAAACGTTTGAGGTTCCCGATGTCATTGGGGATGAACAGGGTGTAGCCGCGAAGCGGCTTGGTGAGCAGGCGAACCGCGAGGTCCACCAGCTTTCTGCGCACGTAAGCAATCGGGTTCAGCCGCCTGATCCGCGACCTCGCCCGAGAAGCCACGACTCTAGGGACGCCAGCGCCCATCCATTTACAATATACGAGCCTACCCCCGGAAATGACAAGCGCAGTTGGCTTGAACGCCCTTAATTGACGCTACTGTCCCCCAGGTGACGGTCATGGCCGGGGCGTGGCCGGCGCGCTCAGCCCTCGCGCGCTAGCCTTCGAACGACCCGATAATCCCGTAAAATGGCACACTTACGGTCGATTGCTCGGCGTCGTCGGTACGGATCGCGAGCGTACCCCGAAGCTGGCCGTCGGGAGTGTTCTTGCGCAGCTCGACCGTAATCTTGTACTCCTTGCCCGGCCGGACCGGCTCGACGCTGGCAACGACGCTCTGATCGGTGCTCGACACTCCGAGCACGTTGACCGCGCGCGAGCCCTCGTTGGTGAGCCGCAAAATCCTGATTACGCTCTGCTTGCTCGGGACTATCCCGAACGAAACCTGGGCCGGGTCGAGCGTGAGATCGCCGGTGACGATGCCCGAGACGTGAACCTGGATCGGATGCACGTTGTTGACGACATTGATCGAATCGTCAAACTGCCCGATCGGCATCGACTTGAGCAGCGTCACCTTGAGAATCGCGCCCGGCTTGCCGTCTTTGCGCGATTCCGAGGCCACCTTGATGCTGGCGCTGGTATTCGACAGCGGGCCCACGTTGAAGCCCTTCGAGCCCTTGGCGAGATCGCTTACCACGACTTCCATCGTCGCCTCGGTCCCCTGATGGACCTTGCCGAACATCACGTCCGCGGGCGTCGCTTCGACCTCGACCTCGACGTTGCCCTGCAGCGTCATCAGCAGGTTCGGATTGGCGGGATCGTTGGAGTAGACCGTGATCGTGCGCTCGCGATGGCCCTTCTGGAAATGGGTATCGAAGCTCACCGCGATCTCGCTGTCCCCGCCGGGAGGAACGCGATTGGTGCTGGGCGCCGCCGCGGTGCATCCGCATGAGGTCTTGACGCCGTTCAGAATCAGGTCCTTCGTGCCGACATTCCGGACCGTGAATGAATGATTGACGTGCTGGCCTTCCAGCACCGTGCCGAAATTGTAGACCGGGTTAACGATCTGAGCCTTCGGCCCTTCGGCCGGCTGAGCCTTCGGCCCCGCGGCGGAGGCGCCAGCCGCAGCAGAAGTCCCAGATTGTCCCGCCGGCGATTGCGCCCAGCATGGATTTCCACCCGTGGCAATCGCCAGCGCGAGTGCAATCAATATCGCGAAGCCGCCAATTCCAATTCCGCGCGAGATCGGACGCATATCGTGGAAGTTCATATCAAACGAGTTTATATCAAGCCCGGCGCTAAGCGCAGTGGTCAAGAGACCTTGCGCTGCGCGGTCGGGACCGGAGTTGATTCGACCGCGGCTTCGTAGCGAGTCAGGAAATCGGTGGCGAGCTCGCCCTTGCGGAAATCGGGGTCGTCGAGAATCCGCAGATGGAGCGGGATGTTGGTCTTGATCCCGTCGATTACATACTCGCGCAGCGCGGCTTTGGATCGGGCGATGGCGCCGGGGCGGTCGGCCGCGTGCGAAATCAGCTTGGCGACCAGCGGGTCGTAATGCACCGGCACGCGATAGCCGTCGTACAGCGCAGTCTCGACCCGCACGCCGAGTCCGCCGGGCGGATGATGGTTCGAGACTACGCCGGGCGACGGCAGATGCGAGTCCGGATCCTCGGCGTAGATTCGGCACTCGATCGCCGCGCCGGTCAACTCGATAGCGCGCTGCTTGATGCCCAGCGGCTCGCCCGCCGCCAGCCGCAAGCTCTCCTTGATAAGATCGATTCCGGTCACCATCTCGGTGACACCGTGCTCGACCTGGATGCGGGTGTTCATCTCGATAAAGTAGAAGTTGCCGTCACTGGTCAGCAGAAATTCGACCGTGCCGACGTTCGAGTAGCCGACCACTTGCGCCGCCCGCACCGCAGCCTTGCCCATCTTCTCGCGCATCCGCCCCGTCAACACCGCGCACGGCGCTTCCTCGAGCACCTTCTGATGGCGCCGCTGGATGGAGCAGTCGCGCTCGCCGAGATGAATCACGTTGCGATGGTTGTCGGCCAGGATCTGGAATTCGACGTGGCGCGCGCGCTCGAGATATTTCTCCAGGTACATCGTGCGCGATCCGAAGGCCGCCTCGGTCTCGGCGCGGGCGAGCGGAAACAGCCGCGCCAGCTCGGCGGCGTCGCGCGCGATCCGCATCCCTTTGCCGCCGCCGCCGGCTGCGGCCTTGATCAGCACCGGAAAGCCGAGCGCTTTCGCGTCGGCCTCCGCCTCGCGGAGCTCGGTGATGCCCTTGCCTTCGCTACCGGGCAGGATCGGCACGCCCGCGCGCAGCATGATCCGGCGCGCGCGCGGCTTGTCGCCCATCAGGCGGATATGGCGCGCCTGCGGGCCGACGAAATTCACGCCCGAGCGGCGGCAGGCTTCGGCGAAGTCGCCGTTCTCGGACAGGAACCCGTAGCCCGGATGGACCGCGTCGGCGCCGTAGGTCAGCGCCGTGCTGATGATCGACGGAATATTGAGGTAGCTCTCCTCGGCGGCCGCCGGCCCGATACATACCGACTCGTCCGCCATCCGCACGTGAAGCGCATCGCGGTCGGCAGTCGAGTAGACCGCCAGGGTCGGGATTCCGAGCTCGCGGCAGGCGCGGATGATGCGGATTGCGATCGTACCCCGATTCGCGACCAGCAGCTTCCTGAACATGACGCGGCGTCCTTTACTCGACGGCGATAATCATCAGGGGCTGCCCGTACTCGACGGGCTGCGCGTTTTCGCAGAGGATCTTCACGACCACGCCCGCCGCCTCCGCCTCGACCTCGTTCATCATCTTCATGGCCTCGATAATACAGAGCGCCTGACCCTTGCGCACGGGGCTGCCTTCCTCGACGATCGGCGGCGCTTCGGGCGTTGAGGCCCGGTAGAACGTGCCGACCATCGGGCTGCGGACCATCACCTGATTCGGCGCCAGCTCGGGGTCCTTCGCCGATGCGCCGCGATCCGCCGGGCCTGCTGAATGACCCTGCGCACGCTTCAGCTTGACGGTTGGCGCGGGATACGGTGCGCCGTCGAAGTTGACGCTCCCCCGATTATCTCGCGAGCCGCGCACCAGGCGAATCTTGCCCTTCTTGTCCTCGATTTCGAGCTCGACCAATTGGTGCTCGTCCATCAGGGTGATCAGGGCCTTTATTTCACGCAGTTCCATCGAAGTATCTTGCGAAATATCTTGCGCGATTATCTTGAGGACCCGAAGTCTAACCGCCGCGTCCGGCGAGCGCGCGCGCCCAGGTCAGCCGCCGACGCTCCGCGCCGCCTCGACCAGCGCCCGGATCGCGCGCAAGGCGAGCATGTAACTCTCGGCGCCGAAGCCCATGATTCGCCCGTGCGCCACGTCAGCGAGCATCGAGCGATGGCGGAATCGTTCGCGCCGGTAGATGTTCGATAGATGGACCTCGACGACCGGGACTTCGAGCGCCAGCACCGCATCGCGAATCGCGACGCTGGTATGCGTATAGCCGGCCGGGTTGATCAGCAGGGCGTGGATACGCCCCCGCGCCTGCTGGAGACGGTCGATGATCGCGCCCTCGCTGTTCGACTGAAAAGTCTCGACTTCGAGCGCAAGCTCCTTGCCCAGCTCGCGCAACCGGCGATCGATTTCGACCAGCCGGGTACGCCCGTAAATCTCGG
>Ga0209415_10011556_pt1 | contig 14850 bp, 23 predicted proteins | sample PeaSoiSIISIP2007_FD_187696 | JGI IMG/M metagenome (GOLD analysis project Ga0209415, IMG submission 187696) | Peat soil microbial communities from Weissenstadt, Germany - SII-SIP-2007 (SPAdes) (version 2) | ecosystem: Environmental > Terrestrial > Soil > Wetlands > Peat | place: Germany...
TCAGGGCCTGATGCCACGGTCGGGCACGTGGTCGACCTGTACCTGCAGCACCAGCTCAGCGGCATCGACGGCCTCGGCCCGCGCCGGATCGGCGAAATCGAGGTCAGCCTCGTCTTCGCCGGGCTCATCGGCGCAGACAGCCACGCCCGCCACCAACGAGCACCCGGCACGCCGGGCCGCTCCCTGCCCGCACCGGACGCAAGCGCCCGGTGACCACCCCGCGCCTGTCCCGCCTAAAAGCCGCGCACCCCGCGTGGACGATCGAACGCACCCCAGGCATCAGGGCCATCGGCTACACCGCCACCCGCCACGCCAACGGCGAGGCTGAGCAAGTCCGCACGGTGAACCTGACCGAGCTTGAGAAACGACTGCGCGGCCTCGACGGCCGACGGTCTGGCCGCGGTGGTAGCCGCGGTCAAAACTTCTCATGATCATGGCACCAGCTCGCCGGAGGCGTGCCGCACCCGCCGGGTGAGCGCCGCTCGCGCGGCGAGCCGGTCGTCGGGCGGGTAGCCAACCTGCTCCAGGCAGAGAGGATGCGGCGGGGCCACCCTAACCGCCGGATCCCTGATCCCGGCGGCCAGCAGCCCGGCCAGCCAGTCTGGCGGCCTGCGGCCGTCACCCACGGCGAGCATGGCCCCGGTAAGCGCCCGGACCATGTTGTGGCAGAACGCGTCGGCGATCACCGTGGCGACCGCTGTCCCTGGCTCGGGCCGCTGCCAGTCGAGCCGCAGCAGCTCCCTGATCGTGCTCGCTCCGGGCCGGCGGCGGCAGAACGCCGCGAAGTCGTGCTCGCCCAGGCACCCCGCCGCGGCCTCGTTCATCCGGCTGGTGTCCAGCGCCTTCGGATGCCAGAGCGTGTCCCGCCTGCGGGTCGGGTCGGCCTGCGACGGGCTGTCGCACACCCGGTAGGAGTAGCGACGCCACAGCGCCGAGAACCGGGCGTCAAAGCTGTCTGGCGCCGGGCCGATCGCCCGCAGCCGGATGTCCGCTGGCAGCAGCCGGCGCAGCCGCCGCAGCGCCGTCTCCGCGGCCGGCTGCCAGGCCGCGCAAGGCACATCGGCGTGCGCGACCTGACCGCGAGCGTGCACGCCGGCGTCGGTCCGTCCAGCGACTGTCAGTTCGGGCGTCTCGGCCAGCCTCAGCGCCACGCGCAGTGCTTCCTGTGTCTCGCCCTGCACGGTGCGCAGGCCCGGCTGGCTGGCCCAGCCGTGAAAGTCGGTGCCGTCGTAGGCCAGGTCGAGCCGCAGCCTGATCAGGCTCGCGCCAGGGACCGCGGATTCCTCGGCAGTCACGGATTCCTCGGCAGTCACGGCGCACGCCTACCGGGCCGGGGCGAGCATCGCGGCCGGGCCGACGGCTCCGCGCCCATGGACAGCAGGATCGACGACGGTGCCTGCCCTGCCGACGGCAGCGCCCGGCCTCGGCGGACCCGGCCGGGCCTCGGGCAGGGAAGCTGCGGTCCGCCAGCTGCTACCTGGCGTCGGCCTCGCCAGCGTCCTGCTCATCATCGGCCTCGGCAGGCTCAGCGTCAGCCTGGTCAGCTTCGGCCTGAGCCGGGTCGGGCTGCTCGGCAGCATCGGCCAGCTCCGTCGCCTCGCCGGTGCCGGTCTCGTCCGTGCTGGCGTCGACGTCGCTCGCCGCGGCCGCCTCCTCGGCGACCGCGGCCTCGGCGGCAGCCGCGGTGCGGCCCGGCCGGGCGGCCGCCGGCTGAGCCCGCCTGGCCCGACGGCGCTGCGGCTTCGGTGCCGCATCCTCGCGAACCAGCTCGATCACGGCCATGGCGGCGTTGTCGCCCTTGCGCGGGCCGACCTTGGTGATCCGCGTGTAGCCGCCGGCCCGCTCCGCGTAGCTCGGGCCGATCTCGTCGAAGAGCGTCTTGACCACGGTCTTGTCCGTGACCACGGTCAGCACCTGCCGCCTGGCGTGCAGGTCGCCGCGCTTCGCGAAGGTGATCAGGCGCTCGGCGACCGGCCTGAGCCGCCTGGCGCGCGACTCAGTCGTCGTGATCTTGCCGTGCTCGAACAGCGCAGTGGCGAGGTTCGCCAGCATGTGCTGCTGGTGTGCTGCGCTGCCGCCCATTCGGCGACCCTTGGTGGGCGTGGGCATCGAAAACTCTCCTCGGCTCGCGAGCTGCCGGTCCGGTCATCCGGGCCGGCAGTACTCCTCGGTCTCCGCGTGATCCCTGTCCTGATAGTTAGCTACTGACCATGATCGGCCGTGCGGCCGTCAGTACTCCTCGGTCTCCACGTAGCTGTCGTCGTCGTCCGCCCCGTAGCTGTCCGCCGCGGTTCCCGGGTCAAATCCGGGCGGGGAGTCCTTGAGCGCCAGGCCCATGTCGATCAGCTTCTGCTTGACTTCCTCGATCGACTTCGCGCCGAAGTTGCGGATGTCAAGCAGATCCTGCTCGCTGCGGGCGACCAGCTCGCCGACGGTGTGAATGCCCTCGCGCTTGAGGCAGTTGTAGGAGCGGACCGTGAGGTTGAGCTCCTCGATCGGCAGCGCGAGGTCGGCAGCGAGCGCCGCATCGGTCGGCGACGGGCCGATGTCGATTCCCTCGGCGTCCAGGTTCAGCTCCCTGGCCAGGCCGAACAGCTCGACCAGCGTCATGCCGGCGCTGGCCACCGCGTCTCTTGGCCGCATGCACGGCTTGGTCTCGACGTCCAGGATCAGCCGGTCGAAGTCGGTGCGCTGCTCGACTCGGGTCGCCTCGACCTTGTAGGTGACGCGCAGCACCGGCGAGTAGATCGAGTCGATCGGGATCCGTCCGATCTCCTGTCCCGGCTGCTTGTTCTGCGAGGCTGAGACGTAGCCACGGCCGCGCTCGACCGTCAGCTCCATCTCCAGCTTGCCCTTGCCGTTCAGCGTGGCGATGTGCAGGTCGGGATTGTGCACCTCCATGCCGGCCGGCGGGGCGATGTCGGCCGCCGTCACCACGCCGGGACCCTGCTTGCGCAGGTACATGTGCACCGGCTCGTCGTGCTCGGAGGACACGACGAGCTCCTTGAGGTTCAAGATGATGTCGGTGACGTCCTCGGAGACACCAGGCACGGTGGAGAACTCGTGCAGCACGCCCTCGATCCTGATGCTGGTGACGGCGGCGCCTGGGATGGACGACAGCAGGGTGCGGCGGATCGAGTTCCCGATCGTGTAGCCGAAACCTGGCTCGAGCGGCTCGATGGTGAACCGCGAGCGGAACTCTCCGGCCTGCTCCTCGGTGAGGGTAGGACGCTGTGCGATGAGCATTGAATGATCCTCTCCGCGATGCCCGCTATTTGACACCGCGACTAAGGCTGGCGGCTTTCGCCGTCAGGCGTGCTCTGGCCGGCCTTCCCGCGGCCGGCCAGGTGAACCGCTACTTCGAGTAGTACTCGACGATGAGCTGCTCCTGGACGAGCGTGTCGATCTGCGCCCGCACCGGGAGCGAGTGGATGAGAATCCGCATCTTCGCCGGGATGACCTCCAGCCAGGCCGGCGGCGTGCGCTCGCCGGCCTCGGCCCGCGCCACCACGAACGGAGTCATCTCGTGTGACTTGGGCCGGATCTCGACGATGTCGCTCTCGCTGACCCGGTAGGACGGGATGTCCACCTTCTTGCCGTTCACCAGCACGTGACCGTGCCTGACTACCTGCCTGGCCATGTCACGGCTCTTGGCGAAGCCAGCCCGGTAGACGACGTTGTCGAGACGGCTCTCCAGGATCTGGAGCAGGACCTCGCCGGTCTTGCCGCGCTTGCTCGTGGCTTCCTCGTAGTAGTTGTGGAACTGCTTCTCGAGGATGCCGTAGATGCGGCGGGCCTTCTGCTTCTCCCTGACCTGAGTCAGGAACTCGCTCTCCTTGGGCCGGTTCCTGCCGTGCTCGCCCGGCGGGTAGGGCCGGATCTCGATCGGGCACTTGGGCGAGTCGCACTTGGCGCCCTTCAGGAACAGCTTGGTCTTCTCACGGCGGCAGCGCTTGCAGTCCGCACCGGTGTATCGAGCCATACTTGTCGCTAACTCCTCAGTATCTGCAGGGGGACGACCCCCCGCTCACACCCGGCGCCGCTTGGGCGGGCGGCAGCCATTGTGCGGAACGGGGGTCACATCCTGGATCGAGCCGACCTCGAGGCCGGTCGCCTGAAGCGACCTGATGGCCGTCTCCCGGCCGGAGCCCGGGCCCTTGACGAACACGTCTACCTTGCGCATGCCGTGCTCCATCGCACGGCGCGCCGCCGCCTCGGCGGCCATCTGCGCGGCGAACGGGGTCGACTTGCGCGAGCCCTTGAACCCGACCTGACCCGAGCTGGCCCAGGAGATGACGCTCCCGCCCGGGTCGGTGATGGAAACGATGGTGTTATTGAACGTGCTCTTGATATGGGCGTGCCCGTGAGCGATGTTCTTTCTTTCCTTGCGGCGTACCTTCTTGACGCCGGTTCGGCTCTTTGGCGGCATCCTGCTCGTCAACTCCGGAGGTGGTCGGTCCTGGTGTCGTGCCAGACCCGCGGGACGCGCGGGCCAGGCACCTAGCGGACTACTTCTTGCCGGCCTTCTTCTTGCCGGCCACGGTCTTCTTCTTGCCCTTGCGGGTACGTGCGTTGGTCTGCGTGCGCTGGCCGTGCACCGGCAGCCCGCGACGATGCCGCAGGCCCTGGTAGCAGCCGATCTCGACCTTGCGCCTGATGTCGGACTGTACCTCGCGGCGCAGGTCACCCTCGACCTTGTAGTTCGCCTCGATCCAGTCCCTGAGCTGGACGAGCTCCTCATCGCTGATCTGATGAACGCGCGTGTCGCCGCTGATACCGGTGCCGCCGAGCGTCTCGAGCGCGCGGGTCCTGCCGATGCCGTAGATGTAGGTAAGGGCGACCTCAAGCCGCTTCTCGCGCGGGAGGTCAACGCCGACTAGGCGTGCCATCGTGGGCAGCTCTCCTTTTTCCTGCGGAGGTCTTGCGCACCGCTCCCGTGTCTAGAGCCCGTGACACGGCCCCGGCCTCCTCCGGGGGCGCCCGGCCCGCCGGTCAGGCGGGCCGGATGCGGTGCGTATTGTGTTGTTGACGCCGGGCTGATTGGTTCCTAGCCCTGACGCTGCTTGTGCCGCGGATCAGAGCAGATGACCATCACCCGGCCATGCCGACGAATGATCCGGCACTTGCTGCAGATCTTCTTCACACTCGGCTTGACCTTCATGGTGGAAACTCCTCAGGCGCCCGGGGCCCCGCTCGGCCCGCGCGCTTTCGCTCGTTACTTGTACCTGTAGACGATCCGGCCGCGGCTCAGGTCGTACGGACTCAGCTCGACGACCACCCGGTCGTCAGGCAGGATCCGGATGTAGTGCATCCGCATCTTGCCGCTGATGTGCGCAAGAACCTTATGCCCGTTGTCCAGCTCAACCCGGAAGAAGGCATTGGGCAGCGATTCCATGACCGTGCCCTCGATCTCAATGGCGCCGTCTTTCTTGGGCATATCCTCCGCGCTTCACTCTCTTCGCCGGCCTGTCGGCCCCACGTCCTCGTTGGTACTGCGTCTTCGTTGGTACTGCGTCCTGGCTGGCACTGGTCTGCGTGGCTAGTGCGTGACCCGCCATGGGCGCCCGCCGCCGGCCGCGCCGCAGCGGGTTCCTGCGGTGATTGGTGGATTCCGCCGTGGCCAGCAGGCGCTCTCACACATCAGCCAGACGCGGGAGGCCCGCCGAAAGACCGACCTCGCGTCAGGCATGCAGCCATCGCGCCTAGGCAGCCTTGTGGACCGTAGCAGAGTCTACGTCAGTCGAGCCGACAAAGCGAACCGGGGCGCGGAACCTACCCGTCGTCCCGAGGACCGCCGATCTGGTCGCGATGACTCTGGCCGATCTGGCGGCGGCCGCCCGGCCCTGAGCCCATCAGCCAGCGGCCGGCCATGATCGCGCCCCACGGCCCGGCGACCCAGAGCGGCCACGGGTACCCGAAGCCGCTCAGCATCCAGATCACCGTGCAGAGCAGCGTTACTCCCAGCCAGGATCCCCAGGCGGCCTGCCACGCCGCGGAGAACCGGCCACGTCCGCGGCCCATCGCGTCAATCACCGAGGCGGCAGGCGAGTCGGCCGACATGCTCCGGCTGGCCGGCAGCGAGGCGGTGGGCAGCGGATACAGGTCGATGGCCGGCAGGTCCGCCGTCAGCTCGTCAAGGTCGCCGATGGTCCGCGCCTTGAAGACCTTGTCCAGCCGCTCGTTGAACTCGTCCGGGTCGAGCCTGCCGACCGCGTGGTGCTCGCGCAGCAGCGCCGCCGTGCGGTCCCGCTCCTGGTCGGAGGCGCGCATCCGGGGATCGGACGGCATCACGTCCTCCTCAGCCGCTCGACCGCGTGACAGCGGACTCGGGCACGGCGGGACCCGGATCCAGCAGGCCGCCCTGCGGCCGCAGGCCGGATACCCGGCGCAGGTCGCCGTCTAGCCGCGCGAGGCCGCTGGCGCCCCCATCCTCCGCGGTCAGCACCCACGGGCCCGACTCCGTGATCGCCACGGTGTGCTCGAAGTGCGCCGCCAGGCTGCCGTCGACGGTGACAACCGTCCAGCCGTCGTCGAGCAGCCTGGTCTGGCGCCGGCCGAGCACCAGCATCGGCTCGATCGCCAGCGCCATGCCCTCGGTCAGCACCGGCCCGCGGCCCGGCTTGCCGTAGTTCGGCACCGGCGGATCCATGTGCATCTCGGTGCCGATTCCATGCCCGGTGTACTCCTGGATCAGTCCGTAACGGCCGCTGGCTCGCGCGCTGGTCTCGATCGCGTGCGAGATGTCCGTCAGCCGCCGGCCGGCCACGGCCGAGGCAAGGCCATGCCACATCGCCAGTTCGCAGGCCCGCATCAGCGCGGTCACCTCGTCGGGCACCGGCCCCACGGCGACGGTCAGGGCCGCGTCGCCGTGCCAGCCGCCCACGATCGCGCCGGCGTCGATGGAGATCACGTCCCCGGTGACGAGCCTGACATCGGAGCGCGGGATGCCGTGCACGATCTGATCGTTCACTGACGTGCAGATCGTCGCCGGATACCCGTGGTAGCCCTTGAACGACGGCTTCGCGCCGGCCGCACGGATCTCCCGCTCGGCGACGGCGTCAAGCTCGGCCGTGCTGATTCCCGGCTCGACGGTAGCCGCGAGAAGGCGCAGCGTCCGCGCGACAACCAGGCCGGCCTCGCGCATCAGCGCGATCTGGCCCGGCGTCTTGATCTGCACCGACAGTTCCCGGCTGCGTCGCATGTGACGTGTCCTTCCCTCTACACCGTACCCGCTGAGCGGGCAGGTCACTATCAGCGGACAACCCGCCGCGGTGCTAGCTCAGCGGACAAACCGCCGCAGTGCGATCAGGGCTCGCTCGGTGACATCATCCACCGGGCCGGTCGCGTCGATCCCGAGCAGGATGCCCTCGTCGGCGTAGTAGGAGATCAGCGGCTGCGTCTGCTTGGCGTAGACCTCGAGACGGTGCCTGATGGTCTCCTCGCGGTCGTCGTCACGCTGAAACAACTCGCCGCCGCACTCGTCGCACTTGTCGATCCGGGTCGGCGGGTCGAATGCCACGTGCCAGACCCGGCCGCACCTGCGGCAGGTACGCCGGCCGGAGAGCCGCCTGATCACCTCATCGTTATCGACCACCAGCTCAAGCACCAGATCCAGTCTCAGGTCCCAGCCCGCCAGCAGGTCCTTCAGCGTCTCGGCCTGCGGAACGTTACGCGGAAAGCCGTCGAGCAGGAATCCCGACTGGGCGTCCTCCTCCTGCAGCCTGCTTGCCACCATCGCGACGGTGATCTCGTCTGGCACCAGGTCGCCACGGTCCATGAACGCCTTCGCCTGGCGGCCAAGCTCGGTGGCGACGCTGACGTTATACCGGAAGATCTCACCGGTCGACACCTTCGGGATCGCCAGGTAGGAGGATATGAACTGGGCCTGCGTCCCCTTGCCCGCACCGGGGGGCCCGACGAGGACGACTCGCACTACCTCAGGAAGCCCTCGTAGTTACGCTGCTGCAGCTGGCTCTCGATCTGCTTGACCGTGTCGAGTCCCACTCCAACCGCGATCATGATGCTGGTGCCGCCGAGCGGGAACTGGTTGCCGGCGTGCACGAGAGCGATGGCCAGCATCGGGATCAGCGCGACGATGCCCAGGTACAGCGAGCCTGGCGCGGTCAGCCGGTTGAGCACGAAGCGCAGATAGCCGGCCGTCGGCCCGCCTGGCCGGATCCCGGGGATGAACCCACCTGACTTCTTCATGTTGTCGGCCACCTCGTCGGGGTTGAAGGTGATCGACACGTAGAAGTAGGTGAACAAGATGATCAGCACGAAGAAGCCGAGCATGTAGTACGGGTCGTCGCCCCTGACCAGATGCGACTGGACCCAGACCGTCCAGCCGGAGGTCGCCGTCGACTTGCCGAACAGGTTCGCGGCCAGGGCCGGGATGTACAGCAGCGACGAGGCGAAGATAACCGGGATGACGCCGGCCTGATTCACCTTCAGCGGGATGTACGTGGAGGTGCCGCCGTACATCTTGCGGCCGACCATTCGCTTGGCGTACTGCACGGGGATCCGGCGCTGCGCCTGTTCCATGAAGGCGACGGCGGCGACGATCAGCACGCCGACCGCCATGACGAGCAGGAAGATGAAGGCACCCTCGGTCTGCAGGATCTGGTAGAGCTGGCCGGGGATCACCGCGATCACCTGGGTGAAGATCATCAGCGACATGCCGTTGCCGACGCCCCGGTCGGTGATCAGCTCGCCCAGCCACATGATCACCGCGGTGCCGGCGGTCAGGCAGATGACCATTGTGGCGATCGTGAAGACCGACTGGTTCGGGATCAGCTTGGTCGAGCACTGGGTGCCGAACAGGCTGCCGGACTCGGCCAGCGCCACGATCGCGGTGGACTGAAGGATGGCCAGGCCAATGGTCAGGTACCGGGTGTACTGGGTGATCTTCGCCGTTCCCGAGGCGCCCTCCTGGCGGAGCGTCTCGAGCCGCGGGATCACCACGGCGAGCAGCTGCAAGATGATGCTGGCCGTGATGTAGGGCATGATTCCCAGCGCGAAGACCGTCAGCTTGAGCAGCGCGCCGCCGCTGAGCAGGTTCACCAGCCCGAGCACGCCGGTCTTGCTGGCGTTGCCCAGGCACAGGTCGACCGCCTTGAGCGACACTCCCGGGGTGGGCAGCGAGGCGCCGAGCCGGAAGATCACGATGATGAAGAGCGTGAAAAGCAGCTTCTTGCGCAGGTCCGGCGTACGGAACGCCTGGTAGAACGCGGTCAGCATGCGCCGTCCTGAAGTAGAAGGGTCAACGTCACGCCCCGCTCCCTGTCGCCGGCGCCCTGGTCAGCTAACCGGGTACCGCGTCCCAAAAGCGCGACACGCACGCCGAAGTCTAACCTGCTGAGGGCACTCCGGCAGCCGCCTGCGGCGCTGGAGTGCCACGGGACCGCCAGCACGCGGCCCGCGGCTCCTGCCGCTGCGCTGGCGAAGGTCATTTTCAGATCTGGGTAGCCGTGCCGCCGGCCGCGGTGATCTTCTCGATCGCCGATGCTGAGAACCCGTGGGCGCTCACCCGGAGTCCGCCGACTGCCTCGCCGGATCCGAGCACCTTGACCAGCTCGCCGGGACGGACCGCGCCGCGCGCGGCCAGATCCTCGGGCGTTACGTCGCCGCCGTCCGGGTACAGCGCGGCCAGCCGATCCAGGTTGACCACCTGGTAGGTGGTCTTGAACCGGGCGTTGGAGAATCCCTTCAGCTTCGGCAGCCTGCGGTGCAGCGGCATCTGCCCGCCCTCGAAGGCCGGGTTGACCGAGTTCCTTGCCTTGGTGCCCTTGGTACCGCGGCCGGCCGTCTTGCCCTTGGACGCCTCGCCGCGGCCCACCCTGGTCTTCGGGGTGTGCGAACCGGGCGCCGGGCGCAGATGATGGATCTTCAGGCCGGCCTTGCCGCCCTGAGTCCTCGCCCTGCTTGTACCGGTGACATCTGTGCCCGTGGTATCTGTGCCCGTGGTATCGGTGTTCGCCATGTCAGTGCACCTCCTCCACGGCGACCAGGTGGCGGACCACCTGGATCATGCCGCGGATCTCTGGCCGGTCGGCCTTGACAACGCAGTCGCCGATCCGGTGCAGCCCGAGCGAGCGCAGCGAGTCACGCTGCGCGCTGGTACCGCCGATCTTCGATTTGGTCTGGGTAACCTTCAGCTCTGCCATCTGCTGCTCCCGCTCCCGTGTCCGTACAGCTCAGGCGACCGGCTCGGCGGCACTGGCCGCCGCGGTCCGCGCCCTGAGCATGGCTGCCGGGGCCACGTGCTCGATCGGCAGCCCGCGCCGGGCCGCGATCTCCTCGGGTCGGCTCAGGCTCTTCAGCGCCGCGACCGTGGCGTGCACCACGTTGATCGGATTGGATGAGCCGAGCGAGCGCGACAGCACGTCGTGCACGCCCGCGCACTCGAGCACGGCGCGCACCGGACCGCCGGCGATCACGCCGGTACCCGGACTGGCCGGCTTGAGCAGGACGACTCCTGCGGTCTCCTCGCCCTGGACGGTGTGCGGGATGGTTCCGGCGATCCTCGGCACCTTGAAGAAAGACTTCTTCGCCGCCTCAACGCCCTTGGCGATCGCGGCCGGGACCTCCTTGGCCTTGCCGTAGCCCACGCCCACCGTGCCATTGCCGTCGCCGACCACGACCAGGGCGGTGAAGCTGAAGCGGCGACCGCCCTGGACGACCTTGGCCACCCGGTTGATGGTGACCACGCGCTCAAGGTAAGCGGTGCCCTTCTCGGCCGCGCCGCCACGGCGATCGTCACGGCGGTCCCGCCGCTCGCCGCCGCCGCTGCCTGGGCCGGCACCGCGCCGCGCAGTTGGTGCCATCAGAATGTCCTTCTCTCATTGCTGCTGATGCACGGGCGTCGTCCCGTGCTAGCTGAACTGATGCTGGCCATCACGGCCCTGGCTTTCACAGGGCCAGCCCGCCTTCACGCGCGCCGTCCGCGAGAGCGGCGATCCTGCCGTGGTAGGCGTTGCCGCCGCGATCGAGCACAGCCGCGGAGATCCCGGCCTTGATGGCACGCTCGGCGAGCAGCTTGCCAGCCTGGTGCGCCTTGGCCTTCTTGTCACCGCTGCCCTGGCGGATCGTCGCCTCCAGGGTAGAGGCAGACGCGAGTGTGTGGCCCGCCACGTCGTCGATCAGCTGGGCGAAGATGTTCCGCGCCGAGCGGGTGACGACGAGCCTGGGCTGTACCGGGCTGCCGGAGACCTTCTTGCGAACCCGGAGATGACGGCGGGTGCGCGAGGCAGCACGGGCCGCCGTGCGGCTCTTGCTGCGGACGTGCGCCGTGGTCCTGGTGCCAGCCATGTCTTACTTACCAGCCTTCCCGGCCTTGCGGCGGATCTGCTCGCCGCGGTACCGCACGCCCTTGCCCTTGTAAGGATCGGGCTTACGGAGCTTGCGTATGTTGGCGGCGACCTCGCCGACCTGCTGCTTGTCGATTCCCTCGACAACGAACCTGGTGGGGGTCTCGACCCTGAAGGTGATCCCCTCCGGCGGGCTGACCGGCACCGGGTGGCTGAAGCCGAGCGCGAACTCCAGGTCCTTGCCCTTGGCCTGCACCCGGTAGCCGACGCCGACGATCTCCATCGTCTTGGCGTAGCCCTCGGTGACGCCGATGACCATGTTGGCGATCAGCGAGCGGGACAGCCCGTGCAGCGCCCGGATCTGGCCCTCGTCGCTCGGCCTGGTCACGGTGATCACGCCGTCGCTCTGGCTGACCTCGATCGGCTCCGCGACCTGCAGGTGCAGGCTGCCTCTCGGGCCCTTGACCGTGACGTCGCGTCCGCTGATGGTGACATCGACGCCCGGCGGAACGACGACGGGCATCCGTCCGATTCGTGACATCGCCGGCTCCTACCAGACGTAGGCGAGGACTTCCCCGCCTACGCCCTTCCTGTGCGCCTGCTTGTCGGTCATCAGGCCATCGGATGTCGAGATGATCGCGACACCAAGCCCGCCGAGGACCCTGGGCAGGTTGTCCTTGCGCGCGTACACCCGCAGCCCGGGCTTGGAGACCCGCTTGATGCCGGCGATCGAACGCTCCCTGGACGGGCCGTACTTGAGCCCGACGACCAGGTTCTTGCCTACCTCCGCGTCCTCGACGCGCCAGCCGGCGATGTAGCCCTCCTGCTGGAGGATCTCGGCGATGTGCACCTTGATCTTGGAATGCGGCATGGTCACCGCATCGTGGTATGCCGAGTTCGCGTTGCGCAGACGAGTCAGCATGTCTGCGACCGGGTCGGTCATTGTCATGGCCTGATGGCCCTCCTCGCCGTGGTTTCCGCTGTGCTGGCCCGGGGGACAACCCCCGGAACCCCCGCAGTGGACCTGCGACGTGGTCGGTGGGCGCCGGAGCGCCCAGATCGGTCTTCCTGCCGTGCACTCGCGCGCACGGGTTTCGCTGCGCTGGAATGGCTACCAGCTGGACTTGGTGATGCCAGGCAGTTCACCCCGATGCGCCATGGTGCGGAAGCAGATCCGGCACAGGCCGAACTTGCGGTAGACGGCACGTGGCCGTCCGCACCTGGAGCACCTGGTGTACGCGCGCACCTCAAACTTGGGCTTGCGCTTCGCCTTGGCGATCATGCTCTTCTTCGCCACTACTCAGCTCTCCTTGAACGGGAAGCCGAGCCGCCGCAGCAGCGAACGGCCCTGCTCATCGGTGGTCGCGGTGGTGACGAGGGTGACATCCATGCCCCGTTGCCGATCCACCTGATCGGGATTGATCTCGTGGAACATCAGCTGCTCGGTCAGCCCGAAGGTGTAGTTACCCCGGCCGTCGAACTGCCGGTCGGACAGGCCGCGGAAGTCGCGGATCCGGGGCAGCGCCAGGGAAAGCAGCCGGTCGCAGAACTCCCACATCCGGTCGCCGCGCAGCGTCACGTGCGCGCCGATCGGCATGCCCTCCCTGAGCTTGAACTGCGCGATCGACTTGCGTGCCCGCGCCACGGCGGGCTTCTGGCCGGTGATCACCGCCAGGTCCCTGATCGCGCCCTCGATCAGCTTGGCGTCCCTGGCCGCCTCGCCGACGCCCATGTTCACCACGATCTTGGTCAGGCCCGGGATCTGCATGACGTTCGCGTAGCCGAACTCCTCGCGCAGCGCCGGGGCGATCTCGGTCGCATAGCGCTCCTTGAGCCGCGGCGGCACTCGCTCCGCGACCGCCGTCGCGGTTCCCTTTTCGAAGGTGACGTTGCCGACCGCCGTGCTCGGAGCGCCGACCGCGCCGCCGCGGGGCCGACCCGACGCGCCGGGCTTGCCGGAGCCGCCGGACTTGCCGCCGGACTTGCCGGACGCGCCGCCGGACTTGCCGGGCTTGGTCGCTGCCATCAGATGTCCTTACCGCTGGGCCGGGAGACCCGGATCTTCGTCGTGCCGTCGAACCGGTAGCCGGCCCGGGCGGGCTTCTTCGTCTCTGGATCGATCAGGGCCACGTTGCTCACGTGAATGAGCGCCTCCTGATGCACGATGCCGCCTTCCTTGGCACCGCGGCGACCCTGGTAGTTGACCTTGGTGTTCTTCTTGATCATGCTGACACCCTGCACGAGCACCCGCTGGCGGCCAGGATCGGCGAGGATCACGGTGCCCTCACGGCCAGCATCCTTGCCCGCGATCACGACGACGCGGTCGCCCTTCTTGATCTTCATGCTCCGGGCCTTCCCCGGCTTGGCCGGTTTCCCCGCACCGCTCTTAGCCATCACAGCACCTCCGGCGCCAGCGAGATGATCCGCATGAACCGCTTCTCGCGCAGCTCCCGGCCGACCGGCCCGAAGATGCGGGTGCCCCGCGGATCGCCGCCGTCCCTGATCAGGACCGCGGCGTTCTCGTCGAAGCGGATGTACGATCCGTCGCCACGACGGCGCTCCTTGCGCGTCCGCACCACGACCGCCTTGACCACGTCGCCCTTCTTGACGCCCGCACCAGGCAGGGCTTCCTTGACGGTGGCCACGATGACGTCGCCGATGCCCGCGTATCGCCGGCCTGACCCGCCGAGCACGCGGATGCACAAGAGCTCCTTGGCACCGGTGTTGTCGGCGACCTTAAGCCGCGACTCCTGCTGGATCACGTCAACTCCTGCTTGTTCTCTCCGGCCTGCCTGGCCCGGATGGGCGGCCCGCAGGGCCCGAATGGTCTCGCTTGTCTGGTGCCGGCGCTGCCGTCCTGGGAGTTTCCAGCCAGGACGGCCTCCGGGCCTGCTACTTCGCCTTCTCCATGATCTCGGCCACCCGCCAGCGCTTGGTCGCCGACAGCGGCCTGGTCTCCTTCAGCAGCACGCGGTCACCGACGCCGCAGGCGTTCGCCTCGTCATGTGCCACGTACTTCCTGGTCCGGCGGATGACCTTGCCGTACTTCGGGTGCTTGACCCGGTCCTCCACCTCGACGATGACGGTCTTGTCCATCTTGTCGCTGACCACAAGTCCCTCGCGGGCCTTGCGGTAGCCGCGCACAGGTGCCTGGGCCGGTGCGTCGCTGGCCTGCTCACTCATCCTCATCAGCCTCCTGCTCCAGCGTCACGATCCCGAGCTCCCGCTCGCGCTTCACCGTGTAGATCCGGGCCATGTCCTTGCGCACCGCGCGGAGCCGACCGTGGCTCTCTAGCTGCCCGGTCGCGGCCTGGAAGCGCAGATTGAAAAGCTCGATCTTCGCCTCGGCCAGCTTTCCGTCCAGCTCCTCCTCGCTCAGCGACCGCAGATCGCCAGCTGGCAGTGTCTTAGGCATCACGCCTCACCACCCTCGGGGGCTCCGGGGGTCGTCCCCCGGAAAGGCACAGCGCGCTTAACGAATCTTGCGCCTGATGAGCACAGCATCGGGAGCTTGTGCAGCTCGAACATCACGCCTCACCCATTT
>Ga0209415_10011557_pt1 | contig 14849 bp, 5 predicted proteins | sample PeaSoiSIISIP2007_FD_187696 | JGI IMG/M metagenome (GOLD analysis project Ga0209415, IMG submission 187696) | Peat soil microbial communities from Weissenstadt, Germany - SII-SIP-2007 (SPAdes) (version 2) | ecosystem: Environmental > Terrestrial > Soil > Wetlands > Peat | place: Germany...
AACGGCGGAACCGGTTCGATCTACATCTGGGCGCTGAGCCACTACACGATCAACGGCTCGACGATCACCGGCACGACGCAGACGTGCGGCAATCAGGTGCCGCCGCTCACCCTCAACATCATCGGAAAGATGTCCATCGACGCGCCGGCGGACGCTGGGACCGTCGAGGTCCTGAACGAGACGCCGACGACGAAGGTCTGGGACCACGACCGGCGAACGGCGCCGACCACCGGTATCCTCGGAGGATGGAACGTCGGCAGCTCGCTGACGATCAATCCGACGACGAGCGTCGCGGGCCTTCTCCCGACGAGCATGTATTCGGATCCGACCGTGGCCTGGCCCGCGCAGAGCTCGACGATTCCGACGACCGACTTCTCCGACGACGACAACGACATGAACCCGGGGATCACCGCGTACCCGCTCGAAGACAACCTCGCGGGTTACTACCTACCGGCCACGCAGCTGGGCTCGACGGCGACCGGTTCAACGCCGCCGCCGGTCGCGGACAAGCTCTACATCGTGTCGCGTACGCAGGTCGCCCTCTACGGAACGAGCACGAGCTGCACGGAGACCCAGGGCGCGGTCTCGGTGCCCGAGTACAACCTGCACGTGATCGGCTGCCACGATCACGGCACCCCGGCGACCGCGACGTGCTCGGCGCCGCAATGGCAATTCGACGATTCGAACGTCACGGTGTACGCGGGCTCCGGGGGCAGCAAATCGGTCATCAGCGGGACGTTCGACGCCAAGCAGCTGGCGTCGGCCGACGGCGGACCCCCGAGCTGCGACGACGTCGTCGCTGCGTTCCCGTCGCCGATGCCGCCGCCGCAGGGGGACCAGTAGTCGTTCGCTCGCGGATCGATCTTCGGGCAGCCGCGGCCCCGCGCCCGCGCCCTACCCCATCCCCTCCACCACGCTCCACCCCCGTTCCGCGATCGGCCGCGCCATCGACGCGGCCTGCACCGCATGAACGCTGGCAGCGGTTCCCTGCTCCACGCGCCCCGCGATCCCCTGGAGGATCGCGGCCAGACGAAACATGTTGTACGCGAGGCAGAAGTCCCAGTTCTCGATGCTCTTCCGTCCGGTGCGCCGGCAGTACGCCGCCACGTACTCTTGCTCCGTCGGGATCCCCAGCGCGCCGCAGTCCACCCCCGCGAGACCGCGCCCCGTCTCGGGTCCGAGGCGCCACTGCATGCAGTGGTAAGAGAAGTCGGCGAGTGGGTGCCCCAGGGTCGACAGCTCCCAGTCGAGCACCGCGATGACCCTGGGCTCGCGAAGATGGAACACCATGTTGTCGAGCCGAAAGTCGCCGTGCACGATCGTCGACTGGTCGTCGCCTGGGACGTGCTGCGGCAGCCACTCCATGAGACGGTGCATCGCCGCGATGGGCTGCGTCTCCGACGCCCGGTACTGCTTGGACCACCGCGCGATCTGCCTGGCGAAGTAGTTGCCCGGCTTGCCGTAATCGGCGAGCCCGATCGCCGCCGCGTCGACGCCGTGCAGACGCGCGATGACGTCGTTCATCGCGTCGTAGACGCGCGCGCGAACGTCGGGCGAAAGCCCGGGCAAGGTGGGCTCCCAGAAGATTCGCCCCTCGACGTAGTCCATCACGTAAAAAGGCGTGCCGATGATCGCCTCGTCCTCGCACAGAACGTACGTCCGCGGGACCGGCACGTTCGTGGCCGCGAGCGCCGTGATGACCCTGTACTCGCGATCGACGGCGTGCGCCGACGGCAGCAGGAGCCCGGGCGGCTTGCGCCGGAGGACGTAGCGCCTGCCGCCGGCCGAGACGAGGAACGTCGGGTTCGATTGCCCGCCTTTGAACTGCGTCACCTCGGCGGCGCCGCCGAAGCCCTCGACGCGCGCGCGGAGGTAGCGCTCGAGCGATCCGACGTCGAAGCGGTGCGCGTCGCGCACCGGCATCGTTCCCGTGAACTGCTCCGCTCGACTCGCCATGGGGACGCGGATTCTAGTCCCACGATGGATGCCCGCCGTGCGCGGAAGCTGCGCCGGGCCGATGCAAGGGATGCGGCGGCTTCAAACCTGTGGCAAAGGGTGCTCCGGGGCGAAAGATGTAGGTTTTCGTGCGCCAGGCCCACCGTGCGACGGAGCACGAGGCCATTGACCAACCCATGTTCGCGAGATCACGATCAGGCTGCATGCGCACCAGATGCGCAGCGACGCGCGCGAGCCGCGCAACGGCATTCTCGATTCGAAGCTCGATGGGCCCCGCAGAGAGAGGGCGACCGGACGGCACGCCCACTGCAGAACTGCTCGCCCGGCCAAAATTCGCGCGGGGGACGACACCAGTAATGACGCGGCGCTCCAAGCGAACGGGCGTCGTCTCCCAATCACAATGACAGACTTCCTATCAGAGGTGGGTGTGCCCGAAGCGATCGCGGAGAGGGCCGACGTGATCGGGGAGTGGCCCGGCGGCATCTCGGCGGGGGCACCCGACATGGACTTCTCCCCGGACGCGCTCACGGTGGCCGCCGCGAGGTTCCGGGAGCGCGTCCACGTCCTGCGCAGCCGGACAACCGGGGAGCTCGGCGTTTGCTTCGATGACAGCGGTCCCTGGTCCCTCGAGGCGTCGCACGCGCTCATCGCGTCGCTGCCGCCTGTGTACCCCGAGTGGCTCGGCTCGGCTGCTTTCCTGCAGACGCACGGCGTACGGTTTCCGTACGTCACCGGCGCCATGGCTCACGGCATCGCGACCCGGCGGCTCGTCGTGGCCGTGGCGCGCGCGGAGTCGCTCGCGTTCTTCGGTGCAGCGGGGCTCTCGCCTTCGGACGTCGAGGCGAACGTCGTCGGGATCCAGAGCGATCTCGAAGGCACCGGGGCCGCGTGGGGCTCGGACCTGATTCACACGCCTCACGACCCGTCGATCGAGGAAAAGCTCGTGGACATCTATCTGGCCCGCGGCGTGCGCCGCGTCTCCGCGTCCGCCTTCATGCGGCTCACTCCAGCGGTCGTGCGCTACGCGTGCACGGGGCTGGCGCTCGCGCCGGATGGCTCGATCAATCGCACGAATCATCTCTTCGCGAAGCTGTCACGATCGGAAATGGCCCAGATATTCATGTCCCCTGCCCCCGCGGAGATCCTCGCCGCGCTCGTCGATCGCGGCGCCCTGTCCGCGGCCGAGGCGGAGCTCGCGGCCAGGGTGCCCGTCGCCGGGGACGTCACCTTCGAGGCGGATTCGGGGGGGCACACGGACAACAGACCGCTCACCGCAATCTTGCCGACGCTCGTGGCGCTCCGGGAAGAGATCCAGGCGAAGCAGCGCTACGCGCAAAGCCCCCGGATCGGCGCCGCCGGGGGCATCGGGACGCCGGGCGCGGTGGTCGCAGCGTTCGCGCTGGGCGCGGCGTACGTGATGACGGGCTCGGTCAATCAGTCCACCGTGGAAGCGGGCACGTCGGACCTTGCCAAGGAGATGCTCGCCTCGGCCGAGCCCACCGACGTGGCCATGTGCCCTTCCCCCGACATGTTCGAGATGGGGGTCAAGGTCCAGGTGCTCAAGCGCGGCACTCTGTTTGCTTCTAGGTCCTCTTTGCTCCGGGAGCTTTATCGCGCTCACGGCAGCCTCGAGGAGATTGCAAAGGAAACCGTGGCGCGGATCGAGCGAGAAATCTTCCAGCGTTCCCTGTCGGACGTCTGGGCCGAGACGCGCGGTTACTTCGAGTCGCGCATCCCGGGCGAGGTCGAGCGCGCTGAGAGAGACCCCAAGCACAAGATGGCGCTCGTCTTCCGGTGGTATGTGGGGCTCGGGAGCCACTGGGCGATCGCGGGAACCCCTGAAAGAAAGATGGATTACCAAATCTGGTGCGGGCCCGCGATGGGCGCTTTCAATCGCTGGGTGCGTGGATCGTTTCTCGCCAACCTGGAGCACCGGACCGTGGTGCAGGTCGCGCTCAACCTTCTCGAAGGGGCCGCGGCGTTCACGCGAGCGCAGCAGCTCCGGAGCATCGGCCTGCCGGTACCGGACGCCGCTTTTCACTATTCACCCCGGTTTCTCACCTCCTGAGTCCTGCTCGGAAGAACAACCCCGGAGACAATGAGCCCTCGAGCCCAAGATGACGGAATCGCGATCGTAGGCGTAGGCGCGATCCTCCCCGGCGCGCTGGGGGCGGCCGACTTCTGGCGCAACCTGCTCTCGGGTCGCGAGCTCATCCGCGAGGTTCCGCCCACGTACTGGCTGCCAGAGGACTTCTACGACCCGGACTGGCGGGCGCCTGACAAGGTCTACTGCAAGCGAGGCGCCTTCCTCGATCCCGTCGACTTCGATCCGATGAAGTACGGCGTCCCGCCGAAGCTCCTAGAGAACACCGACACGTGCCAGCTGCTGGCGCTGATGGTCGCCGACCAGGTGCTCCACGACTCGCTCGGCGAAAAGTTCGCTCACGTGAACCGCGACCGCATCGCCTGCATCCTCGGGATCTGCTCCGGGCTCGAGCTCGTCGGCGAGATGGCGGGACGGCTGCAGCGCCCCTCGTACGTCAAGGTGCTCAGGGAGCACGGGCTGCCCGAGGACGAGGTCCAGGCGATCGCCGATTCGATCACCGGCCTCCACGCCGTCTGGAACGAGAGCACGTTCCCTGGCCTCCTCGGCAACGTGGTGACCGGGCGCATCTCCAACCACTTCGACCTGGGAGGCCCGAACTTCACGACGGACGCCGCGTGCGCGAGCTCGTTCGCCGCCATCGCCATGTCGGCCAACATGCTCCGCAAAGGCGACGCGGACCTCGTCATCACCGGCGGAGCCGACACGGCGAACGATCCGTTCACGTTCATGTGCTTCTCGAAGACGCCCGCGCTCTCCATGTCGAGCGTCTGCGCGCCGTTCTCCGAGAAGGCCGATGGCACGATGCTCGGCGAGGGCATCACGATGCTGGCGCTCCGGCGGCTGGCCGACGCCGAGCGGGATTCCGACCGCATATACGCGGTGCTTCGCGGCTGCGGCAGCTCCTCGGACGGCCGCGCGAAGAGCATCTACGCCCCGCGCTGGGAGGGTCAGGTCAAGGCGCTGCGGCGCTGTTACGAAGAAGCCGGCTACGGGCCGGAGACCGTGGAGCTGATCGAGGCCCACGGGACGGGGACGAAGGCCGGCGATCAGGCCGAGTTCGACGCCCTTCGCGAGGTCTACAACGCGAGCGGACGCGAGGATCGCCAGTGGTGCGCGGTGGGGTCGATCAAGTCGCAGCTCGGCCACACCAAGGCGAACGCCGGGGCCGTCGGCCTGATGAAGACCGTCCTCGCGCTCCACCACAAGGTGCTTCCCCCGACGTTCAACGTCGATCGGCCGGCCGCCAAGCTGGACATCGAAAAGACGCCCTTTTACCTGAGCACGGAAGCCCGGCCCTGGATCCGCGCGGGCGAGCAGCCGCGCCGCGCCTCCACCAGCTCGTTCGGCTTCGGCGGGACGAACTTCCACCTCACGATCGAGGAGTACACGGGCGAGCGAGCGCGGGCCCGACGGCTGCGGGCGTTTCCGACGGAGCTCGTCCTTCTCTCCGGCCCCGATCGGGCCTCGGTCGTCCAGCGCGCGCGGGAGCTGGCGGCCGCCCCAGCCAAGCACGGGTCGCTGCCGCACATCGCGCGCGAATCGCAGGAGCGCTTCCGCGCCGACACGCCGGCACGGCTCGCCGTCGTGGCGACCGACGAGGAGGATCTGCGGGCACGTCTCGTCAAGGCTGCCGATTCGATCGAGAAGAACAAGGGCCCGACGTTCTCCGCTCCCGGGGGCACCCACTACTCCGAGCAGGCGATCGACGGCGGCCTCGCGTTCGTGTTCCCGGGTCAGGGCAGCCAGTACGTCTCGATGGGAGCGGACGTCGCGATGTCGTTCGACGCCGCGCGCTGCGTCTGGGACGACGAGGCGACGAACAAGGTCGCCAACGTCGGGTTGCACGAGGTCGTCTTCCCGAAGCCGGTCTTCACGGACGCGGACCGCGAGGGGTGCGGGCGGCGGCTGCGCGCGACCGAATGGGCGCAGCCCGCCATCGGCGCCGCCAGCGCGTCTCTCCTCGCGCTGCTCCAGTCGATCGGGCTCAAGCCACAGTGCGTCGCGGGGCACAGCTTCGGCGAGCTGACTGCGCTCTATGCCGCGGGCGCCCTCGACCGAGCGAGCTTCCTCCGCGTCGCGCGGCAGCGAGGGGAGCTCATGGCGCACGCGGCCGAGGCCGGCGCGGGCGCGAGCGGGATGACGGCGGTGACCGCGTCGCTCGAGGAGGTCGAGAAGCTCCTCGCCGGATCGGATGCCGTGGTCGCCAACCACAACGACCCCCGGCAGGTCGTCGTCTCCGGAACCATCGCGTCGATCGAAGAGGCAGAGCGCCGCTTCGAAGGCGCAGGGCTGAAGGTTCAGAGGTTGCCGGTGGCCGCCGCGTTTCATTCCTCCGTCGTGGCCGGGTCCGTGGATCCGTTCGCGCGCTTCCTCGAGGGCGTCACCTTCGGGAGCGCGTCGGTGCCCGTGATCGCGAACGCGACGGCCGAGCCGTACGCCGACGGCCCCGCAGCGGCACGGGCCCTTCTGTCCTCGTCGATCGCCCGTCGCGTGCGCTTCGTGGACGTCATCGAGGCCATGTACGGCCGCGGGGTGCGCACGTTCGTCGAGGTCGGCCCCGGCAGCGTCCTGTCCTCCATGATCTCGCGGATCTGCGGCGACCGGGCCCACCGATCCATCCCGCTCGATCGAGCCGGTAAGCACGGCGTCACCAGCCTGTGGCAGAGCCTTGCGCAGGTTACTGTCGCAGGCTTCGCGATCGACTTCGCCCCCTTGTGGGCCGAGTTCGATCTCGGTCCGGATCCGCGCAAGCAGCCGAAACCCGCGATGACGGTCAGCATCAGCGGAACGAACTACGGCAAGCGGTATCCTCCCAAGGGGGGCGCGGCGGCGCTGCCGCCCCCGAACCATGTGCGAGCTCAGGTGGACAAGCGATCGAACGGAGAGGTCATGGATACGAAGGAACACAAGTCGCCCAGCGTAAGCGAGTCCGCGGCAGGCGCCGCCAGCAACGGAGCGTCAGCGTCCATGCCGAGACCGCCAGGAGCCTCGCACGAGAACGGCGCAGGCTCTCATGCCAACGGCGCAGCGAGGCTCTCGCCGCAGGACGACCTCGCCGAGGTCGGGGGAGGTGCGGGGCTCGTGGCCTCTCGCGAATATCCGGCGACGTGGGGCCAGAGCGATGCATCGGCGTGGCTCAACGCCTACGAGTCGATCCAGTGCCGCACGGCGGAGGCGCACGCCGTTTACCAGCAGACGATGGCGCAGTGCCACTTGGCCTTCCTTCGCGCCGCCGAGCAGTCGGCGATGGCGCTGGCCTCCATCGCCGTCGGCGCCCCTGCGCTTCAGATGGCACCCTCGCGCGCCGCGGCCTTGCCTGTGCTGCAAGCGGAGGCCTTCGCAGTCGCGCCGATGGTCCAGGTCCCCGCGGTCCAGAGACGACCCGCGTCACCCGCGCCCTCGATGCCCAGACCGGCCGCCCCCAGGACCGCACCCGCGCAAGCGCCCGCGCGCGCACCGGCGCCCGTCTCCGCCCGCGCGCCTGCACCTGCGGCCGCCCGCGCGCCTGCGCCCGCGTCTATCCCCACGCCCGCGTCTATCCCCACGCCCGCGTCTGTCCCCACGCCCGCGTCTATCCTCGCGCCCGCACCCGCCGCCGTCGCCAAGGCCCCGGCGCTCGCAATGCCCGCCGACGGCGACCTGAAGTCGTACCTCTTCGCGATCGTGTCGGACAAGACCGGCTATCCCGTCGATATCCTCAACCTGGACCAGCAGCTCGAGGCAGACCTCGGCATCGACTCGATCAAGCGCGTCGAGATCCTTTCCGCGTTCGAGGGGCAGATCCCGGACATCAAGGACGTCAACCTCGAGGAGGTCACCAAGCTCAACACCCTCCGCGACGTCCTAGGCTTCATGGAGCGGTACGCGGACAAGCTGGGGTTCGCAAAAAAAAAAGAATAACGAGTAATGCGGCGGATCCGGCCACCGCTGCCCTCGAGCGCTCCGCGCCGCTCCCCGGCGGACTCACGCGCTACGCGCCCGTGCTTGTGCGTGCGCCGCCGTGCGGCTTCGCGTTGCCGGGCCTGCTCACCGCCGGCCCGATCGAGGTCGTGGACGACGGCGGCGGCATTGCCCGGGCAATCGCTGCGCGCCTCGGCGCGGCGGGGGTCGATGCCTGTGTCGTCGCGGAGGTTTCCCGCGACGCGGCCGGAATCGTTTTCGCCCGCGGGCTCGCCGAGGCTGGCTCGCTCGAAGAGGCCGTCGCTGTCCAGCGCGGAGCCTTGCACGCGGCGAGGACCATCGCGCAGCACTCGGGGCAGCGCGTGTTCGTGACGCTGCAGGACACGGGCGCAGACTTCGGGCTCTCCGGGCGGGCCGGAGAGCGTGCCTGGACCGGGGGGCTCGCAGGACTCGCGAAGACGGCCTCGGCCGAGTGGCCGGACGCGGGCGTCAAGGCGATTGACGTGGCGCGCGCCGGCGTGTCACCCGAGGTCGTCGCGGAGCGCGTCGTCGCCGAGCTCCTGCTCGGGGGCTCGGACGTCGAGGTGAGCCTCGACCGCGCCGGACAGCGCTCCGTCATGGCGCTCCGTCCCGCGGCGTACGGCCTCGCGCCTCACGCGACGCCGCGCGTGCGGCAAGGCGCGGTCATCGTGGTCTCGGGCGGCGCTCGCGGCGTGACGGCTGCGGCGCTGGCACCGCTTTGCAAGCAGCGGCCACGGCTCGCTCTCCTCGGCCGGACGGCGCTCGTCGACGAAGCGCCCGATACTCGGGCCGCCAAGACCGACGCCGACATCCGTCGCGCCCTGCTCGCGCGCGCGAAGGCGGCGGGGACCGCCGTCCAGCCGAAGGAGCTGGCGCGCGAGGCAAAGCTCATCCTCGACTGCCGCGAGATCAGGGACAACGTCGCGGCCCTGCAGCGCGCGGGCGCCGAGGTCGCCTACCACGCCGTCGACGTTCGAAGGGGCGCGTCGGTCCGAGCGGCGATGGACGACGTGCGTCGGTCGTGGGGGCCGATCGCCGGCATCATCCACGGCGCGGGCGTGCTCGCCGACGCCACGCTGGCCGCTCAGACCGACGAGCAGTTCGACCTCGTGTTCGGGACGAAGGTCGACGGCCTGCACCATTTGCTCGCGGCGACCGCCGCCGATCCGCTCGAGCTGGTCATCCTCTTTTCGTCGGTGGCGGGCCGCTTCGGCAACGCCGGGCAGGCCGCGTATTCGATGGCAAACGAGGCGCTCAGCTGCGTCGCGGCGGGCGAGCGCGCCCGGCGGGGCCCGCGGTGCTGCGTTCGATCGCTCGCTTGGGGCCCTTGGGCCGGTGGGATGGTCACGCCCGGGCTCGCCAAGATCTTCGAGAAAGCGGGGGTGCAGCTCGTCGGCCTGGAAGCGGGCGCGGAGGCGCTGGCGCGCGAGGTCGAGAGCACCGACGGATGGCCGCAGGTCGTGCTGATGAACGGAGAGCCCCCGGCCGCGGGCCAGCCCCTGCACGGCGGCAAGGAGCCGAGCGGCGAGCGGCGCTTCGACGTCCTGGTCAACGCAGCCACGCACCCGTTCCTCGACGGGCACCGCATCAAGGGCGCGGCCGTGGTGCCCGCCGTGATGGCGCTCGAGTGGCTCTCCCGCGCCGCCTCCGCTTTCTGCCCGGCACTCGTCGTGACTGCGTGCCGCGACCTGAAGGTGCTGCGAGGAATCCCGGTCGACGGGTTCGACCAGCAAGGCATACGGCTCGTCGTCCACCTGCGCACGCTGAGCGCCGACGCCGCGAAGACCGAGCTCGAGGCGAAGCTCTTCGACGACCATGAGCGACCCCGTTACTCGGCCATCGTCGAGCTGGCGGGAGCGCCCACGGCGCCTCCGGCGGACTTGCCCCGCGTTCCCGCGGACGGCAAGGCCTGGCCATGGACGCTCGAGCACGCGTACTCCGAGATCCTGTTCCATCGAGGTCCGTTCGCGACCGTGCGATCGCTGGGGCTCGTCTCGGAGAGCGGCGCGATCGGCAACGCGGTCGGCCTGCGCGCCATGGGCTGGCCGGAGGCTGCCTGGGTGACGGACGTCGCGCTCATGGACGGAGGCGTTCAACTCGCCGCTCTGTGGGGCACGCACATCCTCGGCCGCCTGCCCTTGCCTACCCGGATCGGCTCGTTTCACCTGTACGAGCGCGGCCCCGTCGGCGCTACCGTTCGCTGTCTGGTGCGCGGACAGCGGCTCGGGCAGCACCGCGTGCTCGCGGATCTCGTCTACGTCCTCGATGACGGCCGCGTCGTCTGCACCATGCACGACCTGGACTTCCACTTGCCAGCCGTAGCCACGCGGCGACCCACCGAACCAGGAGGCGCGTAGCAACCCCCATGCAGAAGAGTTCAGGCGCCACCCCCCAGACCCCCCATCAGGCCCCCGAGGGCACCGTCGTCCAGCGGATGCCGCCGGCTCCTTCCGTCGTTCCGGAGTCGCCCCTGCCGCCCCGCAGCCCCGGCGCGCCCTCCTCCCACGCGCACCCCGTGAATGTGCACCACGACCGCGTGTCGTCGGTGCACACGCATTTTCTCCGCCTTCAGGAGCAGGTCCACGGCGACTTTCTCGCACACCGGCAGCGCCTGCTCGAAGGGCTGGAGCATGCGCTGGCCCGTGGTCCGGCGGCGGGGGATGTCGCGTCCTTCGACGACGGGCACGCCGAGGCACCGGCGGTCGCAGAGACCGGACCGTCTCCGCGCGTCACGGTGCGGGCGCGCGAGGTGAGCCGCGACGACTGGTTCATCGACTCCCATGTCGTGCCGGCCGGCCTTCTCATCGCCCCGCTCGGGGGTATCGTCGGCTCGCTCCGGGGCGTGGTCGAGTGCGAAGTGGAGCACCTGGGCAGCCTTCCCGGGCCGGGGGACGTCCTGCTGACGGAGGTGACCCGCGGCGACGGCGAGGGGAGCTTCCAGGTCGAAGGCTTCGTTCGCGACCGCGCCGGGCCCGTCGTGCGCCTTCGAGGTCGCTTCGGCGCGGAGAGGTCCTCCGCGGTCGCACCCTCGCGCCGCGAAGAGGCGTCCGCGAACGCGCCGCTCGCGGCGACGTGGACGGCCAAGCGCCAGTTCACGGAGTCCGACGTCGCGGCCGTCTTCGGCGGCGATCTCCTCGCGTGCTTCGGCAAGGGGTTCGAGCGCACCGCCAGTCACACGAGGACGCCGCCTCTTCCCGGGGCGGCAATCGTCCGGCTGACGAGCGTGAGCACGGTAGATCCCCAGGGCGGCGCCCACGCGGCGGGGCTGCTGCGGGCGCACGTGACCACCATGCCGGAGGACGTGCCGCCGTCGACGGAGGAGGGGCTCGGCTTCGCGCGCGTCTACCAGGGCGCTCTGCAGACGCTCGCGTTCTTCGTCGAGGCAGCGGGGGGGACGATCGACCGGGACGGATGGCGATTCGAGCCGCTCGAAGGGCACAATAGCCGGCTGGTGTTCCTGGACGGCACCGGGCCCGAGACGCCGCTCGATTACGAGCTGGTCGTCGAGCACCTGGGCCCGGGACCCAGGCCGACCATCGTCGGCGACGTCAAAGCGTGGGCCGGCGACACGCTCGTCTTCCAGGGCGAGCGTCTCGCGCTTCGCCTCGTGCCCGACTTCCCGCTCAGCAGCGATCTCGAGCTCCAGGCCGAGGGAGTGGCCGAGGAGGCGCTCGGGCGGCCTGCCGCCGAGATCGACGGCTTCCGCATCGGGTACCGGTCGCTCCTCGCGGGGGCGCTCGGGCGTCCGTCCGAGGCCTTCCGCGAGCCGGGCGGGTTCTTCGAGACGGGCGAGCGCACGATGCCGAGGCTCCCCGGCCCGCCGTACCACTTCATCACGCGGGTCACGGCGGTCTCCGGCGAGCGGCTCAGCATGCGCCCCGGCGCCGAGGGCACGTTCGAGTACGACGTCCCCCCGGACGCGTGGTACTTCGACGAGAGCGGCACGAGGAGCATGCCCTTCTGCGTGCTGCTCGAGGCGGCCCTCCAGCCGTGCGGGTGGCTCTCGGTGTACGTCGGCTGCCCGCTCGCGACCACCGAAGACGTCTTCTTCCGCAACCTCGACGGTTCGCGGATGTCCGTCGTCCTGGAGGTCCGCCCGGACAGCGGCACCCTCAGGACTCACGCGAGAGTCACGTCGGTCACGCACGTCTCCGGGATCATGATCCTGTCGTACCGGATCGAGTGCAGCCTCGGCGACCGCCTCGTGTGCAAGCTCGACGCGACGTTCGGCTACTTCCCGAAGGAAGCGCTGGCGATGCAGGCAGGCCTGGCGACGACCGACGAGCAGCGCGGCCGCCTGACCGCCGAGTCCCCGGTCCGCGTCGACCTGTCCGAGCGGCAGCCGAAGTACTTCGCCGGGCCCCTGCGCCTGCCGGGCCCCGTCCTCTTGATGATGGACCGGGTGACGGGCCACTGGGAAGCCGGCGGCGCCGCGGGCAAGGGCCTGCTCCGCGCCGAGAAGGACGTCAAGCCTTCCGACTGGTTCTTCAAGGCGCACTTCTACAGCGATCCGGTGCAGCCCGGGTCGCTCGGCTTGGAGATGATGCTGCAGCTCATGCAGTTTTTCATGATCGAGAAGGATCTCGGCAAGGGGATCGAGCAGCCCTACTTCGAGCCGCTCGCGTCGAACGCGCCGGTCTCGTGGAAGTTCCGCGGCCAGGTGCGGCCCGCCAACCTGCACATCGTCGTGGACGTCGAGACGGTGTCGATCGAGACGCTCCCCGACAGCGTGACTTTCATCGCGAACGGATCGCTGTGGGTCGATGGGGTGCGCTGCTACGAGGCGAAGGGGATCGGCATACGCATCCGGGGAGGGCGGCCCGCGCCGGCGCGGCCCCCGAGCGTCGTGGAGGCCGTCGTCGACCCCGCGGGCGCGGACCGCTGGGTCGCCGACCACCGGCCGAGCCACACCGTACCGGTGATGCCGATGATGAGCATGGTCGATCGGCTCGCTGGGGCGTCGCTCGCCTACGTGCGCGCGTCGTATCCGGCGATCGGCGGATCGCCCGACTGGGTCATCGTGGGCGGCAGCGACTTCCGCGCCCACGGGTGGCTCGTCTGCGACGTCGCCAAGCGGCTGCGGACGGAGGTCAAGCTCCTGAAGGGGCGCGCGTCGACCCGCGTCGACGAGCTCGAGGCAGCCGCCGCCCTCTACGAGGTTCCGGAGGACGGAGCCGCCCCGCGGCGCGTGGCCACCGGTCGCGTGCGCCTCGGGAGGCGATGGGGTGCGCCCCCGCGCGCCTGGGCGCCCCTCGCCGACGCCGTGCAGGTGGGGACCCCCTACGAGACCGGCGCCATCGGTCACGGCCCGGCGTTGCAGATCATCCGGCGGATTGCGTACGGCTCCCGGGGCGCCTCCGCCGAGCTGGACGCGGGGGGAGCGGCCGCGCCTGTCGGAGCCCTCCACCAGGTCCTCCTCGACGGCGCCCTCCAGGCGATCCCGCACGACGAGCTGGAGCGCTGGTCGGACAAGATTCCCAAGGGGCACGTCGGCGTGCCCGTGCGGACGTCGGCGCGCTTCTTCGGTCCGCCGCCCGAGGCGGGCATGGTGCGGCTCGAGCTGCGCTTCATCGGGTTCGACGGCGGCACCGCGCTCCCCACCTTCGGGATCCAGATGATCGATCCCCAGGGGCGGGTCTGGGCGAGCCTGCGCCACGTCGAGCTCCTGGTCCCGACCGGGCACGAGGCCTCCCTCCGGCACCAGCGCGTGCCCTTTCTCGTGGAAAAGAAATATGTCGAGGGCGCCTGCCTCTCCCGGTTCTACGCCGACCGGACCGAGCTCGCCGATGCCGACGTGAAGCGCATGGACTGGCTGCCGGGCAGCGTGGCGCTGGTCTGGGGCCTCGAGCGTGGCGCGCCGATCGACAACCGCGTCATCGCGATCAAGGACCACGTCGCCAACCGGCTCCACGTTCACCCCGCCCACGTCAAGGTGGACGCGTCGTGCACCGAGGGCCGGTGCGAGGACCCGCCCGGCCGTTTTCCCGTGTCGGTCGAGCTGCGCGGAGCCGACGTCATCGTCCGAGACGCCGCGGCGCCACACAACGATTTGGAGTCGCGGGGCCAGTGACCGTACTCTCGTAAACCATGACCACCGATACGACCCGAGGTCCGACGGGAGTGGCCGGCGTGGGGGACAACGTCTTCTTGACCGGCGGCACCGGCTTCCTCGGCGCCGAGATCATGAAGCGCATCCTCCTCGGTCACCCGAAGTCGCGCCTCACGCTCCTCGTGAGGTCGACCCACCGCGAGACGGCGCGAGAGCGCGTCGACAGGCAGCTCGTGCGCTCGTTCGGTCAGAAAGACGCGGGGCGCCACCGCGAGCGCGTCGACGTGGTCAACGGGGACATCTCGCTCCGCGGCCTGGGGATGGACAGCGACCGGATCCAGTCATTGCAGTCACGGGTCGACCAGGTGATCCACTGCGCGGCGACGATCCGCTTCGATCTGCCCCTCGACGTCGCGCGGCGCGACAACACCGAGGGGACGCGCAACGTCTTGACGTTCGCCGAGGGCATCTCGCGCCTCAGGCGGCTCGACTACGTCGGCACGGCCTACGTGGCGGGTCAGCGCGAGGGGCTCGTCAGGGAAGACGAGCTGGACGTCGGGCAGCATTACTCGAACTCGTACGAGCGCACGAAGATGGAGGCGGAGACTCTCGTGCGCGAGTTCGCGCGCAACCGTCCGGCAGCCATCTACCGCCCGAGCATCGTCGTCGGGGACTCGCGCACGGGCGAGACGACGTCCTTCCAGGGCTTCTACCAGGCGCTGATCTTCTACAGGCAGCTCTACCAGAAGGGGCTCGTGCTCATCGTCCCCGCCGATCCCGGATCGAACAATAGCCGCATTTTTGTCGTAAACAAGA
>Ga0209415_10011558_pt1 | contig 14847 bp, 17 predicted proteins | sample PeaSoiSIISIP2007_FD_187696 | JGI IMG/M metagenome (GOLD analysis project Ga0209415, IMG submission 187696) | Peat soil microbial communities from Weissenstadt, Germany - SII-SIP-2007 (SPAdes) (version 2) | ecosystem: Environmental > Terrestrial > Soil > Wetlands > Peat | place: Germany...
ATCCTCTGGTGCGAACTTCGGAATCCAAAGGTGCACTAGCAAGTTTATGATTCTAGTGCGGTTTTTGGATTTGACGTCCCAACGACGAGCATGCCGCACATCTGATAGGAACTTCAAATCCACCGCACTAGCTGGTTCGGATCCGGCAGGATCAGGCCGCGTTCAGACAACGACCGGAGAGATGCCCATGACCGTCCGTCCGCGCCGCAGCGCGCTCTACATGCCGGGATCGAACGCGCGTGCGCTCGAGAAGGCCAGGACCTTGCCGGCCGATACCCTGATCCTCGATCTGGAGGATGCGGTTGCGCCCGACGCCAAGGAGACGGCGCGCGGCCAGGTCGCAACCGCCGTGCGGGCCGGCGGCTTCGGCCGGCGCGAGGTCCTGATCCGCATCAATGGTCTGGACACCGCGTGGGGCGCCGATGATCTGGCGGCCGCGGCCGCCGCCTGCCCCGACGCCATCCTGGTGCCGAAAGTCTCGGCCGCGGGTGATCTCGACGCGCTCGGCCGCCGCCTCGACGCGCTCGGCGCGGATCCGAAGATCCGCATCTGGGCGATGATGGAGACGCCGCTGGCCGTGCTCAATGCCGGCGACATCGCGGCCGCCGCTCGCGCGTCGCGCACCCGGCTCGCCGGCTTCGTCATGGGGACCAACGATCTCGCGAAGGACACGCGCGCCAAGATCGTGCCGGGCCGCGCCCCGATGAATTCCTGGCTGATGACCTGCGTGGCGGCGGCGCGCGCGTTCGGCCTCGACATCCTCGACGGCGTGTTCAACGACATCGGCAACGCGGACGGATTCGCCCGCGAGTGCGCCGAGGCGCGCGACATGGGGTTCGACGGCAAGACGCTCATCCATCCGAGCCAGGTCGAGCCGTGCAACGCCGCTTTCTCGCCGGCCGCCGCGGAGATCGACGACGCCCGCCGGATCATTGCGGCGTTCGAGATTCCGGAGAACAAGGGCAAGGGCGTGGTCAAGCTCGACGGCCGCATGGTGGAGCGGCTGCACGCCGAAGCGGCCCGCCGCACCGTGCTGATCGCCGACGCGATCGCTCAGTCGGCGAGCGTGTAGACGAACACCGGACCCTTGCCGACGCCGGCGTGAAGGCAGATGAAGCGCACCGTCCGGGTGCCGCTCGCCTCCTCCAGGGTCGCCTTGCCGTGGTAGATGGTGGAGATGAACTGATTGCCGACCTTGTCGGCGAAGCGGTCGACCTCGACGGTGGCGCGGTCGATCACGAAGCGCCGGAATGCCGGATCGTGCACCTTGAACTGCACGGCCGCGCGACGCTCGCAGCCGAGCAGGGCGTCGAACCGCGTCTTCTGCGCCGCCGCCGGCGTTGCGCCGAGAACCAGCAGGGCCGTCGCCGCAACGCAGGCCCGCGGCAGACCGCCCGGAAAAGCAGACGCTATGCCCACGGCCGGGACGCCTTCGCCTTCTCCTCGTAGCCGGCAATCCTGTCCGACTTGACCATGGTGAGCCCGATATCGTCGAGGCCGTTGAGCAGGCAGTGCTTGCGATACGGGTCGATGTCGAACCTCACCACGCCGCCGTCGGGTCCGCGGATCTCCTGGTTGATCAGATCGACGGTGAGCGTCGCATTGGCGCCGCGGTCGGCGTCGTCGAACAGCTTGTCCAGGTCCTCCGACGATACCTTGACCGGCAGGATCCCGTTCTTGAAGCAGTTGTTGTAGAAGATGTCGGCGAACGACGTCGAGATCACGCAGCGGATGCCGTAGTCGAGCAGCGCCCAGGGCGCGTGCTCGCGCGAGGAGCCGCAGCCGAAATTGTCGCCCGCCACGATGATCCTGGCGGCGCGCCACGCCGGCTTGTTGAGAACGAAATCCGGGTTCTCGCTGCCGTCGGCGTTGTAGCGCATCTCGGCGAACAGGCCGGCGCCGAGTCCGGTGCGCTTGATGGTCTTGAGATACTGCTTGGGGATGATCCGGTCGGTATCGACATTGATCATCCGCAGCGGCGCCGCCACTCCTTCGAGCACGGTGAACTTTTCCATGTGGCGCTTCCCGGTGTGAGCGACGACGTTCTGCACTGGGTTTATCGCGAACGATGCGGCCGCGAAAGCCCCTTCCCGCAGGCTCACCCGGCCTCCCGCTCGATCGCCGCGATGTCGTCGTCGGACAGGCCGAAATGGTGGCCGATCTCATGGACCAGCACGTTGGTGACGATGGCGCCCAGCGTTTCGTCGTGATCCGCCCAGTAGTCGAGGATCGGCCGGCGATAGAGCCAGATCATGTTCGGCATCTGAAACGGCGCGCTGTCCTGGCGGAATGGCAGGCCGACGCCCTGGAACAGGCCGAGCAGGTCGAACTCGGTCTCGGCGTGAAGATGGTCGAGCACCTCGTCGGTGGCGAAATCGTCGACCCGGATCACGAGGTCCTCGCACAGCGCGCGAAACCGCTTCGGCAGCCGGCGAAAGGCCGCCATGGCGAGAGCCTCGAAGTCGGCGAGGCCAGGCGCCTTGACGGTCTGCCAGGCCAGCGGATCGGCGAATGTGTGGTCCATCAGGCAGGCTCCGCGCCAGAGCATTTTTCCGGAAAAAGCCTGCCCCGGACTTGACCCGGGGAGGACGCCGGCTTTCCCAAAGTAAATGCGACAAACATCGAATCCAGGGCTCTTTCCGCCCACTGCCCATGCGGCCTCGATCGGAAAGCGCTCTGGCCGTGACGGTTCGCTGGGCGAGCAGCTTAGGACGCGGACGGCGCGACCGTCCACGCAGGCGAAGGCGGACGTTGACGCGACCGTGCAGATGGGTGAGCGTGGAGCGGTCTCGCAATGGCTCGAGGTGGGCGATGGTGGCGTACAGGATCGCACGTGTCTTCGCGGCGGCCCTTGTGCTGGCGGCGGCCGGCGTGTGTCCGGCGAAGGCGGCGAGCCCGAGCGGCGACGATCGTCCGCTGGCGTCCGGCGATGGGCGTGCGCAGACATTGCGGCCGGATGGTCCCGTCCGTCGGCTGCGGCCACGCGTCGAGATTCAGCCCGAGCGGCCGCTGCAGCGTGAATGCGTCACCACCACCCACGAGGTATGGCGACCCTATTGGGGTTACGTCGTGATGCCCAGCATGCGCTGCTGGTGGGTCCGCCAGTAATCGGCTATCCCCACGTCCTGACGTCGACGAACCGTCCGGCGATCGCGGCGGCTGCCGCCATGGCGGGCGACACCAGGTGGGTGCGGCCGCGGAAACCCTGGCGGCCCTCGAAATTGCGATTGGACGTCGAGGCGCAGCGCTCGCCGGGGGCGAGCTTGTCGGCGTTCATCGCCAGGCACATGGAGCAGCCCGGCTCGCGCCATTCGAAGCCGGCGGCGAGAAAGATCTTGTCGAGGCCTTCAGCCTCGGCCTGCTCCTTTACCAGGCCGGACCCGGGCACGATCATCGCCGAGACGTTGGCGTTGACGGCCTTGCCGGCGACCACGCGGGCGGCCGCGCGCAGGTCCTCGATGCGCCCGTTGGTGCACGAGCCGATGAACACGCGGTCGAGCGTCAGGTCGGTGATCTTCTCGCCGCCCTTGAGCCCCATGTAGCCGAGCGACCGCTCGGCCGACTGGCGCTTGCCCTCGTCGGCGATCTCCGCCGGCACCGGCACGCGGCCGGCGATCGACACCACCTGCTCCGGGCTGGTGCCCCAGGTGACCAGCGGCGGCAACTGGGCGGCGTCGAACCTGACCTCGCGGTCGAACTCCGTGCCGTCATCCGAGCGCAGCGTCTCCCAGTAGCGCATCGCCGCATCCCAGTCCGCGCCCTTCGGGGACTTCGGACGGCCCTGCAGATACGCGAAGGTCTTCTCGTCGGGCGCCACCATGCCGGCGCGGGCGCCGCCCTCGATCGACATGTTGCACACCGTCATCCGGCCTTCCATCGACAGCGCGCGAATCGCCTCGCCCGCATACTCGATGGCATGGCCGGTGCCGCCCGCGGTGCCGATCTCGCCGATGATGGCGAGGATGATGTCCTTGGCGGTGACTCCGGCCGGCAGCGTGCCGTCGACGCTGATCCGCATGTTCTTCGACTTCTTCTGGATCAGCGTCTGGGTGGCGAGCACATGCTCGACTTCCGATGTGCCGATGCCGTAGGCGAGCGCCCCGAACGCGCCGTGGGTCGCCGTATGGCTGTCGCCGCACACGATGGTGGTGCCTGGCAGCGTGAAACCCTGCTCCGGGCCGATGATGTGGACGATGCCCTGCCGGCGGTCGCGCGCATCGTAGTATTCGATGCCGAACGCGCGGGCATTCTCCTCCATGGTCTCGACCTGGACGGCGCTCTCCGGATCGTCGATGCCCTTGCTGCGGTCGGTGGTGGGCACGTTGTGGTCGACCACCGCGAGCGTCTTCTCCGGGGCTCGCACCTTGCGCCCGGCGACGCGCAGGCCCTCGAAGGCCTGCGGCGAGGTCACCTCGTGGACGAGGTGGCGATCGATATAGAGCAGGCAGGTGCCGTCCGGCTGCTCGTCAACCAGGTGATCGGTCCAGATCTTGTCGTACAGCGTCTGCGGTCTGGCCATCGCGCCGGCGTCCTATTCGGCGGCCTCGGTGGGTCGTTCCTGCTTCTCGGTCCGCTCGGTGATGCGAGCCGATTTGCCGCGTCGCCCGCGCAGATAATAGAGCTTGGCGCGGCGGACCTTGCCGCGGCGCACCACCTTGATCGAGTCGATCATCGGGGAGAACAGTGGGAACACGCGCTCCACACCCTCGCCGTAGGAAATCTTCCGTACGGTAAAATTCTCGTTGAGCCCGCTTCCCGAGCGCCCGATGCACACGCCCTCGTAGGCCTGGATGCGGCTGCGCTCGCCCTCGACCACCTTGACGTTGACCAGCACGGTGTCGCCGGGCCCGAAGTCCGGGATCTCCTTGCCGGCGGAGAGCTTCGTCATCTGCTCGTTCTCGAGCTCTTGGATCAGGTTCATGTCGAAATCTCCGTCGGCGCCGGTGGGCCGGCGCACTTTGGTCGATGTTGTCAGGGTCGGCGCCGCCTATACGATACTGCGCCGCATTTGTCGATTATTGAGTGGCGCCAGTTCTTATCGGCGAACCGGGGTCCACTTCGCCGGAACAGGCGCTGCCGGTCGCTTTTGGCCAGTCGTTTCAGCTGCCCTTTGCCTGCGCCACATGGGCAGCCCACAGGTCCGGCCGCCGCTCCCGGGTCAGCCGCTCGGCCTCGGCGCGCCGGAACGCCGCCACCTTGCCGTGATCGCCGGAGAGCAGGATCTTCGGGATCTCCCGGTCCTCCCACACCTGCGGGCGGGTATACTGCGGATATTCGAGCAGGTTCTGGTCAAAGCTCTCCTCGTTGCCGGATTCGGCCCGCCCCATCACCCCCGGCACCAGGCGGATGCAGGCATCGATCAGGGCGAGCGCCGCGATCTCGCCCCCCGACAGCACATAGTCGCCGAGCGAGATCTCGCGCAGATGTCGCGCCGCGATCACCCGCTCGTCGATCCCCTCGAACCGCCCGCAGACCACGATGACGCCGGGTCCGGCGGCCAGCTCCTCGACCAGGGCCTGGCGCAACGGCACCCCGCGCGGGCTCATCAGCAGGCGCGGCCTCACGTCGTCGGCAGCCGCATCGATCGCGCGGGCCACCACGTCGGGCTTCATCACCATGCCGGGCCCGCCGCCCGCCGGCGTGTCGTCGACCGAGCGGTGGCGGTCGGTCGCGTAGTCGCGGATGTCGATGGTCGCGAGCGACCACAGGCCGCGCTCCAGCGCCTGGCCCGCAAGGCTCGATCCGAGCGGTCCGGGAAACATGTCGGGAAAGATGGTGACCACGGTCGCTCGCCACATGGCGTTCATCCGAGTCCGGGCGAAACCTCGCGGCGGCGCCTCTTCCGGCTTTCCCCGCTGCGCGCCAGAGGGTCAGGGTGTGGGGCTCCTGCAGCGGGCGCAGCGGTTGCGGCACGCGGCCCCCCAGCGGACGCGCCGGGCGCGTCGATCTCTCCCCGCTTGCGGGGAGAGGTGGGAGCGTGCGGCGTGTCCGCGAACAACCCGACCGGAGGGTCGACCACCAGCCGGCGGGCCGCGAGATCGACCACCGGGACCACGGCCTTGGTGAAGGGCAGCAGCGCGGTCGGCCCGTTCGGGGGCTTCACCTCGACGAGGTCGCCGGCACCGAAATTGTGGACGGCCGCGATGGTGCCGAGCTCGTTGCCGGCGCGGTCGACGACGCCGAGCCCGATCAGGTCGACGTGATAGAAATCGTCCGCGTCCTCGAGCTTCGGCAGCCGGCTTCGAGGCACGAACAGCCGGCAATTCTTGAGCCGCTCCGCCGCGTTGCGGTCATCGATGCCGGCGAGGCGGGCGACCAGGAAGCCGTTGGCTGGCCGCAGCTTGTCGATCGCGAAGCGGCGCGAGCCGTCCTCGGCCTCCAGCGCGCCGTATGTTGCCACCGCCATCGGGTCGTTCGTGAAGGCATGCAGCCTGACCTCGCCGCGAATGCCGTGAGGCGCGCCGATCCGGGCCACGCAGACACGGCAGTCCTCGGTCGGCTGCTGCGGCATGTCGGCGCTCAGCCGGCCGCCGGTGCGGCACCCGCCGCCGCGGCGGCGCGCTCCTGCGCCTTCTTCTTCGGCTTGGCCTTTTCCGGGTTGTTGCGCGCCGGCCGCTTCATGATCTGCGCCTCGTCGAGGAAGCGCATCACCCGGTCGGTCGGGGTCGCGCCCTTGGCGAGCCAGGCCTTGACCTTGTCGAGGTCGAGCTTGAGGCGATCCTTCGAGTCCTTGGGGACCAGCGGATTGAAGTTGCCGAGCCGCTCGATGAAGCGCCCGTCGCGCGGCGACCGCGAATCCGCGATCACGATATGATAGTGCGGCCGTTTCTTGGTTCCGGCGCGGGCGAGACGGATTTTCAGGGACATTGTTCTGGTCCTTGTGGTTTGAGCGGGCGATATCACTTCTTCTTGTCGGGCGGCTTGCCTGGTCCGGGGACGCCCGGCATCCCGCCGAGCCCGGGCAGGCCGGCTGATCCACCCAGCCCGGGAAATTTCGGCGGCAGGCCCGGCGCGCCGGGCAATCCGGGCGGCAGGCCGGGCATGCCGCCCGGCATTTTCGCCGCCAGCTTGGCGATCTCCTCCGGGCTCGGCATGCCGCCGCCGAAGCCCATCATGTTGGCGAGGCCGGCGAGCGGCCCGCGCTTGCCGCCGCCCATCTGCTTCATCATGTCGGCCATGGTCCGGTGCATCTTGAGCAGCCGGTTGACGTCCTCGACCTTGGCGCCGGAGCCGGCCGCGATCCGCTTCTTGCGGCTCGCCTTGAGGATGTCGGGCTGCCGGCGCTCGCGCGGCGTCATCGAGTCGATGATCGCCACCTGGCGCTTGAGCATGCGGTCGTCGACCTTGGCGTTGGCCATCTGGCTCTTCAGCTTGCCGACGCCCGGCAGCATGCCCATCAGGCCGGACATGCCGCCCATGTTCTGCATCTGCGACAGCTGGTCGCGCAGGTCGGAGAGGTCGAACGCGCCCTTGCGCATCTTCTCGGCGACGCGCTGGGCCTTCTCGGCGTCGATCGTCGCCGCCGCCTTCTCGACCAGCGAGACGATGTCGCCCATCCCGAGAATGCGATCGGCAATGCGCGCGGGATGAAAGTCCTCGAGCTCGTCGACCTTCTCGCCGGTGCCCATCAGCTTGATCGGTTTGCCGGTGACGGCGCGCATCGACAGTGCGGCGCCGCCGCGCCCGTCGCCGTCGACGCGGGTGAGCACGATGCCGGTCACCCCGACGCGCTCGTCGAACGCGCGGGCGAGGTTGACGGCGTCCTGGCCGGTCAGCGCATCGGCGACGAGCAGCACCTCGTGCGGCCTCGCGGCGCGCTTGACCTCGGCGGCCTCCGTCATCATGGCCTCGTCGAGGGTGATGCGTCCGGCCGTGTCGAGCAGCACCACGTCGTAGCCGCCGAGGCGGGCGGCCTCGAGGCCGCGATGCGCGATCTGCACCGGTGTCTGGCCGGCCACGATCGGCAGCGTGTCCACCCCGACCTGCTGGCCGAGCACCGAAAGCTGCTCCATCGCGGCCGGGCGGCGGGTGTCGAGCGAGGCCATCAGCACCTTGCGCCTGGCCCGGTCGGTGAGGCGTAGCGCGATCTTGGCGGTGGTCGTGGTCTTGCCCGAGCCCTGCAGCCCGACCATCATGATGGCGACCGGGGCCGGCGCGTTGAGATCGATCGGATCGGCGTCCGAGCCGAGCATCGCGATCAGCTGCTCGTGGACGATCTTCACCACCATCTGGCCCGGCGTCACCGAGCGGATGACCTCGACGCCGACCGCGCGCTCGCGCACCTTGTCGACGAACCCGCGGACCACATCGAGCGCGACGTCGGCCTCGAGCAGCGCGCGGCGCACCTCGCGCAGCGCGATGTCGACGTCGGCAGCGCTGAGCGCGCCGCGCCGGGTCAGGCGATCCAGAATGCCGCCGAGCTTTTCCGAAAGGCTTTCGAACATGTTTTCGTCACCTTGCCCGAGCACCACCTTGCCCGAGCACCACCTCGCCCGAGCACCACCTCGCCCAAACACCAACGACGCCCGAGGGCGCACTGCGCTGTCGGGCGTTGACCTCCGGCGGTTCTCCACCGGTCGGCGCTTCGGGCATCATGGCTCTGCGAGAGCGCGCGGAACCTATGGGCCGCATGCGTTCAAGTCAAGGCCAGCGCAGGGAAGTGGATGGCAGAGGCCGGTTCGCCGGCGCTCGCAGGGCGGCGGGGTGCGATCCATATGATGGCGATCGGCTCGATGGGGTTGGCGAAAGATGACATTCTCCCGGCGTCGCCTGTCTACCGCCATGGGCGGCCTGTCGCTGGCCGGCCTGGGCGGCGTCGCGGCGCGGTCCGCGGTCGGCCGCTACTACGACGGCCCGGTGTCCGACCATTTCGACGGGGTGCGTTTCGTCGACCCCGACGGGGCGCCGCCGAAGAACGTCCGCGACGTGGTGCGCTGGATCGCGGCCGGCGGTCGCGCCGAATGGCCGGCCCGGGCGCCCAGCCCCTATGCGGACCGTCCGCCCGCCCGGGTCGACGGACCGGCGCTGCGGGTGTCGTTCGTCGGCCATGCGAGCCTGCTGCTGCAGACCGCCGGCCTCAATATCCTGTTCGATCCGGTGTGGTCGGACCGCGTCTCGCCGCTGAGCTTCGTCGGGCCGAAACGGGTCAACGATCCGGGCATCGCGTTCGAGGCGCTGCCGCCGATCGACGTCGTCCTGGTCTCGCACTGCCATTACGATCATCTGGATGTCGCGACCCTGTCGCGGCTTGCCGCCGTGCACCACCCGCGGGTGATCACGCCGCTCGGCAACGACACCATCATGCGGGGTCACGACCCGGCGATCCGCGCCGAGGCCCACGACTGGGGCGACCGGGTCGAGCTCGGCGACGGCGTCGCGGTCGCGCTGGCGCCGATGCGCCACTGGTCGGCGCGCCAGTTCTTCGATCGCAACAAGGCGCTGTGGGCGGCCTTCATTCTCGAGACGCCGTCCGGCCGCATCTATCACGTCGGCGATTCCGGCTACGGTGACGGCAGCCACTTCCGTGCCGCCCGCGAGCGCCACGGCCCGCTCCGCCTCGCCATCCTGCCGATCGGCGCCTACGAGCCGCGCTGGTTCATGCGCGATCAGCACATGAACCCGGAGGAATCGGTGCGCGCATTTCTCGACTGCGGCGCCGAGGTGGCGCTCGCCCACCACCACGGCACGTTTCAGCTCACCAACGAGCCGATCGACGCCCCCGAGCGGGCGCTGGCGGCGGCGCTGGCGGCGGCCGCCATCCCGACGGAACGCTTTCGCGTGCTCAAGCCCGGTCAGGTGTTCGAGGTCTGAGCTGCATGCTCACTTGACGAGCACCAGAACCTCGATCACCAGCTTGTCGTCGGGGGTGTTCAACGGATCGGTCACGTACTGCTCGATCAGCTGATCGCGGGCCTCGAGCTGCTTTTCCTCGATGAAGTTGGTGATCGCATCGTAGGTCGACTCCATCGCGTCGTAGGACCCGCGGTGGACGAATTTGAGCGCCCTGCCCTCGGGCGACATGCCGACCGTGATGTCGCCCTTCGGCGGATCCTTCGGCTCCTCGGCAATCGGGTAGCCGGCCTCGAAGGTGAACCCGGTGTCGTCGGTCGCCAGATAGATCGTCATCGCCGGTCCGGCGGCCTTGATGCCCTGCTTCTGCATGACCGCGGTCACCGTCTTGAACGACTGCGTCAGCGTCTCGAACGCCGAGTCCCACATGGCGGTCCCCTTGATGAACACCATGGGCCTGGCCGTCAGGGTCAGCTCCTCGCCGAACGGATCGGCGCCGGCCTTGGGCGAGGTGGTCTTGGGGGCCTCGGTCTTCGGGGCATCGGTCTGCGCCGTATTGGGCTTGGCGGGAGCCGCCTGGTCTTGCGCAGCCGCGGGAAGGCATGCGGTGAACGACAGCGCGGCCGCGACGGCCGCCACAAAACCCATCTTGCGAGCACACGACATGGATCACTCCTCAGTGCGAATGTCGGCCATCGAGCACCTGGATCCCGATCTTATGCCATGTCGTCGGGCGCCGGTCGATCGCTCGCTGCGACTGGCGAAGTTCACGGATTTCGCATATCTCCGTTGGCGGACCCATGAGCGCGCTGGCAAACCGACCCTTCGTCAAGATGAACGGCCTCGGCAACGAGATCGTGGTGGTCGATCTGCGCCCGAAGCCCGGCCCGATCCCCGCGGCGGATGCGCGGGCGGCCGCCACCGAGCCCGGCGGCGCGGCCTTCGACCAGATGATGGTGCTCTATCCGCCGCGTGTGCCCGGCACCGAGGCCTTCGTGCGCATCTACAACAATGACGGCTCGGAGGCCGGCGCCTGCGGCAACGGCATGCGCTGCGTCGCCGCCCTGGTGAGCCGGGAGACCGGCAGGGACGCGCTGACCTTCGAGACCGTCTCGGGGCTGTCGATCTGCCGGAAGCTCGGCGAGGAGGTCTTTTCGGTCGACATGGGAGCTCCGCGGCTGCGCTGGAACGAGATTCCGCTGGCCGAGGAGTTCGCCGATACCCGCGCCATCGAGCTGCAGATCGGCCCGATCGACAGGCCGCTCCTGCATACTCCGTCGGTCGTCAACGTCGGCAATCCGCACGCGATCTTCTGGGTCGACGATGTCATGGCCTACGATCTCGCCAGGATCGGTCCGCTGCTGGAGAATCATCCGATCTTTCCGCAGCGGGCCAACATCTCGCTGGCCAGGATCGAGTCGCGTGACCACGTGGTGGTGCGGACCTGGGAACGCGGCGCCGGCCTGACCAGGGCCTGCGGCTCGGCCGCCTGCGCGACGGCAGTCGCGGCTGCGCGCCTGGGGCGCACCGAGCGCCGGGTCCGCATCACATTGCCGGGAGGCGATCTTTCCATCGAATGGCGCGACGACGACCACGTGCTGATGACCGGTCCGGTCGAGCTCGAGCGTCACGGCCGCTTCGATCCCGCCCTGTTCGCCGCCGCCGGCGCGGCCTGAGCCATGTCGCTCGACATCGTCACCTTCGGCTGCCGGCTCAACACCTACGAGTCGGAGGTGATGCGGCGCGAGGCGACGGCCGCCGGGCTGGCGGACGCGGTGATCGTCAACACCTGCGCGGTCACCGGCGAGGCGGTCCGGCAGGCCCGGCAGACGATCCGCCGTCTCGCCCGCGAGCGGCCCGGCGCCCGGATCATCGTGACCGGCTGTGCGGCGCAGACCGACCCTCATGACTTCGCCGCCATGGCGGAGGTCGATCGCGTGCTCGGCAACGCCGAGAAGCTCACGCCGGCCGCCTGGGCGGCGACCCGCGGGCAGCTCGATCGGGCCATGACGTTCGGCATCGAGCGCGACGAAAAGATCGCCGTAAACGACATCATGGCGGTGCGCGAGACCGCCGCCCACCTGATCGAGGGTTTCGAGGGCCGCACCCGGGCATTCGTGCAGGTGCAGAACGGCTGCGACCATCGCTGCACCTTCTGCATCATCCCGCTGGCCCGCGGCAACTCCCGTTCGGTGCCGATGGGCGAGGTCGTCGCCCAGGTCAGGCGGCTCACCGAGAACGGCTATCGCGAGGTGGTGCTGACCGGGGTCGACATCACGAGCTGGGGATCGAACCTGCCGGGCGCCCCGAGACTCGGCCGCCTGGTGCGCCAGATTCTTCACCATGTGCCGGAGCTCGGCCGCTTGCGCCTGTCGTCGATCGACTCGGTCGAGGCCGATCGCGATCTCCTCGACGCCTTGGCCGAGGAGCCGCGGCTGATGCCGCACCTGCACCTGTCGCTGCAGGCCGGCGACGACCTGGTGCTCAAGCGCATGAAGCGGCGGCATCTGCGCGCCGATGCGGTCCGGTTCTGCGAGACGGTCCGCCGGCTGCGGCCCGACATCGTGATCGGGGCCGACATCATCGCCGGGTTTCCGACCGAGACCGAGGAGATGTTCGCCCGCTCGCTCGACCTCGTCGACGACTGCGGTCTCGCCCACCTGCACGTCTTTCCATTCTCGCCGCGCCCCGGCACGCCGGCGGCGCGCATGCCGCAGGTCGCGCGTGCGGTGGCCAAGGAGCGGGCCCGGCGCCTGCGCCAGAAGGGTGCCGCAGCGCTCGCCCGCCACCTCGCCGCCACCGTCGGCGCCGCGCGCCGGGTGCTGATGGAATCGCCGCAGAGCGGCCGCACCGAGCAGTTCTTCGAGGTTCGGGCGGCGTCACCGCTCACACCCGGCGCGATCGTCGATCTGGTGATGTCGGGCCACGATGGCCAGAAGCTGTTCGCCGCCATGGGAGGGGAATGATGAAAAAAGCCGGCATTATCGCACGCGTCCTGATCGCGGGATCGATCGCCGTCTGTGCAGCATCGGCCTTCGCCGAGAGCTTGGGCCCGGTGACCGGCGGCGGCTTCTCGCAGGAGCGCCTGGACAACATCGGCAAGTACGTCGAGGTCGATATCGCCAAGGGCCTGATCCCGGGCGCCGTGCTCACGATCGTGCGGCACGGGCAGATCGTCTTTCAGCGCACCTGGGGCGAGCGCGATCCGGCCACCAAGGCTCCGATGACGGCGGATTCGATCTTTCGCATCTATTCCATGTCGAAGCCGATCACCAGCGTGGCGGCGATGATGCTGGTCGAGGAAGGCCGCCTCGCGCTCGAAGAGCCGGTCTCCAAATACATCCCTCAACTGGCCGGCGTGAAGGTCGGCGTCGAGAACGCGGGCGAGGCCGGCAAGCGGACGCTCGATCTGGTCGCGCCGCGCCGGCCGATCGCCATCGAGGACCTGCTGCGTCACACCTCCGGCATCACCTACGGCTTCTTTGGCGAGGGGCTGGTGAAGAAGGCCTACGTGGATGCGCATGTCCTGCTCGGCGACTTCGACAACGAGGAATTCGCCGACCGGATCGCCAGGATGCCGCTCGCCTATCAGCCGGGAACGACCTGGGACTACAGCCACTCCACGGACATTCTCGGGCGGGTGATCGAGATCGTGTCGGGACAATCGCTGTACCGGTTCGAGAAGGAACGCATCCTCGATCCGCTCGGCATGACGGACACCAGCTTCTACGTCGCCGACGCCGGCAGGCAGCCGCGGATCGCCGAGCCGTTCCCGAAGGATCGGACGATCGGGGTGGATGCGGAATTCAACGATCCGCGGGTCGTCCGAAAGTGGGAGTCGGGCGGCGGCGGCATGGTTTCGACGGCCGCGGACTACACGCGCTTCCTGATGATGCTGGCGGGCGAAGGCGTTCTCGACGGCAAGCGATATCTGAGCCCGAAGACGATCGCCGTGATGACGGCGAACCATATCGGCCCCGCCGCCGGCGTGGTGCCGGGTCCCTACTACATCCCGGGGCCGGGCTACGGCTTCGGCCTCGGCTTCGCGGTGCGCACCGAGCCGGGCGTGGCGCTGCAGATCGGCAGCGCAGGCGAGTACACCTGGAGCGGCGCCGGCGGCACCACCTTCTGGGTGGACCCCAAGGAGGACCTGTTCGTGGTCTTCATGATGCAGTCCCCCTCGCAGCGGGTGCGCTACCGGGCGGCGCTGCGCAACATGATCTACGGCGCCCTGGAAAAATAAATCGGGAACAGATTTATTCTCTCGATCCGGTTTGTTGCCGACCTCGGAAACTAATCGACCTTCTGTCCGGTAAAGCGATCACGTCCGTGCCAGAACTCGCAAACCGGACACCATTCGCCCTCGTAGTCGATTCCCTCCTGGTGCGGACAGCCGATGATGCGGTCGGTCATCACAACCGATCGCGCTCCATGACTCTCCAGGAATTCCAATATCTCCCCGGCAATGCGCGGGTCGACACGAACGTCACCACGGTCCACGTTCCAGGTCCGCAACACCTCCGCCTCGACATCCTCGGATGGCACGATGCCGACGGCGACCTTCGTCGCCTGGCTGAGGTTCGGACCGTAGAACGCGATCGTCCCGACCGGCCAGCCCCGCATGCCCTTCCGGGCTTTCTTGCGCAGGCGCTTGAGAGAGCGGTCTTCCATCGTCTCATTCCCTCGGCTCATGCCTTCCGTCGTGCCGGATCGAGGTTCATCGATGAATTTTGATCGAGGTCGCCTGTGATCGAGCGTGGAAATAGGGGTCTGTCCCCTGGGGCGAGGGGGCCCCGGTGAGAGGCGGCCCGGCGTCCTCGACCCATCCGCATGCCGCCAGCCTCTCGCGCATGTGCTCGGGCACCGGCGCCACCACCCGAACCGGCTCGCGGTTTCTCGACAGCGGAACCACCACCTCGCGGGCATGCAGGTGCAACGCGGGTCCGCCGCTGCGCGGGGCCGTCCCGTAGATCGCGTCACCCACGATCGGACATCCCATCGCGGCGCAATGCACCCGCAGCTGGTGCGTCCGCCCGGTCAGCGGCGTGAGCGCCAGCC
>Ga0209415_10011560_pt1 | contig 14846 bp, 12 predicted proteins | sample PeaSoiSIISIP2007_FD_187696 | JGI IMG/M metagenome (GOLD analysis project Ga0209415, IMG submission 187696) | Peat soil microbial communities from Weissenstadt, Germany - SII-SIP-2007 (SPAdes) (version 2) | ecosystem: Environmental > Terrestrial > Soil > Wetlands > Peat | place: Germany...
GTGCGGTTTTTGGATTTGAAGTTCCTATGACGAGCGTGCCGCACATCTGATAGGAACTTCAAATCCACCGCACTGGCCGCAGGGACCGCATGGCAAAGCGCACCGTCGACGTGCTGGTCCCCGTGGCGCTCGACCAGGCCTATTCGTACCGGGTGCCGGACGGCCTCGACATTGCGCTGGGTGACATCGTGTGCGTGCCCCTCGGCGCGCGCGAGGTGCTCGGCACCGTCTGGGCCGACAGCGCGTCGCGGCCCGGCCTCGACAACAGGCTGAGGGACATTACCGAGAAGGTCGAGGTGCCGCCGCTGCGGCCGGAACTGCGCACGTTCGTCGACTGGGTCGCAAACTATACGCTCGGGTGCCGAGGCATGGTGCTGCGCATGGCGCTGCGCATGGGTGAGCACCTCGGTCCGGAACGGCCGCGGGTCGGCGTGCGGCTCGCCGGGACCGCGCCGGAACGCATCACGCCGGCGCGGCGCCGCGTGCTGGCACTGCTCGCCGACGGTCTCACCCGGAGCAAGGCCGAGGCCGCACAGGAAGCCGGAGTCTCGGTCGGCGTGGTCGACGGGCTGATCGACGAGGGGACGCTCGAGACCGTGGTGATGGCCGCCGAGCCCCTTGCCCGCTGCCCCGATCCCGACCACGCGGTGCCGGAATTCAGCGAAGCGCAACGCCATGCGGGCGACGCCTTGCGGGCGAGCGTCGCGGCCGGAGGCTATTCGGTGACGCTGGTCGACGGCGTCACCGGATCGGGCAAGACCGAAGTGTATTTCGAGGCCGTCGCCGAAGCGATCCGCCGCGGGCGCCAGATCCTCGTGCTGCTGCCGGAAATCGCGCTCACGGCCCAGTTCCTCGATCGCTTCGCCGCGCGCTTCGGCGTCCGCCCGGCCGAATGGCATTCCGGTATGACGCCGCGGCGGCGGGCGCGCACCTGGGCGTCGGTCGCCGACGGCGGCGCCCGAGTCGTGGTCGGCGCGCGCTCGGCGCTGTTCCTCCCCTACGCCGATCTCGGGCTCATCGTGGTCGATGAGGAGCACGATCCCGCGTACAAGCAGGAGGACGGCGTGCGCTATCACGCCCGCGACATGGCGGTGGTGCGCGGGCATATCGCGGGCATTCCGGTGGTGCTCGCCTCGGCGACGCCGTCGGTCGAGACCGAGGTCAATGCGCGGCGCGGGCGCTATCGCCGGCTGTCGCTGCCGGAGCGCTTCGGCGGGCAGCACGTGCCGGCGATCGAGCCGATCGATCTCACGCGCGAGGGCCCGCCGCGCGGCCGCTTCATCGCGCCGCGGCTCGCCGAGGCGATCGCGCACACGATCGAGCGCAACGACCAGGCACTGCTGTTCCTCAATCGCCGCGGCTATGCGCCGCTGACCCTGTGCCGGTCGTGCGGGTTCCGGGTGCAGTGCCAGAACTGCGACGCGTGGCTGGTCGACCACCGCTTCCGCCGGCGGCTGGTCTGCCATCACTGCGGCTTCTCCATGCCGCCGCCCGCCGCCTGCCCGAAATGCCAGGCGCCCGACTCGTTCGTCGCCTGCGGGCCGGGCGTCGAGCGACTCGAGGAGGAGGTGGCGGGGCTGTTTCCGGACCGGCGCGTCCTGGTGCTCTCCAGCGATCTCATCACGTCGATCGACGTGCTGCGCGAGGAGCTTGCAAAAGTCGCCGACCACAAGGTCGATATCGTGGTCGGCACCCAGCTGGTCGCCAAGGGCCATCATTTTCCCAAGCTCAACCTGGTCGGCATCGTCGATGCCGACCTCGGGCTGGGTCGCGGTGACCCCCGCGCGGCCGAGCGCACCTTTCAGCTCCTGCATCAGGTGGTCGGTCGCGCCGGCCGTCAGGAGGGCCGCGGCTTCGGCCTGATCCAGACCTACCAGCCGAATCATCCGGTGATGCAGGCCCTGATCAAGGGCGACCGCGAGGCCTTCTATTCGGCCGAGATCGCGGCGCGCGAGCGCACCCACTATCCGCCGTTCGGCCGGCTGGCGAGCCTCGTCATGTCGGGAGGCGACAAGCCATCGACCGAAGGCTTTGCCCGCCGCGTCGCGGTGGCGGCGCCGAACGACGAACGGGTCCGCGTGCTCGGGCCCGCCGAGGCGCCGATCGCCCTGGTGCGCGGCCGCTACCGCTTCCGCATCATGGCGAAGTCGCAGCGCGGATTCGATCTGTCGGGCTATGTGCGGACTTGGCTCGAGGCGGCGCCCAAACCGAAGGGCAACGTGCGGCTCGACGTCGACATCGATCCGCAGAGCTTCCTGTAGGTCGTCAGGCGTACAGATGTGGCGTCCAGTCTCCGTCGCTGATCTTGCGCGCGATGAGGCGTCCGATCGGATCCGCCGGACGGCTCGCCGCGTAGGCCAGCATCATCTCGCGCCCACGGCTGGAACCTGCCGAAAAAGCCGAAAAAGCCTCGAGATATGACGAGAGCCATGGCGCCTCGGCGGCAGATCCGTCGATCGGCTCGAAAATGTCGATCGACTCGGCCTTCGCCCGCAGCACCAACGAGCCGACCGGACGGAACGTCCCGGACCCGCACTGCTCCACCGTACTGCGCGAGACGCAGATGCGGGTCCCCAGAATCTTGTTGACCGCTTCCAGCCGGGCTGCCGTGTTGACCGTGTCACCGTAGGCCGAATAGTCGAAGCGGCGATGGCCGCCGAAGTTCCCCACGATGGCGTAGCCGGTATTGACGCCGATCCGCGTCGATCCGAACGGAATGTTCCGTCGCCGCTGCTCGGCGGAAAATTGCACCGCAAATGCGTCCATGGCCGTGGCGCAGGCGACCGCCCGCTTCGCGTGATCGGGTTGATCGACCGGGGCGTTGAAGATGACGTGCACCGCATCGCCGATCAGCTTCACGATCGTGCCGCCATGATCCATGGCGATCGAGCAAAGGGAATCGAGATAGGCGTTGAGAATGGCGACGAGCTGCTCGGGCCGGGCATGCTCGGCAAAATCCGAAAACCCCTCGAGATCGGTGAACAGGCAGCTGATCTCCCGCGGCTCTCCGTCCAACTGCACGCGCCAGGACCTTTGCACCAGCTGCTCCACCAGGGCCGGCGCCAGAAACTGGCTGAAGGCGCGCTTGAGCCGGATTCCGTCGCGCTCGATCACAAAGTAGCGCGCGATCACCGTCGCGATGACGGCCAGCACCGCCGCGATGCAAACGAGCGTCGGATCGGCGAGAAGATGACGGACCGTGTAGGCGTACCAGGCGGCGGCCGGCGCGAGGGCGACCGTGGCAACCAGTGCGGCGAGGCCCCAGAGCGCGCATTGCCACGCGCACGCCACCACCAGGCCTGCGGCCAGGACGATGGCGGTCACCAGCTCGGCGGCCGCCAACCAGGCGGGACGATCCAGAAAGACGCCAAGCAGCATCTGCTCGACAGCCTGGGCGTAGATGCTCACACCGGGCTCGAAGGGATTGAGCGGCGTCGCAACGATGTCCGAAAGCCCGGTGGCGCTGGTGCCGACGAGCACGATGTCGCCGGCGATCCGATCGGCTACGAGAGATGCCTGATCGGGCGCGAGAATCTGCCATGCCGGGATGGTGCGCCCGGGGACCGGGCCGGTGAAATACATCCGCAAACCGGAGTCGGCGTCGGCGCGAACGACGATGTCCCCCACCTTGAGCCGCAGCGGCGACGCCGACGCAACGGCCTCATCACGACGCAAAGCGATCGTGTCGGCTCCGCGCGCGACACGAAGCGCCTCGAGCGGCAGTGACGGGATGATCTGATCCTTGTGGCGCGCCAGCAGAGGAACACGGCGGACCGTTTCACCATCGTCACCGGTGATGCTGAAGCTGCCGATTCCCTTCGCGGCGGCCTCCAGGATCGGCAGATTGGTCACGGCGCCCTGGTACTGCGTGAGGAACCGGGCCGGATCGTCTCCCACCAGGGCGAACCCGACCTTCGCGGTCGGAGCAGTGGGCCGCTCCGACCCGACCAGCGCCACCGGCAGGATGACCGGACCCGAGGCGATCGCTTCAGCAAAACGCCGATCGTAGTCCGGCAGATCCTCGACAGGAATCGCAGCGGCCGGAACGCCCGACCTTGCACTCCACTTTTCCATCAGCATCGACGGAGAAGTCCGATCGCGTTCCGAGAATACGAAGTCGAATGCGATCGATGCGGCACCAAGCTCGACGATGCGTTCAGTCAGCGCCGCCACGACGTCACGCGACCACGGCCATTGACCGAGGCGCTTCAGGCTCTCGTCATCGATATCGACGATGCGCACCGGCACCGGAACGTATCGGCGCGGTGCGATCCGTTGCATCGCGTCGAAAGCCATGGCCTGTACGGCCAGGAAAGGTGCCGGCGCCAACGCTCGCAATGCGAGCACCAAGGCGATGGTGGAAAAACCGAACCAGATCGGCACCGCTTGGCGCGAAACCACCTTGGACCAAACGCCGGAGCGCGCTTTCGCCGCGGCCATCACATGTCCTTCGGAACATCGGCTGGTCCGGCGCGACTCACGCACCGGTCGAAGCCTATTGCCATTATCTTGCACTATCTTGCGGGTTGCTGAAACGAGCAGTTTGGCTCAATCTCGCGTTCCCGATGTCGCACTCGTGTGCGCGCGAGGCAGGGAGGAGACGCGATGCATCGATTTTCAGCTGCGTGGCTCGCCGCCGCGATGTGCGTCTGCGCGGCGGGCATCGGACACGCCGAGACCAGGACCGTCGGCGCCGTCGACAAGGTCCAGGCGCAGGTCGACGCCATGCAGGCCGGGCAGACGCGCGCACTGGCTGCAGCGTCGGCGCTCTTCTTCCGCGACCGATGCCGCAGTGGACGCGGCGCGCGGCTTCAGGCGACATTGATGGACGGTACTCAGCTGACCCTGGGCGAGAATGCCACGCTGGTCATCGACGAATTCGTCTACGATCCGTTCCAACCGGGGACGCTTTCGGTGCGGGTCCCCAAGGGGCCGTTCCTGTTCGTCGGCGGCCACATCGAGGAGCAGGCCGGTGCGAAGGTCAATATCCACACGCCGATCGGCACGTTGGGGGTCCGGGGGACCACCGTCTGGGGCGGCCCGATCGACGGCGGCTACGGGGTGCTCGTGCTGAGCGGCGAAGCGACCGTCGCCACACGGCACGGAGCCGTGACTCTCAGACAGGGTCAGGCCACCATGGTGTTCGGTCGTGCAAGGCCGCTGTCGCCGCGGGCCTGGACGGCGGATCGCACCAAGCGGGCGGTTGCATCTATCAGCTTTGCAACCCCGGCTGGGCGCTAGCAGAGATCGAAACGGTGGCGCCGAACAGAGCCGCACTGGACGACGCGCGTCGCCTGCTCGGGAACTGCATCCTGTTCCGGGATCTCACGAACGCGGAACGCGGGGCCGTGATCGATCGCGCCCGCATTCGCAATTTTGCGGCCGGCGAGAAGATCTTCGCCATCGGGGCGGCGAGCGACCATATGGCGGCCGTCCTGACCGGACAGGTCCGTATCAGCGTGCCGTCACCCGACGGAAGGGAAGTCCTGCTGGCGATCCTCGAGGGCGGCGAGATACTCGGCGAGATCGCGGTGCTCGACGGCAAGCAGCGAACCGCCGACGCGACCGCGATCACGCCGTGCGCCCTGGCCATACTCGACCGGGACGAGGTGCTGTCATTTCTCGAGCAGCACCCCTCCGCATGGCTGTCGATCGTCGCCATCCTGTGCGACCGGCTGCGGCGTACCGACGAACAGCTGGCGGAGGTGGCATTGCTGCCCCTGCCGGTGCGGCTCGCCAAGGCGATCCTGCGGATCAACGGCGGCCTTTCGAGCACCCGGCCGCTCCGCAGCACCTCGGCTCACCTGTCGCAGCGCGAGCTTGCCAATCTGGTGGGCGCGACGCGGGAGACCGTGAACAAGTGCCTCAAGGCATGGCAACGCCAAGGGTTGATCCGCATCGATGACGGCCAGATCACCGTCACTGACGTGTCCGCCTTCGAGACCTTGTCCGGATTGGATTGACGGCCTCGCATCACTTGATGAACGTCCCGTTGCGCAGCTCGGTGACGGCCTGATGCAGCTCGGCCTGCGTGTTCATCACGATCGGCCCGTACCACGCGACCGGCTCCTCGATCGGCTTGCCCGACACCAGCAGGAATCGGACCCCTTCCTCGCCGGCCTGGACGGTCACCTCGTCGCCGCTGTCGAACAGCACCAGCGACCGGTTCCCCGTCTGCTCGCGAATCACCGATTCGCGTCCGTCCACCTCCTTCTCGGTCAACACGCCGAAGGGCTGCGACGCGGACCGGAACGTCCCGCTGCCCTGGAACACGTACGCGAAGGCGTGACGCTCGGTCTCGACCGGCAGGGTCTTGCGCCGGCCCGGCGGGACCGAGACGTCGAGATACCGCGGGTCCGCCGCCACCCCCTCGACTGGTCCGCGCCGGCCCCAGAAATCGCCGCAAATGACCCTGACCCGGGTCCCGTCGTCATCCACGATGTCGGGAATCTCGGCCGCCCCGATGTCCTGATAGCGCGGCGCCGTCATCTTGAGCGCCGACGGCAGGTTTGCCCACAGCTGAAAGCCGTGCATGCGTCCCTGCGGATCGCCCTGGGGCATTTCCTGGTGGAGGATTCCGCTCCCCGCCGTCATCCACTGGACGTCGCCGGCGCCCAGCGTGCCCTGGTTCCCCAGGCTGTCGCCATGATCCACGGTCCCGGCCAGCACATACGTGATGGTCTCGATCCCGCGATGCGGGTGCCAGGGAAAACCGGCGCGGTAGTCATCGGGCCGATCGTTGCGAAAATCGTCCAGCAGCAGGAACGGATCGAACTCGCCGGTGTCTCCGAAGCCGAAGGCACGCCGCAGCTTCACCCCGGCGCCTTCGATGGTGGGCGTGGATTGGACAATGCGCTTGACGGGTCGAATCGACATGACGGGTGACCTCTCTGGTGTCGCTTGCCTGCGGAGGGGTGCGAGCCGCCTCGGCAGTGCCTCTGCGCCAGATTGCGTTTCGCGGGCCTGGGCAATTGCCGCCGGCGATCTTGAACCGCAAGATGACGATGCTAGCATGGTTACTCATTGATACCGAGGCTAGATAGATGACCGCGCGGCAGCCGCAAGAAGGCACATCGCTGATACCGGGCAGCCTCCAGGTAGCCGAGGATTGTCGTGCCGTCAGCGAGGTGCTGGCACGCGTCGGCGACAAGTGGACGGTGCTGGTCGTCACCACGCTGGGCGACGGGCCCAGGCGATTCAACGAGCTTCGACGCGCGCTCGGCAGCATCTCGCAACGGATGTTGACCTTGACACTCAGGGGTCTGGAGCGGGACGGACTGGTCACCCGCACGGCGTTCTCGACCGTTCCGCCCCGCGTCGACTATCAGTTGACCCGGCTGGGGCGCTCATTGCTCGAGCCGGTGAGTCGTCTCGGGACCTGGGCGCGCGAGCACCGGACGGCCATCGAGGACGCGCGGCGGCGGTACGACGCGGCGGACCAGACGGGTCCGCCGTCGGGGAGGAGCAGGGATGGACGCTGACTATGTCATCGTCGGCGCGGGGTCGGCCGGCTGCGTACTGGCGAACCGTTTGAGCGAGGACGGCGCCCGCATCGTTCTGCTGGAGGCCGGCCCGCGGGATTGGCACCCGATGATCCACGTACCGGCTGGGGTGCTGAAGCTCCTGCACAATCCGCGAGTGAACTACAACTATGCGAGCGAGCCCGAGCCCGGGGTCGACAACCGCGCAATCCATTGGCCGCGGGGACGCGTGCTCGGCGGCAGCAGCTCGATCAACGGCATGCTGTACGTGCGCGGCAGCGCCGCCGACTACGACGGGTGGGCGCAGACCGGTTGCCGGGGGTGGAGCTACGACGAGTGCCTGCCGTTTTTCCGCAAGTCGGAGCGCTATGCGCCGGGCGACGCGCGCTTCCGCGGCAAGACTGGTCCGCTGCTGATCGAGGACTATCGCACGGTGCTTCCGCTGACCCATCGGTTCGTCGAGGCGGCGCAGCAGGCGGGCTTCGCGTTCACGCCGGATCTGTCCGGCGCACAGATGGAAGGCGTGGGCTACTCGCAGATGTCGCGCAATGGCCGTTTCCGCGGCTCGACCGCGCGGACATTCCTGGCGCAGGCGCGCGGCCGCGCCAACCTCGTGGTGGAGACCCGTGCGATCGCGACCCGGCTCCTGCTCGACGGCCGCCGCTGCGTCGGCGTCGCGTTCCGGCAGGACGGCCGGGACCGCGAGGTGCGGGCGCGACGCGAGGTCATCGTGTCGGGCGGCACCGTGAACTCGCCGCACCTGCTGCAGGTGTCGGGCATCGGGCCGGCCGCGTATCTGAAATCGATCGGCATCGAGGTTGCCCACGACCTGCCGGGGGTGGGCGCCAATCTGTCCGACCACTACGCGACCCGCATCTCGCAGCGCGTCAGGAACGCGGTGTCGATCAACGAGCTGTCGCGCCTGCCGCGGCTCGCCGGCGAGGTGGTGCGCTGGCTGGTGACCGGCCGCGGGGCGCTGACCTTCGGCGTGTCGAGCGCCCAGGTGTTCTGCCGCAGCCGCGACGGGCTGGCGAGCCCCGACATCCAGCTGCTCTTCTCTCCGGCGAGCTATGATGCGAACCGGTTCGGCGAGCTCGAAAAAGAGCCCGGCATGACGGTCGCGGTGTCGATCGCCCGGCCCGCCAGCCGCGGCACCATCATGGCGCGATCCGCCGACCCGCTCGCGCCGCCGGCGATCCGCCCCAACTATCTGTCGGCTCCGGGCGACCTCGACCTCGCCGTCGCGGGCCTGCGGATGGCCCGGAGCATATTTTCACAACCGGCGTTCGCGCCGCATTCGGCGGGCGAAACAGTGCCGGGGCCCGATTGCCGGAGCGAGCGGGACATGGCGGACTATGTCCGCCGCGCCGGTACCACGATCTATCATCCGGTTGGCACCTGCCGGATGGGCGAGGATCCGCTGGCCGTGGTCGACTCGCGCCTGCGCGTGCGCGGATTGGGCGGGCTGCGGGTGGTGGATGCGTCGATCATGCCGTCGGTGACCACCGGCAACACCAACGGCCCGACCATCATGATCGGCGAGAAGGGCGCCGCCATGATCCGCGATGATGCGGCGGCGTGACCAGCCGTCGATCGTCGAGCATCACGACGCCGGCCTTGCTGACGCTGTAGGCGCCGCTGAATGCCTGGGGCTGACTGCCGGCGACCAAGGCGATGTGCACGAGCGCGCGGCGCCACGCTTCAGCATCTGCGGCCCGGACGCCTGGGCGCACAGCAGATAGCCGGTGAGATTCACGGCAAGGAGCCTGTCCCAGTCGGCGAGCGCCAGCTCGATGTCACCCGACCGCAGGATGCCGGCGTTGTTGACGAGCACGTCGCAGGGACCGAAGGCCGCAAGCGTCGCGGCTGCCGCGCCACGACGCCGTCGGGATCGCAAACGTCACACATCACGGCCTGCGCCGTGCCACCCCGCTGCTTCACCAGGGAGGCGGTCTCGGCGCTGCCATCAGGCTCACGATCCAAGGCGACGACCCTGGCGCCCGCCGAGCCGAGTTCGAGCGCGATCCCTCGCCCGATGCCGCTCGCCGCACCGGTCACGACGCAGACTCGGTCGCGCAGCCCCAGCCAATCTCCCGAGACGGCGCTCATGGCGATCGCTCCGTGCCAACGATCTGTCCGCCCAGCTCGGCGACAGTCTCCAGATGGCTCTCGTGGCCCCCGGCGAACCGCAGCACCAGGTGCGCGACTCCGGCCGACGCGTAGCCTTGCAGCCACTCGAGCAGTCCCGCGCTCGGGCCCGCATAGCAGGCTTGGCGGCTGCGGATCAGCAGTGCGGGCTGGCCGTAGTAACGCTCGAGGAACACGTCGAGCCGCTGGTTGGCGCGGCCCGCATCGTCGTCGACGACGAGCGTCAGATACGTCAGATACATCGAGCCGGTGAGCGCAAGGGGATCGCGTCCGGCCTGCCTGGCGATCGAGCGGACCTCCTGCCATTGCCGGCCCCATTCGGCGGCATCCGGGGTGATCGGCATCCAGCCGTCGAAGAACCGGCCGGCGCGCTCGAGGCTCGCGGGCAGCGATCCGCCGATCCACAGCGGCGGCCCGTTGCGGCGATGCGGCGTTGGACCGAGCACGCCGCGCGCGACCTTCCAACGGCCGTCCCAGTCGACCGGCTCGCCGCTCCACAACGCGCGCGCCAGCCTCAAGCCCTCCATCATGCGCCCGACGCGCTTGTCGAACGGCACGCCGGCGGCGGTGAACTCCGCCCGGACGTTCGGCACATCGGCGGCGATCCCGACGCCAAGGATCAGGCGGCCTTCGGCGATCTGATCGAGGGTTGCGACCTGATGCGCGAGGACGACGGGGTTGCGCAGCGCCGGCAGCAGCACCGCGGTGCCGATCGCGACCCGCGGGACGCGCGCCGCCACGGCGGCGAGCAGGGTGAACGGCTCGTGGCGCGGGCGCGCGAGCAGCGAATCGCCGACCCAGATGGAGTCGAAGCCGAGTTGCCCGGCGCGCTCGGCGAGCTTCAGCAACGGCCCCGCCTCGGGCTTGCCCGCCATGATCTGCTCTCGGGTCGGCAACAGGTACCCGATGCGCGGCGCCATGATCGTCTCCCCGGGTGTCATCCGTGCATGGTCAGGCCGCCGGAGACGCTGATGGTCTGGCCAGTGATGTAGGCCGCGTCGTCGCTCAGCAGGAACGCGATGATGCCCGGGTAGTCGGCCGGCTGGCCGAGGCGGCGCAGCGGAATGGCGCGCTCCAGCGCCTGGCTGAGCTTCGGCGACTGCTCGATGAACCCGTCGAACAGCGGCGTCTCGGTCGGCCCCGGGCACACCACGTTGAGGGTGACGTTGTGGCGCGCGAGCTCGCGGGCCATCGTCTTGGTGAACGCGATGATGCCGCCCTTGCAGGCCGAATAGACCGCCTCGCCGGACGATCCGACCCGCCCCGCATCGGACGCCACATTGACGACGCGGCCGAACTTGCGCTCGGCCAGGCGGCGGACCGCGACATGATGCAGATTGAGCGGGCCGTACAGATTGATGCGGATGACCTTGTCCCAGAACGCCTGGTCATTGTCGAAGAAATTGGTCGGCCGGTCCCATCCGGCGATGTTGGCGAGCAGCTCGGTCGCGCCGAACGCGCCCTCGAAGGCGTCGGTTCCCCGCTCGACCTGATCGTGATCGGCGATGTCGACCTCGTAGGCCGCGGCGGCGCCGGGGCCGCCGGCGCAGGCCGCGACGGTATCCCGGGCTCCGGCGAGATCGAGATCGAAGATGCCGACCACGCAGCCTTCCGCGACCAGCCTGATCGCGGTGGCACGGCCGATTCCGCTGGCGCCGCCGGTGAGGATCACGCGCCGTCCGCTCAAGCCCTTCATGCCCGCCACTTTCTGATCATCGGGTGTCGAACCCTCCGGCACGTGCTGCGGCGACGGGCGTTCCAATCGGCGTTCTCTGGTCAGGCGGCGTCCGCCAACGCGGTCCGCCGTCGCACCTCGGGGACCACCTCGCGTCCGAGCAGCTCGATGCCGCTCAGAATGTCGTCCTGGGGCATTCCAGGCCAGCTCACCCGCATCGTCAGATGGGTGACGCCGGCGCGATGCTGCGCCACCAGCGCGTCGGCCACCTGCGCGGGCGCGCCGATCGCAAACCGGTTGGCGGCGAGCCGGCGCAGTTGCTGCTCGGGAGACGCCGATGGGTCGATCGACACGCCGCCGAGCCCCCACGACGCGTAGGCGGCGTACTTCGCCATCAGCCAGGGCGCGACGCGGCGGTAGGCGGTGTCCTCGTCGGGCGCGCAACCGACCTCGAACAGGCGGCAGACGTGCGCGGCGGGCGGCAGGCCGGCGGCGGCCCGGGTCGATGCGAACAGCGTCAACTGGGGCGCGAGTTCGTCAAGCGTCGGAACCGGCACCAGCAGCCAGCCGTCCGCGATCTTCGCGGCGCGTTTGATCGACGCATCGACCTGGGCGCCGACCAGGATCGGCGGATGCGGCGACTGCAAGGGGCGCGGCCGGATCGTCGCGTCGCTGAACCGCCAGTAGCGACCCTGATGGGTCACATGGTCTTTGCTCCACAGCCGGCGAATGATCTCGATGCCCTCGACCAGACGGCCGACACGCTCCGCCAACGGCACGCCGAAGACGGCGAATTCTTCCGCCCGGTAGCCGAGCCCGACCCCGAGGAGGAACTTGCCGCCGGTGATCACGTCCATGAAGGCGCCGACCTCGGCGAGCTCCACCGGATTGTGCAGCGGCAGCAGGATCAGGTTGGTGCCGACCCACAGCCCTTCGGCCGCATGAGCGATGTGCTGCAGCAACGGCAACTGGGGGAAGTAGTGGAATCCCGGCGTCACGTGATGCTCGCCGGCCCAGATCGAATCGAAGCCGAGCGAGCGGATCAGGCGCACCTGCTCCATGGTCTCGGCGATTCGGCGCGCCGGATCGTCGCTCTCCGGATGCTGAAAATTGAGGTAGATGCCGAGCTTCATGGTGTGCCTCCGCCGCCATGCTGCGGGGCAACCGCAGCGGGAGTCAAGAAACCGGGATGAACCCGTGGCAATGGCCGCCCGTTCCGCTTTGTTCTCGGAGAACGAATCGGGTCGCGGCAAACACCGCGATCGGATTCGTTGCCGGCGAGTTAAGTGTCACGATGTCGCGGTCGGGCCTTTGTCGCCCGGTTCCGGTCGCCAGGCCTTGAATGGATTTGTCGACAGGTTCGCGTTGTAATAGCGCGGGTCTGCGGAGACCTCCTGGCCGACCCACGGCGGGCGCCCGAAGGTCTCGGCCTCCGAGGACAGCTCGATCTCCGCAAGGATCAGACCGTCATTGTCGCCGTGGAACACGTCGACCGACCAATCATGGTCCCCGACCCTCTGCTGGTATCTGGTCTTCTCGATCAGCGGCCGCTGGCACAGGCGGTCGAGCAGCACGGCGGCATCCGCGAGCGGCACCGGATACTCGAACTCGAGGCGGCTGATATTCTCCGTGAGCCCCTTGATGGTGATGAACGCCTTGCTGCCGGCGATGCGGACGCGGACCACCCGCTCCCTCGCGGTCGACAGGTACCCCTGGCGATAGAGCACGCCGGCGCCTTGCGGTTTCCACCGGGCAGGATCGACCAGGAACTTGCGCTCGATCTCGACCGCCATGACGAGTTGCATCGGCGATCCCGGCCGCCAATGCAAGGCCGACCCGAAGCAGCGCCTCGGTTGCGTTTTCGCGAAGGATTTCTTGCCCTTGGCCATGTTGCGCCGCACCGCCCGGTATGTTAGCAAACGGCCGATTTTCGCGGGGCACGGGCTCTCCGCGACGCCCCCGGAAACCGAATTCCCTCTCGGATTCCAACGGCTTGTGCCGCACATCGCGCCGGCATGATGCCGGCGGAATGGCAAGCCTCGAAGAGCAGGCGACGTGGCGAACGAAGATCCGATCGTATCCGGCATGGCCGGACGTTATGCGAACGCACTGTTCGAGCTCGCGCGCGACGGCAAGGCCGTCGATGCAGTCAAGGCCGACGTGGACCGGTTCGACGCCATCGTGGCATCGAGCCCGGATCTCCAGCGCCTGGTGCGCAGCCCGGTGTTCTCCGCCGAGGACCAGCTGCGCGCGCTGACCGCCGTGCTCGAGAAGGCCGAGATCAAGGGTCTGGCGGCGAATTTCCTCAGGCTGGTCGCGGCGAACCGCCGGCTGTTCGCGGTCGGCGCCATGATCCGCGGATTCCGCATGCTCCACGCCCGTCACAAGGGCGAGGTGACGGCCGAGGTGACGGTGGCGGAGACGCTGTCGCCGACGCATCTGTCGACGCTGACCGACGCGCTCAAGGGGGTGACCGGCAAGGATGTGCAGGTCGACATGAAGGTCGACCCGGCGATCATCGGCGGGCTGATCGTCAAGATCGGCAGCCGCATGGTCGACGCCTCGCTGAAGACCAAGCTCAATTCGATCAGGCACGCGATGAAAGAGGTCGGCTGATGGACATCCGCGCGGCGGAAATTTCCGCGATCCTCAAGGAGCAGATCAAGAATTTCGGCCAGGAGGCCGAGGTCTCGGAAGTCGGTCAGGTGCTGTCGGTCGGCGACGGCATCGCCCGCGTCTACGGCCTCGACAACGTGCAGGCCGGCGAGATGGTCGAGTTCGAGAACGGCGTGCGCGGCATGGCCCTCAACCTCGAGACCGACAATGTCGGCATCGTGATCTTCGGCAACGACCGCGAGATCATGGAAGGCCAGACCGTCAAGCGCACCCGCGCCATCGTCGACGTGCCGGTCGGCAAGGGCCTGCTCGGACGCGTGGTCGACGCCCTGGGCAATCCGATCGACGGCAAGGGGCCGATCGACGCCAAGGAGCGCCGCCGGGTCGACGTCAAGGCGCCCGGCATCATTCCGCGGCGCTCGGTGCACGAGCCGATGGCGACCGGGCTGAAGGCGATCGATGCGCTGATCCCGGTCGGCCGCGGCCAGCGCGAGCTCATCATCGGCGACCGCCAGACCGGCAAGACCGCGATCGCGCTCGACACCATCCTCAACCAGAAGCCGCTCAACGCCTCGAACGACGAGAAGATCAAGCTCTATTGCGTCTACGTGGCGGTCGGGCAGAAGCGCTCGACGGTGGCGCAGTTCGTGAGGGTGCTCGAGGAGCAGGGCGCGCTCGATTACACGATCGTCGTGGCGGCGACCGCATCCGATCCGGCGCCGATGCAGTTCCTGGCGCCGTTCGCCGGCTGCACGATGGGCGAATATTTCCGCGACAACGGCATGCACGCGGTCATCATCTATGACGACCTGTCCAAGCAGGCGGTGGCTTACCGCCAGATGTCGCTGTTGCTGCGCCGCCCGCCCGGCCGCGAGGCCTATCCGGGCGACGTGTTCTATCTCCATTCGCGCCTGCTCGAACGAGCC
>Ga0209415_10011561_pt1 | contig 14844 bp, 13 predicted proteins | sample PeaSoiSIISIP2007_FD_187696 | JGI IMG/M metagenome (GOLD analysis project Ga0209415, IMG submission 187696) | Peat soil microbial communities from Weissenstadt, Germany - SII-SIP-2007 (SPAdes) (version 2) | ecosystem: Environmental > Terrestrial > Soil > Wetlands > Peat | place: Germany...
ACGAAGACCTCGATGAAGCGGGCCTCCTCGGCCGCCACCACCAGGTCGCAGGCGAAGGCCAGGTGGGCCCCGATGCCGGCGGCGGTGCCGTTCACGGCGGCGACCACGGGCTTCTCGCAGTCGAGGACGGCGCCCACCAGGCGCTGGGCACCGCGGCGGATGACCCGGGCGGCCTCGCCCATGACCCGGTCCGGCGCCCCAACCGGTCGGGGTGGTGCCGTCCGGCGGCCACCGGCGCGCAGGTCGGCACCCGTGCAGAAGCCCTTGCCGGTGGCGGTGAGGACGACGCAGCGGACGTCGAGAGAGGCGGAGGCATCCTCGAGGAGCTCGATGACGCGGTTTCTCTGATCAGGGGTGATGGCGTTTCGGACGGCGGGACGGTTGAGGGTGATCCAGGCCACCTGATTGACGACGCGATGCTGCACCTGGTCCTCGAGGGGCTGTTCCTCGACCGGTTGGTCCGACACGTCCGTTCCTCCTGTTGCTGCTCTGGCTGTCGCTGCTTGGCTGTTGCTGCTCTGGCTGTTGCGCCGGCAAAGCATGACACGGCTGTCACCCATGTGAATGGGCGTACTAATGTCGCCCCGATGGGGGAGACGAAGCAGATGTCAGTGGTGGACTACCTCGTCCTGGGCGGTGAACCGCACCTCGAGGCCAACGCCTGCACGTCGTGCGGGGCGCTCTTCTTCGACCGGCGGAACGCCTGCGCCCGCTGCGGGAAGGTCTCCTTCGAGAAGCGCCCCCTGGCGACGAGCGGGGTGGTGCGCTCGTACACGATCATCCACCGGGCCGCCCCCAACGTGCCCGTGCCCTACGTGTCGTCGGTCGTCGAGCTCGACGGCGGGGGCGTGGTGAAGGCCAACCTGGTCGACGCCGGATCCGATCCGGAGAAGATCGAACTGGGGATGAAGGTGAAGCTGACCACGTTCACGTGCGGGGTCGACGCCGAGGGCACCGAAGCGGTCGCCTTCGGCTTCACCCCGGCCTGACGCGACAGCATGTCCATGTGTGACGGGTGGTCGTCGGGGCCGACGATCACAGCAGGAGGTTGGTGATGGCAGACAACATCTGGATCATCGGGGCCACGATGACGAAGTTCGGGCGCTACCCCGACAAGGACAGCGTCGACCTGGCCTCGGAGACGGCCCTCGGGGCGCTGGCCGACGCCGGGGCGACCATCGGCGACATGCAGATGCTGGCCGTCGGCTGCCTGCTCGAGGCCTCGAACATGCTCGGACAGCACCTCCAGAAGCAGATCGGGCAGACCGGGATCCCCGTGTTCAACGTGGCCAACGCGTGCGCCACGGGGGCCACCGCGGTGCGGGCGGCCATGCTCTCCATCAAGGCGGGCGAAGCCGACATGGCTCTGGCCGTGGGGGTGGAGCAGATGGGGAAGATGGGACTGCTCGGCCCGGCCGGGCGCGAGCGGGAGAAGCCGACCGGCTTCGAACGGTCGGGTCGCTACGGGACGGTGATGCCCGTGGAGGGCGTCCTCGGGACGCAGCTGATGCCCGGCGTCTTCGCCCAGGCCGGGATGGAGTACGCCTCGCGCCACGACGGAGTCGGGTTCGAACAGTTCGCCAAGGTGGCCGAGAAGAACCACGCCCACTCGGCGCTCAACCCGCTGGCCCAGTACCAGAAGGCCTTCAGCCTGGAGGAGGTGATGGGGTCGGCCATGGTCGCCTACCCGAACACCCTCCTCATGTGCTGCCCGACCGGCGACGGGTCCGCCGCCGTGGTGCTGTGCTCGGACGCCAAGCTGAAGACGCTCGACCCCGACGTGCGCCGGCGGGCGGTGAAGATCTCGGCCTCGGTGCTCACCTCCGACCCCTATGTCGAGTCGGACACCGCCCAGCCGGACGTGTCCACGCTGACCAAGAACGCCGCGGCCGCCGCCTACGAGCAGGCAGGGGTGTCCCCGCAGGACCTCGACCTGGTGGAGCTGCACGACTGCTTCGCCACGGCCGAGCTCATCCACTACGAGAACCTGTCCCTGTGCGAGCCGGGCGGGGCGGGCGACTTCATCGACCGGCGCGGTCCGTGGCGCGACGGGGACATCCCGGTGAACGTGTCGGGTGGGCTCATCTCCAAGGGCCACCCGATCGGGGCCACCGGCGTGGCCAATCTGTACGAGGTGGCCACCCACCTGCGGGGTGAGGCCGGGGACCGCCAGATCGAGGGGGCCAAGGTGGGGCTGACCCACGTCATCGGGCTGGGCTCGGCCTGCGCCGTGCACGTCCTCGAGAAGGCCGCCTCCTGAGGTAGTGCCCGACGCGCTTCTCGCCGGGGTCCGCGTCGTCGACATGGCCGGCGAGCCGGCGGCCATGACCGGCCGGATACTGGCCGATCTCGGCGCCGAGGTGACCAAGGTGGAACCACCGGGAGGCGACCCGCTGCGCCGGGTGCCGCCGCTCGGACCCGACGGGACGTCGCTACGTCACGTCGTCTGGAACGCGGGGAAGTCAGTGGTGGAGCTGGACTCGACCACCGACCCCCGCCTGGGGGAGCTCCTGGGGGAGGCCGACGTGGTCATCGCCACCCCGCAGTGGCCCGGCGCACTCACCGTCGATCCGTCTCTCGCACCGGATGCGGTGTGGGTCAACGTCACCTGCTTCGGCGGCGACGGCCCGCGGTCGCGATGGAAGGCGAGCGATCTCGGGGTGATGGCGTCGACCGGGAACATGTACTGCACCGGGGACCCCGACCGGGCGCCGGTGCGCTGCACCGAGCCCACGGCATGGGCGCACGTGGGACCCGAGGCGGCCATGGCCGCGCTGACCGCCCTCGCCTCGGGTCGTCCCCAGGTGGTGGACGTGTCGGCCCAGGAGGCGGTGATGATCGCCTCCATGGGTCATGCCGGTCGCTTCGCCAAGACCGCCATGCGGGGGAAGCGGTCGGGAGCGAGCATCGGCGTGACGCGCGAGATCTGGCCCTGCGCCGATGGTTTCGTGTCGTTCGGACTGCGCGGCGGAAAGGCGCGGGTGGCCAACCTGCAGACGATCACCCGACTGGTCGACGCCGACGGCCTGGCCACGCCCGCACTCACCGACCGGGACTGGACGACCTACGACCACAACAAGGCGAGCCGGGAGGAGCTCGACGCCATCTCGGCCCCCATCGCCGCCTATTTCGCCCGCCACACGATGACCGAGCTCTACGAGGTCGCGGTGGAGACGAACCTGATGCTGGCCCCGGCCAACTCGCCGGCCCAGCTGATCGAGAGCAGGCAGCTGGGGTCGCGCCAGTTCTTCTGCTCCTTCGACGGGATCGCCCACCTGCCGCGGTCGTTCGTGGCCGTGACGAGCCCCGGCGACGTCGTCGAGCGCCCGGGTCCCGCCCCGACGGCCGGGCGCTCCGCCGGGGTTGCGACGGCGCGGCGGACGCCCACCGGGTCGGGCACACCGGCGTGGGAGGGAACCAAGCTGCTCGAATTCGGGACGGGGGCGGCCGGTCCGATCGCCGTGCGCTATTTCGCCGAGCACGGCGCCACCGTGATCCGGATCGAGTCGCGGTCACGTCCCGACTTCCTTCGGACCTACGGGCTCGGGCCGGGCAATCCCTGCGGCCTCGAGGGTTCGGACATGTTCGACTCCGTCAACGTGGGCAAGCTCGGGGTGACCCTCAACCTGAAACACCCCGAGGGCGTGGCTCTGGCCCGGCGGCTGATCGGGTGGGCCGACGCCGTGGCCGAGAACTTCGCGCCCCGGGCCATGCGGAGCTTCGGCCTGGACTACGCGTCACTGGCCGAGGAGAAGCCGGACCTGGTGATGGTGAGCTCGTGTCTCCAGGGACAGACCGGGCCGCACAAGGACTACCCCGGCTTCGGCGGCCAGGGCTCCGCTCTGGGCGGGTACAACCTGCTGACCGGGTGGCCCGACCGCGAGCCGGTGGGACCCTACGGCACCATCACCGATTCACTCGCCCCCCGGTTCGTGGCCACCGCTCTGGCCGCCGGCCTGCTGTACCGGCGCCGGACCGGTCGGGGCGTCCACCTCGACGTGAGCCAGGTGGAGGCGGCCGTCTACTCGCTCTCGCCGTGGGTGGCCGACTTCGACGTGAACGGCCACACGGGCATCCGCCAGGGGAACCGGTCCGAGCGGTTCGTCCCCCACGGCGCCTTCCGGTGTGCGGGGGACGACCGTTGGGTGGCCGTGGCCTGCTGGGACGACGACGACTGGAGGCGACTGGCCGACCTGATCGGCCTCGACGGTGCCACCGCCGGACGTCTCGCCACCTTGGAGGCCCGCCGGGGCGCCGTGGACGAGGTCGAACGGCTGGTGGAGACCTGGACCTCGACGCGCCCGGCCGCCGAGGTGGCCGAGGCTCTGCAGGCGGCGGGGATCGAGTCCGTCCCCGTGGCCGATCTCGGCGACGCGTCGGCCGACCCCCAGCTGGCCCACCGGGGTCACTTCGTCACCCTGACCCATCCGTGCATGGGACCCTGCGGCTACGAGCGCAACGGCTTCCGCCTGTCCGACGCCCCCGCCGGGTACGAGAGGACGAGCCCCACGCTCGGAGAGCACAACGAGATGGTCCTGGGCGAGATCCTCGGTCTCGACCAGGCCGAGCGCAGCCGCCTGGCCGACTCCGGCGTCCTCGAGTGAGTCGGCGCCACCGGGTGCCACCGATGAGAGAACGTCGGGCGTCCGCCACCCATACGTGACGGACGCCCGACGCGTCCCCCCTATCCGGCGCTGACGCCCGCGGCGGCGGGTGCGACCGCCACCGCCACCGGTACGGGCACAGGCTCGCCGGCCCCGCCTTCGCGTTCCAGAACCCGGTCGACCTCCTCGGTGTGCTTCTGCGGGGAGAGCATCGACCCCTCCAGGTCCATCTCGATCTCGGCGAAGATCCCCCGGTTGCGACGACTCACGGCGAACAGCCAGCCCGAGCCGGCCAGGACGTAGGCCAGGAAGATGTAGGGGAAGATGTCGACGGGGAAGGGCGGCACCGGGTAGAAGCTGCCGATGAGGGGAACCATGAGCAAGACGGCGGCCGTGGCCGCCACCGCGATGTTCCGGGGCCGGAGTTCTCCCAGCTTCTTCAGGTAGACCGGAGCGGCGAAGGTGATGAGGAAGTACGCCGTCAGGAATCCGAACGCGGCCAGGGTGCCGGCGTCGCCGAACGTGGTGAGCGGGTTGGTGAAGACCTCGAGCACCACGGGGATGGCGACGATGACGGCGATGTAGACGGTGATGGCCACGTGGGGGGTCTGGTTGTCCTGGTGGGCGCGGCCCAGGTGCCTGGGGAAGATCATGTGGTGGGCCATCGGATAGATGATCCGGGACCCCGCGTTCAGGCAGGAGAGGGTGAGCGAGAAGAAGCTCACCATGGCCCCGAGGGCCACGGGGACCTTGAAGAAGGTCACGCCGTAGATCTTGGACAGCACCGTCAACGGCAGGGCGATGTTGTTGAGCGGCGTGCCGTAGTGCCGGGTACCGAAGACCTCGACGTAGCTCATGAACACCATGAACGCACCGGTGATGAGGAGACTCACGACCACGGCGCGGGGGATGTTCTTGAGCGGGTTCTTGGCTTCGCCCCCGAGCGTGGTGGCACTCTCGAAACCGACCAGGGAGAAGATGCAGATGACCACGGCCAGGCTGAGCCCGTGGAAGGTCATCCCCTTGGCCTTCACGATGGTGGTGTCGATGGTGATCCCGTGCTTGAACAGGACAACGGCGGCGAGGGCCACGATGCACGCCACCGACACGCACTCGAAGACGAGGGTGAGCAACGACGACACGTGGATGTCCTTGTAGGCGATGAACCAGCAGACGGCCGCGGCCAGGACGAAGAAGATCACGGGGGGAACGGTGGAGTGCACGCCGATACCCGACAGGAACTGCTGAGCGAAGATGGCGAAGCCGGCCAGGCCGGCCACGCCGATGAAGAGATAAGCCCAGATCAGACTCCACCCGGAGATCACGCCCGCCGTGGGCCCGAGACCTCGTCCGGTGTAGCCGTACATGGATCCCGCCAGGGCGGACCGCTTGGCGAACTGGTTCAGGCAACCGACGACGAAGAGCAGCATCACCGTGCCGAAGGCATAGGCGAGCCAGGTCCCGTTCCCTGAGTCGCTGAAGGCGAGAGCGATGATCAGGACGGCCGTCATGGTCGGCGAGATCACCGCGATGGACTGGGCCAGGACCGTGGGGAAGCCCAACGCGTTCTTCCGTAGTCCTTTCACGCTGCCCGACGGCGCCGGTATACCGGGCGCCGGCGTGGCCGTTGATGTTGTCATCGCACTCACCGTTCCTCTCGTCTCGACAAAGGAAATCGCCGTTGACTCTCTGCGTTTCAATTTCGACGAGCGGAGAGGTGAATACAAGAGTTGCCGTGTTAAGCGCTATTAAGCTCACATATCGTCCGTGTTTCGGAACAGTCACCGTCGGATGACGCGACGGGACGAGACGCCGACGATGCGAATTTCCCAACGCTGACACGCTTCTTAGTGGACGAGCGCGTCCGCGTTACGGACGGGCACGTCACGACAGATGGCGCGGGTGTGGGTCGTTCTCTCGCCGCCGTCTGCACAGCGACGTACCGGACGGACCGAGGCGGAACAAGCGCGACGCCGGGTCCTGCCCTCTGGGTCTGTCAGTCCCGGGAGGCGAAGACCCCTTCGGGAAACGACTGGTCCTCGAGCAGCAGATCCTCGTAGAACGCGCCGAACCCACCGTCGGGATGGGCGATGGCGATCTCGAGCACCCAGAGATTCGGGTTGGGCCGGAAACCCACGTCGGCCAGCGACCCGTCGTAGTGAGCGGAGTGGGGATAATCCGAGAGGCGGTGACCGGAGAGGTCGAGATTGAGCGTCCATCCCAACGTGCGGGCCGCCTCCTCGGCATAGCAATAGAGCTCCTGTCCGGTGATGTGCTCGTCGAACCAGACCTGTCGGACGTCTTCCCAGATCGTGCGGACGTCTTTCTTGGCCCGGTGGTGGTCGGGGTCGTCGCCGAAGACGAAGGTGTCACCGGCGTCTCCTTCGCAGTTCTGGAAGATGGGCCCTATGTCGATGAAGAAGATGTCGTTCTCCTGGAGCACCACCCCCGGCTCCGAGCGGGCCATGAAGTCCTTCGTCGTGTTGGGACCGCAGCGGACGATGATGTGGTGCCAACCGCGCCGCATCCCGAGCGACGTCAAGATGGAGCGCGCCAGGTCCTTCGCCTCTTCCTCGGCCATTCCCACCTTGACCTTGTCGGCGATCATGTGGACGGCGCGCCGTGTCCGGGCCCGGACGTACATGAGCTCGTCGATGGCGAACTTCGCCCCCGTCGCTTCGATGGTGTCGATGTCCATGGCCGTTGTCACGTCATGACCTCCTCGTCGATCGTCGTGTTGCCTAATGGATGTTCTGCACGTTGCGAGCGTCCTTGGCCGCCACCAGCAGGACCTCGACGGGCCCCCCGTGCGCACCCAGACGGTGGGGCCGATCAGCGTCGAAGTGGGCGGTCACCCCCGGCCCGAGGTGGTGGACGTCGCCGTCGTACTCCAGGCGGAGGATCCCGTGGAGGACGTAGAGCCACTCCTCGCCCCGGTGCCGGGCCGGGGTGGTGGCAGGACGGTCGGGGTCGACGGTGATCCGCAGTGCCTCGAGCACCGTGGAGCCGGGATAGCCGCTGCACGACGCGATGGAGAGGCCCTTGGCGTCGCGCCGGGGATCGTCCTCGGTGGAGAGGGCGAACGACGTGCCCGTCCGCTGCTCACCGAGGAGAGCGCTCACGGGGGTGCCCAGCACCTCGGCCAAGCCGAGCAGGGCGGCCACCGACGGCTGGCGCTCGGCCGACTCGAGCCGCGACAGATGCGCCTTGGACAACCCCGACCGTTCGGCCGTCTGGTCGAGGGTGAGACCGGCGCGCTCGCGCGCCGACCGCAGGTTCTCACCGATGGAGACGAGGAGGGCACCGGCGTCTGTCGCCACACGGCCACCCTACGGCTGTGTTGTCTGTGAGACAACAGATGTTGCCAGAATTAACCGGGCGGCAACATTGCCGTCCGCCCGCCGGCGGGGCCTGCGGACGGGGCTCAGGCCAGGTCGGCCAGGCGGCTCCGGTCGTGGGCGGCGACGAGACCGGCGAACCGGGCCAGGACCCGGGTGCGGTGCGGTCCGAGGGTGGCGAGCGCCGCGGCCGTGTCGAGCGCGATGGCCTCGGGGGTCGTCCCGGCGCTCAGGGCGTCGGCCCCGAAGGCGTCGAGGAAGGCGGCCACCGCCCGCTCGTCCACCTCGAGGTGGAACTGGAGCCCCCACGCCCGGGACCCGACCCTGAAGGCCTGTCCCCGGTAACGGGTGCTGGTGGCGAGGAGAACGGCGCCCGGTGGCGGGTCGAAGGTGTCCCCGTGCCAGTGGAGCACCGAGAGCCGTGGCGGCAGCGGGCCCAGGAGGGGGTCGTCGCCGGCGCTGTCGGTCAGGTCGACCGGTGCCCACCCGATCTCGGGTCCGGCGTCCCCGGAGGAGACCGCCCCCCCGCCGGCCAGGGCCAGCAGTTGGGCACCGAGGCAGACCCCGAGGGTCGGAGTGCCGCGGTCGAGCGCGTCCACGAGCAGGGCGAGCTCGGCGCGCCGGGTGGCGAACCCCGCGTCGCCGGCGGCGGACATGGGCCCGCCCATCATGACCAGCCCGTCGTGGTCGGAGACGTCGGACGGGAGCCGGTCGCCGGCGAAGACCCGCCGGAGGTCGATTTCCACGCCGGCCGCGTCGAGGGCGTCGCCGATGGCATAGGGCCCCTCGGGCTCCACATGCTGGACGACAAGACACGACGCCATGGACTGTCCCTCTCTCTCGTCTCGGTCTCTCGCCGGTGTCTCGTCAGGCCGCCCGGGCCACCAGGTCGGCCACCCCGCCCAGGGCGCGCAGGAGGTCGTTCAGGTGGGTGCATGACCGGATACCGGTGAGCAGCTGGGGCACCGACCCCGACAACCCCGCCAGATCGCAGCCGACGAGGTCGCCGACGGCGGCGGCGGCCGCCGGGCATTCGGGGAAGGGCAGGACACGGGGCTCGGCGGCGATGGCACCGAGGACCGTCCCCGAGCCCGAAGCCGTCACCGCGTACTCGTGGAGGACCACCTCGGCACCGGCCTCCTCCCCCACCGTGTCGCGGAACATGGCCCAGATCGAGAAGCCCCCCTCGCCGTCGACGGCCACGTCCAGGCAGCGACGACGACGCATCCAGTCGCGCTCGAGGGACCCGACCGCATGCCAGCCCCAGGGGTCCGCGGTGTCCACCGGCGCCGGCGGACAGTCCTGGATGGGCATGCCGTGATGGGTTTCGATGCTGCCCACGGCCACGCCTCCCGCCCGCCAGCCCGAACAGAGATCGGTCATCCGTTCCAGGATGTCGGGCGGGGTCAAGGTGGACGGGTCATGGCCCTCGCGCCGGGCCAGGCGCATCCAGGCGTAGCCCGAGATGAGCGCGGCGGCCGGCATGTCGTCGAGCACCTGCCGGAGCAGCGACCCCGCCTCGGCCGGGGGGACGACCGCGTCCAGGTGCCGGCGGAACCCGCCCCCGGCGCGCGCCCCGATCAGCGCGTCCGCCCAGGAGGCAGCCGGTGTCGTGGCCAGCGAGATCAGTCGTCGGCCCATGTCGAAACCGGCCGCCACCGAGGCCTCGGCCAGCACGGTGACGTCGTCCCCGCCGGTCGGTCCGGTCCGGATGTCACGGGCCAGGCCCGTCATGTCGAGCGAGGCGCTGAACCCCCGGCGGGGCCCGATGTCGATCGACATGGTCCGGCGCAGACCCCCGGGCCGACGCACGGGCACCCCGGGGAGGGGGTCTCGCAGGTAGGCCGGCGTGCTTTGGCTCACGGGGCCAAGCTACCCTTCACCCTCGTTCTCCGACGCACGTGTCAGGTTCGCGTCGGGGCGGTGACAGCATCGAGCTGGGAAGTGGAGGCACACGCAGATGGCACGGAAAGTGGCGATCGTCGGCGCCTCGCTGTCGGACGTCGGCCGGGTGGATCACAAATCGGCGTTCGAGCTGCACCACCAGGCCACCTCCCGGGCGCTGGCCGACGCCGGCATCGACCGCCGCGAGGTGGACGGGTTCATGTCGCACGGCACGGGGGCGCTGCCCCCCATCGAGCTGGCCGAGTACCTGGGCCTGGCCCCGCACATCGAGTACATCGACTCCACCGGCGTGGGCGGATCGTGCTGGGAGATGTTCCTCGAACACGCGGTGGCCGCCATCGCCCAGGGCCAGATCGATACCGTGGTCCTCAGCTACGGGTCGACCTCGCGCGCCGATCTGAAGCGTCGGATGCGGACGGCCAATCTCTTCTTCGGCAACAAGGGTCCCATCCAATTCGACGCCCCCTTCGGCCACACCCTCATCGCCAAGCACGCCATGTCGGCCCGACGTCACATGCACGAGTTCGGCACCACCATCGAGCAGCTGGCCGAGATCGCCGTGTCGGCCCGCTACAACGCCGGGTTCAATCCCGACGCCTACTACCGGGACCCCATCACCATCGAGGACGTCCAGACCTCGAAGATGATCGCCGACCCGTTCACCAAGCTGCACTGCTGCATCCGCTCGGACGGGGGCGGTGCCATCGTCCTCACCCACGAGGATCGGGCCCGTGACTGCGCCAACACCCCCATCTGGGTGCTCGGTACCGGGGAGGCCATCTCGCACACCACCATGAGCGAGTGGGCCGACTTCACCGAGTCCCCGTGCGTGCGGTCCGGAAAGAAGGCCTTCGCCCAGGCGGGGGTCACGCCGGACGACATCGACGTCGTCGAGGTCTACGACTCGTTCACCTTGACGGTGCTCCTCACTCTCGAAGGTCTCGGCTTCTGCAAAAAAGGCGAAGGGGGGTCCTTCGTGGCGGACGGCCGGCTGCGCGTGGGCGGGGCCCTTCCCACCAACACCGACGGCGGTGGACTCTCGTCGTGCCAGCCCGGGATGCGGGGCATCTTCCTTCTGGTCGAAGCGGTGAAGCAGCTGCGCGGCGAGTGCGGCGACCGTCAGGTGGCCGACGCGGCACTGGCGTGTGTCAACGCCACCGGAGGCTGGATCTCCTCCACGGGGACAGCCATCCTCGGCCGTGGATAGACCCCGGCGGCGGCGCGCATCGGTCGTGGCCGGCGCGTGCGCGGCCCTGGTCCTGGCGTCGTGCTCGCACAGCAGCGTCCCCGGGAGCGGCACGACGGGTCTCGCCAAGATTCACCGCGCCGCCGGCATCCCGCCCATCGGCCACGTCTTTCTCATCGTCCTCGAGAACAAGTTCTACGCCGAGACGTGGGGCCCGGTCCCCGGTGCGCCCTATCTGGCGACCACCCTGCGGGGCAAGGGGAACCTGCTCACCGAGTACTACGGCACCTCCCACGACAGTCTGGGCAACTACATCTCCATGGTCTCGGGCCAGCCCGCCAATCCCGTGACCCAGGCCGACTGCGTGGGCACCTACGAGATGGTCACGCCCCCCACGGTGGTGAACGGCATCGCCACCGGGACAGGATGCGTCTACCCGCCCACCGTCTCGAGCATCGCCACGCAGCTGACGAAGGCCAAGCTCACGTGGAAGGGATACATGGAGTCGATGACCCGGCCCTGCCAGCACCCCGCCATCGGCCAGGGCGACCCGAACGTGCTGGCCAGCCCCACCAGCCTCTACGCCACGCGCCACAACCCGTTCGTCTACTTCCAGGGCATCACCGACTCGTCGGCCTGCCCGACCCACGACGTCCCGCTCACCGAGCTGCCCGGGAACCTGGCCTCCGTCTCGACCACCCCCAACTACTCCTTCATCACACCCAACCTCTGCGACGACGGCCACGACGCCACCTGCGCGGCCGGCGGGCCGGCCGGATTCGACGGCATCAACACCTTCCTCCAGAAGTGGGTGCCCAAGATCCTGGGATCACCGGCGTTCAAGCAGGACGGCCTGCTGCTCATCACGTTCGACGAATCCGACGCCACCGGGGTGCTCAAGGACGACTCCGCCTGCTGCAACGAGCCTCCGAGCATCAGCGCGTCGGGAGTCCAGAACGGCCAACCGGGCCTGAGCGGGCCGGGGGGCGGCCGGGTCGGCCTGCTCGCCATCTCGCCCTTCATCAAACCCGGATCCACCTCCACCACGCCGTACAACCACTTCTCCCTGCTGCGCACGGTGGAGGACATATTCGGCCTGGACCACCTGGGCGAGGCGGCCGCCCCCGGCCTCACCTCGTTCGGCTCCGACGTCTTCACCCGACCGTCGCGCTGAGCCGGGGATCAGCCCCCGCCGGCGCGTGGCGCCGGGCCCGCGAACCCGATCCGGCGCGGCGGTGACTCCCCACCGGGGTCCGGGGCCTCCGGTGCCGACCGGGGGGGCGCCGGGTTCCGGACGCCGGTGCCACAGGACAGCTCGGTGAAGCCCCCACCGGGGCGGCTCACCCAGTGGACGGCCGGCTTCGTCGGTCGACCCGAGACCGTCAGTGCCCCGCAGCCGCAGGTGGCCACGTCCCAGGCGTGGCGCAGGGCGAGGACGTCGCTGCACGTCTCGCAGCGCCACCGGCGCGTGCGGCACGCCCGGCGCCGGCGCTCAGGCGCGGGCACCGGAGAGCTCACGCGCCGCGTCGGTCGCCGGTTGCGCCCCGTCGCCCCCCGCCACCGGTGCGCACAGGCCACGGCTCGGAGTGATGATCTCGTCGATGAGCCCGTACTCCTTGGCCTCGTCCGGTGTCATGAAGTAGTCGCGGTCGATGTCGCGCTCGACCCGGTCGACAGGCTGGCCCGAGTGGAAGGCGATGATCTCGGCCATGCGCCTGGTCGTGGCCAGCACCTCTTTCAGATGGATGGCCATGTCGCTCGGCGCGCCACGGGTGCCGGCGGTGCCCTGATGGATCATGATCTTCGAATTGGGCAGGGCGAACCGCTTGCCGGGGGCGCCTCCGGCCAGGATCATGGCCGCCGCCGACATCCCCATCCCGACGCAGATGGTCGAGACGTCGCAGTGGACGTGCTGCATGACGTCGTAGATGGCCATCCCCGCGTAGGCCATGCCCCCGGGTGAATTGATGTAGAGGGCGATGTCGCGCTCGGGATCCTCGGCGTCGAGGTAGAGGATCTCGGCCACCAGGAGATTGGCGATCTGGTCGTCGACCTCCTGGCCGAGAAAGACGATCCGCTCCTTGAGCAACAATGAGTAGATGTCGAAGGAGCGGTCGCCGCGGGCCGTCTGGTCGATCACCATCGGGATCAAAGATTGACTGAGCACCTCAACCGCCTCTCCTCTGGACACCATCGCAGGTATCTCTCATATGAGATACCATATACGACGTCATGAACGAACGTCGCCACGAACCGCGCCTGCCCGGGTTCGCCGAGATGGCGGCCCGGCGCCGGGCCCTGGCCGAGGAGCTGGTGGAACGGCGGATCGCCCTGGGTCTGTCCCAGACCGAGGTGGCGGCGCGGATGGGGACCTCGCAATCGGCCGTGGCCCGCCTGGAGACGGGCCAGGTTGACGTCCGTCTCTCCACCCTGGAGCGCTATGCGGCGGCCGTCGACGAGGTCCTCGACTTCCACCTCGGCGGTGGCGGGTCCTGACCGTGGCCCAGCCGGCCTTCGGCGACCAGGTGCTCTCCTCGCTCTTCGCCCGCCGCATCGTGCTCGTCCACGGGGAGCTCACGAGCGACCGGGCCTCCGAGGTGGCCGCCGCCCTGCTGACCCTCGACGCTCTCGGCGACGAGCACGTCGAGCTCCGCCTGCAGGCGCCGACGGGGTCATGGGAGGCGGCCGGGGTGCTCATCGACGTGATCGACGTCCTCGGAGTGCCCGTGCACACCGTCGCCCTCGGCACCGTCGGCGGCGGTGTGGTCGGCGTCCTGGCCGTCGGGTCACGCCGGTCCGTGGCTCCCCACGCCCGGCTCCATCTGCGCCACCCCGACACCACGGCGTCGGGTCGACCGGGCGACATCGCCCGCACCGTCGAGGCCCACGCCGCGCTCCAGGACGAATTCCACCGCCTGTTGGCCGAACGGACGGGACGACCGCTGATCGAGATCGAGGAGGAGTGGGCCCGCGGCGGCTACCTCGACGCCCCCAGCGCCATCGCCCTGGGCTATGCCGACTCCCTGGCCGTGTAGCTCACCCTGAGCGGTGCCGGCGGTGGAGCGCCTCAGGCGGTGGCGGTGCCGGGGAGGCCCATGGCCTTCACCTCGAGGTACTCCTCGAAGCCCTCGACCCCGTTCTCGCGTCCGAGCCCGCTCTGGCGGTAGCCGCCGAAGGGGACGTCGGGGGCGTTGTACATCCCGCCGTTCACCATCAACGTTCCCGCCCGGACCCTGCGGGCCACGGCGAGGGCGCGCTCCTCCGACGCGCTCGTCACCGCCCCCGACAGACCGTAGATGGAGTCGTTGGCGATCCGGACGGCGTCGTCGTCGTCCTCGAAGGCACACATGACGAGGACGGGACCGAAGATCTCCTCCTGGGCGATGGTGGCCTTGGGGTTCACGTCGGCGAAGAGGGTGGGCTCGACGTAGTAGCCCTTGGGCAGATGGGCGGGGACCCCGCCGCCGCAGACGAGCCGGGCCCCTTCGGCCTTGCCCTTCTCGATGTACCCGAGGACGCGCTCACGCTGCTTGGCGCTGATCAGAGGACCCTGGAAGTTGGCCGGGTCCCAGGGGTCGCCGTAGGTGACCGACGCCATGCCCTCGGCCGCCATCGCCACCGCCTCGTCGTAACGCGAGCGGTGGACGAGCAACCGCGTGGTGATGGCGCACCCCTGGCCCGAGTGGGTGCAGACCCCCATGGCGCTGATGGGGACCGACGACGCCAGGTCGGCATCCTCGAGGACGATGTTGGCCGACTTGCCGCCGAGCTCGAGGAAGACCTTCTTCACCGTGTCCGACGCCTTGGCCAT
>Ga0209415_10011563_pt1 | contig 14841 bp, 9 predicted proteins | sample PeaSoiSIISIP2007_FD_187696 | JGI IMG/M metagenome (GOLD analysis project Ga0209415, IMG submission 187696) | Peat soil microbial communities from Weissenstadt, Germany - SII-SIP-2007 (SPAdes) (version 2) | ecosystem: Environmental > Terrestrial > Soil > Wetlands > Peat | place: Germany...
GCAGCCAAAGGAACGTGGCGGAGCGCGGCGAATGGAAGCAGGGAAGTGATCGCGAACAGAACCAGCAATACAGGGCGCTTCTCCAGACGGCTTAGAATCAAGCCCGTGATGCTGACACCCAGCACAGCCGCATAAAGGACGCCGTACGTCGAAGTTATGCGCAGAGGCGCCCATTCGATGATTTCAGGACGTGCTGTGGTCGCTGTGCGAAGCAGAAACACGGGAAGATGCCAGGTGTAAGGGTTGAGGCAAACCGCCGCGAACGTCGCGACAATGGGCAAGCCGATGCGAAGCCGCTGGCGATCCAGAATCACGCGTGTCGCGGCCCAGACTCCGACGAGCGCCAAGCCGGCAAGCCATCCTCCATGCAGATTCGCCCACACCGCATAGACGGGCGGCAAAATCCAGAGTGCGGCGGCATGGCCGTCGTGCTCGATTTCGTATATGACGATCAACGTGACGGCGAAAGCGGGAATCGTGAACTGAAGCGGCCGGATCATGAAGAACGGCGGCAAGAGCAGGATCAACGCCAGCAGCACCAGCGACGCGCGTCCACTCGAAACGCCGTTGCGCCGCAGATGCCAGTAACACAAGAATCCCGTCAGCAGGCCCAACGCTATTTTCAGGACCACTAATCCTGCCGCTCCGGCGGATTTCCACGCCAGCCCAAATAGCAATTCGCTGAGCCACTCATGATCGATCCAGGCGCCGTTCGGCTGCGTGTACGAATATGGGTCGACGGTGGGAATCACGTGGCTCTGGAGCATATCGAGCCCGAAGCGAAGATGCCCCCACAGATCGTTATCGGCCTTGGTGGGAATCAGAACGAAACACAGCAGCGCGGCAGCGAGCAGGACCATCGAAGCATGCATTAGCCGAGCCTGATTCCGCTGCGCGCGGACCGGGGGCGCCATGAGCGGCGGGGCCGAAGTCACATCTTAGTATTCGGCCTAAGCGCAAAGCGGCATTAGGCGGTGGTTTCGGCGCGATGCGCGGGAAGAATCCACCAGATCAACGTGCCGATCAGCGGCAGCACTCCGACCAGCGTGAAGGCATTTTGATACTGGTGATGGTCGAAGAATTTTCCACAGTAGGGCAGCACGATAGCAACCGTCGCCGAAAAGGACGACGACGCGATTCCCGCGGCCATGCTTCGCTGGTGCGGAGGATAGGCGAGCGCTCCCGTGCGCAGCGTCACCACCACCAGGCCGCCGGATGCAAACAAAGTGGATGCGAGCAGCGCGATGGCGATCGGCGCGCTGTGAAACGACGTGATCGCGAGGATCGGCAGGCACAGGGTCGCCATTATGGCGAACAGCCATTTCGGACGAGGATGGCTGGGCAGAAAACGGTCTGAGATCCAGCCCCAGAAGAAATAACCGGCTTCGAGGCCCGCGGGCGGAATCCACAAAACTAAACCAAGTTCCTTCTGGGTCATCCCGAAAGCGCGTGACAGGTACAGCGCGGAAAGATAGGTGATCGCGCCGACCGGGAATGCGCCTAATGCGTAGCTGGCGACCAGGCTCCAGAAGCGGGCTTCGAGCAGACTCGGGAAGCGGAGTTTTTCGGCTTTGGCTTTGTGCGGGAATTTCGACGGATCAACGGTGACGCGCCAGATCAGCAGCCAGATCAGCGCGAGTGCGGGCGTCACCAGGAACGCTGGTCGCCATCCATACGTGATCGCTACTGGCGTAAAGATCAGCGGGGCCAGAATCGCTCCAATCGACGAACCGCTATAGGCGAGGGCGATCCCGCGAGCTTGCTTCACCGGCGGTAGCGAATCCATGGCGGTCCGGAAACCGCCCGGGAACATCGCGCCTTCGCCGATTCCCAGCACCAGACGAGCGACGGCAAAGCCCATGAACGTCGAAACCAGGGAGTGGCTGGCGCTCGATACCGTCCAGATCGCGATCGAGATCAGCATGCCGAGCCGGAGGCCGATCCGGTCGAGCACCGATCCCCAGATCAGCGTCGCGACCATGTATGCGTAGCTGAATGCGCTGATGGTTTCGGTAAATTGCAGCGCGCTCAGATGCGTGTCGGCCAGAATCATCGGGGAAAGAAGCGCAAGGACCTGACGGTCCAGGTAGCTCAGCAGGGTGCCGAGCATCATGACGATGGCCGGCCACCAGACCAGGAAACCCGATGGGGTCCATTGGGTTTGAGACGCTGTTGTTGACGCTGCTTTTATCGGTGTGGCCATAGGAATCGTGCTGCGTGTAATGGTACATCCTAACAAGTTCCAGGAACGAGGTCGAACATTTTTTATGGGCTCATTAGATTGCTCGGCCACTTGTCTTGAAAGGAGTGCAATGCTATCCTTCCACGGCGGGGATTTCAAAGGAGTTTTCTATGCGTTCTTTCATGCCGACCGTCGGCTTGCTGGCGATTGCCGCGGGTAGCGGATTTGCGCAGAACAATACGGATTTGGTCGATTTCGGGATGATGACTTGGCCGGAAGTTAAGGCGGCCATGGCGGCCGGCAAAACTACGGCGCTGGTTTATAACGGCGGCACAGAGCAGCGCGGCCCGCAGAACGTCAACGGCGGGCATACGCTGATGGCGCAGGCGACGGTGATCGCCATCGCACACAAGTTGGGAAACGCCATCGCGGCTCCGGTGCTGCCCTTTTCCCCGAATAACGCCAGCGCGACTCTGCCGGGCACGATCGGGCTGACCAACGAGCTGTTTGCGGCCATTAATGAGCGGGTTGCCGAGGAGCTGATCAAAACGGGCTTCAAGAATGTGGTCCTGATGGGGGATCACGGCGGGGGCCAAGCGCAATTAGGCGAGGTCGCGAAGAAACTCGACGAGAAGTATTCGTCCCAGGGCATTCACGTGGTGTTCTGCGACGAAGTCTACGCGAAGGCGAACGATGATTTCGACAAATGGCTGGAAGCGAACGGATACCCCTACAGCTCGCACGCGGGCATCCCGGATACTTCGGAAATGATCTATCTCGGTGCCGATAAAGGATGGATTCGAAAGGATTTGATCGCGACTGCAGTAGGCGATCCGGCGACCCGCGGGGCTGGTCGCGGACGAGGCGGCGACGCGGCAGGTGGATCGGGCCGCGGCGGTGGTCGTGGACGGCAGAGCGATCCGAATGCGCCCCCGCGTGTGAACAATGGCATTCAGGGCGACGCCCGGAAGTCGACGGCCGAGTTGGGGAAGAGGATTTTCGACATGAAAGTCGACTACGCGGTCAACCAGATCCACCAGTTGCTGGGTCCCGCGAAGGCGGCCGCGCAATAGGGACGCTAAGTTAATGAAAGCACGTCGGCGGCGCCGAAAAAAACCTGTGCGGACGGTAGTAACCGCTGCCCTTTTTGCGAAGTCTTTTCTAAGACAGCCGATCCTTATTGAACCTGCAGTCGCAGGAGAGATTGAAACTGCAGTGACAGGAGAGGCGGTCGCAGTAGAGTACGGTGCGGCAAAATATAGAAAACTCGCACATTACGTTGCGCAGACCCTTGACATGTTTCTTTTGTGCTTCTATACTTCAGGCGGATATGCCTGGGTTCTCCCGGGCGAGGTGTAGCTGTGCGTGGCTAAGTTGTAGGCTTTAGTTGGTTTTGAGGAGAGCTTGATGAGAGGAATTCTGTACTCGGGCGGGTTAGTGGCTTTGTTCGCCGCGGCAGTTTTCGGGCAGACTGCCAGTCCCTCCGGAGCCGTCTCACCGCAGCGGGCGTTTCTGAATCAGAACTGCGCCGGATGCCATAACGACAAATTGAAGTCGGGCGGCATCACCATGACGAAGTTGGATGTTGCGCATCCCGACCAGACTGCGGAATTAGCCGAAAAAGTCATCCGCATGCTGCAGGCAGGCATGATGCCGCCTGCGGGGATGCCGCGGCCGAATGCGGCTGCTCAGAAGACTTTCGTAACCACGTTGCAAGCGGGAATCGATCAGGTCGCTTTGGCGCATCCGAATCCCGGCAGGACGGCGCTACACCGTCTGAATCGGACTGAATACGCCAATACCATCCGCGATCTACTGGCGGTGGATGTGGACGTATCGTCGATGCTGCCTGCGGACGACATGAGCCACGGGTTCGACAACATGGCGGACGTGCTCTCGGTCTCGCCGGCGCTGATGGAAGGATACATGCGCGCGGCTGGCAAGATCAGCCGGGAAGCGGTTGGCGATCCGGATGCGCTTGCGCTCACCACCACCTATTCGATTCCGCGCGTGCTCAATCAAACGCGCCACATCGACGGCACGCCCTTCGGAACTCGCGGCGGCACGGTGGTGAACCACGACTTTCCGGCCGACGGCGAGTACACTTTCAAGTTGGGCTTCTACTATTCTCCGACCGGTCCATTGTTTGGATTGAATCAAGGGCCGGGGCAGCAGATTGAAGTCGCGATCGACGGGGCGCGCGTGGCGCTGATCGACATCGATCCGCGGATCACGCTTGCCAAGGACGGGATCAAGACTCCGCCGGTGAAAGTTCGCGCGGGTCCGCACAAGATTTCCGCGTCGTTCATCAGCAAGTTCGATGGGCCGATTGAGGACGAATACCGGCAGTTTGATCAGAGTCTGGTGGACGTGAGCGCGGGCACCGTTCCCGGCGTGACCACCCCTCCGCACCTGCATGAGCTGAGCATCACTGGGCCGACGCAAGTCGCCGGTGTTTCCGACACTCCCAGCCGGCGCAAGATCTTCTCCTGCCGCCCGACCGGCGACGACGAAGTTGCCTGTGCTAAGCAGATTCTGGGTACGCTGGCGCGGCAGGCGTATCGCCGGCCGGTAACTCCGAACGACCTGGAAGGCCTGTTGACGTTCTATCAGGAAGGACGGAACGGAGACGAGAAACATCCGGGCAATTTCGACTCGGGGATCCGCACGGCGATTCAGGCGATGATCGCGAATCCGGAGTTTGTATTCCGGTTCGAGCATGTTCCGGCGACAGTTGCTCCTGGATCCAATTACAGGATCAGCGACTTGGAGTTGGCTTCGCGTTTGTCTTACTTCCTGTGGAGCAGTTCTCCGGACGACCAACTGATCACGGTTGCGAGCCAGGGCAAACTGCGCGAGCCGGGAATGCTCGAAAAGCAGGTCAAGCGGATGCTGCTGGATCCGAAGTCGGAAGCCATCACGCAGAACTTCGCGGTGGAGTGGCTGCACCTTCACGATCTCAAATCGTGGAATCCGGATCTGTTCATCTTTCCGAATTTCGACAAGAGCTTGACCACCTCGGCCACGCGCGAGACGGAGCTTTTGTTTGACAGCATCGTGAAGGAGGATCGCGATATTCGCGACCTGTTGACGGCGAATTACACTTTTGTTGACGAGCGGCTGGCTCGTCATTATGGAATCCCAAATGTTCTCGGCGAGCGTTTCCGCAAGGTGACGCTGACCGATCCGAACCGCTTCGGAATCCTGGGACAGGCGAGCGTGTTGATGCTGACTTCGACGGCGATCCGCACCAAGCCGGTGTTGCGCGGGGCCTATGTGATGGAAGTTCTGTTGGGAACGCCGCCGCCTCCTCCGCCTCCGAACGTTCCGCCGCTGCCAGAAAACGCGGACTTGCGAACCGGGCACGTAGCCAAGCCGTTATCGGTGCGCGAACGCATGCAGGAGCATCGGACTAACGAGCCTTGCAAATCCTGCCACCAGATGATGGATCCGATCGGGTTCACGCTGGAGAATTTCGATGCGGTGGGCGTGTGGCGCACCAACGACAGCGGCTTCCCGATCGACCCGACGGGCAAAATGTTTGACGGATCGAAGCTGGATGGACCGGTGAGCCTGCGCGAAGCGGTTCTGCGGCACTCGGATTCGTATGTGACGACCTTTGCCGAGAATATGATGGCTTACGGGCTGGGGCGGATTATCGACTATCGCGACGAGCCGTTTGTAAGGACCGTAGTGAAGGAAGCGGCCAAGAACGACGATCACTTTTCTTCGTTCATTTTAGGTATTGTAAAGAGCATGCCCTTCCAGATGCGACGGGCGGAAGACGCGGAGCCGACCGAAGTAGTTGGGGCGCCGAATAATCATTAAGGGTTTGGTTGAGATTCAAGTTGGATAGATTTTCAAGTTCAAAATCACGGGTTTGAAGGAGATCAGGTCGATGTCGTACATCAGCAAGAAGCATATTTCCCGGCGCACGGTTCTTCGCGGCATGGGAGTTTCGATGGCGCTGCCGTTTCTGGAATCGATGATGCCTGCGCAGACACCGATTGCCAAGACCGCGGCGAATCCCAAGACCCGTCTGGCTTGCATCGAGATGGTGCATGGAGCCGCCGGAAGCACGGCGGAAGGCACCGCTAAGAATTTCTGGGCGCCGGCCAAGGAAGGCCGCGACTTCGACTGGAGCCTCAGTCTGGAGCCGTTAAAGGACTTCCGTGAACACGTGACCATCGTCAGCGACACAGACCTGCATCCGGCGACCGCATGGGCCGCGGCCGAAGAGGGCGCGGATCACTTCCGGTCGAGCGCGGTGTATCTCACGGCGGCGCATCCGAAGATGACGGAAGGTTCGGACTACGAGTGCGGCACTTCGATCGACCAGCTATACGCGCAGCAGTTCGGCCAGGATACGCCGCTGCCGTCGATTCAGCTCTGCATCGAGATGGTGGACGCATCGGGGGCCTGCGACTACGGCTACGCCTGCGTCTATGCCGACACGATCAGTTGGGCGTCGAAGACGCAGCCGCTGCCGATGACGCTCGATCCGCGCATGGCGTTCGAGAATCTGTTCGGCGAGGGCGGCACTCCGGAAGAGCGCGCGGCTCGGCAGAAGGTGAACCGCAGTATCCTCGACTGGATTTCGCGCGATGTGGCCCGGCTTCAGAAGAATCTCGGGCCCGCCGACCGCAGCCGGCTGACCGCGTATCTGGACGACGTTCGCGAGATCGAACGGCGCATCGAGAGAATCGAAAAGTACAACGCGAGCGGCGCGGCCAGAGCGCTGCCGGCGGCTCCGCTGGGGGTTCCGGACGATTACGTCGAGCACGTGAAGCTGATGTTCGACCTTCAGGCTTTGGCGTTCATGACGGAAACCACGCGCGTATCGGCGTTCAAGATGAGCCGCGACGTCAGCGGCCGCGTGTGGCCGGAGAGCGGTGTCAAGACTCCGTTCCATAACTGCTCGCATCATGGCGAAGCTCCGGTTCGCGTGGAAGAGTTCGCGCGGCTGAACCGGTATCACGTCAGCATGATCCCGTACTTCCTGAACAAGCTGAAGAACACGCCGGATGGTGACGGCAGCCTGCTGGATCACTCGCTGGTGATGTACGGCAGCCCGCTGGGCGATTCGAATGTCCACAACCACAAGCGGGTCCCGATCTTCCTGGCGGGACATGCCAACGGAAAGGTCCAGGGCGGGCAGCATATCCGTTGCAAGGACGGCACGCCGATGGCGAACATTCTTGTAACCATGGCGCACAAGCTGGGCATGAACATCGAGACGTTCGGCGACAGCAACGGCGAAATCGCCATCTAGGAAGGAGAAACCAGACATGTTCGTGAAGAGCTTGATTGGCGGACTTTGCATGGCAGCGCTGGTTTCGGCGGCCGGTGATACCAGGCTTTCGGAAGCGGCGATGCAGGGCAACACCGAAACGGTCCGCTCCCTGCTGAAACAGCGCGTCGACGTTGATGCCTCACAGGGCGACGGCACTACGGCGCTACACTGGGCTGCGTTCCGCGACGACCTGGAAATGGCGAAGATGCTGATCGCGGCCGGGGCCAACGTGAAAGCGGAAACGCGCGAAGGCGCGATCACACCGCTGTTCATGGCGTGCACGAACGGCAGCGCAACCATGATCGATCTGTTGCTGAAATCGGGCGCGGACGCCAATTCGGTGAAGGCCAATGGTACGACTGCGTTGATGACGGCATCGGCATCCGGCAGCGCGGATGCGGTGAAAGCGCTGCTGGACCATGGCGCCGATGTCAACGCGAAGGAAAGCGTTCACGGGCAGACGGCTTTGATGTTCGCAGCAGCGCTGAATCGCGATGCGGTGGTCAAAGTTCTGCTTGCACACAAGGCTGATGCCAACATCACGACCAAAGTGAACCCCGTGACTCGGGTTCGGTTCGATCAGGACGGAAACATTGTCGAGGATCGCCCTGGCGCGGGTGGCAGAGGAGCGGCTGCTGCGCCACAAGCGGCGGCGACGGAAGCGGGCGGTCGCGCACGTGGACGCGGGGGGCGCGGGCAGGTAAGTTCCGCCGAAGCGCAGGACAAGGCTGATGAAGCCGCTGACGCCGCGGCTGCGACGGCTGCGGCCAAGAAGGCGAATGACGCAGCGAAGGCGGACCTGGATCTGTTCGCTCACTCACTGGGACTGAAGGATGGCGAATATCTGGTTGCCAAGCCGAAGGCGAGAGCGGGCGACGTTGCGTTTCGCGCTCCACGCCGGGTGGGTCCTGAGTTCACCGGCGGCATGACCGCGCTCTTGTATGCGGCTCGCGAAGGACATATGGACGCGGTGCGCGCTCTGGTCGAGGGCGGGGCCGATATCAATGAACTGAGTGGCGATAAATTCACCCCCCTCGTAATGGCGATCACGAATGGCCACCTCGACATGGCGATGTATCTTTTGCAGCATGGAGCAGATCCGAAGCCGGCCACGGTTTCCGGAATCACCGCGCTGTATGGAGTGATCGACGTTCAGTGGGCGCCGCATGCGTGGTTCCCGCAGCCGACCACCGAGCAGGAAAAGGTCGGATATCTGGATCTGATGAAGGCCCTGATCGATAAAGGAGCCGATGTGAACGCTCCAATCGCCGACAAGGTTTGGTTCCGGTCGTTCACTAACGATTACACCTGGGTGGATCCGGCTGGTGCGACGCCGTTCTGGCGCGCCGCGCAGTCGAGCGATACGGCCGCAATGAAACTGCTGGTGGAGCATGGCGCGGATCCCAAGATCGCCACCAAGGCCGGCGATACGCCGCTGCACGCGGCGGCTGGAATCGGCTGGGCGGCGAACTGGAGCGTGAATGCTCCCGTACCGCTGGTCGACGCCGTGAAGTATTGCGTAGAGCTTGGCGACGACGTGAATGCCGTGGACAACCGCGGTTACACGGCACTGCATGGCGCGGCCTATCTGGGCAACGCCGACATGATCAATTACCTGATGAGCAAAGGCGCCAAGATCGACGTAAAGAGCAAGGCTGGGGATTCGGCCGCCGACATGGCAAACGGTCCGACGCGATTCGGCCAGCCGCATCCGGACGCGGTGGCCCTGCTTGAGAAGCTAGGATCGCCGAACTCGCACAACTGCCGCTCCGATCAATGCGTGGTGGCATCCAGGGCCAGCGTCTACGATCGCCCGCTCACCAAGGAAGAGCAGGCGGAAAAGGACATGCTGGATAAGTTCGCGATTTCGCTCGGAATGAAAGAAGCCCTGTACCGGCCCGATGTACCGGCCGGCCGGTTCTTCCCGGGCGGCCAGCAGTAGAACTTTTTGTGGAAGATTTACCGAAGGGCGCCCGTCAAATTGGGCGCCCTTTTTGATTGTCATGACGCGGGCAAAGCGGTTGCTGATCTCCGGCTCGATTCTGTTGGCTGGAACTGCGTGCGCGCAAATCTACCTCAACGATCTTTCCATCTCGCATCCGGCGATCCGCTACTTTGAGGCTCCTACCGACGATCGGGTGGCGCGGCTGATCCGCGATATCCAGAGCGGAAAAACCAAGCTTGAATCGCGTCCGGACGCGCTGGGGTATCTGCCGAGCGTCCTGGAACACCTGGGCATCCGTACCGATACGCAAGCGCTGGTGTTTTCTAAGACCAGTTTTCAGGCTCCCAAGATTTCGCCTCGGAATCCGCGGGCGATTTATTTCGGCGACGATGTGGCTGTTGGATGGGTGCGCGGGGGCGACGGAATCGAGCTGGCGGCGAGCGATCCGAAACAAGGCACGATTTTCTATACGCTCAAGACTCAGGCATCGGGGGAGCCGGTGTTCGCGCGCGGCGAGGTCTGTCTGAAATGCCATCAGGGCGCGGCGACCGGTGGCGTTCCGGGGATGTTCATCGGCTCCGTTTTTCCGAGCGCGTCGGGTTCGCCATATCGCGAAGGCGCGATCATCACGGACCATCGCACGGCCTTCGCGGATCGCTGGGGCGGGTGGTATGTCAATGCCGTTCATGGCGAACAACAGGATCGGGCGAACGCAGTGGCGCCGGATCCGGCCGACCCTGAGACGCTGGATACGGATGGGAAGCAGAACCTGACTTCGTTGGCCGAAATGTTCAATCCGTCGGGATATCTGACGCCGGTCAGCGACATTATCGCGCTGATGACGTTTGAGCATGAGACGCAAATGGCGAACCTGATGACGCGCGTCGGATGGGAGGCCCGCATGCCGGAGACCGATCCGGCTCAGCTTCGTTCCGACATCGACGGGCTGGTAACCTACATGCTATTTGCGGAGGAAGCTCCGCTGCGCGAGCCGATCCAAGGCGTCTCGACCTTCACCAAGACTTTTCCCGAGCGCGGGCCGCGGGACAAGCGAGGACGTTCTTTGCGGGACTTCGATCTTCAAACTCGGTTGTTCAAGTATCCGCTGAGCTACATGGTGTACAGCGCGCAATTCGACGCGCTTCCGGACACGGTGCGGGAGCGGGTCTATCAGCGTCTTTACGATGTGCTGACGGGGAAAGACCAGCGGCAGGTGTTCGCGCGGCTCACGCGCGAGGATCGGCGGTCGATTGTGGAGATTCTCAGAGACACAAAGCCGGAACTGCCTCCGTATTGGCGCGAAACGGCCGCTCCGTAATTCCTCTCAAACCTGTATCCTGTCCAACAGAGGCCGGCATGCCGCAGATCGACGATAGTCGTCACCAGACGTTTCCCAAGCTTGATTCCGCGCAGATTGAGCGCTTGGCTGCGTTTGGGAGGCGGCGAAGGACCGCACCCGGGGAGATTTTGATCGAGGTGGGCTCGTCCGTCAAGCATTTCTTCGTGTTGATTGAAGGCAGCATTGAGATCGTCAGCCCGACCGGGGGCGTGGAGATTCCGATCGTCACGCATGAGCCGGGCGAATTCACGGGCGAATTGGATGTGCTCTTGGGACGCAAGGCGCTGGTTCGCGGGCGAACGCCGGTGGCGAGCGAAATCCTGGAGCTCGACCGGTCGGCTCTCGGGCAGATTGTTCAAACCGATCCCGAGCTGAGCGAGATATTCCTGCGGGCTTTTGTTCTGCGGCGCTCCTATTTGATTACCAACAGCCTGGGCGGAGTGGTGCTGGTCGGATCGAGCCACTCGGCGGGAACTCTGCGATTAAGAGCGTTCCTGACGCGCAACGGGCATCCGCACGCGTATGTCGATGTGGAGCGGGCCGAAGGGATGCAAGACCTGCTGGATCATTTCGCCATTAAAGTCACGGATGTGCCGGTGCTGATTTGCGGCGAAACGGTTCTGCGAAATCCGACCAACGCGGAGGCGGCGAATTGCCTGGGATTCAATAGCGGAATCGACGATACCTCGGTTCACGATCTGATCGTGGTGGGCGCCGGGCCGGCGGGGCTCGCGGCGGCCGTGTACGCGGCGTCGGAGGGGCTAAACGTGATGGTGCTCGAGAGCAGCGCTCCGGGCGGACAGGCTGGATCCAGCTCACGGATCGAGAATTACCTGGGATTTCCCACCGGCGTGACGGGCCAGGAACTCGGAGCGCGGGCGTTCATCCAGGCGCAGAAATTCGGCGCCAACGTAGCGATCGCGCGTGTCGCGGCCAGCTTGAAATGCGCGCACCAGCCCTTCGCGATCGAATTGGCGGACGGTGGCGTGGTGGAAGGGAACGCCATCGTCGTCGCGACTGGAGCCGAGTATCGCAGACTGCCGCTTCCAAATCTCGCGAAATTCGAAGGCAGCGGAGTCTATTACGGAGCTGGATTCATCGAAGCTCAATTCTGCAAGGACGAAGAAATTGCCATTGTCGGCGGCGGGAATTCCGCGGGGCAGGCGGCCGTCTTTCTCTCCATGCACGCGAAGCACGTCCATCTGCTGGTCCGTGGACCGGGGCTTGCCGACAGCATGTCGCGTTACTTGATCCGGCGAATTGAGGAGTGCCCGACCATCACGCTCCGGCCATTCACGCAGATTGAGGCGCTTGAAGGCGATGAGCACCTGGAGCGGATCCGCTGGCGGAAGTCGCAGACGGGGTTGAGCGAAGTGCGCGACATTCGCCATGTGTTCCTGATGACGGGCGCGAGCCCCAACACGGACTGGCTGAACGGCTGCGTCGCGCTCGACGACAATCATTTCATCAAGACCGGCAGCGACCTCCAGCCCGAAGATCTGGGAGCGGCCAAGTGGCCGCTGCGGCGCAATCCATATTTGCTGGAAACGAGCTTGCCCAGAGTATTCGCGGTCGGAGACGTACGGTCCGGCAGCGTGAAGCGGGTCGCGTCGGCGGTGGGCGAAGGGTCGATCGCGATCCAGTTGGTTCACAAAGTTCTGGCCGAATAAATGAGGAGGAAATCGTGAGAGGCTGTGAGCATCTGAAAGAAGCCAGCGATCTGAAGCCCGCTGTGCACGTGTGTGAGGAATGCGTGAAGATGGGAGATACGTGGGTTCATCTGCGGCTGTGCCTGATTTGCGGGAACGTGGGCTGTTGCGATTCGTCGAAGAACAAGCACGCTACCAAGCATTTCCACGCGACGGAGCATCCGATTATCCGGTCCATCGAGCCGGGTGAGAACTGGGGATGGTGCTACGTGGATGAAATCACGTACGATTTCTCCCACGGCGTTCAGAAGGCGCGGGCGATGGGTTGATCCGGCGCGCCCTAGGCTATGCCGCGGCAATCGGATATGATTCTCATATGCGAAGAATCGTGCTGCTTCTTGTCCTTGCGTGCCTGGCGTTCGCCCAACGGCGCGGAGTCACCGCCGAAGATTACTTTGCGTTTGAATCCGTAAACGATCCGCAAGTTTCGTCCGACGGGAAATGGGTCGCTTATACGGTGACCACGGTTGACCAGAAAGCCAACCGGCGCATGTCGCGTATTTGGCTTGCGGCGCTCGATGGCAGCCATCCCGCAGTGCCGTATAGCGGCGAATCGATTTCGTCGAACTCGCCGCGTTGGTCGCCGGATGGACGATTCGTGGCGTTTCTTTCGAATCGCGACGGGCAAGGCGGGCGTCCGCAGATCTGGGTCCTGTCACGGAACGGCGGCGAGGCGCGGCGCGTGACGACGCTTGAAAACGGGGCGTCGAACTTCGAATGGTCACCGGATTCGAAACGATTCGTGTGCTTGACGCGCACCGGCCCGCCGCAGAACAAGAACAGCGACGTTCGCCACTATACGCATAGCAATTACAAATTTAACGACACGGGCTGGTTCGACGAAAAACGGTCGCACGTGGTGGTAGTGGATGCGAGGACTGGCGCGGCGAAGCAGATCACCGACGGCGAGGACTGGAACGATACGGACCCGCGCTGGTCTCCCGATTCGTCGCGCATCGCCTTCGTGTCGAATCGCACCGGGCACGAGTTCGACGGCGACCGGAACACCGATGTGTTTGTCATTTCGGCGGACGGCGGCGCGCTGACCAAAATTTCGGATCATGCGGGACCGGACCGGAGTCCGCGGTGGTCACCCGACGGGAAGCGCATCGCGTTTCTGGGCGCGCCGGATGAAGAGGACGCTCCCAATATTTATCTGGCTCCGTCTGAGGGCGGAAAAGCGGTGGAGATCGCGAAGAATTTCGACATGCTGGCCGGCGAGATGGCGTGGGCCGAGCATGGAAATGCGATCTACTTCGACTCCGGAGTCAAGGGCGAAACGCATCTGTTTCGAATGGATGTTTCGAGCGGCGCGGTGAAGGCGCTGACGTCCGGTCCGCGCAACGTGCATGGTTTAGCTTTGCCGCCGGAGAGCGCGAAGGACGATAGCGGCAAGATGGTCTATATCGCCAACGATTTCGAGCATCTCGACGATATTTATGTTCGCGACGGTGGCCAGGAACGCCAGGTGACGCATTTGAATTCGGATCTGTGGGGGAAGCTGGAACTCGCGAAGGTCGAACGGGTTCCATACAAAGCCGCGGACGGGTTCGATATCGATGGGTTCCTGGTAAAGCCGATCGGCTTTGATCCATCGAAAAAATATCCGATGGTGCTGAGCATTCATGGCGGGCCGGCGGGGCAGTATGGAGTCGACTGGTATCACGAATTTCAGGTCTACGCGGCGCGCGGATGGGCGGTGTTTTTCTGCAATCCGCGTGGGTCTACGGGCTACGGCCGAAAGTTCCAGCGCGCGGTCGCGATGGAGTGGGGCGGAAAGGCGTACACCGATATCATGACCGGCGTACAGGAAGTCCTGAAGCGAAACGCGTGGATCGATCGCGACCGATTGGGAGTCACCGGCGGCTCGTATGGCGGCTTCATGACGAACTGGATCGTCACGCAGACGAACATGTTCAAGGCCGCGATTACACTGCGCAGCATCTCGAATTTCATAAGTGATGACGGCACGCGCGATGGCGCCTACGGGCATGAGCGCGACTTCGGCGGCGATATTTTCCATAATTTCGACGAGTATTGGAAATATTCGCCGCTGCGCTATGTCGCCAACGTGAAAACGCCCACGCTGGTGCTGCATTCCGACAACGATTATCGGGTCCCGATCGAACAGGGCGAGCAGTGGTTTCGCGCGCTGCAACGGTATCACGTGACCTCCGAGATCGTATTCTTTCCGCGCGAGAATCATAACCTGACGCGTACGGGCGAGCCCAAGCACCTGGTGGAGAGCCTGAACTGGCAGTGCTATTGGTTCGACCGGTTCCTCAACGGAAACGAGAGCGCCAAGCGGCCGACCGATTGACGTGATTCTGCTCGCGCCTTCGCTCGACCGTATTGTGCGTGAGCTGCACGCGG
>Ga0209415_10011565_pt1 | contig 14836 bp, 10 predicted proteins | sample PeaSoiSIISIP2007_FD_187696 | JGI IMG/M metagenome (GOLD analysis project Ga0209415, IMG submission 187696) | Peat soil microbial communities from Weissenstadt, Germany - SII-SIP-2007 (SPAdes) (version 2) | ecosystem: Environmental > Terrestrial > Soil > Wetlands > Peat | place: Germany...
CCGCAAAGCCGCTATCCGTTCCTCGGGCGAGAGCCGGGACGGAATGATCGTCGTGGGATCGAGGCTTTTGATACTGACCGCTTCGTTTTCGGACACGGGATGCCCAAGCAATATTTCCGCGGCATGTCGTTGCTCGGGCGACAAACCTTTCACGCGATAAAGCATTGGTTTCTTCCCTTAATTCCCAGGGTTCCTGATTTCAGGCTACCTCAATCTACTCAAGAGTGCGAATGGGCTCTACCAGAACCAGGCACCCGGTTCAACCAGCGGAAAGACCAAATTCGGCAACGGAAATTTGCAACGTTCAAAATCCTTATTTGACGGGCTTTCCGGCGACGTTGCAAAACTTACCCTTTATGGGACGGTACGGGAGATCACGAGTCACCCCCATGGGCTATAATAGTTGTCCATGCCCAACAATACATGTGAACACTGCGGCGGTTCACAACTCATCAGCGGTCTCATTGTTTCTGCTTCTGGTGGTGGTGGCGACGTACGTCCCGGCCTCCTCTGCAAAGAGAAAGAGAAAGGCTTTTTCAAACGATCCGAAAGGGAGAAAAGGGAGAGCCTTTTTGCTGACCTGTGCACCTCTTGCGGCACTGTAAAACGTTTATACGTGAAAGACCCGAAACGTGATTGGGTCGTATAACTTTCACGGTTTCAACCGGGACGGTCCCCGGCCCAATGGGCGCAAAGGACCCGTTTGTGAGACAGTCGGGATTAGCGATTGTGGGAACTCCTCACCATGCTCCAGAGCAAACCTGCGACGGCGATGAGAACGACCCAAAAAATAACTGTTTTGCGCACGGCGAGTCGGTTTCAGTCGTGGTGAGACGGATCACCGCCAAGCTCGCGGCACACCCGTAGTCTCTCGATCTCTTCTTCGCGAACTCGTTGCCTTTGTTCATCGGAGAGCGCCATGATCGGGTTTAGATGCAACCGAAAGCAAGCGGCAAGACACGCCCGAAATCTACTCCTCTACACTTCAACTACTGACTGTGAGCCACGTTGCGCAAAGGACCCTTTCTGAAACATGGTGGATCCGCGAATGTCGCGTACCTCTAACCCGGTTTTTCATTGATCGCCAACACCCAGTCTTCACCCGCGCACCACCACGCCCTGAATCTGCTTGCGGATCGCCGCCCGCATCTTCGCCGGCAGCAGATCCTTTTGGCCTAAAGCCTTCCAAGCCGCCGGAATCCGCTCCGCGGTCTCGCGCACAATCTCCCAGACCGGGCTTGTGGGAAGGCCCGCGGTGTCCGTGAAACGTCGCACCTGGTCGACCGTGATCTCGCTCAGACTGCGGCTTCCGCCGAAGGTGAGAGCGAGCCTGTCACCAGGGATGTAAACCGAAGTCGCAACGAAATCGTACGCAGGCGAGAGCGTCGGCCTGCGGCCATCTGGGTACAACAACGACCAGTTCTTCAGGTGCATGTCGCCGTTTCCGATCCACACCGAAAAAACCAGCCGCCGCACAAACTCATAAGTACCCTCGTCGCCGGTTTCCGCCCACAGTACGGAGGCGATGTTGGCGTAACTGCGGCGCCCGTACTTGTCGTCGGGAAACAGTCCGAAGACCTGGGCGAAATCTTCCGCGTGGATGCGCCGCCCGCCGGCCGCCCGGTCAAAGCGGCGCACCGCCAGCGCGTTCCCGGCCATGCGCGCGGCATCTTCCGGCAATCCGTGTATTTCCCCGACCGGAACGAGGCGCACTTCGGGCACCGTAATGCCCACCGCGCGGGCCAGCTCCAGCATCGCGTATTCGTTCTCCGGCACGGACGGAAACTGCAGGGATGGCAGCTTGACGATCCAGGACCCACCGACGCCGTGAGCCGGGATTGTCAGACCGCCGGATGCCTCCATCACGGCCGAAAACTTCAGTTGTATGCCGGCGAGTGAAAACCGCAACACGCCATCGTCGCGGCGATCGGCGCGTTCCCGCCTGGCATCCATGCGTTGCCGCGCGTCCGCGGTGAGAGGGGTCACCGTGACCGCGCCCGGGAGGTCGGCGCCAAGCGCCGCCAGGAGAAAGAACTCCCTCTCCGGCTTGACGCCCGCGCGTTCCGCCAGATACTGCCGCAGGTGTCCTTCCGGCAGCAGGTTGGCAAAGAACGGAGGCACGCGCCGGCCCACTGGGCGGACGGCCGTCACCAGGCCGCCGGTCCGCCCCTTGAAGGAAAGACTCAACACCGGCCGCTGCGCGTCGTCGGCATAATCCTGCTCGAATGCGAATAAATGGTGATCCCCAACCAGACGGCTCAGGACGCCGACTCGCCGCCCGTGAAGCTGAACCGCCAGGGCATTGAGCTGGGGATCAAGCTTCATCGTCAGCATCCTCCGATTCATCGCCAACCGCATAGAGCGGGCGTTCGCCTCCACCAAAGGCGCCGCCGGCGTGGCTGTGGTGATCGCGGATGAGCGCCCGCACGGCGGCAACCAACTCCCGCGGAACCATGAGGAGATCGCGATCGAGGATGCGGACCACGTCGAGCAGCGTGTCGAAGCGCGGCACGATTTTGCCCGCCTCTATCCCGGATATGTGCATTTGCGGCAGTCCCAGGCGCTTCCCCATCTCCGCCTGGCTCCAGCCGCGCTGGTGACGCGCCTCGATCAATTCGCGGACCATCGCTTCGGGCAAGCGGCCGAGGCGTTTTGCCCTAATAGGTAATCGCATATTGTAGCCTATAATTGATATAGTATCGCAGTTTACAAAACGTCTGCCCGCCTCAAGGGCGATGCCCTTGCCTGGTTGGCACGTAAGCCAGGTGCGCAAATGACTTGACAACCCTGCTCCCTGCCAGGAATACTATATCCGTATCCGTACTACTATGTCTCCAACCGATCTAACCCCCCTCTCCCCCGCCTTTTTCCACATCCTCCTCTCCTTGGGAGCCGGCGAACGCCACGGCTACGCCATCAAGCGCGAAATCGCCGCCCGCACCGAAGGCAAACTGAAACTCGGCCCCGGCGTGCTCTACGGATCCATCAACAAAATGGTGGAACTGGGCCTCATCGAGGAGACCGACGCCCGGCCCGACCCGCACCTCGACGACCAGCGCCGCCGCTACTACCGGATCACCACCTACGGCCGCAAGGTCGCCCGGGCGGAAGGCGCCCGGATGCGCGACCTGGTACAGTTGGCCGCCGCCACCTTTGGAGTGCGCCGCCATGCGTGACGCGCCCTTTTCCCTAAAGCTTTACCGCTGGCTGCTCCGATTCTACCCCGCCGATTTCCGCGCGAACTATGCCGGGCCCATGGAGCAGGAGTTTCGCGACGAGCTCGCTCAATCCACCGGGCCCTGGGCACTCACCGCTCTCTGGGGTCAACTCCTCGCCGATCTGGCCATTTCGATTCCCGTGCAGCTTTCGCGCGAAGCCTCTCAGGATGTCCGCCACACCCTCCGCCTCTGGGCCAGCCGCCCGTGGCACACAGTCTTCGCGATCGCCGCCCTAGCCATCGGCATTGGCGCCAACACCGGCGTCTTCAGCGTCGTCAACGCCCTGCTGCTGCGCTCGCTGCCATTCCGCGACCCTGGCCGCCTCGCCGCCCTCAATCACGCGGAATACATTCCGCCCCACGGCAGCGCGAAACAGTTTCACGATTGGCGCCAACAAAGCACGTACTTCTCCGACGTCGCACTCACCGAGGAATTCGACGTCAACCTGGGCGGAGTCCGCGACCCCGCCCGCGCGCACCTCGCCCAGACATCCTGGAATTTCTTCTCCACTCTCGGCACACAGCCGGTGCTCGGACGCGCCTTCATGCCCGAAGAAGATACCCCCGGTCGCAACGCCATCGCCATCGTCGGCTATGGACTCTGGCAGCAGCTCTTCGCGGGCGACCGCCGGGTCCTGGGCGCCACCATCCGCATCGATGGAGACCCTCTCACCATCGTGGGCGTGGCCCCGCCCGGCTTCGACTATCCGGGAGGCGCCGTTATCTGGAAACCGGCGAAGTTCGATGGTGAGGGCAACAATGGCTGGGACACCGTCGCGCGCCTCAAACCGGGCATCACATGGCCGCAAGCCCGCGAAGCCTTTTACGCCGAGGCCGATCGCCTCTTCCCGAACCGCTATACCAAACGTCCCAGGGTGACGCCCCTCCGCGACGGGCTCGCCGGCCCCGCCAGGAACGGCTCCCTGATGCTCATGGCCGGCGTGCTGCTGGTCCTGCTGATGGCCTGCACCAACGTGGCCAATCTCTTGATGGCCCGCACCGCCGATCGCGCCGCGGAGCTGTCCGTTCGCTCCGCCCTGGGAGCCAGCCGGGCGCGGCTCGCCCAACAGTTGCTCACCGAGTGCCTGCTTCTCTCCTTCGTAGCCGCCATCGCCGGATTGGTACTCGCCTATTGGACCACCGCGATCGCGGTGAAAGTCCAACCCCCGCCGCTCGCCGCGCAGTCCTATTCGATTCTCGATGGCCGCGTGCTGGGCTTCGCCGCATTGGCATCCATCCTCAGCAGCCTCCTCTTCGGCGTCTTGCCGTCGCTGTACGCGGGCCGTATCCACACCTTCGGAACCCGCGATTCCGGCCAGACCCGCGGCTCCCGGCTCGTCCGCGAAACCTTGGTCGCCGCGCAGGTCATGCTCACCATTATTCTCTTCACCGCATCGGTCTCGGTGGGGCGCGCCTTTGTCAAGCTGATGGGAACCGACCGCGGCTTTGACGTCCAGGGGCTGGTCACGGTGAACGTGTCGTTGGGCGGCACCACTCAGCAACTCACCCACCGCGAGCTTCCCTATTTTGAGGAGGCACTCGCCCGTGTCCGCCGCCTGCCCTTCGTTCGCAGCGCCAGCGCCACGGAGTTCCTTCCGCTTTACGCCACGGGCTTTCTGGGAGGACCCGCCGGACTGGACGGGCGTCCCGCCAAACGGGGCGCTATGGTCGTCCCGGTCTTGTCCGAATATCTCCAGACAATGGGCGGACGGATGCTCGGCGGGCGCGACTTAACCGACGCCGACGTGCATTCCGGCGCCAGGGTTGCCGTCGTCAATGAACATTTTGCACGCGAGTTCGGCGGCCCCGCTGAGGTCCTGGGCCGGCAGGTCACGCAAGGGAACACGCCGCTATACAAAATTGTCGGCGTCGTCCAGGGGATGGACTACGAGACCGACCCGTCGGCCACCGCGGACCGCAATCAGATCTTCTTTCCATCCCATGCTCCTGGCGGTTTCTTCTCTACCTTCGTGGTGCGCGTAAACGGCCGCGCCGAAGATCGCCTCGCCATAGTCCGCGACACCATCCGGTCGGTGGACCCGCAAGTTCCCGTCTTCGGCGCGAAAACCATGGCCGAGCGCCTGGATGACACCTTCGCCCGCCCGAAATTCTACCGCACCGCCGTCCTGCTCTTCGCGGCGTTCGCCTTGCTGCTCGCGGTCATCGGCATCTACGGCATCGTTTCCTATGCCGTTGTCCAGAGGACCCACGAAATGGGTATCCGGATGGCCCTCGGCACCACGCCGGTCCGGCTTCGCGGAATCCTGCTGCGGCAGGGCCTGCTGACTGTGGCCGCGGGCGCCATTCCCGGAGTCGCCGGAGCCATGCTCAGCGGCCGCTTCCTCGAAAGCCTCATCACCGGGGCGAAATCCGTCGATCTCGCAACGTCCACCCTCTCCGTGCTCTTCATCGCGCTGGTCGCCTCGGCCAGCATCTGGGCCGCCACCCGCCGCATCGCCGGTCTCGACATCATGACCATCCTCCGCACCGAATAGCGGGCTGATGGCCGGCCAGATAGGAAGGCCGCTCATCGGTCTGGTTGATCCGGGCAGGGAATCTGACCCCGGCATTCGCTCAGGCTTCGCCGGGGAAGAAGGTCACATGCCAGCGGCTTACCGGAGACCGGAGCCGCGATCGGCCGGCTGGTGAAATGCCTGAAAGCCCACGGACCAGGATTTGATTGGACGAGTCTTACGTCACCGGTCTTGCTTGGCCAGCCACCCTGACGATGAGGTCCAGTTTCTCAACGACTTCGGGGTCGATACGCTCTCTGGGAACAAACTTCGTCAGAGTATGGTATTCCGTCTTACGCATCAGGTTGCGGAGTCCCAGCTTCTCGAAGTAGCTCTGAAACACGGGAGTGAGAAAGTCGTCACTAGCCTTCACGTTTGGACCAAAAGGATCTGGCCGTCCCAATGTCCTCAATGCCGCGGACACCTGCTCAATTGCTTGCTGCATCGCCGTCCTCTGGCGATCGCGAAGCGCTTCCCCGAACAGGGGGCCGGGCTCACCTTCAACGTGTTCCGCATATGCGATCAGTGTCTCCGGGTAACAGAGGTAGTTCTCAATTTCACGACGACGCCACTTCGCCTCAAAGAGCGGTCCTTGCCCGTTCAACTCTTGTGAGATTGAATCGAACACCGCTATACCAACTAAGTCTGGCTTGGCCTCCCTTAATCCGAAGAAATGATCTCTGGCCTTAGCCGGTTGATTGGCTACATAGCAGACAAATGGCTGCTCCAGAAGTGACCTCGCTGGATGGTCTAGTTGTTCGGCGAATGCCTGGAGAACCGCCAAATCCGTTGAACCCTCCAGATAAAGGACCCACCCTACCTGCTCTGCCTGATAATATTGTTCAAACCCGATGGCACGGAGCGATTTGAGCACCTGGCCGCCACGATCGTCGATGCGGTGCGGTTTCCCTACGAAGGCCACGACAATGTCGCGCTCGGCAGCCTCGTTCAGGAGCACTTCGGAGTGACTCGCAGCAATCACCTGACAGCCCTGTGCCTCGGCCGTCTCGGTCAAAAGCTGATAGGTCTGCCGCTGCCGTAGGATTTCCAGATGGGCATCTGGTTCGTCGAGTAGTAGGACGGACTTTGGATGGGTGTAAAGATGAGCCAACAGCAGCAAGGTCTGTTGGAGGCCCCTTCCCGAGGAGACTAAGTCGAGTTCGGTTTCCTCTTCGCGATAGGACATGGTGATTTGTCCCCGCTCCTGGATAAACTGTGGCGGGTTCAACGTTACTCCGAAGAGCTTCTTAATGTGGGAAACCAGTGCTGTCCAACTGGTCGGATCGGGCGCGGAATGTATCACAAAGCAAAGGTTTCGGAGGACCTCTGCAGTACGTCCTTCACCGATGCGCACGTTGATGGCGCCGTCCTGGAGGCGGTCCTCCGTTGCCGCCAAACCCGACATCGGGGGCAAGAACGCAACTCGTACAGGTGCTGCCAGAATTGGGACCGGCATGCGTACGGGTTGAGGCTCCTCGTTCATGCGCAATGGACGGCAATAGAACGATTCTTGATTAGCGTAGTCGAACTCGAAGCCGCATTCCCAGGGGGTGTCCTCCGTTACCCCGGAAATTGTGATGTCGATACGGATATTCCTCGTGTCCGGCTTCCCGTTCTTCCGTTGGATCGCCCGGACGTGCAAGTCTCGCCACAGCAGATTGGCATCTGGTACGGGTATGGCAATCAAATCGCGCCGATTGATGGTTACGCCAGGCCGCTTCTCCGGTGTGTCCTTGGCAGAACGTTTCTCTACCCACTTGCGGAGGCCGGCTTCCCACAATGCGAGCGCTTGCAGCGCTGTTGTCTTGCCCGAATTATTGGGGCCAACGAATACCACAGTCTTGCCGAGTTCGATCTCAACGTCGTCAAGGCGCTTGAAGTTCTTGACTCGCAAACTGGTAAGCACTGCAATGATGGTACCTCGCTCCAGGCCACGCACGCAGCACGCCGTAGAAGGCCGGGCGCGTCGTGATGGGCCGACGCCTTGAGAAGAATTCCCTTGTGTTTATCCGATAGAATCTTCCATCGGACGAACGGCGCGGCCGGCTTACCAGCCGCTGAGATCCTCGGCTCTGACCAGGTGTCTTTTGTCCGGATGGGCGCAGTACACGAAATGATTTTCCGGTGCTGCGGGGTCACGCGAACGACGGAACTCGCCAGGATGCCCACAACGCTTTCGGCAGCTTCGCGGCAAAGCGGTTCAGGTGCGGTCGAAAAAACGTGAGGTCTTCGGGCAACACTGTTCGAATCGCTGTCATGGGGCGTCTTCTTCCAGGTCAACCCGCCGCGCCAGTGCACGCGAACCAGGCGGGTCCTGCCCGCCGAATTCTTGAAGGTGTACGTAGCCACATCCCCACACATGACCGGGCTTTCGACAGGCCGGCGCTGGTTCGGCCCCGGCGATGATACACTGATCGGGTCGATACGTGTACAATGAACTGGTTAACTTACCCACTGGAGATGCTATGCAAATGCAACTAATCATTTCTGCCGCTGGACCGCTGCCATTAAGCCATAAATTTACCCCCATGGCGGACGGTCCCGTTGTTTTCTTCGTCACCGGTACTGCTTGGACGACGTCCGCGCCCGGCATGATCGGAATTCAGGTCGCGTTGAACGGGCTCAGCATTGGCGCCACAGCCCTTTTTGCAAACGAAAAGTCCGTTCACATGACGCTTCCCCCAGTCTTTCTGAATGCCAAGGTCTCATCCATCCAGCCCCAGGAAATCACCATAACCGCAATGACCAACACAGTGACGGACGTTAATGACCGTTTCGTCGTTCAACTGATGTTGTGACGAGGGCCCCGGAGTCGCGGTGGCTCCTGCGTCAATGGCCAGGCTTGCCGAACAAGACCTTCTGCGCCGTCGCCATCGGAAGACATAAGCGCCGCGCCTCACCCGGCAAAAGCGTGAATCCGTGGTGCTCGTAAAACCCTTGCGCCGCCTGCGCCCTCAACGCATCGGCCAAAAGAATGCCGCCGAGCCCCTGGTCCTGGTACTGGCGGGCCACAGCAAGCCGTCCCAGCAACACCGCAGGCGCCACCGGATAGCGAGGCAACTTCTTGACGATCTCCGGCGAAAAAGCACCCAGGGCAACGCTGGTAGCTGCAAGCGTGTAGTAGCCGGCGATGTCTTGAGCGGCGACGCTCACCGCCACGAAACACGTCGCGATGTGCCGCTTGATATCCTGCGATGCCTGTTCCCGAAAGTACCGGTCGAGTGCTTCCGATCCGCTGAGAAATTGCGAACCGTCTCCGCCACCCCTATTCCCCGAACATGGCGCGGTGACGTTTAAAGGCTCTCTTCAAGGCTGGAGTCGGTTCGGGCGGGTTCAACAGCAACGCCACAAATTGCTCCTGCGCTGCACGCGAAAGCCGAATGACCTCGATTTCAGTTACGGTCTTTTGCGCCGCGTCCTGAGCGGCGGCAACCACAAAATCGCTGACCGAGCGGCCCTGGATTTGGGCGGCGCGTCGAACCATGGCCAAGGCCTCAGGCGTGATACGGGCATCTAAACGGGCAATCCGGCTGGGAGCCTGTGTGGCGCGAGTGGTTCGTTGCGGCATGGACGCTCCAAAGCTCAGAATACTCCGTTTTTGACCCACCCAAAAAACCGAGTCACAACGAAACGACATTTATTTTTCAGCACACTTTCACTCATTCTAAAACCACTTACTACCACCTTTTCGCCGCCGCGCAGCCTTCCGCCGCAAACCTGTCTGCTAGATTTAAATCAGGAAGAGACTTGCGCCCCGCTGGCGCCGCCAGTCTGAAACGCAAGTGGGGGAGGAAAGTGCCCGCCCCCGCCGGACGGTATTTTCCGGAAACGAACCCAAAAAGTAAGTATCTTACGGTCGAAAACGTGTAAGTCGTGTTGTTTCTTCGCCGACCCTCCAAAAAAACGTAAGATTCTTACTTTTTTGGTCTCTTGGAGCCCGACGCCGCAAAAATGCTCAATTTTGAGCGGGTCTCTTTGTAAGTTGTTGATTTTAAACAAAACCAACCGCTCAATTTGAGCGGTTTTCTTTTTTGTGGACCGATATCAAGGAGGTTTTACCATGCATCCAACCGAAGATCTCAACAAGCAAATCCTCGTCGTCGAAGATGAAGGACTGATCGCCGCCGATATCCAAAGGCGGATCCAACGGCTCGGCTATCCAGAGCCCGCCATCGCCAGTTCCGGCGAAGAAGCCATCCAGTGTGTCCGGTCGACGCCGTTCGACCTGATCCTCATGGACATCCGCCTCAAAGGCGGCATCGACGGCATCACCACCGCCGGGCTCCTCAAGGCCGAATTCCGCGCGCCCGTCGTCTACATCACCGCCCATTCCGATCTCGAAACCATCAGCCGCGCCAAGTTTACCGAGCCCCTCGGCTACCTGCTCAAACCAATCACCGATGGCGACCTCCGCAGCACCGTCCAGGTCTCCATCTACAAGCACGAAATGGAGCGCCGCGTCCGCGCCAGCGAAGCCTGGCTCTGGACCACCCTCCGCTGCGTCGGCGAGGGCATCGTCGCCACCGATTCCACGGGCGACGTCGTCTTCATGAATCCCGTAGCCGAGGATCTCACCGGCTGGTCCAACCACGATGCTCATCAGCTCCCCTTGATGGACGTCCTCTCGCTGCGCGATGAATCCACCGGCGATCCCGCTCGCAACCCCGTCCTCGACCTCCTCCCCGAGGAAAACCGCACCTACACCCTGGTCTCCAAGACCGGCGCCTCCACTCCCGTCGAAGTCGCCTGCTTCGAAAATCGCGCCACCGAGGAACTCCTCGGCGCCATCCTCGTGGTTCGCGACGTCCGCGCCCGCAGAGAATGGGAAGGCCGCCTCATCCAGTCCCAGAGAATGGAGGCCATCGCCAACCTCGCCGGCGGTCTCGCCCACGATTTCAACAACCAGCTCATGGTCATCGCCGGATACGCCGACGAGCTCTGCTCCCGCCTCTCCGGTGAGGACAAAGACCAGGCCATGGAGATCAAACAGGTGGCGTCCGTCGCCGGTTCCACCACCGGCCAGCTATTGACCCTCGGACGCCGCGACATGCCGCGCCTCGAAGTGCTCAACCTCAACGAAGCCATCGCCGAAGTGCAGCCTCTGATCACCCAGACCCTGGGCGACACCCGCCTTCAGAGCCGCGACCGTGAGGGCTTTCAGAGCCGCGACCGTGAGGAAGCGGTAACCCTGGTCACCAACCTCGGTTCCCCCCAGGGATTCATCCGCGGCGACCGCAATCAGCTCAAGCAGATCCTGCTTTCGCTCGCCATACATGCCCGCGATGCCATGCCCTCCGGCGGCGAGCTGTGCCTCGAAACCTCCATCTGGGATATCAACCCCGAGAGCCCCGCCGCGCGCCTCTACCGTCCCGGACCCTACGTGCGGCTGCGCCTGGCGGACACCGGCGCGGGCATGGATCCCGCAACCCTGTCCCATATCTTCGAGCCGTTCTCGAACGCTCAGAAGCCCAGCCTGTCGCTCCCCATCGTGCACAGTATCGTCGTACAGAGCGGAGGCTATATCGCCGCCCAGAGCGAGATCGGCAAGGGCACCAGCTTCGAAATTCTGCTCCCCTGCGTCGGCACCTTCCACCAGCTTGTCGAAGCTCCCACCGTCCTCCTCGTGGAGGATGAAGACAGCGTCCGCCGCCTCATGCACAAGTTCCTGGAGCGCGGCGGCTACCAGATCCTCGAAGCCCGCAACGCCGAGGAAGCGGCGGCCGTCGCCAAAGTCCATAAGCAGCCCATTCAAGTCCTCGTCACCGATGTGGCCATGAGCGGCATGTCCGGAACGGATCTGGCGAAACGCCTCGCACCCCAGCACCCCGGCATGAAGGTCTTATTCGTCTCCGGATACCGTCACCACACCCTGGAGCACGAAGGCCTCTGGAAGAATGGGCTGAACCTCCTCCCCAAACCGTTTCCCGCCACGGAGCTTCTCCGGCGCGTTGAGGTGCTGCTGACCCAATGATCCCGCTTTTCCATCATCGCCGCCGCGCTCTCCTGCTCAGCGGCGCCGCTGCCGCGCTTCTGGGAGCGGCTCTGGTGTTCATCGCCGCCGGCAGCCCCCGGGCCGCGCTGGCCGGCGCGGTCTGGAGTTTGCTCGCTGGTGGACTCGCGCTTGCCGGCGGTGCCGCACTGCTCTGGACCTGTGGCACACACTTCCCAGCACCTTTGTACTACAACAGTCTCAAGTCTCCTCCGCCTGCGACGATTTTGTGGGGCGGACCCCCTGGGGGGTACCCTCTGGGTCCGCCGACCCCCCGGTCGGCCTTTGGTTGCGGCTCTGCTGCTCTGTATTACAGTAGCTCCATTTTGTTCCTGCTTGAGAAGATTCTGTTATGCCCGGGCCATTCTGGCTTCTGGCTCCTGAGTTCTGGCTCCTCGCCCTCCCGGTTTGGTTGCGGATCTGCTGCTTGGGGCAGCCAATCCTGGCTGGGGGCCCGTCTGGGGACGCCTTTCAGGCGGCGTTCCTCGAGCCGCGAGGCTCCCGCCGCCGGAGATGCTCCACGTTTTTCTTCCCCCCACGCCCCCACCATCCTTGGCGCGCTGGGTGTCGTGATACTCGCCCCGGGAGGCGCCTCGGTCGCCGGCTACCTGCCCGGACTGGCCGCCATTTCCAGCCTCGGGTTTGTAGCCCTGGGTCTCGGCGTCATGGCCCTCGCCGGGCAGTTCGGCAGCCGCGACAGGGGCGGTCAACTCCATTGGCTTGCGCTGGCTGTCGCCTGCGGAGGGCTCACTCTCAGCCTGTGCCTGGGATATGCTTACGTGACCCGCGCACCACACGGCACCCTGCCCGTCATCCTCATCGGCGCGGTCATCAGCGTCCTTCTGGCTTCGATCGTCCAGCTCGCCTTCGCCAGCAAGCGCCGTGCCGATGCCGCGGAGTTGGCCAACGCGCAACTGGTGCGCGAGGTCCGTGCCCGCCGCCGCGCCCAGGAAATCCTGCGCGCCACTTACTCCGAGCTGGCCGTGATCCACGCCAACGCGCCGGTAATCCTCCTGGTCTTGGACGACCAGTTCCGCGTTGAAAAGGCCAACGCCCCGGCCTCCCGATTAGCCCGGCGCGATACCTCCGACATGCTGGGACTGAGCCATGGCGCCGCCATTGGCTGCCTCAACTCTCTGTCCGATCCCCAAGGATGCGGCTACGGACCTTCCTGCAGCCAATGCCCCATCCGCCTGGCGGCCCTCGACAGCCTGTATACCGGCGCCCGGCACCAGGGCGTCGAGGCCTGGGTACCCGTTTCCGATGGCCGCCGCCAGCAGCAGCGATGCCTCCTGGTCTCCACCGCTGCCATCGAGCTGGATCACTCCAAGAAAGTCCTGATCTGCGCCCAGGACATGACCGAGCACAAGCGCGATGAACTCGAACTCCAACGCCAGGCCCGCTTGATCGACCTCGCCCGCGACGCCATTATCAAGACCGATGCCCGCCGCGTGATCCAGGGTTGGAACACCGGCGCCGAAGAAATTTACGGCTGGAAAGTCTCCGAAGCCCGCGGCCAGGTGATTCATGCCCTGCTCAAAACCCAGCCGGCGATCGCCGCCGGAATCGACGTCATCCTCTCCCGCGAAGGCCGCTGGGAAGGAGAACTGGTTCACACCTGCCGCGACGGGCGCCAGATCGTCGTCGAAAGCCGGCACGTATTGGTGCGCGACCAGGCCGGCGCCACCGTCGAGATCCTGGAAATCAACCGCGACATCACCGGGCGAAAAAAGGCTCAGCAGGAATTGTCCCAGGCATACCGCCGCACCACCGTCATCCTGGAGAGCATCTCCGACGGCTTCAACTTCTTCGACCGTGACTGGCGCTATACCTACGTCAACCCGGCCGGCGCCCGGCTGGCACGCAAAACCCGCGAGGAGCTGCTCGGCAAAAACCTCTGGGAGTTGTGGCCGCACGCCGCCGATTCGTCGTTTGGTGTGGCCTACCGCCGCGCCGTCGAGCAAAACATCCCGGTCCAGGTCGAGGCGTTTTACCCCGAGCCGCTCAACGCCTGGTTCGAAGTCCGCTGCTATCCGTCCTCCGAGGGCCTGTCGCTCTTCTTCACCGACACCACCGCGCGCAAACGCGATGAAGAAAAGCTGCGCGAAACTGTGCGGGCGCTGGAATCGGCGTTGGCCGAAAAAACTGTCCTCCTCAAAGAGGTTCATCATCGCGTAAAGAACAATCTCGCCGTCATCGCCAGCCTCCTGAATATGCGGGCCTCCGCTACCGAAAACCCCGAGGCCCGGCTCGCCCTCGAAGAGAGCCAGCAGCGCGTGCACTCCATGGCGCTCATCCACGAGCACCTTTACAGCGGCGACCACCTCGACCGCATCGAGTTCTCCGAATATGCGCGCGAGCTGGTCGAGCAGCTATACTCGGCCACCGTCCAGGAGCGGAAACGAATCTCCTTCCGTTTCGATAGCGACCCCATCGAGCTCGGCGTTGATCGCGCCGTCCCCTGCGCTTTGATCCTGAATGAATTGCTGTCCAATGTCTTCAAACACGCCTTCCCGAACGGCCGGAAAGGCAAGGTTTCCGTAAGCTTGAAAGCACATACGCCGGGAACCGTGGAGCTGGCCGTCGAAGACGATGGTGTCGGCCTGCCGCCAGACTGGGAGAAGAATTCCAAGTCTCTCGGTTGGCAGATCGTGAGAATCCTGTCCGCCCAGTTGGATGGCTCGCTTGCCGTCGAACCCTGCTCCGGCACCCGCTTCGTCCTCCGCTTCCCCACAGTTCCCCACAGTTCCCCACAGTTCCCCACAGAGCTGCGACCGTGAGGGAGCGGCAGCCCGCGCTACAATAACTCTTCCCTGAATGCATGCGTTAATCACAGGAGCCTCACGAGGGCTGGGCCGTTCCATCGTGCGGGAGTTTTGGAGCCGCGGCGCCTCGCTCGCGCTGGTGGCCCGCAACCCCGCGGCGCTCGAAGAACTTCGAGCGGACCTGCGCGGGACGGGCTCCGGAACCATCGAGGTCATCCCCGCCGATCTGAGCGATCCCCAAGCCCCCGCCGCGATCGTCGACCAACTCCGGCGCAAATGGGACCACCTCGATGCGCTGGTCAACAACGCCGGAGTGGCCGGGCCCATCGGACCGCTCTGGGATAACGATTGG
>Ga0209415_10011568_pt1 | contig 14833 bp, 17 predicted proteins | sample PeaSoiSIISIP2007_FD_187696 | JGI IMG/M metagenome (GOLD analysis project Ga0209415, IMG submission 187696) | Peat soil microbial communities from Weissenstadt, Germany - SII-SIP-2007 (SPAdes) (version 2) | ecosystem: Environmental > Terrestrial > Soil > Wetlands > Peat | place: Germany...
CCCTGTAAAGATATTGTCAAGCAGGCCTCTCCGCCTTTACAAAACTTTACTCGGGTTGACCGACTCTTTACCCAACTTCCTGCTGGGAAAGTGTTCTTATTCAGTGCAGACAGAAATGTTCCAAGAGTGAGAACTCTCCCAGGAGGAAGTATGAAGTTTACTCGCACCAAGCTAGTGGCGGCGGCAGCCGGTTTGCTGCTGTTGGCGGCAGGGGCCGTGTCGGAGACGGTCAGTCACAACCACATGCGTCGCGGCGGTGGGATGTTCGGCCAGCCCATGCTCGGATTTTTCATGCACCGGCTGGATCTGAACAGCGATCAGCAGGCACAGGTCAAACAGATTCTAGCCAAGGAAAAACCCACGATGCGGCCGCTGATGCAGCAGATGGCGCAGACCAACATTCAGCTCACACAGCTCGAACTCAATGGCAACGCTCAGGATTCACAGATCAATACTCTCGCGACGCAGCAGGCGCAAACCATGAACGCGCTGGTGGTGCAGCAGGCGCGGATCGAATCTGAGCTGATCCAGGTGTTGACGTCAGATCAGAAAACGAAACTGGCGCAGATGCTCAATGAGCATCAACAGCGGCTGCTGAACCATGGCCAGACCACAACCCCAAACCCAGCAACCCCAAATCAATGACGGAGTCCGAGGGGAAGCCAGCGCTTCTCCTCGACGGTCCGCTGGCGAAGAAGGGCGGGTAGAGACTTGCTAAGTGCAACACCTTCGGCAAACGAATTGATCAACGCCATTGCTTCTGAAATGGCGTCTGGAGTGGACGCCGCGGTGGAATGCTGGATGGCGCAGATCGAAGACATATTCACCGATCCAAGATTGACGACTCTGGGCAGACTACATGGGGTGGCGGAAATTCTAGATCGCTATAAGCACCTCACCGGCAAGACCGAACTGCGGCGCCGAATCGCCTGACGCTCTCGAGCGGCGATGGCGGAGCCAGGAATGTGGAGCTATGAACATCGATTTGATTTATTCTTATTTGATCAATGCCACGTGGTTTTTCCTTAGCAGTTGGGTGCTGATGCTTTTGTTGGCCGGCGTAGCCGCCTTTCGGCGGGACTTGTCGTAGCCCCGTCACCTCGACGCAACGCCGCAACTTGAAGCCTGTGCTGATAAAATCGCATCTACTACAAGCACATGCTGCCCAAAAGCCTGCGTCCGTTACTCCCCTACCTCAAGAAGTACCGCGGCACTTACGCCTTGGGAGGCCTGTGCGTCCTGCTGCTGAACGGCATCTGGGTTCTGCTCCCCCAGGTGATCGGGCATGCCGTGGATGGCCTGCAACATGGCGTCACCCGCGAGAAGCTGTTGCGCTACGCTCTGCTGGTTCTGGCGGTGGCGGCCTCCAAGGGAATTTTCCAGTTCCTGACCCGCTGGATCGTCATTGGGGTTTCGCGGGAGGTCGAGTTTGACCTGCGCAACGATCTGTTCCAGCACCTGGAAACGCTCTCCTACTCCTACTATCAGCGCACGCGTACCGGCGACATTATGGCCCGCGCCACCAATGATTTGAACGCGGTGCGCATGCTGCTCGGGCCGGCGATCATGTACTCGGCAAACACGATTGTGTTTACCGCCGGGGCGCTGGCCTTCATGTATCAGATTAGCCCCAAGCTGACGCTTTATGCCTTTCTGCCGCTGCCCTTCGTGAGCATCGTGATCCAATATTTCGGCCATCGCATTCATGAGCGTTTCGAGAGAATTCAGGCCATGTTTTCGGAAATCTCCGCCCGCGCCCAGGAGAATTTCTCCGGCGCACGCGTGATTCGCGCTTATGTTCAGGAAGAGGCGGAGATCGCCGGATTTGAGACTTCCAACCAGGAATACATTGGGCGGAGCCTGAAACTGGTGCGGCTGATCGGCATGCTCTGGCCCACGCTTGAGACCATGCTCGGCCTGGCGAACGTGTTGGTGCTGTGGCTGGGCGGTCGCGAAGTGCTGTCTGGCCGCATCTCAGTGGGCAACTTCGTTGCCTTCATCACCTACATGGCGTTGCTGACCTGGCCCATCATCGCATTGGGGTGGGTGATCAATATTTTCCAGCGCGGCACCGCCTCCATGGGGCGCATCAATGAGATCCTGATCGAGCGGCCGGAGATTGCCGACAGTTTGATGTTGAAAACCACCGGAAACGGTGCAGGTGCTTCCTCCACGGCGAGCGAACTCGAGGGCGAGATCGAGTTCCGCGGTTTGAACTTCGCTTACAACGGCGTCCCCGTGCTGCATGACATCCATTTGCGGATTCCGGCGGGCAGCAGTCTTGCCATTGTCGGCCCCACGGGCTCGGGCAAGACAACGCTGGTGAGCCTGATCCCACGCATCTACGACGCCGCGCCAGGAACGGTCCTGCTCGACGGCAAACCAGTCCGCGAATACCGGTTGGAGTTTTTGCGGCGGAACATAGGATTTGTGCCTCAGGAGACTTTTCTTTTCAGCGAGACGGTCCGCGAAAACATCGCCTTTGGCAAGGAAGACGCGAGTGATGAAGAGGTGCGCTCCGCGGCCCAGGCGGCCAGCATTGCCGCCGACATCGAGAGCTTTCCCGACCGGTACCGGACGCTGGTGGGCGAGCGTGGCATCACGCTTTCCGGCGGGCAAAAGCAGCGCACTGCGATCGCCCGCGCCATCATTCGCAGCCCTCGCATTCTGGTGCTCGATGACGCCCTCTCCAGCGTGGACACGCACACCGAAGACAAGATTCTGAATCATCTTCGCGACCTCATGGCTGGACGGACGACGATCTTCATCTCGCATCGCGTTTCCACCGTGCGCAATGCCGATGCCATCGCGGTGCTGCACGGTGGCCGCATCGTGGAGCGCGGAACCCACGACGAATTGCTCGCCCTGAACGGCTATTACACCGACCTCTACAACAAACAATTGTTAGAAGAGGAATTGGCGGAGGTGTAGTGATGGTTCAGTCCGCTTTCTGATTGCCAACCAGGCTGCTGAAGATTGAGAATCCCCATCAGCATCTTCCAGCGTTGGCAGCTTTCCCCGATGAAAAGGGTCGTCATCCCCGAGTTGCTCGATACCGACTCTGGCACGCCCGCCGAGGTTGCGGCCTCTCTTTCTGACCTGCGACAGATCAACCAGCGCTTTGGCGGCATCGCCACAACCCGGGGAATGATTGAGCAGGTCGCACAAGCGACCAAGAGAAAGTCGCTCTCCGTGCTGGAGGTTGCCGCCGGCGCCGGCGACGTGCCGCGGATGGTGCAGCGAGGTCTAGAGCGCGGTGGACTCCGGTTGGAAATCACTTTGCTTGATCGCGCGCGGTCGCATCTTACCAACGGCAGACACTCGGACGGAACCCGGGCGGTCGTCGGCGACGCTTTGGCTCTTCCCTTTCGCGATGCCAGTTTCGATTTGGTGAGCTGTTGCCTGTTCGCGCATCACTTGTCGCCGGAGCAGGTCGTTGCCCTGGCCAATGAGGCCTTGCGCGTTTGCCGGAGCGCCATGCTTCTCAATGATCTGATCCGGCATCGGCTGCATTTGGCTTTGGTGTATGCGGGCCTGCCGCTTTTCCACAGCCATATCACTCGCCACGACGCCGTGGCTTCGGTGCATCGCGCTTATACCGTGAACGAAATGCGGACGATGCTGGAGCAGAGCTCAGCGGCGCGGGTGGAGATTCATCGGCATTACCTGTTTCGCATGGGGGCGGTAGCGTGGAAGGCGTAGCCTACAGTGTTCATGAGAGCCAACGACACCGCGGAAGGGCGCGGCTGAAGCCGTGCCCTTCCACCCAAACTAGTCATGAATAGTCCAGGCAGGATCGCAATCCAGATGGATTTGGCTAAGTGCTGAGTGCTAATTGCTAAGTGCCAGAAGACCCATGTACGACTTGACGATCGTCGGCGGAGGCCCGGCTGGAACGTCGGCGGCAATCACCGCAGCCCGTCACGGCGCCCGCGTGCTGCTGCTCGAGCGCGGACGATTTCCGCGGCACAAAGTCTGCGGCGAGTTTGTCTCCGCGGAGTCGCTTGGCCTGCTGGGAAACCTGCTCGATGCGGAACATGCCGCCCTGCTTCGCGATGCCATCCGGATTCCCCAGGCTCGCGTATTCCTCGATGGCCGCACACTGGAGACCGCGGTCGGTCCGCCGGCGGCCAGCATCGCCCGGGTCGATCTGGATGCGGCTCTCTGGGACTTGGCGGGGCAATCCGGGGTAGAGACACGGCAGCAGACCACGGTTCAGGCGATCACTGGTGGGGGTCCGTTCACCGTCGCAACTTCAAGCGGAGATTTCGAAACCCTGGCAGTGATCAATACCTCGGGGCGCTGGTCGAATCTGAACCCAGCCCCGACCGGCAGCGGTAGAGCAGGCGAGAAATGGCTGGGACTCAAGGCGCATTTCGCGGAGCCTTCTCCGCCCGCGTCAGTGGATTTGTATTTCTTCGACGGAGGATATTGCGGAGTGCAGCCGGTGGAACTCAACGGCGCAGGTTCAACTCATGGACGCGTGAACGCCTGTGCCATGGTTCGTGCCGACGTGGCCAGCACGCTGTCGGAGGTTTTCAGCCGGCATCCATCGCTGCGCGAACGCAGCCGCCATTGGAAGCCGCTCAGCGATGCAGTGAGCACATCGCCCCTGCTGTTCCGGGATCCGCAACCGGAGCACGGCAATATTCTGATGGCGGGTGACGCGGCCGGCTTCGTCGACCCCTTCGTGGGGGATGGAATCTCTCTCGCCCTTCGCAGCGGAAAGCTGGCCGCCGACTGCCTGGCGTCCTTCTTCCGTCGAGAGGCTTCGCTTCATGATGCCGCTGGCCGCTACCGCCGAACCTATGAGCAGCAACTGGCGCCGATCTTCCGGGCATCTTCGAAAATTCGGCGATTGCTGTTGCTGCCGCGCAGCGTGCGCACTCCCATGCTCTATCTGCTCGAAAATATTCCCGTGGTCACACGCTATTTGGTAAGCAAGACCCGGTAGATACGGCGACTATCTCACCACCAAAACTTCGCGGATATTGTCCCGGGCGAGGAAGAACTTAATGGAGGCAAAATCGCGGAATAGGTTCTCGATGTGCCGGTTGTTGAAAACCCGCTGCAAGTGCAAACCCTTGCGCTCACCCCGCGCTTCGATGGGCTGCATCTCCAGGGTGTCGGTGCCAACGATATGAAAGCGGTAGCAGGGCGCGTCCGGTCCGGCCTCGCGGGTGTGGAAGAAAGCCAGCAAAACGCCTCCCGGCTTAAGCATGGTCCATAGACGGCCGATGACCGGCTTCACCAGGCTTTCATCCATGTAATCCCCCAAATTCCAGAAAAGAGCGATGTCGAATTGCGCCGCTGGAAATTGCAGGTTGTCCGTCAGGAAAACCTTGCTGTCTAGGATGGGTGCGCCATGCTCGTCGGTTGTGGCCAATGCCGGATCGCTCGAGGCCTCGAGCAGGTCTTCGCTGTAGATCTTGTGGCCGCGCTCCGTCAGGTAGCGGATATTTGCCGCCGAAGTGGAACCCAGGTCGAGGACGCAGAGAGGCTCCGCTGCCGCCAGCGACTTCGCGAGCTCGCCCAAGCCGCTGGAACGGCGAGTGAGCCGCTGCCTTGGCTGGGCTGCCGCCACACTCTGGTCGGAATCTGCCGAAGAACCGCGAAAGAGTTTCATCAATCTATAAATTGACCGCGCGCCATGAGATTCGAGCGCCCCAGAGCACTGATCTCAGTTCCCAGATATCGCGCGCTGCATCAACGAAGGCGCTAAAAGCTCTTAAGTCCGAGCGCGGCCCAACTCCTGCCGCTCAACCGACGGCCCCTCAATCCGCTTTCAGCCCAACCCCTGGCACCGATCCGCCAGTCGGCCGATCAGCCCTTAGCAGCCGCCCTCGCGTCCGCCTTGGCGGGATCCCGCAGGACATCGATCTTGCCCTTAAAGTAGGCGCCTTCCTCGATAGCGATGGACTGGGTGGCGATATCGCCTACGGCGACGGCTGATTTGGTCAGCTCGGCCCGCTCGCTGGCCTGGATGTTGCCCTCCATCTTGCCCTGGACCACGACATCTTTGGCATTGACGTTGGCCTTTACCTGCCCGTGCGGTCCAATGGTCAAATTGTTACCCCGCAGTTCGATGGTGCCTTCGACCTGGCCATCGATATAAAGGTCTTCACTTCCGGAAAGCTCTCCCTTGACGATGACGGACCTGCCAATATGGGCAAATTCCGTTGTCTTCGATGTGTCCATGACTGTCGGCCTCCTCCGAGCGCTCTACCTTACAATGCAAGCGGGGATACTGGATTCTAAATCAAAATTCGGGATTGCCGGGCGGCCAGAAATTGAAAAAGAAGACCCAGAGTCACTTAAGGACGTAGTGCAAAAGACCCCCAAGCAGTGCTCCCTTCCCGCCGCCGACTATATCGTACTGGCGGTGAGTGGGCAACCAGCGATAGTACCGTGGTGCCCACTTGAGCAACTAGAATCGGCGCTTGGGCGGTGCAGGAAGTGGCTGAGCAAGACAGTATCCACAGATTACGCCCTCTAAGCTAAACTAGGCGTGCATGCAACTAGCCCGACGACGAGCACATTTGGCGGGGTGGGGGGCGATTCCCGCTTTGGTTCTCACCATGGGCGCGACGGCTGTGGGGCAGCAACTCTCAGCCCCGCCCAACGAACTGGTGCGCCGAACCGTTGAAAGCGAGATCCACCCGAGCGATGCCGGGGCAAAGTACATGTTCCGTGACCGAAAGGAAACTCCGCAGGGCTCCCAGACCAAGCTGATGGTCGAAACTCGTGACGCCATGGCCGGACTCCTGATTGCCATCAATGATCGTCAGCTCACCCCTGAACAGCGCGATGCGGAACTGGCCCGCGTGGAGCGTTTTGTTAAGGATCCGGAGGAGCTGGAAAAAAGGCAGAAGCAGGAGAAAGAAGAAACCGAGCGGATCAACCGCATCATGAAGGCGTTGCCGGACGCTTTTCTCTACGACTATGACGGAAGCGAAGTTGGGCAGCCGGGAGTGGGCAAGCCGGGAGAAGAGTTAGCCCGCCTGAAGTTTCGTCCGAACCCGAAATACGATCCCCCATCCCACGTGGAACAAGTCCTAACCACCATGCAGGGATATCTCTTGATTGATACGAAAGAAAACCGTATTGCCAAGATCGATGGCACGCTGCAAAAAGACGTTGGCTTCGGCTGGGGCATCCTGGGCCATTTGGACCGTGGGGGGCATTTTCTGGTGGAACAGGGAGACGTGGGGGAGCGTCACTGGGAAATCAGCCGCATGGACCTAGCCTTCACCGGCAAAATACTGCTCTTCAAAAGCATAAGCATCCGGTCGACGGAAACGGAAAGCGACTTCCGCCGCGTGCCCTCTGACCTGACGTTTGCCCAGGGCTTGCAACTGCTCCGAAAGCAACAGGCCGAACTGGCGCAGAATGAGTCGCAGACTCTACCTCCGGAAACCAAGAGGTGACCGGAAGGTTCTCTCTCATCTTGCCGCTCCGGCGCGAATGGTTTCCTTACGGACCGTGAGCTTTTCCACTAGGTCTTCCCTTACGCGAAAGCCGGTGCCCGGGTCGTCGCGGATGACGATCATGCCCTGCGCCGTAACTTCTACTTCCGGTTCAATGATGTCTTCCTTCCAGTAGCGCTTCGAGGCGGAAACGTCCCCGGGCAGGCGAAAATTTTCCAGCGTGGAAAGCGCGATGTTGTGCGCACGCCCCACACCCGACTCCAGCATCCCGCCGCACCACACCGGAATACCGCCGGCCTGGCACACGTCATGTACCCGCTTGGCTTCGGTGAAGCCGCCCACCCGGCCGACTTTAATATTCATGATGCGGCAGGCGCCAATGTCTGCCGCGAAGGCTGCGTCGCGGGCGTGGTGGATGGATTCATCCAGGCAGATGGCGGTTTGCAGTTCATGCTGCAGGCGGCCGTGATAATAGATGTCGTCGTCCCACAGCGGTTGCTCGATCATGAGCAAGTGGAATTGATCGAATTCGCGCAGATGTTCGACTTCGTCCAGGGTATAAGCGGAGTTGGCATCGCAACTCAGGACGATATCGGACCAGCGCGAGCGAACCCGCTCGAGCACGTTGATGTCCCAGCCGGGTTTCACTTTGATCTTGATGCGGCGGTAGCCGGCGGACAATTCGGTCTCAATCTTTTCCAGCAACTGCTCGACGGAGTCTTGAATGCCGATCGAAACCCCGCAAGGGATCTCCCGACGCGTCCCGCCTAACAACTTCCACAGCGGCAGTTGTTTGGCCTTGGCTTCGGCGTCCCAAAGCGCATTTTCCACGGCCGCCTTCGCCATACGATGGCCTCGCACTCTGGCCATCCGCGGCGCCGCCTCTCGGGCGGATGCCAAGGTCTGCCCCAGAACGGCTGGCGCCAGGTGGTGCTTGATGGTCGGCCAAGCGGTCTCGGTCCATTCCGAGCTATAAAACGGGTTCTCCCCGGCGACGCACTCCGACCAGCCATCGATTCCCCCGCAATGCGCGGTCAGCAAGAGAATGTGACGGTCGTAGGTGCGGCCGAAGCTGGTCTCGAAGAAGTGGACCAGCGGCATCCGAATTTCGCGGATTGTGATGGCTTCTACTTTCATCCGGCTGAGTTGCGAAGACCCGTTTCTGTTCCTTTAAAGACGTAGCTCGGCTAAGTTTCGACGTTCTTGGCTTGCTGCCATAGCGATTCCAGTTCTTCCATGCTGGCTTCTTGCAGACTGCCGCCGGAGGCGCGTCGTTGTGCCTCCATCCACTGAAAGCGACGGCGGAATTTGCGATTTGTCCTTTTCAACGCCGAGTCCGAATCGAGCGCCAGATAGCGCGCGACGTTCACCAGCACAAAGAACAGGTCGCCGACTTCCTCTTCCAAACGCTCTCGCAGCTCTTCGGGGATGGGCTGCCGTCCGGAACCGGCCACGCCCCGCCCGCCCGGTTGGGGTCCAGGGGCGGGAAACTCTTTGAGTTGCTCACGGAGTTCTTCGGTTTCCTCCCGCAGTTTTTCGAACAAGCCGTCGAGGTTGGGCCAATCGAATCCAATCTGAGCAGCGCGTGAGCTCAGTTTGTGGGCCTCGAGCAGCGCCGGCATCGCCGGGGAAACGCCGGCCAATATCGACTCCGGCGAGATTTTCTCTTGGTCCCTGTCCTTACCCTCTTCGCCAGCGGAACGTTTCTTCTTCTCTTTTTCCTTCTCCTGCGCCTTCAGGGCCTCCCAGTTCCGCAGCACCTCAGCCGAGGTCTCCGCCTTCACCTCTCCAAAGACATGGGGATGGCGATTCACGAGCTTGGTGGAAAGCCGGTCGAGCACTTCGTCGATGGAGAACCTGCCCTCGTCCCTGGCCATTTGAGCGTAGAACAGGACCTGCAGCAGCAGATCTCCGAGTTCGCCGGGAAGCTCATCCCAATCACGATTGTCGATGGCTTCCAGGACCTCGTAGGTCTCTTCCAGCGTATACGGCTTGATCGAGTCAAACGTTTGCTCGCGATCCCAGGGGCATCCGCCCTCGCCCCGCAGGCGGGCCATGATGGAAACGGCCTTTTCGAAACGGGCTCCGGTGGTGGGGGACATGGGTGAAAACACTCTAAATGACGAATGTGCGGGCGGGCAATGAAGGAGAGACGGGTTGGCGGCGGAACCTGAAACCGGAGATCAGGCAAACCATTCGTGACGGTTCGCGTCAGCTGAAGGTGCGCACCAGAAGCTGGGTCTTATCGGAGATAATGCCGTCAACCCCCCAGCCCGCCAGCCGCAGCATGGTGGGCGCGTCATTCACTGTCCAGGCGAAAATCCTTCGGCCGGCGCTATGCAACAGTTGCACCAACCTCCGGGTGACCAGGGACTTGTGGACAATCACATAGTCTACCGGTAGCTTGCGCCAGCCGACCAGTTGGCTGGGCTTCTGGCAGATGATTCCAACCGGGACGACATCACTGCGCGCTTTCAACTCCAGCACCACCGCGGGAAGGAAGGAGGAAACCACGTATTCCCGCTCCGGCGGATATTCGCGCAATGCGGCGAGCACCTTGGTCTCCACCCCTCGCACCTTAACCTCAATGTCGAGAAACCCCTGGCGGCCGTAGCGGCGAATGACATCTTCAAGACGCGGAAGAGGTGGCAGCTGGCTGCAGGTGGTGCGGGAAATCGCGACTCCGTTTACTTTCGCATCGTGGCACACCACCGCGCGTCCGCAGCCGCTGAGGCGGACATCGAACTCGAAGCCGTCACAGCCTTGCCCAAAGGCCAGGTCGAATGCAGCCAGGGTGTTTTCCGGGGCCAAACCGGCAGTGGGCGCCCCGCGATGACCAAGAAGGAGGGGGCGTGTTGGCATAGGCGCTGAGTGTACTCCCTGGCATCAGCACAAGCATGTTCATCCATCACATCAACACTACTGTGATTCTCGGGTTCGTTAGTCCAGGTCGAAGTCTCGAATTGGCTTGCCGGTATCGGGAGATTCCTTCGCTTTTTTCACAGCTTCCTGGAATTTCTTCTCCAGCAGGTCGGAAGCATGTTTCTGGGCTTCCACGGACTGGCGGAAAATAGAATCCCGGCGGCCGTCCTGCTCCTTCATGGCGCGGGCAGCCTCCTCCAAATCATTGAACATTTTCGGCTTGACTGCGGCGGTATGGGCAATCACCGCCTCCGCTTCCGCGTCGACCTTTAGCACCGCGCTGCAGCATGGGCAGGTCACTTCGAAAGCCGAGACTTTTCGCTTCATATCCGAAATCATACCGCAAATCTACACCTATCGCGGATGCAGCTTGATAGGAAAAATCTTGAACATCGTCAACAGCTCCGAACACAGAAGGACGACCGAAACCAGGACCACCATCACCGCCAGGGTTTCGCCAAAGCTCAGGCCACGGCGGCGCTCGGGTTCGAAACGCCGCGCCACCAAGGCCAGAATGTTGAGCGTGGCAAAGCCGAAAACCAGCACCCAGAGAATGTTATAGGCGTTGTTTCTCTTCCCAGAATATTGGAAAACCGCCAACCAGGCGGCTTGCAAGCAAGGTGCGCCTTGCGCCCACGAGAACAGCGTGGTGACATGGGTGGGGTCTGGAGTCGGGTACAGGGGCATGGGCGCGGCGTTCTGAGAAGGCAGCCTCACGAGTCTGCCAGAAAGGCTACGATATTACCCTTTTCCGCGGCGGAAGTCAGCGAAGCAATTGCAGTAGTGGGCAACTGACCCACTAGTAAATATTGTGCAATCGAGCCGCGCTTAGAAGGTAACCACCTGGTGATCCAGACAATCGGTATGAATGCCCAGGTAAAGCTGGTGGAGAAGTTCGGCTCCGTGGCGCGCCATAAAGTAGACTCCCGCAATCTCGCGCTCCTGGAGAGTCTTATTGGGAAAAAGCGTATTCGACAGCAACTCGGCGTGGCGGGCGAGAATCTCGGTCTGGCGCGACTCGGCGCGCGCGGCTCGGGAACGCAGCTGGCTCAACTGGTAATGCATCTTCTCCCCGGCATGGGTCGCTGATTCCACCAACGTCTTGTCCAATCGCGCCAAGGCGTCCCGAATGAGAGCAATAGATTTCTCAACCGCAGCCTCGCCCTGGTCGAATGCCCGTTGTAACTCTTGGGGCAAAGTGCGCTCGGCCAGAATTTGTCGCACCCGTTCCGCTCCATGGAAAAGGTCCGGCAGGGTCAAGCCGTAGCGCTCCAGTAATGCTTGAGGTTTGGCTTCTATCACACTGGCTGAATAACGCGGAAGGACAGGCGTAGTCCGGCCGAGCAAGGCTTGGTATACCACCGCCGCCTGGGCGAAGTAGGCGACTTCCGCAGCTCCCCCGGTATAGGCAAGCGTGGGTAACAGGTAGTCCTGCACCACCGGCCGCAGCAGCACATTCGGGCTGAAATCCTGCGGCCCCGCTCCGATACGGTGCAGCAACTCCGGCGCTGAAACCTTTTCCTCGGCAATCACAAACTCGCCTGCCGCCGCCCGGCGATGTACCGGGACACGGGAACCATGGCGCAGGGCGAAAAGCAACGTCGTCGACGGAGTGACCTTCACCTGCTGGTGATAACCAGCAGCCTCCAGCGCTTCGCCGCGTGCGAGCAAAGCCCCATCGAGTTCGACGGCGCGCTCGACCGCCGCTCGATAGATCGGCTCGGCAAGCTGGTGAAGCTCGGGATCCGAGGCGTCCAGCAGAATCACTCCCCAGTCGGCAAACCACTGGGCGAACAGGCGTGCAAAAGCACTGCCGAATGTCTCTCCGGCACGGTAGCAGTTGCGCAACAGGTTGCTGGATTCAGAACTGCCCAACAGGGCGGCCGCTGCCTCCACCATCGGCTCGATCTCCGGGCCGAACGTCACCGCGCCAACGGGGGCATCCGGCAGCCCCTGCGTAGGCGCCAGCAGGGTTTGCAAGGATGCATCCTGCCCCGGAATCGCGACGTGATTCACCTCCGCCAGGTCGTGATCCTCGGTCGCCAGCCAGAAAACAGGCACGCAGTCGACGCCGACGCTGTTCGCCTCATCTGCGAGTTTGACGGCGGTCAACGCCTTGAAGATGGAAAACAACGGTCCGCCAAACAGTCCCACTTGCTGGCCGGTGACCACCGCGCAGGCGCCCGCGCGCAGACGAGCGACGTTATCGAGTGCCTTAGGCGAAGCTCCCCAGGCTTGATTCTGGCGTTCGAGAATCGCCGCCACTCGCTCGCGACGAACCGAGTCATAATTCAGACGGGAAGATTCTTCCCGCAGCCAATCGGCAAATCGCGGAGAGTGGGGGTAGAACGCGCGAACCTTCGGTGTATAGGAAAGGAAGTCGGCGAAAAGCCGTGTGGTATGCGGAATTTGGCTGAAGGGCAGACATTGCGACTTCACCGGCGGCTCTCCCCACACGGTTGGACGTAGTTGTTCATGCTTCGGTCACAGCCTTCTCATTCTACAGGCAGGGCTTCGCAGTGGCGTAGTTTGCCGTTGTCATTCCGAGCCGACCTCTTGCCACTACCAAGCCTCGTAATCAGATGACGAAAACCGTGGCGGGATGCAAAAATGGATAGTCCAGGTCCAGTCACCGTGGCATAAGACCAATACCAGAAAGGCGAAGTGAATGGGAGGCAACCAGCCAGGTCCAGTTGAGTTGAAACCAATCATTCTCGAGGGCGAAATCGTTCGTCTCGAACCGCTATGCCGCGAGCACGTGCCGCATCTATGGAATGCCGCAAAAGAGAATCTGGATGACATTTTTCGCTGGATTCCCTACCGCATGCAAACGGCCACAGACTTTCAGGACGGCGTTGAAAGGATTTTGGACGAGCAGGCACGCGGGCAATCCGTACCCTTCGCCACGGTCGAACGAGGTTCCGGGCGCGTGATTGGCAGCACCCGCTTCATGAATATGGATCTGGCCAACCGCCGGGTCGAAATCGGCTCCAGCTGGATCGCTCCCGCCTGGCAGAGGACCGCGGTCAATACCGAAGCCAAGTATCTGATGCTGCGCCACGCCTTCGAACAATGGAAATGCCTGCGCGTAGAGCTCAAAACCGATTCCTTGAATGAACAGTCCCGCCAAGCGATTCTGCGCCTTGGCGCCAAAGAAGAAGGCACGCTGCGCAAACACATTGTGACTTGGACCGGCCGGGTGCGCGATTCAGTGTACTTCAGCATCCTGGACACGGAATGGCCGGAGGTGAAAGCGCGGCTGGAAGCGATAGGTACTCGGGTTCGCGGAATACGTAGCTAGACTTAGAAGAACTGTGTATCCAGAGAGCCGATGAATTGGATTCCCGGCACAAACTTGCCAACGAGCCTTTTGTCATTGGTCAAGAACAGGTCGGTGCCGGCCTGGGCGGCAGAGGCCAGGTGAATGGCATCGGCCGGCGCAAGGCCCAGCGACCCTCGAATTTGCCCGTAGCGATCCGCAATCTCAATCGTAAACGGCACCACCTCGGAAACCACATCTTGCAGCCAACGCATGGTCTCACCCGCAAGACTTGATGCCCCTTTGCGATAAGCCCCAGCCAGCACCTCACCGAAGGTGAAGGCTCCTGTGAGGAGCTGGTCATCGCGCTCCTTCATTCGGGAACGGATGGCGTCAACTCGTTTGGAAAATTGTGGATTGTCTTCCAACCAATAAATGAAGAGCATGGTGTCCCAATAGATTCGGCTCACTGGCTCTCCTTGCGCGGGAAAAACTGATCTCGTTCCTTTCGCAGATAGGCTTCGCCGCCACCCAGTTCGGCAAAGACATCCTTCAACGCGCCACGCAGTCGGGTCCAGGGATCGTGCTTCGGCAAGGGCGATGGCTTGTTCTCGATGAATTCGTAGGTGTACGTCACGGTCGTGCTTTGCCCAGATGGAGGTCCGGTTTTCGAAATCAGTTTGAGCGAGTTCCGGATCAGAAATTTCTTCGATATCAGAGCGGCGCACACCAGAGGAACGCGGTTGTGCAGTCCCAGAGCTTTGTGCACGGCACCGACATTCACCGAAAAGGTGCGTCCACCGCGGCGGCGAGCCGGCATGAGATAGAGCTCCGTAGCATGCTGACGGACGAGGTCGGAATTCGTATGAGCAGAAGCGATCGACATATGCTTTGCTATGCATGCTATTATTGCATAAACATGCTTTTTAGTTCAACTTCAAGAACCTTAGCCACTCTTCAAAGCGCTTTGTTTTATAGCAGCAGCCTCTGGTTTTTCCTGCCACGAACTCTGGTAATCTTTCTTGGGCATAGGCGTTATAGGGTGATGGCTAATCAAAGCTAAGGTCTCACCCAGCCTTGACCATTCTGGTAGCCGACTCCGACGCCAGTCAAGGGAGTAGAATGGAAGTAGTTCTTTGCAGGGCCATTCCCACCAGTGGGGGCGTCACGGCTTCGACGGAGATGCTTGCGGCCAAGAGGCATGCCGGGGTGCACACACCCGTAA
>Ga0209415_10011569_pt1 | contig 14833 bp, 15 predicted proteins | sample PeaSoiSIISIP2007_FD_187696 | JGI IMG/M metagenome (GOLD analysis project Ga0209415, IMG submission 187696) | Peat soil microbial communities from Weissenstadt, Germany - SII-SIP-2007 (SPAdes) (version 2) | ecosystem: Environmental > Terrestrial > Soil > Wetlands > Peat | place: Germany...
GAAACCTTGGCGACCATTGCGTGAAATAGAAAGAAGCAGATGATTGAGCGAATCGAAGAGCTAGGAGTCGTCGGCGCGGGCGGAGGTGGCTTTCCCACCTCGGTCAAGCTGCAGACGCAGGTCTCGTCGGTCCTCGTCAACGCCGCCGAGTGCGAGCCGCTTCTCCATAAGGACAAGGAGCTGCTGCACCACTGCGCGCCGCAGATCCTCCGAGGCCTGGAGATCGCAATGAGGTGCGTAGGCGCGAAGGAAGCCGTCTTCGGGATCAAAGAGAAGTATCAGGACGTCATGGACGCCTTGCGACCGCAGCTTCCGCCCGGCGTCACCATCTTCGCGCTTACCGACACCTATCCGGCCGGCGACGAGTTCCTGATGGTTCACGACATCACGGGCCGGGTCATCCCGCCTGGAGGGTTGCCTCGCGACGTCGACACAGCCGTCGTCAACGTCGAAACCCTCCTCAACATCGGCGTCGACAAGCCGGTGACCCACAAGTATCTGACCGTGGCTGGAGCCGTTGCGACGCCCGTGACCGTCCGTGTCCCCGTCGGAACCCCTTACCGAGAAGTCATCGACGCGGCGGGCGGGGCGACCGCGTCCGACGTTGGCGTCCTTCTCGGTGGGACGATGATGGGCGAGCTTGCCAAGTCGCTCGATGATCCGGTCACCAAGACGCTCGGCGGAATGATCGTGCTTCCGCGCGACCACCCCCTGATCCAGCGCTATGAGAAGCCGTGGAAACAGATCCACCACATCGGCAAGTCGGCGTGCGACCAATGCCGGATGTGCACCGATCTCTGTCCACGCTACCTCCTGGGGCACCCGATCGAGCCCCACGCCGCGATGCGCTCCCTCCTCTTCGGCAGCGCGGAAGACGAACTCGTCGCCGCCACGAACTACTGCTGCGAATGCAACCTTTGCACGATGTTCGCCTGTCCTGAGGACCTCGATCCCAAGAACGTTTGCGTACAGGCCAAACCGGCGGCAAGGCGGCTCGATCTAACTTACAAGGGCGCGCGTGAGGACATCATCGCCCACCCCATGGCCGAGTACCGGCGCATCCCGACCCATCGGCTGATGCTCAAGCTCGGCCTCGCTGACTTTCGCAACGTCGGCCCTTTGATCGATGCGAAGTTTGCGCCGAAGCAGGTCAAGCTGCCGCTAAAGCAGCACGCCGGCCCTCCCGCGATCCCCGCCGTTTATCCCGGCGACAGGGTGAAGGTGGGCGATCTAATCGCGGCGCCGGCTCCGAAGGCTCTGGGCGCGCGCATCCACGCGAGCATCGACGGGGTGGTTAAGAGCATCGAGGGAGCGATCGTCATCGAGGCGAAATGAGAGGAACCTACAATGGCTGACATCGACACGATTGGACTTGTGGAGCTTTCGAGCGTCGCCCGCGGATTCGTCGTGCAGGACGCGATGATCAAGGCCGCGACGGTTACCGTCCTGATGGCCCGCACGATCTGCTCCGGCAAGTATCTCATCGCCGTCGCCGGCGACGTGGCCTCGGTGACGGCAGCCGTCGAGGCTGGCGTGGGGGCCGGATTTGGGTTCACGATCGAGAAGCGCGTGATCTCCGGCCTTCACCCTTCGATTTTCCCTGCCCTTGGCGGGGGCGCGGACCTCGCGCCGGATCAGGCTAAAGGCCTCGGAGTTATTGAGACCTTTTCCGCCGCCAGCATCATCGAGTGCGCCGACGCGGCCGTGAAGGCCGCCAACGTCACTCTCTTCCGCCTCCATCTCGCCATGGCCCTTGGGGGAAAGGGTTTCGTCCTGATGACCGGGGACGTGGCCAGCCTCGAAGCGGCCGTTGCGGCTGGATGCGCGGTGGCGAGAAGGGACGGCATCCTCGTCGACCGCGCCGTCATCCCCTCCCCCTCCCGCGAAGTCTTTCGCGAGTTCATCTAGGCCCGCCGACATGTGTAAGTCCGCTGACGTAACCCAAACCGGAACCTCCACCCCCTGCCCCATCCTCCTCCGGCGCACAAACATCGCCGCAAGAGGAGGGGGGTAAGGCTTATGCGCGACCTTCTAGAATCGTCATCCGAACGCCAGCAGGAGATCTTGCTTCGCGTCCGCGTCGACAAATCGGTTCGGATCAAGGACCTCGCCGCCGAATACGGCGTCCACGAGATGACGATCCGGCGCGATCTTGATCAGCTCGCCGAGCGCGGCCAGCTCATCCGGTTCCACGGAGGCGCGCGGATTAACGAGAAGCGGGCCGAGGAGCTTTCCTACTATTACCGCTCAACCCAGAACATCGAGGCGAAGGAACGCATCGCCCGCGCCGCCTTCGATCTCATCGAGGAGGGCGACGCGGTCGCTCTCGACGCGAGCACAACTTGCCTCGCACTCGCCCGCCTGTTGCCGGCGCGGAAGGTCAACGCGTTTGTGACCAGCCTCGATGTGGCCGAGGTTCTCGCTGCTGAGGAAGCTCCGTTCGTCCTGATTGGAGGCGAATTCAACGTGACCGCGCGGTCGTTCGTCGGGGCTCTCTTTCAGGACGCCCTCGCCCGTCTCCATCCCGACAAGGTCTTCTTCTCCGCCAAGGGGTACACGCCGGAGGACGGTTTCACCGACGCCCATTTGAGTCTGGCTGAGGTCAAGATCGGGCTAAGGAAGACAGGCGCGACCATGATCGCTTTGATCGATCATTCCAAATTCGGCAGCCGCTCCCTCGCGACGGTGGCGCGCGCCGACGAGGTCGACATAGTGGTCACCGATACGGAACCCGATTCCTCGATCCGCGAAGCCTTCGAACGCGCCGACGTTCGGATACTCGTCGCTCGAGGTTAGCCTACTATTCGTCCCCAACCTGTAGCCGCCGGACCTTAGTTAGAGGGAAGCGCTCGGACGCTACTTCGGCTTTGGAACCTTCCCCGCCAACCCGATCCCGAAGAGCCCCTTGTCCTTCTGCACCCAAATCGAATCCGCCTTCACGCCGGGGCGAACACCGGTAAAGGTCGTCTTGCCTCGAGCCCAGAAGACGGCGTCGCACGTCTCCGCAGGCCGCCGGTCGCCAACGATCCCGAACGAATCGCCGCCCCCTCCCTTGAACGCGGTATTCGGTCCGTCGGTGAGGAAGAGCCCAAGCCCGTTCCAGCGCCCCGAACCCAACGAAGCTCCGCCCTGGCATTCGAAGGAATCCGAGCCCCCGAAGTCGTGGAGGATGCCGATCGAGTAGTCGTGGCCTTGCCCCTGGCTCTGATGCATCCGCGCCAGGTAGGTGTCGTCGCCGCCGAGATCGAGAAGCACTCCGAGCGCGTAGTGGGCCGCACTGCCCTGCACGTACCAGACTCCGTCGTAGCTGTCGTTCCCGCCAAAGTCGACGAGCGCGCCGCGCGAGTACCAATAGGCTACGCCCTGCCCGAACACTCCGCATTTGTAGGAGTCGTTCCCGGCCCCATCGACGAGCAGCCCGACGCCGCCCGCCATCGAGTGCCCGTCGCCCGGATTCGCCCGGCGCCCGAAGCCGCAGCCCTGCGCGAGCGAAGTGTTGTGCTGGGCGGTTTGCGGGCTGGGATTGTCGATCTTGGTGTCGTCGGCGACGTACCGGTCGTCGCCAGTGTTGTCGATCAGCGCGCCGAAGCCCTTCACGCCGCCTAGGCCCTGAGCCATGGAATGGCATTCGTAGTCGTCGTTGCCGGAGCGGTCGATGAGGAGCGCGATCCCATCCACCGCCGCGCCTTCGCCAAGATCGCGGCATTCATAGGTGTCCTTGCCGCTTTGATCGACTATCAGCGCGACCCCGAAAACGGCGGCTGCGTCGCCGGAGTTGTCGGCCTCGTAGGTGTCGTCGCCGGCAAGGTCGAAGATCTCCGAGACGCCGAAAAGGGCGAGGCCGCAGTTCTTATATGCGTCGTTGCCCGCGTAGTCGATCACGGTCGAGAAGCCGGACCTATCGGGCGTCGCCGTATAGGTGTCGTTGCCGCCTGTGTCGATGACGAGAAGGGTGCCGTCGAGGTCGTGGTGGTCGTCCTTGCCGCCCGAAAGCTCGATCCGTCCCATCGGCGTCGTCCAGGAAAACTCGAAGGGGGCCTTCGAGGGATGCCGATTCTCCACGTCTTCAACGGCTTTCGCGATCATCGCGGCAGCCCCGGCGAGCTTGGCGAGATCGAATTTGTCGATCTCGTCCAGAGTGTGAGGGCCGAGATCGTAGCTGCGGGCGAAGTTGATCGCCTCGCTTTCCTGGCCCGCGAACGGGGCCACGGCTTCCTGGCGGAGCCGGAAGGCGGCAGGCATCACGGCGAGGACATGAGTGGCGATCGCGGCAACGTCCTTCGGGACGCTCTTCAGGGCCAAACGCAATGCGGGAAGTTGGTCCGTTGGCGTTCCACAGGCGAGGATGGCCTCTTCGAGGTTCTTGGGCTCCTTGGCCGTCGGCTCGGGCTTAACCGTTAGATCCAGTTCGTTCGCCGCCATGAGGATCGCGCGATCGGGAGCGGCATGAAGGAAGCGCCGAGCCATATCGAGGGTCGAGGGTTCGAGCTGCCGCCAGTCGTCCCAGGAGGCGTTGAAGGACTTGAGCGCGTAGAGCCCGCCTCCGCGCCACTTGGTCGGCGAGATCTGAATCGCCTGCGCGTCGGCCCCTGCCGCTTTGAGGGCTGGATCCCATGGTGTTTGAGTGAGAATGGCAAGCGCGATCGCGGGCAGCATTTGGCGAGAGCATATCTCCAGTGCCGAGGATTGTGAATCCTCGGAGTTGCATTGCATTGCACCCGCCAAACGCTGGCAACTTAGGAACATCGCGTGCCACAGGGGTTGGGGTTTAGGCGGAAACGAACATGAGCCCGGGAACGGCGCAGCCTTCGAAGGCAAAAACCGACTGCCACGAGCGGACATGCGACGGCTGGCCTTAAAAGTGCCGCCAGGTATCGGTTGGTTCGTGGGTCGAAGTCGCGACCCGAGTCAAGTGGCATGAGACCCTTATTGCCCCGTTCGGAAGAGCCAAGTTGGGTAACCAAGTCGGATTTCGTTTCCTTCATGCGCTGCCCCTACGCGTTTTATCAACTGTACACCGGAGCTCTACGACCACAAGATGCGATCGACGCCCTCGGGGCACAGCTAATCGGTGAAGGCATCGAATTTGAAGATCAGGTTGCCGCGATCGCCGAGCCCTTGCCGCCTGGAACCGAGTTCCCCGATGTCATTAACTCTCGATCACGGTTCTTTAGGCCCCCAGTCCTGGCAAACGAAGCGCTTCGCTTAAGGGGCGCACCCGATGCCATTGATGCGGCTGACGGTGCCCTGCTTCCCATAGAGATCAAATCGCACAAAGACGTTCGCCGAATTGATGAACTTGAACTCGCCTTCTACTGGCTGGTCCTCGAGGCTCATCGAACCCGACACATTTCCACGCCGCGCGGGCAACTCATTCTGCGGCGCGACGGCTCTCCGTATCCGCTCGATATCGAGATATCTCCCGAGCGCTTTGAAGAAGTGCGCCACATTATCAGCGACGTGCGCAGTGCTCGTCGTAACGGAGTCCTGCCGAGAGTCTGCGGTTGCTCCGCTTGCAGGGGCCCGTTGCGCGATCAGATCGAGAGGGCAACCAGGTCGCGCAAGGACCTAACCATGATCTTCGGGATTGCCTACCAACGGGCCCGCATGCTCGAAGCGATGGGAGTCAGCGACTATGACGCACTGCTCCAGACCCGCCCTGACGAGATCATTGCCCACTTCAGGGCAGAGAGGCGGCCCGTATCAGAGCAGGAGGTGATTCGATGGCAACAGCATGCCGAGTGCTACCGCCGCGGGAACGCGCACCCCTTTCGGCCGTTTCCCAGCTTAGGCGATCGCTTTCTCGTCCTGGATTTGGAGTACGAACCCGTTGCCGCCGACATCTGGCTCATCGGTGCATGCCACGTGACGCCTGATAGGGTCGAATACGTCGCGTTTTGGAGCAACTCGATCACGTCTCGGGTGCCTAGTCGGTCTGCTCAGGTTGTCAATGGTAGGGTTGTATTCGGATACCGCGTTGATCGCCGATGCTCGCCAACACAGCAGAAGAAGGCTCTCGCAGCTCTACAAGACCTCCTCCTAGCCACGGACGCATGCCCCGTCGTCACGTGGAACGGCCTGGGAGCCGACCTCCCAGTTCTGACGAAAGCTTCTGAACGGTTGGGGTGCGCAGCCCTGCTGGACCTGATCCGTCGCCGCCACGTAGATCTCTATGACTAGGCCCGCAGGAGCCTCAGGCTGCCAATCCCCCGGCTTGCCCTAAAGGAAGTTTCGAGCTATTTCGGCATTCCACGCACCACCGATATTGAGGATGGCGACGAGGCGCAAAGGCTATATGAACGCTACTATCGCATGAAGCCGGGTAAAGAGCGCGCCGCGCTTAAGTCGAAGCTCATCCATTACAACCGGGAAGATGTCGAGGTCCTCGTTGAGATGATCCGCAGGTTGGACGCGGTTCCGTGCCGGGAGGCAACGAGCTTCAGCCCGTAGTGCGATCGCGTACCGGTACAGGATCGATGCTCCCACGATCCTCTCCCGGCGTCGGCGGGCTGGGGCCGGAAATGAGCCTGAAAGCGAGCCCGGAGATGAGCCCGGAGCCCGGAAATGGGGCGGGTTTCGCCACTTCGTGTGTCCACTTTGCACACATCCGGCCGCTAAGTCAGGCTAGATTCACCATGACATGTGTGAAAACATGACAACCCGCCCCCGCCCGGGCGGGCTCGATGAGACCCCTCACCCACGCCTGGTAATACAATGGGGACATGCTGTTCCTGAGCCTCATTGCTTCGCTCGCCCTTCCAGTCCAAACCAAGCTCGATCTCCCGATCGCGCAGGGGCCGTTCAAGCCGGCGATGGAGTCGCTCAAGCAATACAAGTATCCAAAGTGGTTTCGGGATGCGAAGTTCGGGATCTGGGCGCACTGGGGTCCGCAGGCGGTGCCAATGGAAGGCGATTGGTATGCGCGCCAGATGTACGAAGAGGGGAGCAGCGACTACAAGGACCACCTCGCCCGATACGGACATCCGTCGGTGAAGGGCTACAAGGACATCATCCCGCTCTGGAGGGCCGAGAAATGGGACCCGGACCGGCTCATGGCCCTCTACAAGGCGGCCGGCGCAAAATACTTCGTGAGCATGGGCTCCCACCACGACAACTTCTTCCTCTGGAAGTCCAAGCTGCATCGCTGGAACGCGTACGAGATGGGACCGCACCGCGACGTCGTCGGCGACTGGCAGAAAGCCGCCAAGAAGTACGGCCTGAAGTTCGGGGTTTCCGAGCATCTCGGCGCGAGCTTCACCTGGTTCCAGCCCAGCCACGGCTCCGACAAGACCGGCCCTGAAGCCGGCGTCCCCTACGACGGGGCCGACCCAAAGTACTGGGACCTTTACCACTTCCCGGCCGAGCCTGGCGATACCGGATGGTACAGCAACAACCCGAAGTGGCAGCAGGAGTGGTTCAACGAGATCCACGAGTTGGTCGACAACTACCACCCCGACCTTCTCTACAGCGACGGCGGCGTGCCCTTCGGGAACGAGGTCGGCCTGAGCATGATCGCCCACTTCTACAACTCGAATATGGCGCTGCATGGGGGCAGCCTTGAAGCGGTCTACAACTGCAAGCAGCTTTCCGACGGCCGCTGGGTCCAGGACCTCGAGCGCGGCATCATGGCCGGGATCGATCCCAATCCCTGGCAGACCGACACCTCGATCGGCGACTGGTTCTACAACAAGCACTGGAAGTACCAGCCGGTGAGCTGGGTGATCCACATGCTGGTCGACAACGTGAGCAAGAACGGCAATCTGCTCCTCAACGTCGTCCTCCGCCCGGACGGCTCCCTCGATCCCGAGGTTCTGCAGATGCTCCACGATCTCGCGGCTTGGAACGCGATCCATGGCGAGGCGATTTACGGGAGCCGGCCATGGACGGTCTACGGAGAGAGCACTGTCAAGATCAAAGGCGGGAGCTTCAACGAGGCTTATACCTATTCGGCGAAGGACATCCGCTTCACCACCAAGGGGCCGATCCTTTACGCGATCGCGCTCGGCTGGCCGCAGGACCGTCAGATCGTCATACGGTCGCTGGCGAAGCCCGGGGTTGGGACCAACGACATTGCCGCAATCACCCTGCTCGGCTACAAGGGCAAGCTGACCTGGAAGCAGACTCCTACCGGGCTCTACGTTACTCTCCCTCAGAAGAAGGTCTCCGATTACGCGGTGGCGCTAAAGATCACCGGTTGGCACCTGAAGAGCATTCCGTTCGAGGTTCCGGTGCCACCGGTGATGGCGGACTCTCAGGGCAATTTCACTCTGCTTCCCGACGCCGCCGACCTTCACGGCCAACTTCAGGTCGAGGAGAAGGGCGGCAAGCCGAACATCGGCTACTGGGACCGCACGAGCGACTGGGCGTCGTGGAACGTCAAGTTTCCGGCGGCGGGGCGGTATGAGGTCACGGCCGACTGCGCGTCGGTGGCGGCAGGCTCGCAGTTCGAAGTCTCGGTTTCCGGCGCGTCATTGGAGGGTGCGGCTGTCCAGACCGGAAACTATGCGAAGTTTCAGGAGAACGATCTTGGGCAGATCGTGGTGACGAAGCCGGGGTTGCAGACGGTCTCGATCCGGCCGAAGGAGGGCGCGTGGAAGGCGATTAATCTGCGCTGGTTGAAGTTCACCAAGGCGGACTAGCAGGCGCAGCTCCTAGCGGACCCTTTCCGAAGACACGGCCGATGGCATCCAGATAACCCAGCCCGTTCTTCTCGTCAGGCTCGAGGCAGCTGCCCTCCGTCCATTCGTTCCAAGAGTTGATCGTGAGCACCTTCGGGCCGCTTGTCCGGGTGTCGAGATAGGACTTGGCTTCACGCAGAGCCGATTCGAACTCCGCCGGCGTACTGACGGCGACGTTGGTGAGCCATGAAAAGCGTGGCGTGTTGTCCCAGCCCACGCTGACGTTGGGGAAGTAACGAACCGGCCATTTCGCCTCGAACTCGGGCCACATGGCCTCCGACTTCTGCGCCCAACTCGCATAAGGCTCGGGCGAAAGGTGATGGGCCCAAGTGTAATCGGTCACGCTGTCGAAGCCGAGTTGGCGAACGACATCTGGCGTTATCGGGCCCCAACCGATCGCGTTCAGGTGGATGCCGGGAAGGCCGGCCGCCTTGGCCTTCGCGCGGAAAGAATCCAGGGCCTCGCGTGTTTTGTCGATTCCGCCGAGACCGTTCACGAGAGTCATGACCTCGTAGATCGAGAAGTATGGCTTGCCATCGACTCGCCAGTAGTTGGGTTGCTTGAAATACCGGATCGCCGCGTCCTCGACGTGGCTCAGAATATCGGGGTCTGCCGCGCCTTTGTAGATGAGGGGCAGAGGCTTTCCTTCCGTCGCGGGCATGCAATCCAGCCAATCGTGGTTCGCCCACATGAGCGCGAACTTAAGGCGCTTTCGGTTCTTGGCCTTGAAGAAGCCGGCGTCGAGGGCTCGGTTCAAATAAGGCTTGTCCTCGTACCAGTACCAGTCGAAGATGAAGGCGTCGATGCCGGCGTTTGCGGCTGCGTCGATCTTTTTGGACATCTCGCGCGGATCGGATTCGTCTTGATACCCCCAGACCGGAACTCGCGGCTGGTAATGGCCCTCGAAGCGCGGCTTTGCGGCCCTCACGAGATCCCATTCCGTCCATCCTTTTCCTTTGCGGGCGTCGATGCGCGGATCGCCGTGATAGCCTGGGAAGTAATAGACGGCGACATCAATACGGGCGTTGGGAGCAGGCGAGGTCATCCCGGCAAGAAGGATCATAAGCGGAATGGTCATTGCGTATCAGTATCGCCCAAGCCTCCCTTTCTGCTTCGAAAAACCCAGAAGGACCCTCCCATGGTGATAATCCAGTCCGGTGACGACATTAGGTTCCCTGGCAAACCCGGTTCCGATATCGACCCATGAAGCGAAAGAGGGCGTCGCCGACGATCTTCGCTTCCTCGTCTGAAAGCTGGGAAGCGAAATGCTCTTGAATGGCGGCACGGTATGTCGGCCAACTACCTTCTCGGGCTTTGAGTCCGGCAGGGGTGATCACGGCGTAGGCGACGCGGCGGTCGGCCCGGCATGCTTCGCGCTTGATATAGCCTTTTGCCTCTAGGCGGTCGACGAGGCGCGTGAGCCCGCTCTTGCTCAGGAGGACCTGGTCGGCGAGGTCGCTCATTTTCAGCCGCTGATTTGGGGCGTCTTCGAGGGCGAGGAGGGCGTCATACCAGTCGAGGGGAAGGAGATCGGCCTCCGCCATGACGTGATCGATTTGCTCCACGAGGGTCGCGTGGGCGAGAAGAAGGCCTTTCCACGCCTCCAGTCCATTTTTCGAGAGCTCCGCCGCCATCCTATGCCTACCATTCTAATACGTTCGCTGACAATTGAGATTGCAACTTTTGCGCATACAATGATTTATGTGAGACGGAGAGTCGCCTCGACCCTTTGGCGTCGCAGCCAGACAATGTGGGGGAGTGGAGGGGCTGAGGTATCGCAAATAAGCCCGGCCAAACGCGCTTGCCGCTTTGCTCGAATCCACCCGTCGCGATTGTCTTGCCGGCCCCGGCCGGAGCGCGGCAAGACGTCGGCTTGCCACGCCGATGCCGCTAAACGAGCCGGTCAGTTTCTGATGCGCGGGGCCCGATCCGATGCCAGTTTTGTGGGCGGCGTCTGCGTGTCCTCGGGCCGCAACCCCCCGTTTTGGCCGAATCATTAGCTCGGACTAAACGCGAATTGGACCACCCAAGCACTCGCGACTTTGAACCTGATTGGTGCAGCACCTATACGGACCCGATTGGTGCTGCATCAAGTTCAGTCGCCAAACAGCGGCTTGTCCTCGCGGTTCGCATTCTCGCGGCGAAGCATGCGGGCGCAGGTATTCCAGCGAAGAATTGAGTCGTCGTTGCCGGCCGGGCGAACCAGCTCGGCTTCCTCAAAGGAGGCCATCGCTCGCTCGATCCAGTCGTCGACGGCATGGACCGGCAGCCCCTCCCGCCGCTTCGCTCTCGCCCACCGCTCCAGCGTCACGCCCCTGTAATAGGCCCGCTGGTAGGGATCGGAAAGCGCCGACAAGAGCTTCTCTGCCTCATGGAGCGAGTTGCCATGATGAGTCATGAATTGGTCGCTCAGGGCGAGCACGAGCATTAGGATCGCCTTCTGGTTTGCCGGCTCGATCACAAGCACATCGCGGGCGATGCTCTCGGCCTGCTCGGGCTCATTCAGGAGCCGATACCGCTCCCCGAGTTCCAGCGCCTTGGGAACCGCCTCATGGTGGATTTGCTTAAGCCCGACATGGTCCATGGTTTTCATTGATGATAGATGATCGGGAGGATTGATGATTCGGAGTCAGTCCTTCCAAGGATGATCCTTCTTGATAACACCCAGTTTGCGGAATATCGCGAGAACGGGGTCGTAATACAAATCCACGACTCGCTCTTTGAGCGGGATGATCGCATTATCCGTGATCTTTATCGACTCCGGGCAAACGACCGTGCAGCACTTGGTGATATTGCAATAGCCGATGTTGTGCTCCTCTTTCAGGTCCTTGCGCCGATCCTCGACGTCGAGCGGATGCATGTCGAGAGCAGCCGCGTAGACGAAAAGGCGCGGCCCGACGAACTCCTCGTGCTTTTCATGCTCTCGCAAAACGTGGCAGACGTTTTGGCAGAGGAAGCACTCGATGCACTTGCGGAACTCCTGAACACGGTCCACGTCCCCGGGGTCGATGCGCCATGTGCCGTCAGGCGCGTCGGCCTTGCGCGGCTTGAACGGCTTGATCGTCTTCTTGGCGCGATAGTTCCAGGAGACGTCGGTGACGAGGTCCTTGATGAGGGGAAATGCCTTCATCGGCTCGACGCGTACTGGCTGGTCGAGATCGAGATCTCCGCAGCGCGTCATGCACATGAGCCGTGGCTGACCGTTCACTTCAGCCGAACAGGAGCCGCACTTTCCTGCCTTGCAGTTCCATCGAACTGCCATATCGGATGCCTGGGTCGCTTGGATCTGATGGACGGCGTCGAGCACGACCATGCCTTCGCTGATCTCAGCCGTGTAGTCTTGGAACTGGCCGGACTCCTTGGTCCCGCGCCAAATCTGAAAGGTCGTTTTCTTCATGTCGTAGGGTCAAAATCCAGACCGCATTGCTGCAAATCCAAGAATATTGACCACTAGCATAACAGCCCCGAGGCCGATTGAGGCATATGAACACATCAGCGGGCCTTGAGCGCGCGGATCTCCGGCCGCCGCGGCCCGCCGTGCGAAGATCACGCCTCCGATGCCGAGTCCCACGCCGATCAGGGAGCAGACACAGAAGGCGCACACGATGCCGACGATGCTCATCACCCAGGCGACGGTGACGTCGTTGCTGCCGCTTAACGGGCGCGGATGATACGCGTAGCCGGGAACCGGGCCCCCAGGCTGCGGTGAGCTATAGGGATTGCTCGCGGGCGGAGCGCCGAACGGCCCCCCTCCCACAAACAGGCCTGGTACAGCGGAGGCGAGCATCGCCGTTCCGGTGGTCGTATCGCGAATCGTCGTGTTCGGCTGGATGCGACCCTCCTGCACCCATTGTCGAAGGAGGGCCTCGTCAGCCGGCCCGTATGGATTCCCCGCATCGTCGAGGACGAAGTAATTCATCGGCTCTTTCCACCCGACTGTTTGAGCGTCCAAGCCCTCATCTGAGCCCTAAGCCGACACCCGGACGGTCCCCGCGTGGGAGGTCGGCTCGGGAACGGGCATGCCGTGAGCTTTCATGCCTTCGATGTGAAATTGGATCGCCTCGACGACCGTGCGTTCGGTGTCTAGAAGCGTCTTTCCCGTCGCGACGCAACCCGGAAGGTCGGGGACGTACGCTGACCAATTCCGATCTCCGCGCTCATACACAACTGCGTATTCTTTCATTCCTCGAGTCCCGCCTGCCGCCAAATGCTCTTCAGGGTTTTGGGATGGACGTCGTCGCTCTTATGGCCCGACACCGTCACTAAACCGGCCTTCGTTGGGTGCACGAGTTGGCGGTGGCTCCCGCGCATGCGATCGACAGTCCAACCGTTATCCCGAAGGTTCTTCAGCACGTCTCTAACCTGCATGTTACGACGATGACTAGGCTAAAGCCTACTTCATCTCATCGATGATCGCTTTGTGTTCGTCGGTCATCGGGACCAAGGGCTCCTGCTTGATCTCCGTTGCAGCGCCGATCTTCCGGATCACGGTGTTCACTTTGGCCTGCTCAGCGTCTTTGTCGGGATAGTCGAGGCGGAAGTGCGCGCCGCGGCTTTCCTTCCGAATCAGAGCGGCGCGGGCGATCGCCTCGGAGATCGTCAGGAGGTTGCGAAGATCCATCACCGTGTGCCAGCCCGGATTGTATTCGCGGTTTCCGCTCACGCTTGCCTTCGCGGTTCGTTCGCGCAGCTTCTGGATCTTGGGCAGAGCTTCCTGCATCTCGGATTCCGTTCGGACGATCCCGACCAGATCCTGCATCATCGTTTGGAGATCGTGCTGGATCGTAAAGCCGTTGTCGGGTCCCGCCGGACGCTCGAACGGTTCGACCGCCCATTTCGCGGCACCCTCGACTTCGCCATCGTCGATCTTGACGGCTTCGTTCTTCTTCGCGAACTCAGCCGCATGCTCTCCCGCGAGCTTGCCAAAGACGAGGAGGTCGGATAGGGAGTTTCCTCCGAGCCGGTTCGCGCCGTGCAATCCGGCCCCGCACTCACCCGCCGCAAAGAGGCCGGGAACGGTCGACATCTGGGACTCTGCGTCGACCCGCACACCTCCCATCATGTAGTGGGTTGTCGGCCCGATCTCCATCGCCTCGGCGGTGATGTCGATCCCGGCCAGCTCCTTGAACTGGTGGTACATGCTCGGCAGCTTCTTCTTGATGTGCTCAGCCGCATTCGGGATCTTCTCCTTGATCCAGGAAATGTCGAGAAAGACGCCGCCGTGCGGGGATCCCCGGCCCTCCTTGATCTCGCGAACGATGCAGCGGGCGACGTGATCGCGGGTGAGGAGCTCCGGCGGGCGATTCGCGTTCTTGTCGCCCGTGACGTAGCGCCAGCCCTCCTCGGGATCGGTCGCTGTCTGGCTCCTATGAGATCGGGGATGTCCTCGAACATGAAGCGCTTGCCTTCGCTGTTCCGCAAGACGCCGCCCTCGCCTCGCACGCCCTCGGTAACGAGCAAGCCCTTCACCGACGGCGGCCATACCATCCCCGTCGGATGGAACTGCACGAACTCCATGTCCATCAAGTCGGCGCCTGCGTGGTACGCGAGGGAGTGGCCGTCTGCGGTGTATTCCCAGCTATTGCTGGTGATCGCGAAGGCCTTGCCGATCCCACCAGTTGCCAGCACGACCGCCTTGGCCCGAAAGACGACGAACTGGCCGCGTTCGCGGAAATAGCCGAATGCGCCGGAGATGCGGTCGTCGTCCTTGAGGAGGGTGACGATCGTGCACTCCATGTGGAAGTCGATTCCTCTGTGGATGCCGTGATCCTGGAGAGTGCGAATCATTTCGAGGCCCGTCCGGTCGCCGACGTGAGCGAGGCGGGGATACTTGTGGCCGCCGAAATTGCGCTGGAGAATGCGGCCATCCTTGGTGCGATCGAAAAGAGCGCCCCAGGCCTCGAGTTCGAGAACGCGGGCGGGCGCCTCCTTGGCATGCATCTCGGCCATACGCGGGTTGTTGAGGTATTGGCCGCCGCGCATCGTGTCGGCGAAGTGGACGCGCCAGTTGTCACGCTCGTCGACGTTGCCGATCGCCGCCGCGACGCCGCCTTCCGCCATGACGGTATGAGCCTTGCCGAGGAGGGACTTGGAGACAACGCCGACCTTGACGCCGGCGGCTGATGCCTCGATCGCGGCCCGCAGTCCGGCGCCTC
>Ga0209415_10011570_pt1 | contig 14832 bp, 12 predicted proteins | sample PeaSoiSIISIP2007_FD_187696 | JGI IMG/M metagenome (GOLD analysis project Ga0209415, IMG submission 187696) | Peat soil microbial communities from Weissenstadt, Germany - SII-SIP-2007 (SPAdes) (version 2) | ecosystem: Environmental > Terrestrial > Soil > Wetlands > Peat | place: Germany...
TGTGCCCTTCGCCATCGTGGACGCGACCACCCTGACCGAAGCCGGCTACGTCGGCGAAGACGTCGAAAACATTATCCTCAAGCTGCTGCAGGCCGCCGACGGCGACGTCAGCCGCACCCAGACCGGCATCATCTACATTGACGAAGTAGACAAGATCGGGCGCAAGGACGAGAATCCCTCGATCACCCGCGACGTTTCCGGCGAAGGCGTGCAACAGGCCCTGCTGAAGATTCTCGAAGGCACCATCGCCAACGTGCCGCCGCAGGGCGGCCGCAAGCATCCGCACCAGGAATTCACCCCGGTGGATACCACCAACATCCTCTTCATTTGCGGCGGAGCCTTCGTCGGACTCGACAAGATCATCTCCCGCCGGATGGGCAAAAAATCGCTCGGCTTCCGCAGCACGGAGGACGCCGAAAAAGAAGATGCTGCCGTCTCCCGCAAGCGCAACTACGAATTACTGAGCGAAATCCAGCCGGAAGACCTCATCAAGTTTGGTCTGATTCCGGAATTTGTCGGCCGCCTGCCCGTCGTCGGCATGCTGGAAGACCTCGATGAATTTGCCCTGATCGAGATCCTGACCCGGCCCAAGAACGCCATCGTCAAGCAATATCAGCGCCTGTTCGAGTTCGAGAACGTGCGCCTCAAGTTCCACGAAGAGGCCCTGCGCGCCATCGCGCGCCAGGCCATGGCGCGCAAGGTTGGCGCCCGCGGGCTGCGCATGATCCTCGAAGAGCTCATGCTTGACCTGATGTTCAACCTGCCCAGCCAGAAGAAAGTAAAGGAGTTCGAAGTCACGCGTGAAATGGTGGAGAAGCGCAGTGCCTCGTTCGCCACCATCATGGAAAAAGCCGGATAGACGGTCCCGCGGATTCCGCGGCAGTCCCGCAAAATGGCCACTAAGAGCCGTGCAGCGGGTGTTCGGACAGGGTAGAATCTTTGTGGCGGTCTGTAATCCCAGGGAGACCCAGTGACCACATCCAAGGAAAAGTTCGAATCCAGAAAGCTGCCCATGATGCCCATCCGGGACGTGGTCATCTTCCCGTTCATGATGACCCCCTTCGTCGTGGGCCGCGAATCCAGCGTGCGCGCCCTCGAAGAAGCCCTGGCGGCGGATAAGAAGATTTTCCTCGCGACCCAGCACGACGCCTCCATGGACGAGCCCAAGGCCAACGAAATCTACCAGGTCGGCACCATCGTCAACATCGTGCAGAGCCTCAAACTGCAGGATGGCAACATCAAGGTTCTGGTCGAAGGCATTGAGCGCGGCAAAATTCTGCAGGTCACCGACACTGAAGGCTACATGCAGGCCACGGTGCGCGTCGCGCGTTACGCGACCGAGACGAACCCCGCTCTCGAAGCCGCCATGCAGCGCGTGACCACCCTGTTTGAGCAGTACGTGAAACTCTGCCAGGCCCTGAATTACGAAACCATGATCTCGGCCGTGCGCATGGAAGATCCGGCCAAGCTGACCGATGTCATCGCCGCCAACCTGCAGCTCTCGATCGAAGAGAAGCAGGAACTGCTCGAAATCTTTGATCCGGCCGAGCGCCTCACCCGCATCGCCGACGTCCTCGACATCGAGATCGAAAAGCTGAACGTGGACCGCACCATCCAGTCGCGCGTCAAGCGCCAGATGGAGAAAGCGCAGAAAGAGTACTACCTCAACGAGAAGATCAAGGCCATCCAGAAGGAACTCGGGCGCGGCGAGAAGTCAGAGTTCGACGACCTGAAAAAGAAGATCGAAGCCGCCGGCATGCCGAAAGAAACCAAGGACAAGGCCCTGCAGGAACTCAAGAAGCTTGAAGCCATGCCTCCCATGTCGGCCGAGTCTACGGTTTCCCGCAACTATCTCGACTGGCTCCTGGCCGTGCCGTGGAAGAAGCGCTCGAAAGAAATCCGCAACATCGCCCGCGCTGAGAAAGTGCTCAACGAAGATCATTACGGCCTCGAGAAAATCAAGGAGCGCATCCTTGAATTCCTCGCCGTCCGCCAGTTGGTGAAGAATCCTAAAGGCTCGATCCTCTGTTTCGTCGGCCCTCCGGGCGTAGGCAAGACTTCGCTGGGCATGTCCATCGCCAAGGCGACGGGCCGGAAATTTGTCCGCATGTCGCTCGGCGGCGTGCGCGATGAAGCCGAGATTCGCGGCCACCGCCGCACCTACATCGGCGCCCTGCCCGGACAGATCATCCAGATGATGAAGAAGGCCGGCACCAAGAACCCCGTCTTCATGCTCGACGAAGTGGACAAGATGTCCATGGACTTCCGCGGCGACCCGTCCGCCGCCCTGCTCGAAGTGCTCGATCCCGAGCAGAACTACATGTTCGTGGACCACTACCTCGACGTCGAATATGACCTGTCGCAGGTCTTCTTCGTGGCCACCGCCAACGTGATTCACACCGTTCCCCCGGCGTTACAGGACCGCATGGAAGTGCTCCGCCTGCATGGCTACACCGAGCAGGAGAAGATCGAAATCGCCAAGCAGTTCCTGGTGAAGAAACAGATGCTGGCCGCGGGCCTGTCGGAAAAGAACATCAAGTTCACCGAAGCCGCCATTACCGCCCTGATTCGCTCTTACACCCGCGAAGCCGGCGTCCGCAACCTGGAGCGGGAAATCGGCAACGTCTGCCGCAAAGTCGCGCGCAAGGTAGTGAAGGAAGGCGAAAGCTACGCCGTCACCATCACGGGCGAAAACGTCAACGACTTCCTCGGCGTAATCAAGTTCCGCGACACCCTGGCCCATGAAAAGTCCGAAGTCGGCCTGGTCACCGGTCTGGCCTGGACCGAAGTCGGCGGTTCCATCCTGAGCACCGAAGCCACCGTCGTAGACGGCAAGGGCAAGCTCACACTGACCGGCAAACTCGGCGACGTCATGCAGGAATCAGCTCAGGCCGCCATGTCGTACGTGCGTTCGCGCGCCCACCGCCTCGGGCTGAACCGCGACTTCTACCGCAATCTCGACCTGCATGTGCACGTGCCCGAGGGCGCCATTCCGAAAGATGGCCCGTCCGCCGGCATTACCATCGCGACTGCGATCTCCAGCGCATTGAGCAAGATTCCCGTGCGCCGCGACATCGCCATGACCGGCGAAATCACGCTGCGCGGCAAAGTTCTGCCCATCGGCGGCCTGAAAGAGAAGCTCCTGGCCGCCCACCGCGCCGGATTGTTTGAAGTCATCCTGCCCAAGGACAACGAAAAGGACCTGGCCGAGGTCCCCGAAAACCTGCGCGGCGCGATGAAACTCCATTTCGTGGACACCATGGATCAGGTGCTTCAAATCGCGTTGGAGTCAGCTCTGCCGAAAGTGGATTCGGATGGCACGCAGCCGATTGCCCCGCCGCCGATCACCACCGGCAGCGCCGACGTTCCCATCGCGCATCAATAGAAATTATCCTCTGTTGTCACGCCCGCTCAGGCGGGCGTTTTTCTCGCTGCCCGCTTTCTCTCCCCACTCGGCGCTCGAAAGTTCATACTGCAGGATGACGCGCCCGCTGCTGGCAATTTCCTCACCGCTCACTGGCTTGAAGCCGAATTTCTCCAGAATATGTTTTGATGTGGCATTCCTCTCGTCCACATCCGCAAGCAGGCGGCGCAGCCGCAGGCGCGTGAACGCGACATCAATGAAAGCCAGGCAGGCCTCCGACGCCAATCCCCGGCCCCAATAAGGCCGCGCAAGATAATACGCAAGGTGCGCCGCCTTCTGGTTGTTGACGGCCCGCAGGCCGCAACATCCGATGTATTTCTGTTCGTCTTTCACAACCGTTGCCCACAAGCCATAGGTTCGCGAGGGTTTACCGAGGTATTGACTGTGAAAGCGGTACTTCGCCTTTTCCAAAGGCCATGCCGGGCCTCCCACATACCGGCGCACCTCTGGGTCCGTGTGCATCCGGACAAATTCCTCTTCGTCCTGAGCCGCGTGCGGCCGGAAGAGCAACCGGGTTGTTTCGAGGAAGATCACGGCAGTCGTCGAACAAAAACTCTATCACCGCTTCCGCTTGCCAGTTTGCCACCTCGCATTGCAAACTTGAGTATGAGAGTTCTGTCACGTTTTCTTGCGGCGGCGACCGACGTTGCCCACTTCCCGGTTTACGCCTTGCCCGAGATAGCTTTCCTGGGCCGCTCCAACGTCGGCAAATCCAGCGTGATCAACTCTCTGGTCGGCGCCAAACTCGCCCGCACCAGTTCCACTCCGGGCCGCACCCGCAGCATCAATTTCTTCGAGGTCCGCTGGCCGGGAAAGCCGCGTCCGGAGCTGATTTTCGCCGACCTGCCCGGCTACGGCTACGCCAAAATTTCGCGCGAAATTTCCCAGGAATGGTCGGGGTTCATTGACCCTTACCTCAAAAACCGCACCTCGCTCGCCCTATGTGTTGTGCTGTTGGATCCAAATGTTCCTGCGCAGCCCAGCGACCGGCAACTTCTTGAGTTCCTCGCCTCCGCAGGCCGCGAGTTTCTTCTGGTTGCAACCAAGAGCGACCGCATGTCGAACAACCAACTCCACAACGCGCTGCGCCTGTTAACCGAGGAGTACCCTTCCGCCCGCCTGATTCCCTTTTCAGCCAAGACTGGCGCCGGGCGCGACGAACTCTGGAAGCTGATCCGGCACGCCGCCCAACAGGCGCAAGCGGCGGCAGCTTCGATCTGACTTCGGCCAGCAGCAAATCTCCATCTTTGGTTATGATTGACATCGCATGGCTCTCTACCTCATTACCGGCATCGGCGGCTTCATCGGATCCTCGCTGGCCCGCGCGTTGCTGGCCCGCGGTCAGCAGGTGCGCGGCGTGGATGACTTTTCGACCGGCAAGCGGGAAAACCTCACTGAAATCTCGGCTCGGATTGATCTTCGCGAAGCCGACATCCTCGATCTCGACGCCATGCACCGGGCCTGCGCCGGAGCGGATTATGTCCTGCACCAGGCGGCGATTCCGTCGGTCCCGAAGTCGGTGCTCGACCCGCACGGCAGCAACCGCGCCAACGTGGACGGCACAGTCAACGTGCTGATCGCCGCCCGCGACGCCAAAGTCAAGCGCGTGGTCTATGCCGCGTCCTCGTCGGCCTACGGCGACACGCCCACGCTGCCCAAGCACGAGGCCATGAAGCCTGATCCCATCTCGCCCTACGCCGTCGCCAAGCTGGCGAGCGAGCACTACTTGACGTCGTTTCATCGCTGCTACGGGCTTGAAACCGTGTCGCTGCGCTATTTCAACGTCTTCGGCCCGCGGCAGGATCCGTCCTCACCGTATTCTGGCGTGCTCGCCAAGTTCATCACGCTCATGTTGCGCGGCGAGCCGCCTACCATCTTCGGCGACGGCGAGCAAAGCCGCGACTTCACCTACATTGACAACGCGGTCGAAGCCAATCTGCTGGCCTGCCAGGCGCCGGCAGCCCAAGTGGCCGGACAAGTCTTCAACGTCGCCACGGGACGGCGCATCACCCTGAATGAAACCATCAAGGCGCTGCAAGCCTTGACCGGTTATTCCGGAGCGCCGCGCTACGCCAAGGATCGCGAAGGCGACATCAAACATTCGCTAGCTGATATCTCGAAAGCCGAGGCTGCTCTTGGCTACAAACCGACGGTGAATTTCGAAGAAGGCCTGCGGCGCACGGTGGAATGGTACCGGGGACGGTAAGGGCGGCGCGGGATGGGCCGCTTTATACACGGTGGCTGGCCCCCCCTTTCGTAGATTCCCAAAATGGGGTTGCCCCACCCTTCCCGCGTTTTTTGCGGGAGGGTGGGCCCTACCACGGACTACAATCTGCGTGAATGCACGTCAAGCCGGTCCGCTATCAAGACCAACGCTGTCTGCACTTCATTACCTTCAGTTGCTATCAGCGAATGAAGATGCTTGACTCCGTCGTCGCTCGAGATACCTTCGAGCAGGAACTGGAACGGGTCCGCCGTTGGTATGGCTGCTACGTCACCGGATATGTGGTTATGCCTGAGCACGTGCACCTCCTCATCAGCGAACCGGAGCGCGGCAAGCTTTCGCTGGTCATGCAAATGCTGAAGCAGATCACATCTCGCAAGCTGAAGCCGCGGGGTGAGTTGCGATTCTGGCAGGTACGCTATTACGATTTTCCTGTGTGGACCGAGGCGAAACGGATTGAGAAGCTGCGGTACATCCATCGCAATCCGGTGCACCGTGGGTTGGCGCTGCGTCCTGAGGAGTGGGAATGGAGCAGTTTCCTTGAGTGGGCGACAGGAAGGGAAGGCAGAGTCGAGGTCGAGTGTCCATCGTCGGCACGGAGGCGAGGAGCAATGGGCGCGTCGCCGGCGCTCGGGGCGGCCCACCCTCCCGCAAAGAACGCGGGAAGGGTGGGGCAACCAGACACAAGGGTCCCTCGCTGAACAGGATGGACCAGCCCCCGAGGCGAGGCTGGACGATTACTCTTCTTCTCTCGCAATCTTGCCCGATGCAGTCTCGGCTGGATAGTTGAAGAAGAGCTGATTGCCGTCAGGATCATCAACCACCAGAAGCCGGTAGCCCCACGAACCCTCCTTGACCGCAACGCCCCTGGCCTCGAGTTCCGCGCGCAGCGCGTCCAACGCGGCGACCGCTTCCTCGCGCGTCGGCGGCTCGACGTTCAGGGAAATGAACAGCAGCCCCTTGCCAATCTTCTCCGGCCAGTTGTCGGCCAGGATAAGCGCGCAGCCCTGCCGATCAACCTGTGCGACGTGCGCTATGCCGTCCTCGTCGTAACGCCAGGGGCTCGTGAAGCCGAGCCGGTCAACGTAAAAGCGCAGCGAGGCCTCAACGTCGGTCACGTGCAGGACGGGGCGCGCGAACCAGTCTGTCATAAGCTATGTATCCTCATCTCTGTATCCTCGAATGAAGACTTCCACCTTGGCCCAGTGTCGTCTCCAACAACTAATTCAACTCCCGCACCCAGATATTCCTGAAGCTGATCGCCTCGCTGGGATCGCCGTGGGCCTGAAGCTTGATGGGCGCGCCGTCAAACGCCTTGTAGAAAGGCGGGCCGATATAGCGCGTCTCACCTTTCAATTCGAAATGATTCTGCACCAGCACAGCGTTGAAAAACGCAGTGACGTAAGCCGGAGACTTGAGCGAGCCGTCGGCGTTGAAGACGGGTGCGGTCCACACCACGTCATAGGTCTGCCACTCGCCGGGCTTGCGGTTCGGGTTCACCAGCGGCGCACTCTGCTTGTAGATGCTCGCGGCCTGGCCGTTGACGTAGGTCGGGTTGTTGTAGGAATCGAGAATCTGCAATTCGTACCCGGCGTCGCCCGCTCCGGTGGAGGCGAGAAACAGGCCGCTATTTCCGCGCCCCTGCCCGCTGCCCGTGATGTTTTCGGGCACTCGCCATTCCAGGTGAAGCTGGTAGTTGTGGAACTTCCGGCGGGTTTCGATGTTGCCCGCCGACTTGTTCACCGTGACGATGCCGTTGGCGACGATCCACTTCGCCGCAGACTGGTCGTTGACTGACACCCATTCGTCGAGATTCTTGCCGTCAAACAAGATGATCGCATCCGAAGGCGCCGCCGCACAGTCGGCTCCCGGGGTCACGATCTTCGGAACCGGCTGCCAGACTTCGGTGTCTTCCGGCTTCGGCCCAGCCGAGGGTGCGGCCTGCTGCTGCGCGGCCTGCTGCTGGGCGATAAGAGGAAGACTAACCGCGAGGAGAATCACGGAGGCGAGGATAGAATTCTGCTTTTTCATGCTCCATAGCATATACCGGCCGTGTCTTTTCATGGCGGGTGGCCCATCCTTTCGCGCTCTTTGCGAAAGGGTGGGCATTCATGAAGCCGACCGAGCTCTCCCGACGCCTTCATTACGTTGGTTATCTACGTCCTCCCACCGCGCGTGACTAGAGTGAAGCCATGACACTTTCCTCGATGGTGGTCTCGCGCGACTGGCAGGAAGTCAGTGTTCTGGAGTGCATTCTCGGCGGGCTTCACATGGATGTCTCGGTCGAGAACGAACCGCAGCGGGCTCTGGCCCGGCTCACGAAATCCAAGGTAGACGCACTCATTGTTGATTGTGATCTGCAGGGCAGCGCCGAACTTCTCCGCGATCTGCAGTGCACCAGGAAGCGAACGGCTTCCGTCCCGCTGGTAACCATTGGTAGCCCGTACCACCAGCCCAGCCTGAACGATACCGGAGCCTTATTCGCCTTCGAGAAGCCGATCTCCGTCGAGCAGGCCGTGCGCACGCTCTCCGCCGCGCGTAACCTGATTCTCGATGGACGCCTGCGCTACCACCGTGCCGGACTGGATGTTCCGGTCACGCTCGAAACCAAGGGCTTGCCAAAAAGAAAAGCTTATCTGGTCAACCTGAGTCAGGGAGGCATGCAGGTTCACACCAGCGCTCCGATCGAGACCGACGAGCCCTTATCCGTTTCCTTCACCCTGCCCCACGCCAGGAGCGCGACCAGAGCGCAGGCGGAAATCGCGTGGCAGGATCAGCGCGGCAGCCTGGGCCTCCACTTCGTCAAGATAGCTCTCAGCCACCAGCGCAAGCTGCAGCTCTGGCTCGCCCAGCAGTACTTCACGGATTAACCCGCAGACATGCTCGGGCCGCTGCCTTCCGCCGCGAAGGTTTTGGGTGGCGCAGCGCTTCTACCGCTGCGATAAGGGCCTTTGCTTCCCGGCAGGGCTTCAGCCCCTGAGGTACTTGGACCAGTTCTTCAGCGATCTCTTCAGCCGCAACGGCCTACCTGCAGGCTTTTAACGGAAGCGCACGTCGTCCGATTCCTTTTCCTCTTCCAGATCGTATCCGGCCATGCGAGCCAGCCTTGCGCCCGGGCTGGCGCCTCCGAAGAGCTTGAAGAATCCCCAGTAAAGCGCCGTCACCCCGACCGCGGAGCCCACCGCCATGGCCACGGGCCACTTGGGGAGCTCGCGCGTCACCGCCAGAAATACCAGCGCGAACAACAGCAAGGAAGCCAGCACGGCCAGCGTGTTGACCGTCCAGGCCAGGCCGCGGCTCGAAAGAGGTTGCGACAGCCAATCCAGTTCCACCGGTTGCCGAGGCAATACGATGCGCTCAAGAAGCGCAGAGGCGGGGTCCGGGGAGTCCGGCCGTGAGGGCAACTCGATCACCTCGGCCGCCGCCCCAGAAACGATCAGACCGTCTTCCTCCACGGCTGCCGGAAGCGGCATGGTAACCAGCGATTCGGCAAAAACTGACCGGTCCCGTTCCTCAAAAAACGGGACCCCTTCGAGCAGGTTACCGAAGATCCATTCGTCAATCTGGCGCGCCATGCGCGGCGAAAGATCGAGGAACCGGATGCCGCACTGTCCCGAGAAGGTCGCCCAGATCACTTCCCCTCGGGTCTCCACCCGCAGCCGCGGATAGCGCAACTCAAAGCGCACCCGGAACTGCTGCTTCGGGCGAACTGCGGCCACTACCTGCACCGCGATGCCTTCGTGGCTGAGGTTACGAATGATGCCACCGTTGGCCTGGTCGAGGGTGACGTAAGTCAGCGTCCGGAGTTCGTGCCGGTGACGTGATCGTTCCTGGCGCGCGGGGGAGATGTCCAAATGCATTCGTGTTTTACCTGAAGAAAGCCCGGCTAGGCCTTTAACAATCGAATGTTAGCCCGAGTCACCGCCCGTCACTGAGTAACTGCGCTGGTTCCGCGAAGCAACGCGGCTCCGCAGTCCGATCTCGCACCAAAGGACATGCCCGAAGGGTCACTCCCGGGTCATTGAAACGCACTCCGAAGCTCGATAAGTTTGAGGTGAGACTGCTCTCATATCGTGCAAACTCCTACCAAGCCGGGGTCCGAGGCGAAGACTGTCTTCGATGGGGCTCGTGTGCCCGCCTGGCCCGGCGAGCCAGGCGGGATTTCGATCACCATTAACGAACGCCCAGACAACGAACGCCCAGACCCTGCCCCCCCGCCTGATATTTCCGAAACCAGCCCTTCTCGACGCGATGCGCTGCAGGCGCTGCTGGCATTCGCCGCGCTGCATGACCAGGTGCGGCGGCGAAAAGCGCTGGCCGCACAGCTTCTCTCCTTCGACGCAGGCGCACCCGCGCCGGAGTTCGACGCCGGCGAGCAATTTGTCCTCGACGAAGTGCTGCAACTGGTGGCTGAACGCGCGGTCGCCATTACCGGCGCTGACGGCCTGGCCATCGCGCTGGCGGAAAACGACGAGATTGTGCTGCGCGCCGCCGCCGGCAACATCCGGCCCGACGTGGGCCAGCGCATTGATCGCGATTCCGCTTTCTCCGGAGCCTGCTTTCGCGGGGCCCAGATCGTCAACTGTGACGACACCGAAACCGATCCGCGGGTAAACCTGCAGGCGTGCCGGCGCCTCGGCGCGCGTTCCATGGTGGCCGTTCCCCTGTGCGGACGCCGCCGCGTCATTGGCGTGCTGGAATCGTTTTCCGCCTGGCCCTTCGGCTTCAACGAAAGCGATGAGCGCAACCTGAGCTTGCTCGCCGAGTTGGTGGTGGGCGCGCTGCGGCCGGAGGATGAAGACCGCTTTGCCGCATCGGCAGAAGTGGCCGCGACCAGGCTCGAAGCTCCTGCTACTGCCATTCCAGCCGCGGCACGCCCAACCAGCCCGGTCGTAGCCTCGCCCCCAATCTCGCCGCCACCGGCCGTCCGCGCTGATTCGCCAGCGCAGTCGCTGTACGCGGATGAAGCCGAATCCGAGTCCACCGCCGTAAGCGGGATTGCGACCTATCCCGCCGCCGCTCTCGATCATCCGACCGAAGTCGAAACGGCGCTTGCCGCCGCGGCTGAATCCGAACTCGCAGCCGGCGAGCCGGAGTCCGGACGTCACTTCCCTGGCATGCTGGTCCTGCTGGTATGCATCGTGATCGCCGCGGCATTCGCCGGAGGCGTGTGGTGGAAGCTGAAGACCGCGCAATTGGGCGATGTGATGATTCGCACCGAGACGATGACGGCGAGACCAGCCGCCGCACCGGGCAAGAACGCTCACCCGGCGCCCGCTCCCGCAAGCACCGCATCCGACGTGGCCGACGACTCCCAGCCCACCATCGCTCCCGCCACCGCGCAGGAACTTTCCAAATTTCCCCGCATCACCGGCGTGCGCCACTGGTCTTCGTCGGACTCAAGCACGGTCGTGCTGGACCTCGAAGATCAAGTGCAGTACGAGGCGCACCGTCTGGCCGGCCCGGACCGGATTTACTTCGATCTTCACGACACGCAGCTCGCACCCGATCTCGTCGGCAAGCCGGTTGACATCGGCGATGCGCTCCTCGGCCGCGTGCGCCTGGCACAACCCGTCGCCGGCATGACCCGCGTGGTGCTCGAGACCAGGAGCAATTCCAATTTCTCGGTCAGCCTGGAGCCGAATCCGTATCGGCTGGTAGTGGAAGTGCGCAAGATCGGAGCGGCGTCGCATGAAGTGGTCAACCTGTTCGCCAAGCCCGCGGACGCGGAAACAAAGAAACTCGCCATCGTAATTCCGCCTCCGACGCCGCAAGACCTGCAGTTACGGGCGCGTGTGCCCAAGATGCGCATTGCGGTGGATGCGGGCCACGGCGGCTGGGACCTGGGCACCGTCGGCCGGCGCGGCCTGCTGGAAAAAGATCTGGTACTCGAGATCGCGCAGCGGCTGGGAAAGCTGCTGGAGTCTCGGCTCGGCGCCGAGGTGATTCTAACCCGCAACGACGACAACTACATTCCGCTCGACGAGCGCGCCGAGATTGCCAATAAAGCGCAAGCGGATCTGTTCATCTCGGTGCACGCCAACTACAGCGACCTGCCTTCGGCGCGTGGGGTGGAGACCTACTTCACCAACACGTTCACTTCGCCGGATTCGAAAGATGTAGACGCGCCGGCGAAGAATACCGCTACGCCATCGCTGACGCCCGCCGACCTGCACGAGCGCATCGAGCAGTCGCGGCGGCTGGCGGCCAGCGTGCAGCGCGCGCTCTACGGCACGCTCTCCTCACAGAACCCGGGCCTGCGCGACCGCGGCATCAAGGAAGCAGGATTCGTGGTGCTGACCGAAAGCGCCATGCCGGGAATTCTGGCCGAAGTGTCGTTCGTCTCCAGCCCCACCGACGAACAGAAGCTGCGCTCCGACGGCTACCGCGAAGAGATCGCCGAAGCTCTGTATAAGGGCATCGCGCGCTACGCGGTGGCGTCCAAGGGCGTGAAACTGGCCAGCGTCGGGAAGTAGTTTTCAGTCGTCAGTTTTCAGTTGATTTTGGGTGGCGCGTTTTCAGCGCTGCGATGAGGCCTTCTCTTGGGCAGCCGTTCCCTGGCTTACTTTTGCCCGGAGGCGGCGTTTTCCTTTTGATACGACGCGCTCAGTGTGCCTTTCGCCTTGGCGATCGGGAGCAGCGTCGGGTAGAACTGGACGAACGTGGTGTCCACCGCAGCGTGCTCGGCGTGGCAGGTGTAGCAATCCATGTTCGTCGGGATCATCTTGGCAGTCTTGGAGTCGTCAAAGGGGAAAAAGGCCCACTTTCCCGGAAAGCGCTCCACGTCCTTGACGTGCACTTCGCGCCCCATTATCTCGGTGTCCTGGAAGCTCCCTTTCTGATTGATAGAGCCCTTGCCTTCTGCTTTGCGAGCTTCGAGGACGAGCATGGTCTTGTCGGGCCAGGTGCCGGTCTCGACGAAGGCCTTGTAGGCTTCGGGATTCACGAAGACATTGTCGAACATGTGGTGGTCCATGTTCATGAGCGCGGGATTGTAGCTCATGTCGTAGCCCGTGGTCAGGTAAACCCATTCTCGATAGTTTTCGGGGAACTTGAGCTGGCCATCGCTGGTATATTCGGGAGCCGATCCGCGCGGCGCGGGTGCGGATTGGAGCAGAGCAGCCGAGGACACGATCACGATCGCGACCAGCAGAAGAATGTTTTTCTTGTTCGTCATTTCTCGCACCCCTGTCTTAATTCTCTGGTTCCCCAGACTGGCAGTATGAGCCGGAGCCGGCGTGAGAGCCAGACCGCCGCCTGCACGCATCGGGCGATTGGCTGCATTGTCGGGGTTTGGGCGTGGTCGTAGAATACGATCCTGCATATGGACATGACTCCGGCACAATCCGAATGGCGGCGCTGGCGGTGGATTGCCGCCATATGGGGCGGGTTTGGACTGTTTGACGCGACGCAAACTGTTCTTGTCATGCGGGCCCAGGGCATGCACCACTACTGGACGCGCCTGTTTCTGACGCTGCTTTTTTCCTGGCTGCCGTGGATGCTGGCAACCCCGCTGGTACTGCGGCTGGCCCAGCGGCATCCGCTGGCACAGTGGAGGAAGATTTCAACCTGGGCGGCACATCTGGGCGCGTGCGCCGGAATCGGCCTCGGATTTGCCGGGTGGGTCACGATGTGGGAGTCGTGGCTGAATCCGTGGGCAATTGCGCCGGGGCCTGAACCCTTCGGCCAGGCGTGGCTGCATAAGTTCTATGGCGGCCTGCTGTTGTACCTGATCCTTTACAGCCTGATCCTGCTCGCCGGACACATGCTGGACTCGCGGGAACAGATGGCGCGCCAGCAGGCCGAGACGGCGCGGCTCAACGAACAGTTGCTGAAAGCGCAGCTCAACGCCCTGCGCCGGCAGATCGAGCCCCACTTCCTGTTCAACACGCTTAATGCCATTGCCGGACTGGTGCGCGAAAACCGGAATGACGCGGCCGTGAGCATGATTGCTGGGCTGAGCGACTTTTTGCGGCGTGTGGTTGAAGACTCTGATCGGCAGCAGGTGGCGCTGGCAGAAGAACTGGAGTTCACTCAGAAGTATCTGGACATCCAGAAGGCGCGGTTTGCCGAGCGGCTGAAGTTCAGCGTGGAGGTTCCTGAGGAACTGCTCGGGGCGCAGGTTCCCAGCCTGATTCTGCAGCCGATGGTGGAGAACGCGGTGAAACATGGGATTGCAAAGCGGGTTGCGGGAGGAGCAATCCGAATTTCGGCCTGCCGGGATAACGGAACCCTTAGGCTGCGCGTCTATAACGACGGGCCGGGTCTGCCTGCGGGATGGGAGAAGAGCCCGTCGGGGATCGGGATTTCGAACGTGCGCACGCGGCTGCGGAGCTTGTATGGAGATGCCTTCGAATTGACCCTGCGGGATCAGGCCCCCGGAGGCGTGGAGGCATCGGTTTCGGTGCCGTTCGTGGCTGCGTTGGGAAAGGGTCAGGAGTAAATTCATGCCGGCCGAGGCACGTTCGTCGAAGATCCGCGCGCTGATTGTGGATGACGAACCGCTGGCCCGCGCGAATCTTGCCGTGCTGTTGCGCAGAGATCCGGAGATTGAGAGCGTGGACGAGTGCGGGTCGGGAGCCGAGGCCATCGGTGAGATGCGGATCGCAAGGCCGGATTTGCTTTTCCTCGACGTGCAGATGCCGGAGTGCGACGGCTTCGATGTGCTGGAGTTGCTGGGCAAGGATCTGCCGCCGGCGGTGGTGTTCGTCACCGCCTATGACCACTACGCGCTGCGGGCTTTTGAAGCGGGAGCGCTCGACTATCTGCTGAAGCCTTTCGACAATGTGCGGTTTGAACTGGCGCTGGGCCGCGCCAAACAGAGAATCCGGCTGGGCGAAGGCCGCAAAGAAAAACTGGAGCGGGTCGTCATCAAGAATGCGGGCGAAGTCTGCTTCGTGAAAATTGCCGAGATTGATTGGATCGAAGCAGCTGACTACTATGCCTGCCTGCACGTGGGAGCGAGAACCCATCTGTTACGGCGCAGCATGGCAGAACTCGAGGATGATCTGGATCCGAGCTTGTTCTGCCGCGTGCACCGGTCGAGCATCGTGAATCTGGATCGAGTGCGGGGATTGAAGCTGGGGCAGGACGGCGAGTATGAAGTTTTGCTCGAGAGCGGAGAGCGACTGCGGTTGAGCAGGAGATATCGGAAGCAGTTGCATGCGCGAATGGGCGTCCGCGG
>Ga0209415_10011571_pt1 | contig 14832 bp, 10 predicted proteins | sample PeaSoiSIISIP2007_FD_187696 | JGI IMG/M metagenome (GOLD analysis project Ga0209415, IMG submission 187696) | Peat soil microbial communities from Weissenstadt, Germany - SII-SIP-2007 (SPAdes) (version 2) | ecosystem: Environmental > Terrestrial > Soil > Wetlands > Peat | place: Germany...
CGGGAGCGCCCGCTGCGCCGCCGTGCGCGTCGAGGCACCGCAGCGTCCCGCCGCCATCGAGGGCCTCAGCAAGCGGGAGCGCGAGATCGCGCGGCTCCTCGTCGCGGGGTACAGCGGCGTCAACGTCGCCGCCATCTCGGGCCTGAGCGAGAACACGGTGCGCACCTACGTGCGCCGGCTCTACGCGAAGCTCGGCGTCAACAACCGGGCGGACCTCGTTCGCAAGCTCGTGTCGCCGGAGCCCAGCGCGGGCCCGGTGTCGCAGATCGCGCCGCCGCCGGATTCGTCGCTGGTCGAAGGAGACGACACGCTGGACTGAGAGTGTGGAGCGTGTGTCGACATCTCGTGTCAGCGTGACACGTGCCGTAGAGCGCGACTCGACCGGCCGTGATCCCGTGTCACATGGTGTGGTAACGTTCCGCATCCTGACCTTGCCTTCACTTCACGGCGAGCCCGACTGAGCAATCGGGCTCGGTGGCTGGAGGTCGCTGCTGAGCACCTGGCACGCGCTGGTCGTCGCCCCGCAGGAACAGACGACGTTCCCCCCGCTGGTGAACGCGGCCGTCTCCTCGGCGTCGAGCGGGATCGCGTTGCACGCGAGCGTCGCGGAAGCCAGCGTGACCACGGACGTGTCGAACATCGCGATCCCCGCGCGCGCCGTGTTCTCGATGCGCACGTTCGAGCCGCCGAGCGTCGAGGTGCCGGAGACGTCGAGCCCGTCGCCGACGGTGCCGTCGGGCAGACTGGCGACGTCCCGGATCCAGACCTGCGCCAGCGTCGCGTCGGACTCGGTCACCAGCACGGCGAGCGAGATGGTGTTGGCGATCGTGGAGCGCTCCAGAGTCAGCGTGGACCGATGTGCGCCCAGCCTCTTCGCGTCGGCCCCGACGAACAGGCCGTACCCTCCGGCTGGCATGCCCCCGAGCTGCGTCCACGAGACGACGGACGTGTCGATCGTGACGTCGGAGCTGAAGACCGCCACCCCGTCCCCGCGGTTCCCCGTGATGACGCCGCCGCGAAACGTGAGCGACGCGGGAGCGCCGGTCATGGCGTCGTCGCCGACCTGGACGCCGTACCCCGCGCCCATGGACCCGGCCGCCGTGTCGCGTACGAGCGTGGCCTCGACGGACGCCGTCGACCCCTCCACGTCGAGGCCGATCTCGGAGGCACGCTCGATGACGGATCCCGTCAGCGCGAGGGACGACGGGACGTGCGTCGTCGGATCCATCACGGCCACCACGCCGGGGCCACCGAGGCCCGACGCGGCGCTGGGCACAGTGTCGCGCGCGACGCTGGCCGCCATCGACAGGGCGGCACCTTGCGCCAGGATGCCGGCCGAGAGGCTGCGCTCCATGAGGGACGCGACCACCCGGAGCCTGGAAGGCTGCTTCGACGTCGTGTCCACGACGGCCGCGATGGCGTAGCCGTCGGTCCCGTCGGCCGCGTCGGCGCGCGTATCCCGCACCAGCGTGCCTGTCACGAACGCGTCGCTGCCCGTCAGCAGGATGCCCGCGGAGGTGCTCCGCTCGATGGTGGACGCGCGGACCGTCACGGTCGACCGGCCCGTCTCGTACACCGCCACGATGCCGTCGCCGTCCTGCATGTCGCTCTGCTGCGGCAGGCCGTCGCGCAGGACGCAGCCCCGCACGGAGACCACCGCGCCCAGCGCGATCATCTGAGCGTCGCGGTTGTTCTCGAGGAGCGAACCGCCGACCTCGAGGATGCCGCCGGGGTCGATCTCCATGCCCCGGCCGAACATCCCGTCCTGGGCCGGAGCGACGTCGCGCACCACGGTCGTGCCGACCGTGAGGTTCGCGCCTGCCTCCCCCCGGATGCCGCTGCTGATCGTCCGCTCGACCAGCGATCCGGTCACCTTCACCTGGCCGTTCGCGTCGACGCCCCCCTGCGCGGTGTCGTGCACCCACACCGAGTCGAGGACGACGCCGGTCGCGGTACCCAGGATGGCGCCGAGGCCCGCTCCCGTGAGAGCGATGGTGTGGAGCTCGGTGCCGTGGGTGCCCGCCGCGAGCGCGACAGCCGCGGCGCCCGTACCCGCGATCTCGACCATGCCGGGACATCGGCCCCAGAGGCGCACGGTCTTTTCCGCGAGGGTCACGCTCTCCGCGTAGCTCCCCGAGGCGACCGCGACGATCGCTCCCGACGCCGCCGCCGTCACCGCGGCGCCGATGGTCGTCCACGGCTTCGCCGCCGTCCCGTCGCTCGCGCCGCCGGTGTAGCTCGCGTCGACGTACTGGGTCGTCGCGTCCACCGGGATGTTGCCCCACGTGCCGCTGCCGCAATCGGCGAGATCGTGGCACGCGGTCTCGCCGGGCAGCGCGACCTGGCCCGAGGGGCACGTCGGTGGCTCGCCGGCCGCGCCGACGGCGTGGCACTCCGTGTCGCCCGGCACCGCCATCTCGCCCTCGCCGCAGTCCATCGCGGGCAGGATGGGATCGCATCCACCGTTGCCGTCGTAGGTGAAGCCCGGGCTGCATCCACCCGGAGGGACGCCGGGCCGGATGCAGCTCCCGTCGGCGGCCACGGCGTCCTCCGGCCCGCACGCCTGCGGAGGAGCCGCGCCGCCCCCGGAGGACGAAGCGCTGCATGCTGCGACCGCCGTGACGGCGACCGCGGATCGGATCGCGCGCAGCACCACCTCGTGAGGCTAGCGCTCACCACTGCCCGGCGCGGCCTAGAAGTACAGCGTCATCCCGCCCGTCAGCAGCGCGCCGCCCGACGTGTTCGTCGTCTGCCCCTGCGCGTTGGTGAACTCGGGCTGGTACTGCGCCCCCTGATCGGTCCTCGACCGGACGAAGCCGCGAAGATCGACGTTGAGCGCCAGCACGCGCGTCAGCCGGATCTCCAGCCCGATGCCCGCCTGCCCTCCGAAGTACGAGTAGTTGTTGCTGTACGCCGACGTCACCGTGGGGTCGTTCGGGTCGTTCTGGCTGTTGGCCCACGACCAGCCGAAGCCCGCCAGCAGGTAGAGCTGGGCGCGCGACCTCGGGTTGAGGAACATGAGCGCGTTGAACGACAGCGCAGTCTCGTGCCGGACGTCACCGGCGTAGCCGTGGCCGCCGAGGAAGTCCAAGTCGGTCTCCAGACCGAAGTACCGGTTCGGCTTGAAGCGCAGGCCGGCTCCGGCGCCGCCCATCCCCGCGTTGTGCTCCGTACCGCCGCCGATCGACGCGCCCTCGAGGTGCAGGTTGAGGCCCCACTCGCGACCGACCATCTGCCGGCTCGGAGGAGGGGGCGGCGCGTACTCGTAGGGCGGCGGCGTCTCGGGACGCACGATCATGACGGGCGGCGGCGGCTGGTAGACCACGACGGGCGGCTGCTGCGGCGCCGGCGCGTAGGTGACACCGGGCAGACGGCGCACGCGCGGGGGAGGAGGAGGGGGCGGAGGCGCGTCGGGATCCGGGAGAGCCTGGAGCTGCGGCTGCACGGGCTGTCCCGCCGGCGTGGCCTGCTCCTGGGGAGGCGCGCCGCAGAACCAGCTGCCGGGCGGACACGCTCCCTGGGCCGGCGCGGATTGCGCCGACGCGACCGCGGGAACCGCGAGCACGAGGGCCAGGGCCGACGAGGAGAGGACGAACTTCGCCATGGCGCACAGTTCCTTCCGTCCCGCGGGGGACAGGAGACGAGGGAGACCTGAGGACAGTCCTGGCAAACGGTGCAACCCAGGTGCCACGAAGCTTGTCGCCGGCGGGACCGAAAATCAACGGGCGCCCGAGGGGGAGTCCACGGCCGAGCCGGCGAGGCGTCGCCATCCGTTCACGGCGCCCCATGAATCCACAAGTAGGCGTCGACGCCGCCTGGACACGGTCCTACCGTGCGCCCACATGCCGATTGTCCGCCTGAAACCAGGCCACGTGCAGCCCGTGTGGATGGGCCACCCCTGGGTGTATGCGCAGGCCATCGACCGCGTCGAGGGGGGTGCGACCGCGGGGGACGAGGTGAGCGTCGTCGATCCGAGGGGAAACGTGCTCGGCCGGGGCTTCTATTCGCCGGGATCGGCGATCCCGGTGCGACTTCTCGTTCGCGACGAGAAGACGCGGCTCGACGCGTCGTTCTTCCACGCGCGGGTGGAGCGAGCTGTGGCGCTGCGGGCGTCCCTGGGGCTCCCCAGCGAGCAGACGACGGGCTTCCGGCTCATCCATGCCGAGGGAGACGGACTGCCGGGGCTGGTCGTCGACCGCTACGGCGACGTGCTCGCGGTCCAGCTCGGGACCATCGGCATGAAGCAGCGCGAGGCGCTGGTCCACGAGGCCCTCTGGACGGTCCTCCGTCCACGCGCCATCGTCGACCGGACCAGCACGCAGACGGCCAAGACCGAGGGCTTCGTCCCGGCGTCGGGCGTCGTGCGGGGCGAGGAGGTGCGCGCGTTCGAGATCGTCGAGCGGGGGCTGAAGTTCACTCTCCCGCTGGAGCTCGGACAGAAGACGGGCTTCTACTTCGACCAGCGGAGCCTGCGCGCGCGCGTCGAGCAGCTGGCGCACGGACGGCGCGTCCTCGATGCCTACTCGTTCGTCGGCGCGTTCGCGCTGGCCGCCGCGCGCGGCGGGGCCCGCGAGGTCGTCGCGGTGGACGAGAGCGCGCTCGCGATCGAGGTGGGCGCTGAGTGCGCGTCCGCCAACGGGCTCGGCGAGCGGGTGAAGTTCATGAAGGAAGACGCGCGGCGCGCGCTCGCGGAGGCCAAGGGGACGTTCGATCTGGTCATCGCCGATCCGCCGCGCCTCGCGCCGAACCGGGGGGCGCGCGATCAGGCGCTCATCGCGTACGCGAAGCTCGCCGAGAACGCGTGCCGTGCCGTGCGTCCCGGGGGGATCGTCGTCATGTGCTCGTGCTCGGCCGCGGTCGATCTTCACGCGCTGACCCGCGCCCTGGCCCAGGGCGCGACGCGCGCGAACGTCGAGGCGACGGTGCTCGAGCGATGGTTCCAGGGCGCGGACCACCCGGTCCCGGCGGCCTTCGGCGAGGGGCTCTATCTGAAGGCGCTCATCGCGCACATCGAGGCGAGGTAGTCGCCTCCGATGAAGCCTCTCGCCGCCCTCCCGACGGACGAAGCGCGCCGGCTCCGCGGGCTGCTCTTCGATCTCGACGACACGCTGCTGACGCACGGCCTCCTCGTGCGCGTCGCCTACGGCGCCCTGTGGGACCTCCACGACGCGGGCCTGAAGCTCGTCGCGGTGACGGGGCGGCCGAGCGGCTGGGGAGAGGTGCTCGCCCGGCAGTGGCCCATCGAGGGGTGCGTGACCGAGAACGGCGCGGTTCACGTGCTGCGCGAAGGGACCGGCGTGTCGCGACGAGACGCTTGCGACGAGGCCACGAGGCGTTCGAGGCGCGTGCGCCTGGCGCAGCTGGTGGAGCGCGTGCGAGAGCTCGTCCCCGAGGCGCGCCTCACCGACGACGTGGACGCGCGGCGAAGCGACGTGACCTGGGACATCGGCGAGCGCATGAAGCTCCCGGGGGACCGGGTGCGCGCCGTGGTGACGGCGATCGAAGAGGCGGGCGGGCGGTGGACGCAGTCGAGCGTGCACCTGCACGCGACGTACGACACCGACGACAAGGCGAGCGGCGCGCTGCGCTTTCTGTCGCAGCAGCTGGGCGAGGAGGCCGGGGCGGCGGTGACGCGCTTCGCCTTCGTCGGGGACAGCGGGAACGACGCGTCCTGCTTCGCCGCGTTTCGCACGACGTTCGGCGTCGCCAACGTGCTGGGCGCCGTGCCCGGCCTGAGCGTCCCGCCGCGCTACGTCGCCGCGCGGCCGATGGGCGAGGGGTTCGCCGAGGTCGCCTCGGAGCTCCTCCGCAAGCGGTGATCGGCCCGTGCGTGTGCTACCTGTCGAGGCGAGATGGCCACCTCGAACGCCGACCTCGTCGCCCTCGCCCGCCAGCGCCTCTACCCCAACTACAAGCCCGCCCCCCTCGCGCTCGTCCGGGGCCGCGGCTGCGAGCTCTTCGACGCCGACGGACGCCGGTGGCTCGACCTCTGCGCCGGCGTCGCCGTGTGCTCGGTCGGTCACGCTCACCCGACGCTCGTCCGCGCCATCGCGGAGCAGGCGGCGAGCGTGATGCACGTCTCCAACTACTTCTACAACGAGCCGAACATCCGCCTGGCCGACGAGCTTTGCCGCCGCACCGGCTTCGCGCGCGCCTTCTTCTGCAACTCCGGGACGGAGGCGAACGAGGCCCTCCTCAAGCTCGCGCGCCATCACTTCTACGCCATGGGGCAGAAGGAGCGCGTGCGCGTGGTGGCGTTCCAGAACGCGTTCCACGGCCGGACGATGGGCGCCCTCTCGATGACGGGCACGCCCAAGTACCGCGAGGGCTTCGGGCCGCTGGGACCCGTGACGCACGTGGCGTACGGCGACGCGGACGCGGTCGAGAAGGCCATGGGCAGCGACGTGTGCGCGATCATCGTCGAGCCACTGCAGGGCGAAGGGGGCGTGCTCCCCGCGCCGCCGGGCTTCCTGGCGAGGCTCCGCGCCATCGCCGACGCGCACGGCGCGCTCCTCGTCGTCGACGAAGTGCAGACCGGCGTGGGGCGCCTCGGGCGATTCCTGGGGAGCGAGGGCTCGGGCGCGAAGCCGGACGCGGTCGCGCTCGCGAAGGGGCTGGGCGGAGGGTTTCCCGTCGGCGCCATGCTGACCACCGAGGCGCTCGCGGGCGCCTTGCCCCCGGGAACGCACGGGTCGACGTTCGGCGGCAACCCGCTCGCGTCGGCGGCGGCGCTGGCGGTGCTCCGCGTGCTCGACGAGGAGAAGCTCGTCGACGGGGCACGCGCCAAGGGGGAAGCGCTGAGCGCGATGCTCGGAGCGCTGGCGCGCGATCTGCCGGACACGTGCGCAGGCGTCCGCGGCGAGGGGCTGCTCTGGGGGCTGGTGCTCAAGCCCGGGTTCGTTGCGCGCGATGTGTTGCCCAAGGTGCAGGAGGCCGGTGTGCTGCTGACCGCGGCGGGCGAGAGCGTCCTTCGCTTTTCGCCTCCGCTGATCGTCTCGGTCTCGGAGCTCGAAGAGGGCGTTCGCGCCCTCCGCGCGGCCCTGGCGGGTCTGCGTCTGAAGACCGCCGGCTGAACGGGCAATCAGCTCGCGCGCGGCTCTTGCCTTGACAGAGGGCTTCCCGGCGGCGAGCTATGGACCCCTCCTCCCCATGGGGAACATGCGATTCCCAGTCACGCCGGCGCCCCCGCCGGTGCAGGAGCCCGCAGCTCCGTCCTCGTCGATCACGTCGGCAGCGTCGACGTGTCCCGGATGTGGACAAGCTGTGGACCCGCTGAGGGCAGGGCACGTGGCCGTCCTCGAGGGACGCTTCCGCTACTTCTGCCACGCCGAGTGCAAGCAGTCGTTCCTCCGGGCCCAGGGACGCCCCCTGGAGGAGGACGTGGCGACGGCGCGTCCCCCGGAGGTCGAGGCCATTCACGTCGACGCCGGTACGCGCAACGGAAACGGAGGGACCAACGGGCACGCCGCCAGCCACGCGCGCCCGAAGCTTCCGTCCGCGCCCACCGTGCCTGTCCTTCCCGTCCCCCCTGCGCGCTTCGATGCCGAGGAGCCCTTCGAGCTCGCCCCGGTCTCGCGCGCCACGTTGCTCTCGGCCGACAGTCCCGCGCCCTCCTCGCCGCGACGTGCGCCGCCGCGGCCCGACCGGGGCGTCGATCGGGCGCTGCCCGTCCTCGACGCCATCGGGATGGTCGCCGGCGGCGTCGTCCCCGCTCTGGGTCTGCTGGGACCCTCGGCGGAGATCGCCCGCGTCCCGCTCGTCCTCGGAGCCTTCGCGGCGCTGGCGGCGCGGCTCGTCCTGGTGCGGCGCGATCCCGCCGATCCCCATCCGCTCGTCGTGCTGGGTCCCACGCTGGGGGCGGTGGTCGCGACGTGCTGGGCGTCGGCGGCAAAGGACGTGCACGCTCCGGCGATCGCCGTGATGGCGGCGCTCGCGTGCGCCGTGGCCCTCGCCGTGGAGATGCTCGTCGACCGCGTGCGGCTCCGCATCGTCGCGGCGAGGGAGCGCATCGAGAGCGCGCTCGACGCGCGCGCGCGGGCGGTGCACGGCGAGGACACGGTGGAGATGCCGGCCTGCGAGGTGAGGCCCGGCGAGCAGGTGCTGGTCGAGGCGGGCGAGCTGGTGGGCGTCGACGCGACGGTGACGGCGGGCGAGGCGCGCGTCGTCCCGTGGCTCGACGCGAACGTCGAGGTATTGAAGCGGGAGGGCGATCCCGTCGTCGCGGGCGCGCGCGTCGTCTCCAGCCGCCTCAGCATGATGACCACGTGGTCCGGGCGAGAGCGGGCGTGGGTCAAGCTCCTGGCGACGCCGGCGCTCCGCGTGGACGTGGCCGCGCCGACGGCGCGCGTGCTTCGCCTCACCGTCGAGCGCGGGTCCCCGCTGGCGGCGCTGCTCGTCGGCATCGCCGCGTTCTCGGCGAACGCCACGCCGGTGCAGATCCTCGCGGCCATGTGCGCCGGTGCGACGGCGTTCGGCGCCAAGGCGGTGGTGTCGCTGGTGGCGCTCAACTTCGCGCGCGCGCAGCTCGAGGCGCTGTCGAGGGGCATCACGTACAAGGATGCGCGGGCCTTCGAGCGCGCGGCGGCGGCGAGCGTGGCCGTCTTCAGCGCGCGCGGGACGCTGCTCCTCGGCGAGCCCGAGATCGTGGCCATCGAGCCCATGGGCGGCGGGTCCGTGGAGCGCGTGCTGTCGCTGGCGGCGGGCGCCGAGACGGCGTCGACCCACCCGTTCGCGGCGGCCATCCTTCGTGCCGCGCGCACGCGAGGCGTCGGGGCCGACCACGTGCGCAACGCGACGGTTCACTCCGGCCTCGGCGTCACGGCGTCGGCGTCCACGGGCGAGCACCTCGTCGTCGGGGGCCGCGCCATCATGCTCGAGGAGAAGATCGGCGTCGCCGTGACCGACGCACGGGCGTCCGAGCTCGAGGCGCTCGGTCGCAGCGTGCTTCTCGTGGCGCTCGGGGACCGGCTGCTGGGGTTGATCGCGCTGCAGGACGGGCTGCGCCCGGGGGCGCGCGCGGCGGTCCAGAAGCTGCTCGACGTGCGCATCGAGCCCGTGCTCATGAGCGGCGAGGCGCGCGACACGTGCGAGACCATCGGGCGTTCCCTCGACATCGAGCACGTGAGGCCCGAGGTGCTGCCCGCGGATCGCGGCGCCGAGGTGCGGGCTCTGTCGGAAGCGGGCAGCGTGGTGGCGGTCATCGGGCACGCGGCGGGCGACGACGGGGCGCTCGGGGCTGCGGACGTGGCGGTGGCCATGAGCGCCGCGGGCTCGACGCCCGGCGAATGGGCGGTGGCGCTCGCCAGCGACGATGTCCGCGACGCGGCGATGGCGCTCGCCATTCCCCACGCGGCGCGAGACCGCGCGCGGGTTGCCATCGCGCTGGGTGCGACGCCGGGGGTCGTCGCCCTGCTGGCCATCGGCTTCGGCATCGCCCCCCTCGCGGTCGCCCCGCTGGCCGCGCTGGCCGGCGCCATCGCCGTCGCCGTGCAGGCGCGCGAGATCCAGGGGACACGCGGCGCCAGGTAGCCGGCGAGCCTACACCGCGCAAATCCCGTCACGCTTTCCTGCCCCCGCGCGATGAAGGGGCCAGACGGCGTGTCCTCCACCGGGGGGACACCGCCGGGGTCGATGATCGACCGCCGCCCGACGTCAAACGTGGAATCAGGGCCAAGGCGCCGGGCGTTGGGGTACTCGAACCGGGCTGCGAGGGAGTTTCATCATGCGACAGCTGTTCACCGTCCTGGGCTTTGCCGCCGCCACCGCCACCGCCACGCTGGCTGTCTGCTGGCCGTGTCGCACCTACGCCGACCCGCCGGAGACGTTCTTCCAGTCGGGCGATCTGGACGACATCACCTTCTCCGGGGAGGTCGCTCGTGACCCCGCGCTGAAGAGCGGGTGGGCGATCAAGGTGACCTACGAGAACCGGGGCGACGAGGACGAGACCTGCCAGCTCGACTCCGAGCTGATGCGCGCCCAGGTGAACCCGGGCTCGCGCGCCAGCCCCGCGGGAACCGCCGTGTGGCACCACAAGGACAAGGTCACCGTGGCCGCCCACGAGAGCGTCGTGAAGAGCTACGAGGTGCCGCAGTGGATGGCCGTGCAGCTCGGCGCGATCGAGAAGGCCGACGCCCTTCGCCAGAAGCAGATCGACCGCGAGAACGAGAAGCCCAACCCGAACTACGCGATCTCGATGCGCCCCTACACCATGTATTCGGTAGCCTTCGTCAAGGCGGATGGGTGAGGGGAAGAGAAGGACCAACGTCTTACAGGCGGTCCTCGGCATCGGGCTGGGGCTCCTCGTCGCCGTCGGGGTGCTGAGTCTGGCGTCTCGTTCCAGGGCGCCCCCGTTGCCGGCTCCGTCGGTGAAGCTGGCGGGCGGCGTGCTGCGGGAAGACTCGGGCTCGCTCGACGAGGTGCTCGTCCACTACGTGCCGCGCCTCGAGCCGCTCGTGGCGGACGCCTACGCGGACTTCCTGGGGACGCTCGATCCGTCGACGCGCGTCGTCGTCGTCGTGCCGGAGCCGGAGGGCGACGGGGGCCCGGCGGGGGCGGCACCGCGTGACCAGCTGGGTCGGCTGCTCGCGCGCATCGACCCGTCCGGGGCGCTCGCCGCACGGACCCGCGTGGTCGACGCGGCGGGCCCCATCTCGGTGTGGTCGAAGGACCGGGCCCTGGTGCTCGCACCGGAGGCGGACTCCCCGCGCACCGGGCTCGTCATCCCGGTCCCCCCGGACCCGAAGTGGAAGGAGCGCGCCAACGACTGGCGCACCCTCGCCCGGGTCGCCGAGGCGATGCCCGACCGCTTCTACGTGCGCGAGCTCCCGCTCGCGTTCGACGCGGGGGACTTCGACGTGGCCGCGGGCACGGTGCTCGTCGACGACAACCTCGTCACGAAGAACCGGTCTCGCGGCGTGGGCAACGTCGAGGAGCTGCGCAAGCTCGTCGGCGGGCTGCTCGCGCGGCCGGTGCAGGTGCTCGGCACCGTCGACGGAGACGTCCCCCGCCACCACATGTCGATGTACATGGCGGCGCTCGACGGAGGCGTCGCGCTGGTCGGCGATCCGCGCGCCACGAAGGCCCTCGTCGGCGACCCGTACGTGCCGGGCGAGTCCGATCCGGACACCGGCGAGCCGCTGCGCGCCGACTTCTCGGACGCGATGCTCGCGCGGTTCGATCGCGCCGCCGCGGATCTCACGGCGCTGGGGTGGCGCGTCGTCCGCATCCCCGAGGTGCCGTTCCTCGACAAGACGTACATGGCCTACACGAACGGCGTCTACGAGACGCGCGGCGGCGTACGGATCGCGTGGATGCCGACGTTCGACCTCCCGGAGCTCGACGACCGCGCGCGCGCCGTCTACGAGTCGCTCGGCTGGCAGGTGCGTCCCGTGCGCGCGCGCGGGCTCTACCCGCTCCACGGCACCATCGGCTGCCTGGTCAACGTCCTCGCTCGCGGGGCACTCCGTAGCCCATGATGAGCCGCGCGCCGCGCCGGTAGGTGACGTACGACCACGCCCAGGTGATCAGCACGACCAGCCGGTTGCGGAAGCCGATGAGGTACCAGATGTGGATGAAGAGCCACGCCATCCACGCGAGGAACCCCGACATGTGCATGCGACTGACCATCGCGATGGCGCGCCGGCGGCCGATGGTCGCCATCGACCCCTTGTCGAGGTAGCTGAAGGGCAAGAGATCGCGACCCACGAGGGCGCGGCGGATCGACTTCGCCACGGTGCGCGCCTGCTGCATCGCCACCGGGCTGACGCCGGGCAGGGGCTGCCCGTCCTTGCCGTCGAGGCGCGCGGCGTCGCCGATGACGAAGATGCGCGGGTGCCCCGGGACCGTGAGGTCCGGCTCGACCATGACCCGGCCCGACCGGTCGAGCGGGGCACCGAGCGTCGCGGTGAGCGGGTTCGCGCACACACCGGCGGCCCACAGGACCACCGAGCACGCGATCGAATCGGCCCCGAGGCGCACGAGACCCGGCTCGATCGACGTCACCTTCGCGCCCGTCTGCACCTTCACGCCCAGCTCCTGCAGCTGCGAGACGGCGCTCTCCGCGAGATCGTCCGGGAACGACGGGAGGATGCGGGGGCCGGCCTCGATGAGGCGGACCTTCGCCTCCGCCGGATCGATGTGACGAAAGTCGCGATCGAGCACGAACTTCGACAGCTCGGCCAGCGCGCCCGCCAGCTCCACGCCCGTCGGACCTCCACCGATCACGACGAAGCTGAGGAGCGCCGCCCGCCGCGCCGCGCTGGTCTCGCGCTCGGCGAGCTCGAAAGAGACCAGCACGCGCTGGCGGATCTCGATGGCGTCCTCGATCGACTTGAGGCCCGGGGCCGCATGCTCCCAGTCGTCGTGACCGAAGTACGACGTCTGCGCGCCGCACGCGACGATGAGGAAGTCCCAGTCGATGAACGTCCCGTCGGTGAGGTCGAGGCGGCGCTTCCCGGCGTCGATGCGCGCCACCTCGGCCATGAGCACGGTGGCGTTGTGCTCGCTGCGGACGATGGAGCGAATGGGCTGGGCGATCTCCGCCGGGGAGAGGCCGGCCATGGCGACCTGGTAGAGCAGCGGCTGGAAGGTGTGGTGGTTGGTCCGGTCGAGGAGGGTGACGCGGACCGGCGCGCGCTCGAGCGCCTGCGCCGCGGTGAGCCCGCCGAAGCCGCCGCCGACGATCACGACGTGAGGTCGCGCATCCTTCGCGTGCGCCATGGGGCGAACGTAGGGTTGTGCAACCACGCGCGTCCAGGTGGATCGCGCTTCCCCCAAGTGCCCTCGATCTCGCGACGAGGCGTCGGTCCTCCGCGCGTCGTCGCGATCGAAGCTCGCGATGTGCGCGAGTATCGGGCGAAATCCCCGCATTTCTGCGCGGCACGGAGCCTGCTCTGGAGAGCTCCCATGCGCACCCCGAAGCTGCTCGGTACCATCCCCGCCACCCTGCTCCTCCTCGTCGCCGGCTGCTCGGGCGGCCCCGGGGCCGGTCAGGAGGACATCGGGTCCTCTGCGGCCGCCGTCACGGGCTCGTCGATCGTGTCCCGGGGCATGGAATGGGTGAACGCCGAGCTTCACTACTGCCAGGCGGCTCACGACGCCGTGGACTACGACTCCTCGTGCTGGGCGTGGGAAGGCTCGAGCCACCGCTGCGACCGCGAGAGCAACTCGGCGTGGAACGCCTACCGGTCCGACTGCTCGGGCTTCGTGACCTGGGCGTGGGGCCTGCCTCCCGTCGGTGACGGCGGCTACGTCACGTCGAACTTCGCCCCGTACGGCACCTCGTTCTCCCACACCATCGCGGGCAGCGATCTGCAGCCGGGCGACGCCCTCAACAAGAACCCCGACGAGCACATCATCCTCTTCAAGCAGTGGGTGAGCACCGGCCACTCCGCCGTCTTCATGGAGGAGCCCGGGTGCTCGTCCTCGACGCCGTACGCGCACGAGTTCACATCGGACGTGTCGATCAGCGGCGACGAGGTGTACGTCGACTACGAGGGCGCGACCTTCTACGCGATTCGCTACAACGGCACGACCTCCGGGGGTGGAAGTAGCAGCAGCGGCGGAGGCAGCAGCAGCGGCGGCGGGTCCTCGCCCGACGCGTGCGACAAGGGGGACGGGTTCTGCACGGACACCTTGCAGTGCGATGGTGGCCACTGGATCGTCCGGGCCGACGATCCCTCGGCGTGCACGACCGTCGAGAACGTCGCGGAGCCCTGCAGCGTGGGCGGCGGCTACTGCACGGCGACCCTGCAATGCGACGGCGGCCACTGGGTGCCCCGGACGGCGGATCCGGCGGCGTGCACCTCGGGCCCCGGGGCCTAGACTCGGCGGTGCCGGGGCCGTGGTAAGACGCGGCTCATGGCAGCCAGGAAGAAGGCCGCGGCGGCGCGCGCGCCGGCGCGACGGAAGACGCCGCGCAAGGCGGAGGCCGGATCGGCGGGGCTCGAGCCCGCGGCGTGCGTCTCGCCGGAGGCGCTCGCGGGCGATGGCGACCTGCGAAAGCGCATCGAGGACGAAGGCGGCGCGGTCGTCGGGGCGTACCTCGATCCGCTCGGCGGCAAACCGCTCGTCCTCGCGGTCCTGCCCATCGACAAGGTGGCGCCCACGCCGTTCCAGCGCGATCTCTCCGAGGCCCACCACAAGCGCCTCGCGGAGGTGATCCACAAGACCGCGCGCTTCCTCGATCCCGTCATCGCCATCACGGCGCCGGAGCACGGCTTCTGGACTCCGAACGGCCTCCACCGCCTCGAGGCCATGCGTCGCCTGGGCGCCAAGGCCATCACGGCGCTGGTCGTGCCGGATCGCAAGGTCGCGTGGCAGATCCTCGCGCTCAACACCGAGAAGGCGCACAACCTCAAGGAGCGCGCGCTCGAGGTCATCCGCATCTACCGCGGCCTCCTCGACGAGGACGGCTCGCGCGCCGAGTCGGGCTTCGCGTTCTACCTCGAAGACCCGGCGCTCGTGACCATCGGCGTCTGCTACGAGGCGCAGCCGCGCTTCGCCGGCGGCGCATATCACCCGGTCCTCCGTCGCGTGTCGAAGTTCGACGACGCGCCCATCGCCCAGGCGATAAGGACGCACGAGAAGCACGCGAAGATGGTGCTGGAGATCGAGGCGAGGGTCGGTGAGGTCATCGCCAGGCTGCGCGAGAAGGGGCTGACGAGCCCGTACCTGCGGTCGTTCGTCGTCTCGCGGATCAACCCGCTGCGGTGGATCCAGGGCGAGGTGCCGCCGGCGGAGAAGGTGCTGGAGACGATGCGCGAGCGCGCGGCGAAGTTCAACGTGGAGAAGGTGAAGCAGGAGGATCTGGCGCGCGCGGGTGGGGCCGCGGAC
>Ga0209415_10011573_pt1 | contig 14832 bp, 13 predicted proteins | sample PeaSoiSIISIP2007_FD_187696 | JGI IMG/M metagenome (GOLD analysis project Ga0209415, IMG submission 187696) | Peat soil microbial communities from Weissenstadt, Germany - SII-SIP-2007 (SPAdes) (version 2) | ecosystem: Environmental > Terrestrial > Soil > Wetlands > Peat | place: Germany...
CGCGCTGCGCCTCGCGCCTTGCATCCGCATCCTTGCAGAGCGCAACGCGGCTCATGCGGAATACTCAGACAGGCTCCTCGTCTTGAACTATTTTCCGGTCTTCTTCGACCTCCAGGGACAGAAAGTACTGGTGGTGGGCGGCGGCGAAGTGGCGCTGCGCAAGGTATCCTTGCTGCAGCCCGCCGGCGCTCGGATCACGCTGGTCGCACCGCGGATCCACCCCGAGCTTACTGAGCGCGCCGCGCCCGGCACGCTCGCGATCGAGAGCCGCGAGTTCATACCCGGCGATTTGGACGACAAGCGCCTGGTGATCGTCGCCACGTCGCGTCGCGCGGTGAATCGCTGGATCGCGAAATTGTGCGACGCGCGCGCAATACCGGTGAATGTGGTCGACGACCGCGAAGCCTCCCGCTTCATCGTGCCGGCCATCGTCGATCGCGATCCGGTGCTGGTCGCGGTTTCAACCGGCGGCACCTCACCCGTGTTGGCCCGCCGATTGCGCGAACGCCTCGAGACGGTCATTCCGAAGGGCTTCGGCGAATTGGCGGCGTGGTTGCGCGATATGCGCGCGGCCAGCCGCCGCCGGCTGCGCGGTACGGACGAGCGGCGGCGCTTTTTCGAAGCCGTTGTAGATGGCGACGCCGCGCGGCGCTTCATCGCGGGAGATCGGCGCGGCGCGCTGCGTATTGCCCAGCAACTGCTTGCGAATGCCTCCGGCGCTGCGCGCGCCGCGGGCGAAGTTGCCTTGGTGGGCGCCGGACCCGGCGACCCGGATCTGCTGACGCTGAAGGCCTTGCGCGCGCTTCAGGACGCGGACGTCATCCTGTACGACCGATTGGTATGCGCCAAGGTGCTCGACTTCGCGCGGCGCGACGCGACGCGGATTTGCGTCGGCAAATCCTCCGGCGTTGCGACTACGGCCCAGGCGGCGATCAACGACTTGTTGATCGAGCATGCCCGCCACGGACGTCGGGTGGTGCGGCTCAAGGGCGGCGATCCCTTCGTCTTTGGCCGCGGCGGCGAAGAGCTCGAGGCCCTCGCACGGGCGGGGATCAATTTTTCCGTGGTGCCGGGCATCACGGCGGCGACCGGCTGCGCGGCCTATGCCGGCATACCGCTCACACATCGCGAATACGCCCACAGCGTGAGCTTCGTGACGGGACATGCCGGAGACGGGGGTAACGAACCCGATTGGCGTGCTTTGGCGATGACGGGCGCCACCGCGGTGTTCTACATGGGCCTCGCGCGGCTGGATCGCATCGTGCGCAAGTTGCTCGAACACGGCGCCGCGGCATCTCGGCCGGCGGCCATCATTGCGCAGGGAACGACGGCGAATCAGCGCGTGCTCACGGCCACGCTTGCCACCATTCGCGAGGTCGCCTCGGCCGCGGTGCTCGAGCCGCCGGCGCTCCTGGTGGTGGGCGAAGTGGTGGCTCTGCACTCCACCCTCGCCTGGTTCAGTACGCCCGACCGCATCGATCTCTCTGAGATCGCGTAGCCGATCTTCGGACAGGCTCCTAAGCAATCGCTTGCGAAAGACCTCGTTCCGCGATCCACGCGCGGTTGAACAAACGCGACTGGTACCTGGCGCCGCCGTCGCACAGGACTGTCACAATCGTGTGGCCCGGACCCATTTGCCTGGCAAGCGCGTAGGCCGCGGCAACGTTGATCCCCGCGGTGCTGCCGAGCAGCAAGCCTTCCTCGCGCAGCAAGCGATATACGAAGTGCAGCGTCTCCGCGTCCGCGATTCGTAATGCGTCGTCGACCGGCGCGCCCTCGAGATTTGCCGTCACCCGTCCGGTGCCGATGCCTTCGGTGATCGATGTGCCGCCGTCCGATTTGAGTTCGCCATCCTTGAAATACAGATAGAGCGAACTGCCGGGCGGATCGACCAGCACGATCCGCACCGCTGCGGATCGGGACTTGAGGAAAGCGGCGACGCCGGCGAGCGTGCCGCCCGTGCCGGTGGACGCGCAAAACGCGTCGACTTTCCCGTCCGTGTCGCGCCAAATCTCCGGACCGGTGGATTCGAAATGCGCGCGCCGATTGGCCGTGTTGTCGAATTGGTTGGCCCAGATCGCGTTCGGAAGCTCCTCGGCCAGACGGCCGGCCACCTTCTGATATTGGTTGGGATTGCTGTACGGTACCGCGGGGACCTTGCGCAATTCGGCGCCCAAGGTTTCGATGATCTGATATTTCTCGGCCGCTTGATTGTCGGGCATGACGATGACGCACCGGTAACCCCGCGCGTTGCATACGTGCGCGAGACCGATACCGGTATTGCCGGCTGTACCTTCCACCACCGTTCCGCCGGGCTTGAGCACTCCGCACTGTTCGGCGTCGAGCACGATCCACTTGGCCGCACGATCCTTGACCGAACCGCCGGGATTCATGAATTCGGCCTTACCGAGGATTTCGCAACCGGTTTCTTCGCTCAAATGATGCAGGCGAATCAACGGGGTATTGCCGATCGCGCCCGTAAACCCATCGCATGATGCCATCGAAATCCTCGCTCCCCCACGCCTAGCGGGGCAGCATAACCCGGAGGCGCGCCACCGACGCTTCTTTATCGGACCCTATTAAAAAGAAACCCCGGACTTGCCGGGGAATTCGAGTGGAACAGGTGCAGAGTAATTACCCGACACGTCCTTTTTTGGAGGATACGCGGCACTTGAAGTGCGCTTACGTTCGACCTTCTTTGAGTTCGCCTGTGTTGCGATAAAGTAACATTGAGCAAAAAGCTGATTAGCTCAGCAGCGATAATACTACCAGTTGCTGATTCCAAATCCAACAGTTAAGCGCCCAAGGAGGTTGATTATTGCACTATGTCAAATGTGTCTCCAATTTGTGACATATGTACAACACCTGATTGACGCTCAGGGCCAGCGGCTGGCTCGAGCGTCAAAATCGGGCGAGCTTGCCTGCACCACGCAAAATCGCTGACCTGTGGGCGCTTCCATGACCCACCAAGTTTGGACCGCTTGCACTCTCTTCGCACCGAGCTTTTCCAGGCGCCTCACTTCGGCTTCGATGTCATCGGTTTCGATATCGAGATGCACACGGCTCGGGTGGCCCACCTTTTGCACTTCGATGTGCAGGCCGTGATGTGCATCGTCCAGGCGTCTATAGACTTCTCCTTCGCTGCCCGGCAACTCGCGCTGCGGCATGCCGAGTGCGCCGCTCCAAAATCCGGCGGCGGCTGCCAGATCATCCGTTCGGCAATCGATGATGAATCCGCCCAGTTTGCTTTTATGCATCGCTTCCTCCAAATTTGCGCCGATACCTAGGGGTGATCCTCATGAAGTATTTGCATACTATGGTCCGCGTCACCGATATCGAGCAATCGTTGCGTTTCTATCGGGATGCTCTCGGGCTCGTCGAATTATCGCGCCGCGACTACCCGCAAGGCCGATTCACGCTCGTGTTCTTGGCCGCCGCCGGCGACGAGCAAGCCCAAGTCGAATTGACCTATAACTGGGATCCGGAAACTTATGCGGGCGGACGCAACTTCGGACACCTCGCTTATGCCGTCGATGACATTTTCGCGACGTGCAGGCGCTTGATGGAGCACGGCGTAACGATCAATCGGCCGCCGCGCGATGGCCGCATGGCCTTCGTCCGATCGCCGGACAATATTTCGATCGAATTGCTGCAGCAGGGCGCGGCGCTGCCTGGCGCCGAACCGTGGACCAGCATGCCGAACATCGGCGTGTGGTAGCTCATGAGCCCGAAAAGCCGCTACCCTGACTTAAGACGGTGCCGACGTTCGGCGATCAGCGTACGGTAGACGTCCATGATCGTTTGATTGACGTTCTCGATGAAATGGGGACGCAGATCATGTACCAGGCGCCGACGCGGCGCCGAAGCCTGGCGCCGCAATATCGACGCCAGAGCCGCAACATCGCCGGTTGGAAAGAGCTCGCCCCCATACTCGTCGATCAGCTCACGACAGCCGTCGGCTGTTGAGGCCACAACCGGCAAGCCCGCATCGAAGGCCTCCAGCATGACGAGCGGCAACGGCTCGCGGCGCGACGGACATACGAACAGGTCGAAGGCTTGGTAGTAGTCCTTGATGTTCTTGCGAAAACCCGGCATCGCCATTTTGGGCCCAAGCAGCCGTTCCAGCCGTGCGCGCTCCCGGCCGTCGCCGAAGATAACGAGGCGCGCGTTCAGCAACTCAGCCGCGCGAAATGCTTCGATCAAAATGTCGAGGCCTTTGCTATATGCAAGACGGCCGACTGCGCCGATGAGATATTCACTTGGCGCAACCCCGAGAGATTCTCGTATCGAGGCGACCTCGGCCGTGCTCAGCCGGCGATGTGGAGTCACCAACTGATTGAGTTTGAACACTCGCCCCTGGTAGGTGGACGGTATCTCCCTCACCTGCCAGTGCGCATTGCAGATGAGTCCGTCCAACTGAAGGAAATGAGGCCCATTCGCCTTTATGTGCAGAGTGGCGACCGACGGTGCGTCGGCGTGGGTGCGTGCGATGATGCGTGAGGAGCGGCGCAGGTGAGTGTGAATGACGTCCGGACGGAACTCCTTGATGCATCGCTCGACCGCATGCTGTGTGCGCCACCAGCTTGGAACCACGGAGATTTTTACCCGGTCCGACACCGCATCTACAATCGACATTCCTAATTGACTTCTATGCGTGCGGCGCACGAGCAGCGCGACGTCATGCTCGGCGGACTGAATGCTGGCAAGTTCCGCAGCATAGCGCTCGGATCCCGCGAACCCGCGGGAAAGGATGACGTGCATGATTCGCATAAGCTATGCTAAACCAAGAGTGCGCCGTGAGGCGCGGGCTGACGCGCAACCGCCGGCGTACGAAGATTCCGGCGGACACGGTGCGCTATCTGTCGGGTTTCAAAACATCTCGGAGGCGTCGGGTGCCTTGATTTCGACCGGCTTGCGCGAGGCAATGTGCTCGCCGGTAATCATTTCATCGTACGCTTGGCCGGGACCCACCATCGGATACACACCCGCGTTTTCGTCGATCATCACCTCGAGGAAGGCAGGCCCCTCGAAGCGGATGAATTCCTCGATGACGCGCGGCACGTCGCTCTTCTTGTCGAGCCGCACGGCAAACTTGAATCCATCGGCGAGCGCCGCTTTGACGAAATCCTTGGTGTGCAGGCTCTTGTCGCTGGCGCTCAAGCGGCCCTTGAAGAATAGCTTTTGCCACTGCTTAACCATTCCGTCGCCGCAGTTGTTCAGGACCACGACCTTGATCGGCAAATCATAGGTGGTGACGGTCTCCAGTTCGCCGATGTTCATGCGAATGCTGGCGTCGCCATCGACATCGATCACCAGGCGATTGCGCTGCGCGAATTGAGCGCCCACCGCCGCCGGCAATCCAAACCCCATCGTCCCCATGCTGCCCGAGGTCAACCACAGCCGCGGGCTGCGGAAGTCAAAATACTGAGCCGCCCACATTTGATGCTGCCCGACCCCGGTCGTGATGATAGCCTCGCCGCGCGTCAGACGATTGATCTGCTCGATGACGTAATAGGGCTGAATGAGCGCGCTGTCGCGGTCGTAGTTCATGCCGTATTTGGCCCGAAGCTCAGCGCATTGCCCGTGCCATTCGGACCAGTCGTGATTGAAGTTTTTGCGTTTGGCGTAATCCGACAAGCACTGCAGCGCGTCCGCCAAGAGGCCGACGTGGCTCCAATCGACTCGCTTGACCTTGTTGATCTCGGATGCATCGATGTCCAAATGGGCGATGAACTTGGCTCCGCCGGCAAATTTTTCAGGATTTCCGGCGACGCGATCGTCGAAGCGCGCGCCGACCGCCATCAAGAAATCGCAATCGTCGACCGCGTAGTTTGCAAACGCGGCGCCGTGCATACCCAGCATGCGCATGGACAACGGGTCCGTGGTATCGACGGCACCGATCCCCATCAGCGTGGTGACCACCGGCAACTGCAGCTGCCTTGCCAATTCGCGCAAGGCGTGCGCGGCGCCCGCATTGATCACCCCGCCGCCGGCGTAAATCATCGGCCGCTGCGCCGCGGCCAGCGCGGAAAAAAAGGAGGCGCAAGCGGAATCCGGCAATATGTTCGCCTCCAGCCGGCTCATGCGTTGCCGGTAGCCGGGGATCGGCAGCCGTCCGGATCCGTGAAACACGCCTTTCCAGTTTTGCACGTCCTTCGGAACATCGAGCACCACCGGGCCCGGGCGCCCGGTCCGCGCGATCTCGAACGCGGTACGCACCGTCGCTTCGAGCTTGGCCGGATCGGTCACCAGGAAGACGTGCTTGGCCACTGCGCCCATGATGCTCGGCACGGGCGCTTCTTGGAACGCGTCTGTCCCGATCGCGGTGGTCGGCACCTGGCCGCAAATGACCACGATGGGCACGGAATCGGCTTGGCTGTCGCGCACCGGGGTCACCGTATTGGTCGCCCCGGGCCCGGAAGTGACCAGGGCCACGCCCACTCGGCCGCTCGCCCGCGCGAATCCCGCCGCCATGAACGCGGCTCCCTGCTCATTGGCCGGAACGATCAGCGGCATCGAGGACCGGTGCTCCTGGTTGTAGCGAAATACCGCGTCGTAGATCGGTAAAATTGCGCCGCCGCTGTACCCGAAGATCGTGTCCACGCCCTCGTCCGCCAGCACCTGAACCAGCATTTCAGCGCCCGTCATACTGGCGCCGGCGAGCGGGTGAGCACCTTGTTTTAGCATGTCATATCGAGCTTTCACGGCCAAAGCCTAGCAGTTCTCGCCCTGGCGCCCAAGTGCCACCCTCCCGTATCCTTTGCGGCCATGCGGCACCTCATTGCAATCCTTTTGCAAAATGAGGCCGGGGCGCTCACGCGCGTCACCGGCCTGATATCCACCCGCGGCTACAACATCGAGTCTCTGTCGGTGGCGCCGACCAACGATCCCACGGTGTCCCGTATCACGCTGGTGACCATAGGATCCGATGCGGTCATCGCGCAAATCAACGCTCAACTGCTGAAGCTCGTGGACGTGGTGGCGGTCGAGGACATGACCAGCGGCGATCACCTGGCGCGCGAACTGATGCTGATCAAGCTGCAAATCGCCCCCGATCATGTCGAGGCGGTCGGCACCTTGCTGCGCCGAGTGGGCGGCAGAGTGCTGTCGCCGAACCCGTCGAGCTTCATCGTGGAGCTCACGAGCACCGAGATCGAGATCGGCGAGTTCATCGCCAACGTCGCGACTTTCGGCGAGATCATCGAGGTCGTACGCAGCGGTGTCCTGGGCATCTCGCGCGCGAATCCGCGCTTGCACGCCGTCAAGTGAGACGGCATCCGATCGCGGGGCGGCAACGACTCACCAACCACCAGAGGGAATCCATGCATCATGACTGAAATCGAAGTCACGCCGGAACACGCGGCGGATCCCGCGACTCGCCGCGTCGGTATTCTGGTCGGTGTGGTTGGAATTTTTTTGTCGGTGGTCACGATCGCGTCGCACCGGGCGCACACGCAAGCGGTCATCCATCGCACCGAATCGAACGATCAGTGGGCCTACTATCAGGCGAAAAAAATTCGCGAAAGCGCCAACGATGTCGCGTTGACGCTGCTGCAGAGCCTGGCCGCCGATCCCGCCAAGGCGTCGGATGCGGCGCACAAGCTCGAAGGCGCGCGCGATAAGTACGCCGACGATGCCAAGGACATCATGAAGGAGGCCCAGGCCAGGGACGCCAAATGCGCGCTCGAGGAGCATCGGGCGCTGCGCTTCGACATCGGCGAGGGATTGCTGGAGCTCGGGCTCGTGTTGAGTTCCTTGTACTTCTTGGCGCGGAAGAATTTCTTTCCAATCTTCGGCGTCCTGTTCGCGACCGCCGGAGTCGCCATGGGAGTCACGGGTTGGATGCTCTGAGGAGCAGCCTCGCCATTTTCTGGGCGACCGGCGCGCTCGCCTTGCTCGGCCCGCTGGTGGCAGCGCAGACGGCGCCGCCGCCGCCGGCCGGGCCCGATCAGCTCGCCCGGGTCGAAGCGCGCTCCACCGATCTATTGGCGGTCGGGACCGTGCACGGCGATCGCTTGACGATTCACGTGAGTCGCAGCATCGACAACGCGCCGGTGCGCAATGCCGCGGTGACGGTCGTCCTGCGCGGGATGGCGCATCATGCGACCGCCGAGGCCGACGGCAGCTACTCGATCGAAACGCTGGATTTGAGGTTGCCGGGAGCGGCGGCGGTGCAATTCCAAGTCGCCCAAGGCGCCGCGACCGAGGAACTGCAGGGGATTTTGCGCATCGGCGCTGCGGCGGGATCTGCCGAGGACAAAAATGGCGCACGTCAGCTCGGCTGGTGGGTCCTCAATTTCGCGGTGTGCATCGGAATTCTCTTTCTTTGGCGCCGGCGCAAGGCGCATAAATCCTAAAAGCTCTGGAACGTCTGCACCAGGAACTGGAATTTTTTGATTCCGGCCGTGTTGCCCAGCGGAAAAGCGAAATCAACGTGCACTACGTTGCCCAGCCCACTGCGCGTATTGCCCAAGCGCAGCCCCAGGCCGACATCGCGCAACAAGCCGGGGTCGCTGTTGCCTACCACTCCGCTGCCCCACGTTCTGCCGACGTCGGCGAAGGCGGCGGCACCGACACGCACCAACCGAAAAGGGTACCAATCGGTAAAAACCCGCTGCTCCACTGTCAGGATGCCCCGCGATGTGCCGGATTCGTAGCGCAACGGGTAGCCGCGCATTCCATTGTCGCCTCCCAGCAGAAGCTGTTGGTCCGGATCTAGCGAGTCCGTGACGGTGCCCGACAACGCCGCGTAGAGCAGCCAATCCGTACGCCAGCGCCAATAGTATTTGGCGCTCCCATCGGCGATCAAATTGCGCGCACGGCCGTCCTCGACCCGCGAGGAGAAATCGCCGTTCAAGAACAGCTGCTGCTCGTAGGGCAGCTCGAAGCCGCGCAGGGCGGTGGCGGCCAGCATGATGGCGTTGGTATGCGCCCCGAATGCCCCGTTGGACAAACCCACTTGCCCGGTCACTTCCGTGCCGAAATACAGGTCCTCGGTTCTGCCGATTTCGTTCTGATCGCCGACCTTTTTGAAATTGTCCTTGAGAATGTCGAATCCCACGTACGGATATGACAGGGTACGGTCGGGCGGCAGCGGATTGGCCGGCAAGCTCGTGACCGGCGTCGGCACGAACAAATTCTGGTCGTAGTGCATGCCGAAGAGCAGCCGCCGGCTCCACCCATCGATCAAGCCTTTGGAAACGCCACCGCTCAAATCGTACGTCGTTTGGTTGTCGTTGAATTGATCGACGATGTTGCCCAAGTTGTAGCGCGACACGGTGCGATCGAAGGAGAGCGCCGAGATGCTGGCGCTCCAACGCGTATCGAGCGAGAAGAAGGGCTGCGCGATCTGCAGCGCACGCTGGTGGCCGTCGCTGGAATCCGCATACGTCATGGCGGCCGTCCAACGCGTTCCGAACACGTTCGGATCCGAGTAGGCCAGCGTATTGCTGGTTCGATCGACGCTGCTGCTGTGGGTCAGCTGTATCTTTTTTCCCCAACCCAGGAAGTTGGTGTCCGATATGTCGTAGGCCGTGGAATTGGTGCCCCCGCTGCGCCCGAACGAGATACCCGGGGTCAAGGTCCAAACATCCTTGGTGATGACCTTGATGTCGACCGTCCCGTCGGCGTAGCGCACCGGAAACACGTGCGCGTCGTAGACGTAGATGAGCTTGCGCAAATTGCGCTCGGTTTCCGCAAGCGCACGCGGGTTGTACCGGTCGCCGCTCTTGAACAGCAGTTGCGCCTTGATCGCTCCGCGCTTGGTGCGAAGGTGCAAGTGATTGGCGAGCATGAACAGATTGTTGTTTTCGCGCGGATCGCTTTTGTCGAATATGTTGCGGATATCGATGTCGATGCTGCCGATGACCGCGCCATCGGCCTCCAGCGCCGCATCGCTCGGCACCCCGGGAGGGCGCGGCTCCTCGATTTGGGTGTGCTCCGTGTCGGTGAGCTTGGCCGCGAGCCCAGGCTCGGCTAAAGCGGCGGCCAGGCTGCACAGCGCAACGCAACGCAAAAGCGGCCGTGTGCGGCCGCGGATCGCCGCGATCATGCCTGTTACGGTCGGCGAACTCGATCCATTATAGGGCGGCGTTGTCGCTCTCGCCCGTTCGGATACGTATCACTCGCAGTATATCGGTGACGAATATCTTGCCGTCACCCACCTTGCCGGTTTTCGAAGCGCCCACGATCGCCTCCAGAACCTGATCCACCAGTTCATTCTTCACGGCGACTTCTATGCGCGTTTTCGGGACGAAATCGACGACGTATTCCGCTCCGCGATATAGCTCCGTATGGCCGCGCTGACGTCCGAAGCCCTTGACCTCGGTGACGGTCATTCCCGACACCCCAATTTCCGAAAGTGCCGCGCGCACATCGTCCAGCTTGAACGGTTTGATGATGGCAGTGATTAATTTCATACAGGAACTCCGCTACAGCATTGGGGCGCCGAGACAATCCTATTACTATTCTGCTCAACCGGCACGACCATATGCGCTTGGCGCCCCCCTGCGGGTACGTTTGGCATAAGCTTGGGCTCACGGGGGCAAAAAATCATGATCGCGACGATTCTCATTATCGGCGGCGGACAGGCCGGGGCCCAGGCCACGGACACTTTGCGCCGAGGGGGTTTCGGCGGGCGTATCGTAATGATCGGCGACGAGCCGCGGCTGCCCTATCAGCGGCCTCCATTGTCGAAAAAATATCTCGCCGGGGATCTGGCAGGGGAGCGGTTGCTGATTCGGCACCAGTCCTATTACGACGAACACCGCATTGAGCTGAAGTTGGGGCTGTCGGCGACCCGAATCGATCCGAGCGCGCGCCGGGTAGTGCTCAGCGGAGGCGAAGAGCTGACCTATGACCGGCTACTGCTGTGCATCGGCGCGAAAGCGCGGCAATTGACGTGTCCGGGAGCGGATTTGCCCGGCGTGCACTGCTTGCGCAGCATCGCGGATGTCACCGCGATTCGCGAAGGCCTCAAATCGGGCGCACGGGTCGTCATCATCGGCGGCGGGTACATCGGTCTCGAGACGGCGGCGACCGCCGGCCATCTCGGCTGCGCCGTCACGGTTCTCGAAATGGCGGATCGGGTGATGAACCGGGTGGTGGCTCCCTGCGTATCGGAGTTCTTCGCTCAGCAGCATCGCATGCACGGCGTGAATATCCACTGCAATACCCGCGTGATCCGGCTCGAGGGCACGGGACGCGTCGAGCGCGTCGTTTGCGCCGACGGCAGCGATTACCCGGCTGACCTGGTCGTGGTCGGCGTCGGAGCGGAGCCCAATACCGCTCTAGCCGGCGCTGCGGGGCTTGAATGCGAGAACGGCATCGTAGTCGATGAATACTGCCGCACCAGCGATCATGCGATTTATGCCGCCGGCGACTGCACCAACCACCCATCGCTGCGCTTCCGTATGCGCATACGCCTCGAATCGGTCGACAACGCCTTTGAGCAGGCGAAAACCGCCGCCCTCAATGTCCTCGAACGGCCGACGGTGCACGACCGCGTTCCGTGGTTTTGGTCGGACCAATTCGACCTCAAATTGCTCATCGTGGGGCTGTCCCAGGGCTTCGACCGGCAAGTGCTGCGCGGCGATCCGGCCACGCGCAGTTTCAGCGTCTGTTATCTCAAAGGCGGCGAACTGCTTTCGGTGGAGGCCATCAATCATTCGACGGACTATATGGCCGCGCGCAAGCTCATTGCCGAGCGCGCACGCTTGGATCCGGACAAGGTGGCGGACCCGAAAGTCGCGTTGAAAGAAGCTATTTGATGCCTAAAATCGTGTTCATCGAGCCGCGCGGGGCTCGGCGCGAGATCGATGCGCCCGTGGGCGTCACTCTGATTGAGGTCGCGCGACGGCGCGAGCCTCGACGGTCTTGAGGTCGCGGTGCCCAAAGGGCAACGCGAATGATAGCCTTAGGCTGGCACACCGACCAAGGGAGCAAGACCGCAACATGTTCGGGCTAGCGATTCACGGCGGTGCCGGCACGCTGCCGCGCGCCGATATGACCCCTGACCGGGAGCGGCTGTATCGCGCCGGGCTCGCCGCGGCGCTCGAGGGCGGCTTTGCCGTTCTCAAGGGCGGCGCCACGAGCCTCGAAGCTGTGACGCGGGCCGTCATGCTGCTCGAGGACAATCCGCTGTTCAACGCGGGCCATGGCGCCGTGTTCACTCTCGACGGCCGCAACGAGCTGGACGCCTCCATCATGGACGGCACCACGCGGATGGCCGGCGCAGTCTGCGGAGTGACGCATATCAAGAACCCGGTCGAACTCGCGCGGGCCGTGATGGAGCACTCCGAGTACGTGTTTCTCAGCGGTTGCGGCGCCGAGGAATTCGCGCTGACCCGCGGATTCGCGTTGGTGCCGCGAAGTTACTTCCACACCGCGGAGCGATGGCGGCAGCTGGAGCGCATCCGCGACGGCGACGGCGGGGTCTCCGCCTTGACCATATCGCACGTGGGAACCGTCGGCGCCGTCGCATTGGACGACCGCGGGCGACTGGCCGCCGCCACCTCGACGGGCGGCATGACCGGTAAGCGCTACCAGCGTATCGGCGATTCACCGGTTATCGGGGCAGGGACCTATGCCGACGATCGCGCGTGCGCCGTGTCGGCCACCGGGCATGGAGAAGTCTTCATTCGCGCCGCGGTGGCGCACGAGATCTGCGCGCGCGTGCGTTTCGCAGGCCAAAGCCTCGCGCGGGCCGTCGCCGCGGTGGTCCTTCAGGAACTGCCCGCTCTGCACGGCGAAGGCGGGGTCATCGCGATCGATCCGAAAGGCAACATCGCCATGGAATTTAATTCCGAGGGAATGTTCCGCGCCAGCAGAATCTGCGGCGAAGAGCCGCAAATCGGCATTTACCGCTCGGATTGAGGATCGACGTGGCCAGCGGCGGCGGACGGCGGCGCCCGCCGGATGTTCAGCGGCCCTTTAGCCGGTGGATGTCGAAGCGCCCGGTCCGCAACGATTGGTACTCCGCTTCCATGACGACCACGCGGTTCCTGCCTTGCTCCTTGGCGCTGTACAACGCCTCGTCGGCGAGTTGAATCAATCCTTCGGGCGTGCGGCTCGATCCGGGAAGAATGAACGCTGCGCCGATGCTGACCGTCAAGCGGCTGGCGACCCGCGATGCCTCGTGCGGAATATTCAGTTCGGCGACGGATCGTTGAATGCGCGTGAGCACTTCCGCAACGTATTCCCTGCTTGCATCGTCTAGAACGACGGCGAACTCTTCCCCGCCGTAGCGCGCGACGAAATCCAGCGGGCGCCGGGCGCTGCGGCTCAAGGTCAACGCTACTGCGCGCAGGCACTCATCGCCCGCCTGATGTCCGTAGCGGTCGTTATAGTCCTTGAAGCAATCGATATCGATCAGCAGCACAGCGACCCGCTTGCCTTCGCGTATCGCCTGATGCCACTCACGGTGAATGTATTGATCGAACATGCGGCGGTTTTGAATGCCCGTGAGCCCGTCGCGAGCCACCATTTCGCGCAACAGGGCGGCCTCGAGAAAGCGGGTGCGGCTGGTCTTTTCGTGCATATAGACCACGGACGCACAAAATAGATTGACCGCCACAATCGACATCGCGTTGTAGCCGAACTCGCGACCGGGCAATCGCAGGAAGATTCCCCCGGCCAGGTAGGCGATCGTCACGACGCCGTTGGCGGCGAGCCCATGATAGAAAATCAGGCCGCCCATGAAATAGATGAATATGACCGTCAACACCAATCCGCTGAACAAAATCGTGGTGCCGCCGAGCGCCGCGGTGAGTTGGATCGCCACGACGCTCAGCCCCACCACTATGGAGGCGGCCAGCGTGAGCGGGGGATAGATACGCTGGCGCCGCACCGAAAAACTCGCGGCCAGGCAAGCGAGCAACAGGGGGATCATCACCAGCAGGTGAATCATGGCGGCAATACGGTTCAGGTCGCGGGCCAACAGCGTCACCTGCATCGCCGAAGCGGCGATTACGAGCGTGATCGCCAGACACACATTGACGCGGATCTGCCCCAGTTTCTCGTCGAGTACGGTCTGCCTGAACTCCGGCTCGAGTTCGCCCTCGAAGGTGAGCCACGGGAAACCTGCCTTCAGTTGCCGCGAATGCGGTAAATCCGGTAAATCCTCTCCTTGGATTCGAGTGCCCTTGATCATCACATCTCACCGTACCCGCCGATGCAGGCAAGCTCGACGAATTGGACCACAGCTTGCCGAGTAAATATTGAGTGCTGCGTCGCTATTTTATGTTAAGTCGAAGTCGCCGGGCCGCCACGAGCGCGTCAGTCCGCAAGATAGTGCGCGAGATAGGCGTCGAAATCCAACTTGTCGGCCGCTTCGATGCGCCGTTGCTCCTCGCGCGACTCTTGCGCCGCGGCGGCAAACTCCGCCAAGCGGCTTTCGTTGGGCGGATAAAGATCCAAAAAATAGTCCTTGTGCAATTTCGACATGCGCCGGGCAAGCTGCACGAACGATTCTCCGCTTTGACGCATTTCCGCGAGCAGCCGCGCCGACGGCGTACGCTCGACGTCGTCAACCTTCGTCCGCTGCTGCTCGAGCGCCGTGGCATAGGGGCGCGCCGACTCGCCGTAATCCAGCATCTCGCACAGACCCTGCATCGAATCGAGCAGTTCCCGGGCCCAGTCGAGCATTGGAAATTCGCGGCCCTCGCGGTTCAGCGTGAGCCCCGGTTGGCGCCCGCGCCGCGCCACGCGAAGATGATTTTCATCGAGTGCTTCTTGCTCCCCGCGACCGATCGGTTTGCTGTCGCTGAGCAGACAGAGCGCGAGAAATGCCTCGAGAAAGCGCAGTTTGTTTTGGTTGACTCCGACCGGATCGAA
>Ga0209415_10011575_pt1 | contig 14831 bp, 12 predicted proteins | sample PeaSoiSIISIP2007_FD_187696 | JGI IMG/M metagenome (GOLD analysis project Ga0209415, IMG submission 187696) | Peat soil microbial communities from Weissenstadt, Germany - SII-SIP-2007 (SPAdes) (version 2) | ecosystem: Environmental > Terrestrial > Soil > Wetlands > Peat | place: Germany...
CCCGCTCGGCGACGAGACACGGCCGGGCCCGTGTGCCCCGACCGTCGAGACCCGGGGAGGAGGGTGTCGGGGACCATGGCGGCCTTCGATCTCATCATTCGCCGGGGACGCTTGGAAGGGCACGCGCCGCTCCAGGACGTGGGCGTTCGCGGCGCGCGGTTCACCCGGATCGCCGACCGCATCAGAGAACGCGCGGCCGTCGAACTGGACGCCGATGGCCGCCTCGTCACCCCCACGTTTGTCGAACCGCACATCCACTTGGACAAGGTGCTCATGGCCGCACGCGTCCGCCCCAACCACTCGGGGACGCTGACGGAGGCGATCCAGATCCTCCAGGACGCGAAACGACACTACACGGTCGCGGACGTCGCCAGTCGCGCGACGCAGGTGATCGAATGGGCGGTCTCGCACGGCGTCACCACGCTGCGCACGCACGTCGACGTCGACCCGCTCGGCGGGTTGACGCCGCTCCTCGGCGTCCTCGAGGCGCGGCGGCGGACACGAGACCTGTGCACGGTCCAGATCGTCGCGTTTCCGCAGGAGGGCATCATCAAGAGCCCGGGGACGGCGCGCCTCCTTGATCAGGCGCTCCGCCGGGGGGCCGACGTGATGGGAGGCATGCCCTACAACGAGGCCACGCCCACAGACTCCGTGCGTCACCTGGAGATGGCGTTCGCCCTGGCGCGGCGGCACGGGGCGCCCATCGATATGCACGTGGACGAGACGGACGACCCCCACGCGCGGACGCTGGCGGAGCTGGCGGCGCTCGCGCTCCGCTTCCGCTACAAGAACCGGGTCACGGCCGGCCACGTGTGCGCGCTGGCGGCCTATGACGATCCCTACGCCGCGAAGGTCATCGCGCTCCTCGCCGAAGCGCAGATGCACGTCGTGACCAACCCGGCCACCAACCTCATGCTCCAAGGCCGGTTCGACCGCTCCCCCATTCGGCGAGGCGTCACCCGGGTGAAGGACCTCGTCGCCGCCGGTGTGAACGTGGCGTTCGGTCAGGACTGCGTGATGGACACGTTCTACCCGACGTGGGGGCAGGCCGACCCCCTCGAGGTAGGATTGATTACCGCCCATGCGCTGCAGTTTACGCAGCCGGCCGAGCTCCACACGTTGTCTCAGATGTGCACGGCGAACGCCGCTCGCGTCCTCGGTGCGCGCGGCTACGGGCTCGGCGTCGGAGCGGTGGCCAGCTGCAACATCGTCGACGCCCACTCCTTCGCCGACGCGTTCCGCACCCGTGCGGATCGTCGCTACGTGGTGTTTCGAGGGCGCGTCGTCGCGGAGACCACCACCGTCTCAAAATTGCACCGGCGCGTGGGTGGCGGCCGATCGGCGTAGGCCGCGCCGCGCGACTCGACCTTCCAGACCGCCTGCGTCCGGATGGCGGTGATCTGCGATTGAGCGCGCACGCCACTCGTACCGACCGCCTGCGGCGGCGGGACGCAGTCCCGCATCGGCGTGCGCCCACGGGGCAGGGTCGCCCGCGGTCCGGACGCCTGCGGGGCCGCGATCTCCAGGGGTCCGGCCATCCCCCGCCAACGTGTCGCTCCCGGCTCCGTTGGGAGCGGCGTCCATGAGTCGCACGATCGTGATCGGCGGCGGCGTGGTGGGGCTATGCTGCGCGTACGAACTGCGCCGGCGCGGCGAGATGGTGACGATCTTGGACCGCGACAGACCCGGGTGCGCGGCGTCGTCGGGGAACACCGGATGGATCGTGCCCTCGTTCTCCGGGCCCGTGCCGGGCCCCGGCGTCATGGCGCAGTCCCTCAGATGGATGCTCAAACCGGACAGCCCGCTGTACATCCGGCCGCACGTGGACCCCGGCTTCATCGGCTGGGTGTGGACGTTCTGGCGGCACTGCAACACCCGCGCGTACGCTTCCGGGCTCGACGCCGTGGCCGCGCTCAACACCCGCACCACGGCGCTCTTCGACGCGCTGGCGGCCGATGGGGTCGAATTCGAGATGCACAACCAGGGAGTGCTCTTTGCGTTTCTCGGCAAGACAGCCCTGGACCACGTCCGGGCCGACCTCGACCGGATGCGCCGGTACGGGTACGGCGAGTCTACTGCCCTCAGCGCGGATGAGACGCGCGATCTCGAGCCCATGCTCACCGGCGCGGTGATCGGGGGAATCCTGGCGGCACAGGAACGGCACGTGCGCCCGGAGACGCTCACCGACGGGTTGGTGCAGCGCTTGGGCGCGCTGGGCGTCGAGATTCGTCCGGGGGTCGCGGTGACGGGCCTGCGGCGCCGGGGCGCCGTGATCACCGCCGTCGAGACGCCGGAGGGTCCGGTCGCCGCCGATCGCTTCCTCGTGGCCGCCGGCGTGTGGTCGGGCGCGGTGACACGATACGCCGGCGTCCGCCTCCCGCTCGAAGCGGGGAAGGGCTACAGCGTCACGCTCACCGCGCCGGCCGCGCAGGTCGCGCGCCCCCTCTACTTGGACGAAGCGCGGGTGGCGGTGAGCAACTTCCGCGATGCCCTGCGCTTCGCCGGCACGATGGAGCTCTCCGGCATCAGCGACGCCCTCGACGCGCGCCGGATCGCCGCGATGAAGCGCGGCGCCAGCAGGTACCTGCGGACCTGGCCCGAAGCCGCGCGCGAGGAGACGTGGATGGGGATGCGGCCGCTGACGCCGGACGGGCTCCCCGTCATCGGGAGAATCCCGGGCTGCGAGAACCTGTACGTTGCGACGGGCCACGCCATGCTTGGTGTCACGCTGGCGCCGGCCACCGCGGTCGGGCTCGCCGAGGCGATGCTCACCGCGCGCTCGAGCATCGACCTCCGGCCCTTCGATCCCGCGCGGTTTGCGCGACACGACCGGCCCCAGTAGCTCGAGGGCGGCTTCCCGGTCATCGCGATCACCCGGCGGCGAAGCTGAACCCTGTCGCCGACGACTCCCGCGGTGACGCCCGATCCGCGTCCCTCTTGGGTCGCATCGTCTCCACAAGGAAAGACGCGTCCGTTGTTCCCGATCGACGTCGCGAGATGACCCACAGTTGTCGGCGCGGCGATAGGTCCTGTGGTTCCGTGCGAGGAAGTAATCTCCGGCACGCGGCGATGCGCGCGTTCGACGGCGTGGTCAGGGATGCCCGCGACGCCGGCGCGGCGACGGGCATGCAACACCTCGGAGGCCCAGGTGACACCCTTCACGAGCGACGTGGTGGTGATCGGAGGCGGCGTGCTCGGACTTTCCACGGCCTATCACCTCGTGAGGGAGGGCGCCCGCGTCACCCTCGTCGATCGCGACGACGTGGGCCGGGCGACCGCCGCCGGCGCCGGGATCTTGTCGGCGCAGACGACGGCCAGCTACACCGGTCCCCTGTACGACCTGGCGATCAAGGCGTCCCGCCATTACCCGGTCCTCATCGAGCTCTTGGCGGCCGACGACGCGGGCGACACCGGGTTCGCGGTCTGCCCGTTGCTCCTCGTCGCGGCGGACGAAGCGGAGGAGGAACCCTTCGAGCAGGCGCGGGCGACGCTGTTCGAGCGGCAGGCGCGCGACGGCGTGCCGGCACCCGGCGAGCTGTGCGACATCACCCCGGCAGACGCGCGCGCACTGTTTCCGCCCCTGGCCGCCGCACGGCGGGTCCTCTTGCACCGCACGTCGGGACGCGTCGACGGGCGGCTGCTCGCCCACGCCCTGCGCCACGGCGGCGAACGACGCGGGCTCATGGTCAGGCACGGGAGCGCGACGCGGCTGCTCGTTGAGCGTGGCCGTGCCGCCGGCGTGACCGTCGACGGCGAGGCCCTGCGGGCCCCGCACGTGGTCGTCGCCGCGGGCGCGTGGTCTGCGGCCCTCACCGAGCCGCTCGGCGTCCGGCTGCCGGTCGCGCCACAGCGCGGCCAGATCGCCCACTTCCGGATGCGCGATCAGGACACCGCGGCGTGGCCGATCATCAGCGGCTTCCGGCGCCACTACATCGTCTCGTGGCCGGGCGGACGCGTCGTCGCGGGGGCCACGCGGGAGACCGGCTCCGGATTCGAGCCGGTGCTCACCGCCGGCGGCGTCGGGGAAACACTCTCGGAGGCGCTGCGTGTCGCCCCGGGGCTCGCCGGCGCGGAGATCCAGGAGTTCCGGGTTGGGCTGCGCCCGCTGTCGGAGGACGGCGCGCCCCTGCTCGGCCGGATCCCGGACGTGGACGGGGTCTACCTGGCGACGGGGCACGGCGGGGGCGGACTGCAGCTCGGCCCGTTCAGCGGAAAACTCGTCGCCGACGTGATCCTCGGGCGCGCGCTCGACGTCAGCCTTGAGGCCTTCGGCGTCTCCCGCTTCCGCGCGTAGCCGCGCTGCGCGACGGCGCGGGCCGAGGCAACGCCGTCCCTCCGGTCCTTACCAGACGTGCAACGGTTCCCACGCCGTCGTGCGCGGATCACCCCAATACCAGTACGTGCCGTCTTCGGCATGAAGGCGCGCATACTTCGCAACCTTGTCCTCGTCCAGCTCCACGCCAAGCCCCGGGGCGTCCGGAACCGCCGCGTAGCCGTCGCGCATCTCGAGCGGACGCGCCACGATGTCGTCGGCGAGCAGCGGCAGGACGGTCTGGTTGGCGTACGTCATCGACGGCGTCGCCGCCGCCAAGTGCACGAGCGCCGCGGTGCCGATGCCGAGTTCGCCGGTGCTGCGGATCCAAAAGCCGAGCCCGAAGGCGTCCGCCGCGCTTGCGCACTCTCGTGCCGAGGTGATCCCGCCCTCCGACGGGAGATCGAAGACGATGTTGTCCGCGGCGGCCAGACCGGCCACCACGCCGACGTCGGCGCAGTGAGTCGAGACGGGAATGCCGACGGCTCGCCGCAGCCGCGCCAGCGCCGGGAGGCCGATACAGGGTTCTTCAACGTTCGCGATGCCGAACGGCTCCATGAAGGCGAGCGTCTGCATGGCCGTCGCCGCCGACCACGCCCCGTTCGCGTCGATGCGGATGGCCGCCGCGCTGCCGATGCGACTGCGAATCCCCGCGACCGTATCGATGTCCTCCCGGGGACTGAGCACCCCCACCTTCAGTTCGAGCGTCGCCGCGCGACTGGCGGCCATGAGCTCGTCACAGTCCTCGGCGATCGCCTGCGGGGACGTTCGGCCTTCTCGCGGATAGAAGTACGCGACAAACGGAACGCGCGCTCGACATGACCCGCCGAGAATCGTGCTCACGGGCAGCCCCGCCGCCTTGCCCGCGATGTCGTAGAGCGCCATCTCGAACCCGGAGTAAGCCCACGGGTCGTTTTCCCAGAGCCTATTGGGCACGCCGGGCATGTGTCGGCCGTACAGCAGCCGCGACCGCAGTCTCGCAATGTTGAGCGGATCCTGCCCGACGACCATCGGCGCGAGCACGTGGTCGATGACGTGTTTTGACTGGTAGTGCAGGGTTTCTCCGAGCCCAACGAGCCCGTCGTCGGTCCGAACCGCGACGATCGTGCGCGTCACCCCGCGCCCGACACGGTTGTGCGAGCGGTGGGACTGCCTGAACGGCACGTTGACGGTAGTGGCCTCCACGGCGGTGATTCTCACGCCTGATCGCCTCCCGATTCGATCCGTCCGGTGCGGGCGTCTCTCGTGGCAAACGAGATCGCGTCTCGCCATTTCACTCGTGTCGGTGCATTCCCTCTTCACTGCCCACCGCGGACACGAGGAAACTCAACGGCCGAAGACATCGAAAGTTCCTGGAATCAACGCTGTCGCCCAGCAGCGGGAGATCACGGAGGAAAACAACCCCGCCGACCAGAAACTTACGAAACAAACTTCTGGTGAACAGCACAACTACGAGCGTCAACGTTGACCCCTCACAATCCACCACTGTCGCGACCAGACGTCGAACTGCCCGTCGCGTGCATAAGGACGCAGCGGTGCGGGTTCCTGCGCGCGCGCAGCCGCGCGGCGCAACATGAACCGGCGCGAACCGTCCCGGGGAACATGCGCGCTCTGCGGACACCGGGCCGCGAAAGCCGCCATGGCGCGGCATCTCACCGCCTGCGCACCGGCTCATGACGTCCCGGCGGCGACGGCAGATGACCTCTTTCGGATCCGGGTCGAGGGGTTCTACGACACGGTGTACTGGCTGGACGTGGAGATCAAAAGCAACGCGCGTCTGCGCACACTAGACCAGTTCTTGCGTGACGTGTGGTTAGAATGTTGCGGACACTTGAGCGCCTTCACGATCGGCGGCGTGCGATACGAGGTCGAGCCGGAGCCGGCACCCACAACGCCCTGGTCGTTCGATTTTCTCGACGGCCCGGAATCCCGCAGCATGAACACCCAGATCGGCGAGGTGGCGTCGCTGCAACGGCCGTTCCACTATGAGTACGACTTTGGCTCGACGACCCGGCTGAGGTTGAAGGTGACGAGGATGCGTCGAGGGCAGATCGGCCGTTCCCCTCTGCGCCTGCTCGCGCGAAACGAACCCCTCACGTGGCAATGCGCTGTTTGCAGCACGCCCGCTACAAGAATCTGCGCTGGTTGTGCGCATGAGCGCGGCGATGGGTTCTTCTGCGCCGAGCATGCCCGCGATCACGTTGCCAACACGGCTGACATTGATGAAGCCGTGCTATTACCCGTCGTGAATTCGCCCCGCATGGGCGTCTGTGCTTACACAGGTCCCGAGAACGATCTGTACGAGACCCGGCACGATTGAAGGGCTCAGAGCCACTCGTGTTGCACCATTCCCTCAGCTCGAAAGCGAGGGATACGTGATATGGAGATGCAACGATCTGTGTGGTCCCCGGCCGAGAAGAAGGTGGCGCGCGCGGCGTTCCAAGCAGCGTGGGCTCGTGAATGCGGGGCGGTACGGAGACAGGTCGAGGCGATGCTTGAACACTCGTCTGATCCGACGGAAATCTGGCGGGTGCACGATTACTTGTCTCGGAAACGGCGTGAGGTTGATGAGAAGTACGATTACCGCTATTCGGTACTCACGAGCGTGCTTGGCCGATTGTTGGCCGAGGGTTGGGTCGTGGAAGCAGACATTACTGCGCTTGATCCGGAGAAGACCGCCCAGATCAAGCGCATCGCTTCAATGTGGGTGGAAGGCTGATCACACGATTATCCGCAGTTTGTCTCACCTTCAAACGAACAGGACACGGGCACGGGCGCTCCGGCGCTCGCCCCAGGCAGCTGACCGCGGCCCAACGGCTCGACGTGTGGCCTCGCGTCGCCGCCTGGGCCCCCCTTCCCGATCATGTAAAACACACGATCGCCGCGCTCCTCAGGAGCGACTTAGAGGCACGTGAGCGTCGGCCTCCACGTGAGCTGGTATCCCTATGCCGGGCTGCCCTCCGCCACCATTGCCATGATCTCAGGCACCCCCAGCCCCTGCAGCCCTAGCTCCTTAATCCCCCGCCCAGTCGTGCGAAAATCTTCGCCCACCGCGGCGGACATGACCGTGATGAGTGCGTCCGTGCACGGTGTCGGCACCCCGATCGCTGCCGCGACTGCGGCCATCGGGACCAACCCGAACGGCACGTCTTCACTGACGTGGCGGTGCTGGAACGAGCGGGCGCCTTTGGAGTTCGCCAGGACCGGGGCCGTGGACAACACCTCGTACAGATCGGCGCCTCCCACGCCTTGATCGGCGTAGTACCGGATCATCGAGTCCGCGAGGTTGATCTCCGGGAGGCGTAACGCGCGGAGAATCGCCAGACGCTCCCTGTCGATTGTCTCCATGAGACGCGCGATCGACCGGGTCAACCCTCCGCGGAACAGCCCCCACTCCGCCCCGCTTTCGGTGAGGCTCAAGTTACCGACGACGAGTGCCGGGTGCACGATGACGTTGACATTGTTCAACCCCGTTTCCAAGACGTTGGCGGCCGCCACAAATTCCGGGTACACGGGGCGGAGGGCCGCCAGCAACTCATCCGTCCGCCGTGCGGGAATGGCCGCGGCCGACACCGCCCGTTTGATGCCGTTGATCCGAACGCTGCCGGGACTGCGGGGTTCGTCCGGCATCCGGTGCGCGGTGTAGATGAGGTTGGCGCTCTCGCCGATCACCGGCTGATAACGCGGGGCGATCCGGCGGCACGTACTGTAGACTTCGAGCGCGCCACCGATCGCCCCCGGGCTCACCAGCAACACATGGTGGTCGCGCAGAAGCGGGACGATCACCTCGGCAAAGCGCGCGTGGCCGTACGCAGGCGCAATGAGCAGCACGACACGTGCAGCGTCCAGCACCTCTTCCGCGTCGGTCGTGACGACCGCCGGCCGGTACGTGCGGTCGGAGACCGCCCCGAAGATCCGAACGCCGTGCTCGCGGACGGAGGTGAGCTGCAACGCAAACTCGGGAAGATCGTACAGGGCCACAGAGTGGCCGCGCTCCATCAAGTGGCCCGCGGTCGCCAATCCGCCGGCACCGGCCCCGAGGACCGCGACCCGGGTTCCCGCCTTCGCACGGTCAGGCATCGTCGGTCCCTGCCGTCCGATTCCCCAGCCGCGCCGCGATCCGTTCAGGGTTCGTCGTCAATGTGCAAGGTCTCAGGGTCATTCCTCCTAGACGTGGACGGATCGCGCCGGGGAGACGCTGGAACACCGCGCCCGGACCGGCTCCAGACGGACGCGGCACGAGGCCCGCCGTGCGTCTCGCGTACATTCCGTCTCGCCAGCCGCCTTTCCCTCCTCGGCCGGCCCGGCCGTCCGGTGCTCCGGTCAAATGGATCGACGGGCCTCGTGGAGCCGTGTCCACGTGGCGCCATGGCTCAGGCGACTGGCCGATCAAGTGTGAGGGCCATGTCCCCCCGCGTCGCGCTGCGCCATGCGTCGCGGTCGCCCGCGGGCGGTGCTCGATCTGCGCGATCACGACGGAGCGACCGGCGCGCGAGGCGCGTCCGGGTGGCGCGACGGGAGGAGAAGGGGCCGTGACAGTGTAATGACGGCTGGTATCGTTTCGCAACTCGTGCGGGATGCTCTCGCCAGGAGGAGCGGCCGTGAAACCCAGGATCACTCGGCGCACATTGATCACGACGGGCCTGAGCGCGGGAGCGGCCGGCTTGATCGCGCCGGCCGCGAGCGTCTTGCAGCCTGCAGAGCAGGCCCGCGCCGCCGCGGCGCCGTCCGGCGCGTCTTCCACACTCACGGTCGCGCAGTTGACCAACCCGCTGGATCTGAGTCCGTTTGGCGCGCAGGCGACGGACGAAGTCGATATCTTGAATCATATCGTTGAGCCCTTGACGATGCTCGACCGCAAGGGGCAGCTCGTCGCGCTCGTCGCCGAGAACTGGGACATGCAGTCGCCGACGAACTGGGTGGTGAAGATTCGGAAGGGGCTGAGGTTCCACGATCCGGCATACGGCGAACTCACCGCCGAAGACGTCAAGGCGACCATCGAGCAGGCGCAGCAGCCGAGTTCGCCGCTCAAGATCAAGCTGCCGCGCGTCATTCAAGATGGCACGGCGGAGGTCGTCGACAAGTACACCCTGCGGTGGAAACCGGCTCCCCCCGGGATCGGGACCCTGCCGTTCTGGATGGGTCTGTTCTACGTCTCGCCCCGCGCGTACATCCAGAGCGAGGGGCAGGACACGTTCAAGCGTCGCCCAATCGGGACGGGGCCCTATCGGTTCGACGAATGGGCGGCCAACCAACGTATCGTGGCCGAGCGATTCGATGGCTATTGGGGACCCAAGCCCGTGTTTCAGCGGATCGTCTGGCGCATTGTCCTTGATCCCCTGACCGCGATCAACGCGGTCCTCGCAGGGGAGATTGACGTGTTTCAGTTCGTGCCTCCCGACGCGCGGGCGCAAATCGGCACCAGCGGGATCGCGCGCATCGTCGATTCGCCGAGCACGCGTATGCTGTTCGTCGTGATCAACGCCGCAGAGCCCCCGCTCGATAACCAGATGGTTCGTCAGGCGTTGAACTATGCGGTGGACAAGAAGACGATCGTGGAGAACTTGTACCGCGGCCAAGCCCTCGCCCTGAACGCGCCGATGCAGGCGCTCGTTCCGGAGATCAACCGCAGTCTGCGAGGCTATCCGTACGACCCCGCGAAGGCCCAGCAGCTCTTGAAGGCCGGCGGGTACAAGGGCGAAACGATCCACCTCGGGGCTCCCATCGGGCGCTTTACCCTCGGCCAGGAGTTGGGGGAAGCGGTCGCCGGCATGCTCACCAAGGTCGGGGTCAACGTGCAGTACCAACCGACGGAGTGGGGAAGCTACTGGCCGCCTTTGGGAAGCGGGAAAGCGCACGGGATCAATCTGATCGGCAACGGCAACACGATCCTGCTGCCGGAGTACGTGTTCTCCCTGTGGCTCCTCCCCGGCGGCCAGGGCGAGGTCTACACGCGCGGACGGCCGGCGGACTGGGAACCCGGGGTGGAACGAGCCAGCCTCTTGCCGGTCGGGAACCTCGAGCGGAAGCAGCTGTTCGACAAGTTGCAGGCCGAGGTGTTGGCGTGGGCGCCGTGGATCTTGTTGATTAACGACAAGGACGGGTATGCGATCAACAACCGGGTCGATTGGCAGCCGTATCCGCTCGAGCTGCGTATCTTCCGGGACGCGAAGCTCCGCCGCTGAGACGGCGGGGCCGCGTCCGCGCGATGCGCGTCGGCGCTCCCGAGATCGGTCCGGGCATGCGCGGTCGGGGAGACGCCGCGGCGGCCACGGCCGCCGGTGACCCGGACGACGCCTACCCCTTCGGCAGCGCGAAGCCTCCGACGGCTCGCTCGTACCGCGCCGCCACCCGGAGCACCGCCGCCTCGTCGAAGTGCCGCCCCACAAGCTGCAGGCCGACGGGGAGCCCCGAGCGATCGAACCCGCACGGCACCGAGATGGCGGGGTAGCCCGTCAGATTGAAGGTCCAGGTGTTGCACAGGTACAACCCTTCGGCGTCGCGCTCCCGCCCGTCCCACGGCAGCGTGCGGGTGTGGAAGGACTTGGCGGTAATGGGGGTGGTCGGCAGCGCCAGCAGGTCGAATCGCGCAAACAGATCGGCGTAGACGCGACGCATCTCGTGCGTCTGGACCGAGATCGATCGCGCAAGTCGTGTCCGCTTCCGCCGCAGGCCCGCGCGCACGTAGTCCAGGTACGGCGGGAGCTGCGGCAGCCTCTCGTCGAAGTGCTCGGCCTCCTCGAGCAGCGTGATCTCGGTCCACAGCCCTTCGTCAACGGCCGGCGCCTGGATCCGCTCGATCGAACACCCAAGGGTTTCCAGCACGCGCACGGCGTCCGCCACGCGCTCCAAGACGTCTGGCTCACCCCCGCGCGGCCCCCCGGCGGCGAACCAGCCGATGCGCCGTGTCTCCGGGGCCTCGGGGGCGTCCAACGCGCGCAGATAGTCGGGAACCTCGAGGTCAGCGGACGTGGGGTCCCGTGGGTCGTGCCCCGCCAGACACTGGAGCAGGATCGCCGCGTCTCGCACGGTCCGCGTCAGCGGCCCGACGTGTTCGAGCGCCTGCCCGAATCCGTACACGCTCCCGTACTGGCTGACCCGGCCATGGGTGGGCTTGAGGCCCACCACGCCGCTGAACGACGCGGGAATGCGGATGGATCCGCCGGAATCCGTCCCGAGGCTTGCGTACCCCATGCCGAGCGCCACCGCGACCGCGGACCCGCTGCTCGACCCACCGGGAGTGTGGTCGAGGCGCCACGGGTTTTGAGCGCGGGCGAAGCCTGCGCTGGCCGTCCTGACCGTGTCCCAGGCCATCCCGGTGCCGACGTTCACTTTCCCGAGGAGAACCGCGCCGGCCTGGCGCAGACGGTCGAGGCACGTCGCGTCATCATCGGGGGGCGAGTAGTCGCTCAGGATGGGGGAGCCGACCGTGGTGGGGGTGCCCCGCATCAGGAACGCATCCTTGACGCTGATCGGGACGCCGAAGAGCGGGCCGCCGTGCTTGCCGTGCCGGATGGCCTCGTCCGCCCGTCTCGCGGCCGCGAGCGCACTGTCTTCCAGAACGGTGATGTACGCGTGATACGTCGGATCGAGCGCGCGGATACGCGCCAGGCAGGCCCGGGTGACGTCGAGCGAGGAGACGGCCCGGGTCCGGATGAGGGCCGCGACCTGCTCGACCGATGCGCCGTCGGGCAGCGCCAGTGTCCCGGTCATCGGAGGTCCCGTGCCGCACCCGTGTGCGCCTCTCGTGCAGCGCCCGCTCCCTGGCTCATCGCGCGCGTGCGTCGGCCGATCATGTGCGCGCCCGCCGACACTCAGACCGCGACAACGTAGCCCTCACGGCGCGGATCGGCTCCGCCGAAGAACGTCCTCCGCTCCGGATCTCGCATGATCACGCACGCGCCGCCCGCCGACCACGACCATTTCGGCCAGCGGGCGATATCGTGTCCGTACTCGCGGAGCCGGACCGCCGTGTCCTCCGGAACGTCGGCCTCCATGCGCAGCTTGCCCGGTTCGTATCGGTGCGGAAACGCGGCCTGCGGAAACGAGTACGAGGCGTATCGCGGGTGCTCCACGGCTTGTTGCGGGTTCATTCCCCAGAGCACCATCTTGGTGAGGACCTGCGTCATCGTCTGGGGCTGCCGGTCACCTCCCGGGGTCCCGATCGCCATCAGCGGGATCCCCTCTCTGAGCACGAGCGCGGGATTGGGCGTGAGGCGCACACGTTTCCCCGGCGCCACCACGTTGGGGTTGTCTGGACGCAAGCTGCCCTGCAACCCGCGCTCGGAGATATCCAGCCCCAGCCCGGGAATGATGGGCCCCTCGGAGCAGCCGTCGCTCGGCGTGCAGGAGAAGATGTTCCCCTCGCGATCCATCACGGCGATGTAGGAGGTGCCGACCAGGTCCGAGGCGGCCGCCCGTGCGCCTCCGACGGGGACTTCCCCGGTCGGCGGCAGCGGGTCGACCGGCGGGAATCCCGGGATGCGGCCGTGCGGCGGACAGTCAGGATACGCGCGCCGCGGATCGATCCGCGCCCGTCGCTCGGCCAAGTACGCGGCCGACAACAACTGGGCCATCGGGACGTTCACGACGCGGGGGTCCCCAAGATAGCGCTCCCGGTCCGCGAACGCCAGCTTCAACGCTTCCACGATCTGATGCACCGCCTCCGGGCTGTGCGGCGCGTACTGCTCCAAGGCGACGCCGTCGAGAATGCCCAGCGTCTCCAGGAACGCCGGTCCCTGGCTCCACGGCCCGCACCCGTAGACGTCGTGATTCCGGAAGACCACGTGTGCCGCCGGTTCCTCCCGGACCGCAAACGTCTCGAAGTCCTCCGCGCCGAACAGCCCGCCGTGGGCGCGCGAATAGTCCACCATGGCCTTGGCCACGGGACCGCGATAGAAGTAGTCCCTGACGGCGTCGATCGCGTGCTCGCGAGTCCCCCGCGCACGCTGCTCGGCGTCGGCCATCGCGCGGAGCGTGGCGGCCAGGTCGCGCTGGACGATGACGTCGCCGACTTCGGGCGGCTCCCCGTTGCGCAGGTAGATCTCCCGGTTCACCGGATGTGCCCGATAGCCGTCCAGGAACCCCCGGATGCTGCGGGCCATAAAGTGGTGGACGGGGAACCCGCCGTCCGCCACGCGGATCGCGTTCTCCACGACGTCCGCAAAACGCTTCGTCCCGTAGTTGCGCAGCGCCAGGAGCCACGAGTCGGCGGCCGACGGGACGACACAGCTCGACAGATCGAGCGGGATGCGACCGCCCTTCTCTCTGAGGTAGTACTCGCGCGAGATCGCCCGGGGCCACGTCCCAGTCCCCGCGAGCGTGGTCACCCGGCCGGTGGGCTGATGGTACAGGATGATCGGCGCGACGCCAGACAGCGAACACATGTCGTTGTGGACGACGTTGAGCGTCAACCCGGCGGCGACGCCAGCATCGATGGCGTTGCCGCCGCTCGCGAGCATGCGCATCCCCGCGGACGCGGCAAGGTAGTGACCGGCCGACACCATGCCGAACATCCCCATCACCAGGGGGCGTGAAATCTCCGTGCGAATGGACCACGTGCTGGCGCCGTAGATCGTCTCATCGTGCTGGCTCACCCGGTCATCCCTCCTCACCCGCCGCGTGCACACCGGCCTGGCGTCACGAACGCCGCGGATCCTCGGCGGACCGCGCCGGGGCGCTACAGATGCCCTCCGAGCACCCGCCGCTTCACGACCGCGTGATACACCCAGTGGGTCATCGTGACGATATCGTAAAATGGCCGTCCCGTCGCATCCTGCACGGCCGGACCAAACGTGCTGAAGTTGGTGCCCTCGCAGACAAACGCGCCCACCTCTGGATGGCGTTCGAGGAGGCCCGTCGCCATCCGGACGACGCCCGCTTCCGCCGCGGCGGGATCGATGGCGTCGCCGTTCTTCACGAAGACCTCGTAGAACTCCGGCGTGTGTTCGGCGCCCGCGACGACATAGGGGACATCCGCCGCGCCCACGGCCCGCAACACCTGCGGGGTCAAGTGATCGCCGTTCGCGGTCAGGACCCCGATCCTTTGGTCCGGCTGCAACATCCGGTAGACGACGGGCATCTGCATGAGGCTCGACGTAAAGACGGGGATCGTCACGGCGGCGGCCAACTGCGGTTGAAACACCGCCAAGAAACCGCAACTGGTCGTGATCGCTCGGACGCCGTCCGCTTCGAGCTCCTTCGCCGCGTGGATGAAGGCATCGAGGAGCCCGGCGCCTCGCTCGAGCACGACGCGCTGAGGAACGGCCGACGGCACCTTCTTGAACCGCACCGGGAATGGAAAGGTGGTGGCGTTCCCGATGTCTCCCGGCAGGCGGGGAAATTGCGTGTCCAGCATCAGGATCCCGATGGCCTCCCCGTACGTGGTGTGCCCCCCATGAATTTTCGGCACCGCGATCACTCCTTTCCGGCGTCCTGGTCGTGCGATGGAACCGACGAGCGCGGATGACCGAGGGGTCCGTGCACTCGTGTGCCGAGGCCGTTGCGAGCGTCTCGGGGT